>QWCN01004800.1_pt1 | contig 13899 bp, 18 predicted proteins | sample 1972711 | NCBI WGS metagenome assembly QWCN01 (sample SAMN09866707, study PRJNA288562) | Human gut metagenome isolate term1_stool, whole genome shotgun sequencing... | isolation source: gut | host: Homo sapiens | place: USA: California | reverse complement strand
CAAGCTCGAGAAGGAAGACGGCCTGCCCCGCTTCGCCCGTCTCAAGAAGGTTTTCGCAAAGTAAGCTGCGCGAAGCGTTCTGTCTGCATCAGACAAACGATAAAAATTCCGCCGGACATGCCGTCCGGCGGTTTTTATTTTGCGCAAAAGGCGCATTTCGTATGCGCCGGAGGCGCGGTAATGGGCCTTCGGCGCGCACTCCCTCAAACGATCCGCAGGATCGTAAACACGACGAACGCGCACAGCCACGCCACGCAGCACTGGCTCACGCAGATCATGGCCGCTCTCGCGCAGGGACCGAAGCTACGATGAACGGGACGACAAGCGCTCACCAGTGGATCGACTCCTTCTCCAGCTTGTCAGCGAGTCCGGCCACCAGCGGCACCTCGGGACCCACGGCCACCAGGCTAATCGCCTAATCCTCACTCCACACGGCAAAGCGCACGTTTTCATGGCAGAACGCGATGATCTTGTCGTGGTCCTTCTCGCTGATCGCCACGTTGCTCACCTTCTCCATACTCGCAGTACCACCATTCCCCGGGGCCACAAACACATGCTTCACCTTCTCGCTCTGAGCAAGCTTCCAGGCAATCGTGTGCTCGCGACCACCTCCACCAATCACAAGAACGTTGGACATTCTTCTAAAAGACTACGTCGTTAGAATGCATGAGTCAGAGAGTGCGCCTACACAACAATACGAAATAACGACAAGGATTTGTGGGAAAGAGGCTTCTTTGCTGCTTTCGTTGGATTGCGCCATATTCCTGACATAACCGCGATTCGTAGTTGAGGCGTGATTTCCATCCTGAGAGAGAGTTCGGGTATGCTTATTGTTGGGAGGAGGAGAAAATCGATATTACGATAAAACAAACACCAAATCAGGATACACTCGCCATGACACGATCCACTTGTGACAGCTCCTTTCCCAGCTCCTTCTACCCCTCATTATTATAGCAATCGATTACTTGAATCACACTGGCTGTTCGCTTTGTGCGACGCAGCTCGTTTCCCGCCTCCTTCACCAGTCCGCAGTTGAGGAGATCCAGCACCTCGTTCACGTCCCGCGTCACATCGCTCTCCAATCCCTTGCGAAACCGAGAATGTGTGCGTCTATAATGAATACCGAAAACTGTAGTTACGTATCTGGAGTCGTCTTCACGCACTGCTTCACATCAAAACCACTACTCTTCTCATCGATTTGCGCATGCGCCTATCGTCATAACACAGTCTTAAAACCACTTCCTCGCGTATTTTCACGAGTCGAGTGGAGAGGGACTGGATCGCATTCTCCAGCTCCATAATGCGCTTTTGGAGGTTTACAATGCGCATCCGATCTTCCTCTACGCGTTACATACAGAGAATAGCAATAACCATCTTCCCCCTTCAAAAGCATAGAAAGAACACGTTGCTCAAAGTGCAGTTTGAATGTGCTGCAAAGATCGGACACTTGCTAACCCTTAGCGACCATAGTCATTATCACCCGCTGCTCCTCCGCATTTGTGCACCTCTGCAGCGCGTCAGACACTATAGTATCAAACGCCTGCAGCAATGAGTCAATCACCGACTTCTCCATGAATTGATTGCCGTCCCAGAAACGAATGTACAACAAGGAGGAGACACAAAAGTACCAGAATTACTTCTTGCTTTCTCGGAGCTTTACACCGAGGATTCTTTCCATCTTGGAAATCAAATTCGGGTTCGGAATGATCTTTCCGGACTCGTAATCTTGGATTACAGACGCTTGAACATTCAGTTTCTACCCATCAGCCCGAACACACGCCACCCACCATCGCAAGCTCTTTCTGAGAGAGTTTCTTCTCAGTACGAGCCTTCTGTAAACGGAGGCGGAACGAAAGATCGACCTTAGGAAGAGTGAACACTTCATCTTCCTCCTCGACCTTTCGCGCATACATATTGGTGCCGGTCGCATTGTTCTTGTTCCTTCCGGCATCGTCTACCTCTCAGCGCCCCTTCCTCGCAACCTACACTTGGCAGCAGTTACAACGGTGTTTCCCAGTCTTCTCGCAATATTCACCTGCTTCTCTTTCGATTCGGTTGGCTTCACATGTCTCTTGTCCCAACCGGCTGGAGCCCAATCCTGATAGCTGTTCGACATTTTGATCAGAGTTTTGTTACGAAATGCACGCAAGCACTAGCAAGTATTCACGAATTATGAAAAGAGGAAAGGCTGATGCATGGAAATATCCCGAAATTTCTTGACCCAGCCCTGCTCCTTCTCGAAGCCAACTTAGGACGCATTTCCCTCCTTCGTTCTTCGACGCTTTGGATCCATTTCCAACAAACAGCACTTTCACTACTCCCTCCCCTCCAAACACTGGTAGAACGTGCTAATCGCCCTCTCCGCATTCTCCAAGTGACTGGCGAGTTCGGCACGCTGGGCCGTCTTGGTCTGCATTCTACGTCTCACTCTTCTTTCCGACTCCCACTCCTCCACTCTCGTCTGAATGGGTGCTGCGGCGTCCTGTATGGAGGACACAATGCCCGATAGAAGCTGGCCAAACGTCGCTTCCAGATCGGTCTGCATGGCTGTTGCTCAATCATCGCTTTCACCCTCACAGTCGATCACCTCGTCCAGTTGTTTCTCGATATCACTTAGCCGTTTTTGAAAGTAGGCGATGGACTCATCGTGCACCTCCGTTTTCTCCTTCTCCGGCTGCCCGTCACTGGGCTGTGACAGTTCTGTCAGATTCTGCTCCTGTTTCGACTGCGAGGGGGAATCGCTCATCTCTACGTATGATCCCTGACTTCCACTCCCTATCCACTGTACAACGCAATCAGCGAATAAACATAAACAAAAGCAGGGTTGGAGGGAAAAGTCGCCCCGATCGGATTCCCTGCCGAGAGTTCACTTTTCCATCGTCTCCGATGCGCTAACCACAGGGACGTTCAGTTAGCCGCTACACTGAATGTATGTCGACTAAGAAACGGCCACCCGCTGTAAAGCAGTTATTCTTTTTTTGCCGAACAATGTCTGCGCCTCTCCAGTCCGTTGGTATTGATCTCGGTACGACCAACTCCGAGATTTATACGTATACCGACAACCATCCGGCTGTCGTCCCTGGACCGAATGGGTTGACCATTACCCCTTCCAGAGTCGTGGTGGACACGACGAGTGCTCCTGACAGTCTGAAATTCGCGCAGCGTGCGCGTGCCAAGAACATCCTCAAGACAAACCCTGAAAACGAAATTTATGAGCCGAAGCGTGTCATCGGCCGCAAAATGGACGACGGATACATCCGCGTGGATCTCCACTACTGGCCCTTCGACATTGTGGAGGGCGACAACGGCCAGCCCCTCTACAGTGTCACCGGAGCCAATAACAGCCAGGTGACGCTCACGGCCGTGGACGTGGACGCGGAGATCCTCCGCACCCTCAAGAACTACGCCAAGGGCGGCGTGACGGAGGCGGTGATCACCATCCCCTCCTACTTCAACAAAGAGCAGATCCGAGAGACGAAGGAGGCGGGCGAGAAGGCGGGGCTGAAGGTGCTGGAGTGCCTTCACGAGCCCGTGGCCGCGGCCATCGCCTACGGCCACGCCAACAACATCGAGAACGCCACCGTCCTGGTGTACGATCTCGGCGGCGGCACCTTCGACTGCTGCATCGTCCGCATCATGGGCGGTAAGTACCACATCATGACCAGCGACGGTCACTCGCACCTCGGCGGCGCCGACTTCGACAACGCCATCGTGAAGATGGTGGCGGACGAGCTGCGCGAGAAGGATGACATCGATATCTACTCCCGCAAGAAGGACCTGCGCAAGCTGAAGGACATTGCGGAGAGAGCGAAGATGGCCCTCTCCGGCGACGTGACCTACTCCCTGCAGTTCGGGTGCCAGGACACAGTGAACAACAAGGCGGTGACCTACGAGCACGAGCTGACGCGCGCCGAGTTCGAGCGCCTGATCGGCCGCTACATCGACGTGACCACGGGCTACATCACGCGCTGCCTGGAGCAGCTCGGCCTCAAGCCCGAGAACATCGACTACGTCATCCCCGTGGGCGGCTCCACGCGCATCCCCTACGTGATGCAGACGCTCAACACGTACTTCAACCGCGAGATCGACACCACCCGGGTCAACATCGACGAGGCCGTGGCTGCCGGCGCCGCCATCCAGGCGCACGCGCTGGTGAACGGCGACTCGCTGGTGATCCGCAACAGCACGGAGGGCGAGGAGGAGGTGGTGGTCAACCCCGAAATGGACACGATGGACCCGATGCCCTGCATCCCGCTGACCGTGTACTACTCCGTCGGCAAGGGCTACCTGACGCTGTTCAACAAGGGCCACCAGTTCAAGGCCAACAGCAACGGCGAGCGGAAGGTGCGCTCCAACCGCAACGTGAACCCGCCCATGGACTTCATGAGCTACGTGCCCATCGAGTTCTTCAGCAGCGAGGACGGCAAGACCATGAAGTACCTCGGCGGCATCAACTTCGCCATCATGGAGCCCACCGAGGCGGAGAACGTCGAGCTGTCGCTGAAGGCGGACATCACGTGCCGCGGCTCCCTGACGGTGATCATCTCCAACCGGAAGGAGAACACCACCGACAACGTGGTGCTGCGCGTGCGCAACGACATGCTGGACAACGAGGAGATCGACAAGGCCAACAAGCTGCGCAACGTGCTGAAGGAGGCCAAGCGCTACCTGCTGAGTCTGATGGCGGAGCCCAACCTGCCCGCCGTGACGGAGAAGAGAGAGACCTTGATCGGGCTCATTCAGGACCTGACGGAGGGAGGACAGTACATGGACATGACCGATATTTTGGCAATTAACTCTCAGCTCAACGAGCTGAAGTCGCAGTGATCTGTTTGTTGTGCAATCCTATGCGTAATCATCATGATCTCTTTGTTGTACTATTCTATGTGAAAGTGCACTCTTATTATATACAAGTCTCCTTGCTATTGACCTATTCCACATACTACACATGAAGAGAAGCCCCATTCTCTTCCTCTGCCTCTTCCTATCCCTCTTTCTGCTCCTGGGGGGAAGCAGCGTCATTTGGAAGAGTCGGGAATCGCGATGGGCCCGAGCGCAGCCCCCCTCTCCCATCGTCTTCAGCGATGTTCAGCCAACGTAATCGCAGTTGCGGTTTGTTGATCTTCAGCGCAGCACGCGTTATTCCTTCCACCGCAGCCCCCTCGGAAGCGATTGCTGTTTCTTCTCTTCAGACCGCTGCTCCCGTTGAAGTGCAAACCACGCAACCTCCCAAACCTCCTCGTTCCTCCGTTTGCGAAGGGTCACCCATAGAGCAAGACCGCACGGAAGCACCGAGAGTACATGTGCAGCGGACTTCCGTGCCGGAGGAAAGCACTCCCGATGAGAGCGATGCTCCGTTTTGGAAACAGAAACACTTCTACATGCACCTGGGTCTAGCCTATCGCGACGTGGATGCAGAGGCCCTTGATTCCTACGCCCTCTCCACGCCGGAGAGAGTGGTGGGCAGGCACTACCCCTGCTACACAGCCGCGCTCGAGGACGAGGAGGATTGGTACGCGCAGCCCTACCGCGCCGACGAAGATTGGCAATCTCGCTTCGCTCTCCTCCAAGAGACCATCCTCGCCAACTACCGCAATGTGTAAGCCAGTATATCTTGCATACCGCGTAGAACCAAGACCAAGTTCGACAAGCCGTGGGATTCGTACCGTCGCTCCCTTCCTCTCACCGCTAGCACCTACTCCCAGTTCCGCGTCGGCTACGCGCTGGACGCCGACTCCGGCTGGATCCGCAGCGCCAACCTCTGCTACGAGCGCAAGGCCGCCACCTTCCACGTCTACTTCTTGGACGGCCGCCGCGTGGACATCCGCCGCTACGGCAAGCAGTGTACGGCCCGCCGCGCCGCCTCACGCCTAGTCTTCCGCTTCGGCTGGCACTTCGAGTTCCACCGCGAGAAGCCGCCCGTGGCCGACGCGCTCTGGCTGAACACCACGGGCAACTTCATCGGCGTCGCCTTCCACACGCGCCACATCACCCACTTCGCCGAGAGCGTCAACCTGCTCCTCCTGAAGCTGCTCGCGCCCGCCGAGTTCCCGCAGGTGCGCGTCGCAGCGCGGTTTCATTCCCAGCTGCACAACCTCTTCCTGCCGACCTTCCGTGACTTCAACGAGTACGAGTGGTCCAAGCAGTACCTGCGTCTGCTCGTCGACTCCTTCCCCGCCGGCCTCGCGCCGCGCGTCTGGAAGCGCCAGGACATCATTCTCCTCCAGCGCCGCTTCCACTCGCCGCGCTTCCTCTGCTTCCACGGCGCCACGCTCATGGACCGCATGGCCTACAACAAGGACGGCGGCATCTTCGCCGGCTTCTTCTCCGCCGACTGGATGCGCGCGCTCTCCTACAAGTACGCGCTGGTGCTCGCCGCCGCGCCTGCGCAGCCCGCGCCCCACCTCAGCATCGTCGAGCGCTTCGCCACGCGCCGCTGGCGCAAGCTGCCGCTGTACGTCCACGCCATCGAGCGTCGCTTCGCCGGCGTGCGCGTCGCCCGTCCCACTCACTCGTAGCGGCTCAACACCACGCGCATGCCGCTCGGCGGACAGAGCTACGCCGGGCAGGTGCGGCTGTTCTACGAGACGGACATCCTGCTGGGCGGCCACGGCTCCGCCATGGCCAACGTGTTCTTCATGCGCCCCGGCACCGTGCTGATCGAGTGCAACCCTCCCTACTTCTTCGAGATGTGCTTCGCCAACATCGCCTTCATCTCGCAGCTCCACTACATCAGCGTGACCAACTACAACCACAGCTTCGTGCCCAAGTACCTGAAGAAGGAGGAGGCGCTCTACCAGAAGGGCACCTTCTTCCTCTACCGGCGGAAGTACGCCGATTTTGACATCTACCCCAACGTGCTCTCCGTCGTCGCCGCCGTGGAGGACGCGTACGAGCTCGTGATTCGCAACCGCCACGTGTTTTCCCGCAATGACAGGTGGTCTCGTGTGTTTTACTAACGTGTTCCTGTTTGTTCGTTACCTCCTCTTCTCGTTTGCGCTGCTAATTGTTTCGCACGCGCATCCCACAATCCCCAAGAAATCGAATCGTCGTCGGTGTCCTTCAAACAGAAAAGCCATTTTGGAGAAGGGAATTATTTCCGTTCCGGTGCATTCCGTCCACAGCAGCATGTATAATCCCCAGAATCAAATGGCAGGAGGTCGGCTCCCTTTTATGTCTTTACGTCTAGCGCCTGGCCAGAGCGCGATGAACGCGGGCTATCAGGCTGGTTCCGCGGCCTACAACCCCGGCATGACCAATTACACAGCATATCAGTCCCAGCAGTACATGCAGCGACCCAACCCGCAGCAGACGATTGGCGCGGCCACAAATCAGCCGGCGCAGGGCACCATGTCCGTCCAGCAGAGCGCGCAGCAGATTCGGCCGCCGAATCCGAACGTGCAGAAGAGCCAGATCCTTGCGCCCTACATTGTACGTCCGTTGCGCGCCCATTCTCTCGTAGCCCGCTGTCAAGCCCATGCAGATGCCGACGGGCCAGAACTACTATCTCCTGCCCGCCGAGGAGATCCAAAAGATGCTGCAGCAGAACGCCAACATCATCCGCAAGTTTATCACCGACGTGAACAGCGGCAGTAAGGCAGGTTGTTCTCCATTCACACATAGAACTAATTGACGTGACGGAGTACTCCGGCTTGCACACCAGCGTGTATCTTCTCTCTCTCTTCACCAAGTCGAAGGACGGCAACCCCAGCAAGGTGAGCGTTCCCGTGAGCACCTACCAGACGCTCATCAAGAAGATGAGGCAGGTGGAGTATCAGGCGCAGCAACAGCAGCAGCAACAACAACTGTCTTGTGTTTGTTGGAAACAGGGCAACTACTCTTTCTTCTTGCGGATGGCTTGGAGGTTCGTCTGGTTGCGCTTCCATCGCGCCTGCAACGCCTGCAGCGCCTCCTTCTGTTGCTGCTTCTGCTCCTCCTGCTTCCGTCTCCGCTCCTCCTCCGCCTTCTTCTTCTCCAGCGCCGACTCGCAGCTCCGCGTGCTCTGCATGAAGTGCGGCAGCTCCTCCTTCCCCGTTGCCGCCTTCACGGGCTTTGCAGGCTTTGCAGGCTTTGCAGGCTTTACGGGCTTCACAGGCTTCACGGTGGGTGTGGCTGGCACAGCAGGCACAGCGGGTAGGGCCTTGGTAGCCTTGGTGAGCTGCATGTAGCGCGGCAGGTGCTGGGCGTCCACCTCCCGGATCTGCTTCGCCGCCACGCGCCGCGGACTGTACACCGCCACGGGCGCCACCAGCTGCTCGTACGCCTTGGTCGGCTGCATGTACCGCGGGCGATTCTTCCAATCCACCTCCCGGATCTGCTTCGGACTCACCGTGTGCGGCTGCGGCTCCTTCTCCACCTGCTGCTCGTACGCCTTCGTCGGCTGCATGTAGTGCGGCTTGTGCTCCCAGTCCACCTCCTTGATCTGCTTCGGACTCACCGGCCGGCGCGGCGCCTCCTTCTCCGTGTAGTGGCGGTAGCTCGCCGTCTCCTGCATGTACCGCGGGCGGTTCTTCCAGTCCACCTCCTTGATCTGGCTCGGGTGGATGCGCGGCTTCGCCGGCGTGCTGGCCACCAGAGAGATGTAGCTCATCGTCTCGCGCATGAAATGGGGCGCCTCCTCGATGGGCGGCAGCGTAATGGCTCCGGACGGGCGGTACGTGCGAGGCATGGCGGCCAGCGAGCGGCGGTGGTTCTCCTCCAATTGAATTCCCTCGCGGACGGCCTGGCTCATCGTTCGCCGCATGTATCTCGGCAGCTCTCGCTCCGCTGGCGCTCTCTGTGGAGCACGCGCCTCGTTCTTGCGCTGCTGGCAAAGTTCGTCAATACTATCGTTATCAGAGTCAGCATTTGAATGATCCTCTTCATAATTATGTGCCTACACGTTAGGATCAAAAGCAGCCGCAAACGCGAGTCGTCTCCTCAACAAACGAAGTGGCTCGTTCGTTGGGCTCCTCGATTACTTCGGCTACCTCCTCATGTGTGTTTCCGTCGAACTCCTGTGCGGTCGCTTCCGAATTCTACACCTCACAAATCCAAAACAAAAGCACTTCGATATCGATTTGAGCAGTGTCTTCCTTCTTCTCTTCGTTGTTCATGGTGAGATATGGCTAGAACCACGTCTACGACAGCGTTTCTATAACAGAAATCATGTGGATGCGTTTTTGACCCACTTAAAGATTCGATTCGCCAGTCCATTCCGTAATTATGCTTTCGAAGGGACTGGGATATCTCCTGCCCGGTCTTTTGGGAGGCGAGGAGAGCAATGAATCGGAGGAGCGATCATCCACTCTTCCCTCAAATTCTGCGACTTCATTGCAAGGTACTGCCATGTGCGTGATGACAAAAGAAGGAGAGAACTGACTCTGTGTAGGGGACGCATCTGCAAATCCAAGCGAGATCTTCGATGAAAATGGAGTGAATCTCAATGTGGATGGAAGCGGAGCCGTGAAAAGCATGATGGTGTCAGCACAAGGAGAAAGGAAGGAAGTGCAAGCGGATATGAAATTCGACGAGTTGCTAGAAAGAAACGAAGCCATGGAGAAGCGGCTATCAGTGCTGACTCAAGATCAACAGGATAATGCGGAGTTATTGGAGAAGAAGGATGAGGAATTGAAACAGCTCAAATTGATATTGCGTGAAATGAATGAAAGTGTGCGTTGTGACGTGCAGTGATGCGTAGAGTTGGAAACGCAGCGAAGAGAGAGCGAAGAAAGGAGGATAAAGGAGTTGAGTGACAAGGAAAATGAAATCAATACGATGAATGCCATTGTGGAGGCAATCAAGGAGGAGATCTGCAATGAGAAGGAGAATGCGAGAAAGAAGAGTGAGGAACTGGAGAGAGTTCTGTCGGAACAGAGCACGCTGCAGAATGCGTGTGCAGAGAAGGATAAGGAGCTCATCTCGCTTCAGGGGTCGTTGAAGGAGAAGGAGGAGGAATTGAGTGTCTGTAAGAAGGCGTTGGAGGAGAAGACAGTGTCTTTGCAGCGAGCACAGGAAGAGAGTTCAGATCGGAAGGGGGAGAAGGAGGCTTTGGAGAAGGAAAGAAGGGATTGTGAGAGGGTGGTGGAGGCGAAGGAGAAGGAGATTGCTGAGATGAAGGAGAAGGAGGCGTTTCTGCAACAGGCGTTGAAGGAGAAGGAGGGGGAGTTGGAGAAGAGTGTTGTGGAAAGAGACAAGAGAATGGATTCTCTCCAACAGGCGTTGAAGGAGAAGGAAAAGTCTGTTCGGCTGTTGGAGGAGAAGAACGCTGAGTTGGAGAAGAATGTGAAGGAGGCGTTACAGGAGTCAGAGACGGAGAAGGAAGCACAAGTGACCTCGCTTCAGCAGGCGTTGAAGCAGATGGAGGAGGAGCTGAGCGTATGCAAGAAGGCGGTGGAGTTCGAGAAGGATAAGATTGCCCAGCTGAGCGCGAGCGTGCAGAAGAAGGAAGCGCAGATCACTTCGCTTCAGCAGGAGCTGGAGAAGAAGGAGGAGCAGGTGCAGAAAGAGGAGAGCGAGTTCGTGTCGTGCCAACAGTCCCTGAACGAGAAGGAGGAGTTCGTGTCGTGTCAGGCGTCGCAGCGAGAGGAAGTGGCGTTGCTGCAGCAGCAGCTGAAGGAGAAGGAAGAGAGGATTGCAGAGTTGGAGGAGAGTGTGAAGGAGAAGGAAGAGGAGTGGAGTGTGTGTAAGAAGGGTTTGGAGGAGAGTGTGAAGGAGAAGGAGGCGGTGGTGGAGAGGCTTCAAGAAGCGGCAAACAAAGCAGAAGGGGAATTGAATGCTTGCAGGGAGTCGGTGAAGGAAAAGACGAATCAAGTGCAATCCCTCCAGCAGGCGTTGGACGAAGCTCAGAAGGGGTGGGAGGCATGCAGGGAATCATTGCGTCAGAAGGAGGAGGAGGCGACGCTGGCTGGCGAGCTGAAGGAGAAGGAGACGGATTTGCAAAGACAGCTGAAGGAGAAGGAGGAGGAATTGAGTGTGAGAGAGAAGGCTATGGAGGAAGAGAAGAAGAAGGGAAAGGAATTGGAAGAGAGTGTGAAGGTGAAGGAGGCACAAACGGCGTTGCTGCAGCAGGCGGTGAGAGAGAAGGAGGAGGAATTGAGTGTGAGAGAGAAGGCGATTGAGGCAGAGAAGGAGAAGAGCGCACAGCTTGAAGCGAGCGTGGAGGCGAAGGAGACGGAAATCAATTCGCTTCAGCAGGCGGTGAGCGAGAAGGAGGAGGCATGTTCTGGTTTGCAAAGACAGCTGAAGGAGAAGGAAGAGGAGTTAAGTAGTGTTCAACAGACGCTGCGCGACACTGAAGCGAGTTTGATGGCATGCCAGCAGGCAATAGCGGAGAAAGAGGAGCAGATCAACTCTCTGCAACAGACTGTGACGGAGAAAGAGGAGGAGCTGAGTAGCCTCCAACAATCACTATCAGAGAAAGAAACACACATCACCTCCCTTCAACAATCACTATCAGAGAAAGAAGAGCAACTCAACGCCCTCCAACAAACGCAAACCGAAATCGAAGCAAGCCTCGCCTCCACCCAAAGCCAGCTGGTGGAGAAGGAGACGGCGCTGGGAGAGAAGGAGGGGGACATCACATCGCTGGCGTCGCAGCTGGCCGCACTGACCACGTCCTACTCGCAGCTGAAGGAGGACAACGAGTCGCTGGCGCAGCAGCTGGCCATCGAGCGCGAGGAGACGGAGTCGGACAGCCGCAAGCAACAGCGGAAGTACCAGGAGGCGGTGGAAAAGAAGGAGCAGCTGCAGGCCACCGTGGCGTACCTGCAGACGGAGTACCAGACGGCGAGCGAGAAGTACAAGGCGCTGAAGGGCATGTACCAGGAGTGCGTGGCGCTCTACCGGGAGACCAAGGAGCTGCTGCTGCAGGCGACGGAGACGGTGGAGAGCAAGGAGGCGCGCATCGTCGAGCTGGAGGCGATGGTGGGCAGTCTGAACGCTGTCCTGAGTGAGGTGAAAAGCCAACTGTGATGTGTTTCCAACAAACACGACATTCTATAGAGGTTCTCATGGCGCAGTAGCTCACGCTCGTCTCGTCGAAGCTCTCCACGCGGTTGCTCTGCCCGTACATCATCACCTCGTTCTTCACCGACAGCCCGCTCTTCGCCAGCGCGCGCAGGTAGATCTCGATGCAGTTGTGTCCGCAGATGGTGTTGCCCGTCTCCTCGATGTACTCCGCGAAGCCCTACGCTTCACCGCGCGCCTCCGCTCCTGCCTCCGCGTCGTTCTTCTCGATGTAGCCCGCGCCCTCCAGATCCATCGCCTTGATCGACTCCCAGATGGCGCCCTTCGACTTGTCGTACGGCATGAACTCGAAGTTGTCGCCCCAGTGACAAAAATCGGAGCTAATCACGAACACCGTCTTGGGGTCCTTCATGTAGGGAACCAGCGATCTACGGCGTGAAGGAGGGAATGCGCACACACTCTGCATACATCTCCTTCTGCTTGGTGTTCACGCAGCCCACCATCATCATCACCACCTTCACCTTGTCTCCAAACAGCTCGTACACGAAGGGCAGCTCAATTTCAAGACTACACGGTAACCGTAACGAAAGGGAAGCCACCTGTGCTCATTCTCCTCATCACGCATTCTGCACATTCCATAGATTCCCTACGCATCATCTTCATGCTTCAAACGCAACGTCCTTGTTCAGATTAGCCTGCGCCTCCGTATCCACCTCAAACACACCGGCCGGGGTCTGGAGTTGCGTGGCCTGTGTCAGCATGCACTTCGTCGTGTAGTAGCGGTGGCAAGGGCCCAACACAATCACGCGCTCCACATCCATCCCTCTCATGTGGGCAAACGCCTCGGCAGCGATGCGGCCCGAGTATCTACGTGTGAAGAAGACGATATGAGGAAACGTCCAGCCCGCGTGAGGCACGATCACGCCCTTGACCTTTTCCACGCCGTTCGTCGCCACCTCGTGAAACCACCCTACCGTAAGGAGGAAACGAGAGGAGGAATACCCGAAATGCGATCCTTCACAACCGACGCTTTTCCCGGGTACCTACGCCATGAACTCTGTTTAGCACCTCCAAACCAGGAACCCGCAAATGCAGCTCTTCGGATCATTCTTCTTTTTTGAAGCCAAAACAGCTCGGAATTTTGGCCTTCATTATATCCATCATCGACACACTGGAATGGGGGCGTTTTTCTCGAGCATACTGGAATCACTGTTTGGCTCCAAGGAGCAGCGCATTCTGATCCTTGGTCTTGATAATGCCGGAAAGACCACTATTCTCTGTTTTCTGCAGACGGCGAGGGTCACCGCGTAGATCGCTTGCAGCTCAATGAACCCATTTCCACCGTTCCTACGATTGGTTTTAATGTGGAGACTGTGGACTGTACTGTGCTCCTGCTGATGCAATAGATCAAGTACAACAATTTAACATTCCAAATGTGGGATCTTGGCGGCCAGACGAGCATTCGTCCTTTCTGGCGATGTTATTACCCCAACACGGGTCGTTTCCTCTTTGTCCACGTCACCCGTAGACGCTATTGTGTTTGTGGTTGACAGTGCTGACACTGATCGTATTCCCATTGCAAAGACCGAGTTAATGGCCATTTTGAATGTAACTGTCCCCTGCGGAATGAACAGTAGGAAGAGGAACTGCAAGGAGTGTGTCTTCTTGTTTTTGCCAACAAGCAGGATGTGAAGGGCGCCCTGAATGGCAGCCAAGTGGGGTTCATCGTGGCGGTTGACGACTAGGTTTCAGAGGCTCTTGATCTGTCGAGTATTCGCGACCGTCAGTGGACTATCGTGGAAACGGATGCCAAAATCGGGAAGGGGCTGAAGGAGGGCTTCGATTGGCTCGCGCAAGTTTTGAACCCGCAGTATCAGGAGTGATTTCTTTTGCTGCTTGTTTCCACAAACACACGCCATCTAACAGTGCTCCAGAGCCAGCAGCGCGGCTCCC
>QWCN01004792.1_pt1 | contig 13911 bp, 8 predicted proteins | sample 1972711 | NCBI WGS metagenome assembly QWCN01 (sample SAMN09866707, study PRJNA288562) | Human gut metagenome isolate term1_stool, whole genome shotgun sequencing... | isolation source: gut | host: Homo sapiens | place: USA: California | reverse complement strand
ACTAAACATTTTTATATTTCAGACACATATGATCAGGCTGTCGTGTGAAATCATCATTCGCATGACAGCCTGATCTGTCTGTTCTATACCTTACTCTCTATTGCATCCCTTATTTCATAATACCCGCTGTCACATCCTTCGGTATCGTAAACTCCACTGTTCCCATCGACATAGGTCCTACATCACCTTCATTAAAGCAGATCACGATCTCCCCATCTTCATTTAAGTAGAACGATGTATCATCTGTGATCGTCTTGAAATTCCATTCTTCCACCTGAGGATCATCTAACCAGTATTTGACACTCTCATCTGCCTGCATCTGTTCTCTCATCTGCTGTTTGATATTTTCACTGATCACGCCCTTATAATCACTGTTTTCCACAAACAGATCCTTTAGCTGCAATCTTTCCCCTGTATTCAGGTCGATCGTGTAAAAATAATCCCATTCGGCACCGCTGCCTGCTCCCTGATAGCAGATCAGCTTTAAGGTAAAATAATCCTCTGTTGTACAAATGACATCTGTTTTTACGACCATCTCCTGAAAACCTTCTTCATTCTGCCGGTTCTCTTTAAACTCGTTTACCAGTTTATCCGTAATATCTGCGATTTCCTGATTGATCTCATCGGTCGTCTTTTTTAATGTTTCACTCTTTTGTGTATCTTCCTGCAATGCTTCTTCGCTAGATACCGTCAGTTTATCGATCTTAACGTCTGCATGATTGCGTTCGTCCTCATACTGATACTCCCGGAAAGTTACTAACTCTACAAGTTTTCCAAGCCCCGGTATCGATGTCATGGCATATGCAATATCTGCAGACGTATTCGGCAGTATCACAAATGCTAAAACTGCTGCGGCTGCTACAAATTCTGCAATCCTTCTCTTTCCTTTTTTTGCGTCTTTCTTCGCTTCTTCCATTCTCTGTTTCATTTTCGTTACCTCCTTTTCATTCATAACCGGCTGGTTATATTCCTTTTGAACCTTTTTTAAATTATTCATATCCTTTCCTTTCATACAGACACCTCTTTTATTCTGCTAAATCATCGTCTTTCAGCTGCAGCCGTAATTTCTGAATACTCCGGTACAGTCTGCTCTTTACTGTACTGATATTTTCCTCTAAGATTTCTGCGATTTCCTCTAACTTACAGTCCTCAAAATACCGAAGTTCTATGACTGCCTTATCTTTTGCAGGGAGTGCATCTAACGCTTTTTTCAGATCAAGACTTTCACTGATTTCTTCCGTAAATTGTACGGATGGCACTGTTATGCTTTCATCTAACGCTGCCGGCTGATCCTGCTTAAAATGCCTGAAGATCTCATTTAACATGATCCGGTATACCCACGTTTTTGCATATTCTATATTGCGGATACTCTCTGCCTTACGGATCGCACGATATGCGCCATTTTGCACAATATCTGCGGCATCGGCTTCATTGTGTACATAACTCATGGCAAGCCTGTAATAGCTGTTATAATTTTCTAGTATGATCTGCTCGATCACATCTCTTGCCTTTATCTTATATGAAAATAATTTCAATGGCTGCGCCTCCTCCTTTGTTTTCTTTCATAGATTAGACCTTTATGTCATAAAAAAAGTTTCATTTCAATCAAAAAAATATCACCCACCCTTAGTATAACAGGATGAGTGATACTCTTTACAATATTTATTGTATTTGATTATTTTACTTTCACTTTTAAGAGTGTAAATTTACATAACTTTCCATCCGTTCTCTATTTAATTTTTCCCCAATGACGATCATAACTTCCTGTCCCTGCGCAATTTCCGACACAGAAATCCCGCTTTTCGTGGCATTTAATTCTAAAAATGTTCCATCAGCCTTCTTTAAAAATCCTTTGATCCGAAAGACTTTTCCACAGGTCTGATCCTGCATGATCTCTTTTGCTGCCTGCTTAAACGCATCTTCTGACAAGTTTACATTCATAAAATATTCGGACTCAAATCCCTGCTGTCCGATCTCATATTTCTTTTCATAGACTGCTGTCACATATCCACAAGAAGCAAGCTTATCAAAATCTTTATCCACAAGTGCAAAGACACCCTGTGTAAAAAAATCTTTATCCGGCAATACCCTTTTGCACCTGATCCCTGCAAGTGCCTGATTGATAAATGAAGGAATCCCTTTTATCTGCTCTTTAGAAGCCATATCCACATGGCTTATGACGATCTTTCCGGCACAGGCAGCTTCTGATGCAAGTACATAAGATGCATCTTCGGATAGATTTCTTTCGATCGCCGCATCAACAACAGTGATCACACTTCCGATCTCATACCACCGGTCTAAGGGCTCATCTCTTAAAACATCAAAAAATTCATCCATATCAAACACGCCCGACGGTTCGACGAGCACCCGGTCATACCCGCACATTCCCATTGCGATCAGTTTCGTGCGGAACCGTCTTCTATGTGTTTCCTTATCACAGCCTCCGGAGATCATCTCTAACTCGCAGTGTTCACCGGCTAATTCCTGCAACAGCATCATATCCACATTGACTGCACCATAATCGTTTTCCAAAATACCGATATTACAGCCCTGTCTGATAAAATACTCTGCATATCTTTTTAAAAATGTCGTTTTCCCTGAACCTAAAAATCCTGTAATAAGATCGATCTTTACCATTTTACTGCCTCCTGTAATCACACTATATGATATCCATTATCTGTCACGTAAAAAAATGAGGCGTTAGAAGCTTACGCCTCTAACAGCCCCTCAAATTCTTCTCTTGGCACTGGTCTGGAATACAAAAATCCCTGTGCCATGTCACAGCCGATCTGCTTTAAGAAATCTGCCTGTCCGCGGGTTTCTACACCCTCGCATAAGGTTTCAATATTGATCTTCGCTGCCATCTCGACAACCTGTTTTACAATAATACTGCTCTTTTCGGATTCTTCCGTTTCATTTAGAAATTCACGGTCAATCTTAAGAACATCTACCGGAAGTTCTTTTAACAGATTTAAGGAAGAATACCCGCTTCCAAAATCATCTATGGAGATCTGGAAACCTGCCCGCTTACACGAAACGATAAAACTTAAGATATCCTGCCGTTTGCCGCCGAGAACCGTTTCTGTCAGTTCTAATTCTAACCGGTTTCTTGGAACTCCATAGGAATCGACTAATTCTGTCAGTTTTTGTAAGAAATCTGCCGTACCGATATGTGCCCTAGATACATTCATCGAAACTATGATCGGTCTGCGTCCTTCATTCTGCCATTTGACCATGTCTTTTAATACCTCTTCATAGACAAAGAAGTCAAGCTGGATGATAAATCCATCCCGCTCAAATATTGGAATAAATATACCCGGTGACACCAGCCCTTTTTCCGGATCTCTCCAGCGGACTAATGCTTCTGCTCCACTGATCGTTTCTGATCTCAACTGATATTTCGGCTGGTAATAAACAACAAATTCACCATTTTTCAAGGCTTCATCCATACGTTTTTCAATCCTGCGCTCATTTGATGTCATTTCTGCCATCTCATCGTCATAATATTCTATCATTTTAGCCGGATTTTCTTTGATCGATTTGCGTGCCATGATCGCCATATCGATATAGTCACCAAAAGCCAGATCGTATTCCTTGATCATACAGATACCGACTTTAAAAAGCGGCTTATATATCTGTTCTACACCATTATTTTCAAACATGACCGGTTCTGCAATCTTATGCAGAAGTTCCTCTAAATCCTCACGTTTTTCGGTCAGTATCCAGAACATATCTGCCATCTCCCTGCCATAAAGTGCATTGCTTCCGAATACTTCACACAGACGTTTTCCGATCATCTTTAAGATTCCGTCTGCTGCCGCTTCACCCAGATCGCTGTTGACATATTTAAAATGCTCAATATCTAAAGATATCAGCTGGTACTCCTTTTTTGGGTTATGCTGTAAAAGCAGTTCTGCTTCTTTACGGAACTTGATCCCATTCCATAATCCTGTCAAAGAATCTGTCATCGCAAGATGCCTATAATGCCGTTCCCTGATCAACAGCAGAGCGACAAAGATGCTGCCTATGAGCAGGATAATTCCTATGATATAAGGAAAATACTGCTTAAAAAGACTTTTTAACGATGGTTGATAAGAAATATTGATCGTATTTTCTGTTACACAACGTTCAAAGTTCTCGGATGGGATCGTGTTGATCGCCTGATTTATGATCTGTTTTAACACTTCTGCATTCTCTCCACCTATAGCACAGCGTATCGGCACTGACACTTCATTCATGGGCAGGATCATAAGTGTATTATAATCATTCAGATTATATGCAGTCTGCAAAAAAACCGAATTGATCAATGTACTGTCTGCCTCCTTGTGCTGTACCATCTTCAGGCTTTCGGTAACATCTTTTGCAGAAATGACCTCAGACTCCGGATAGATTTCTTTGGCCAAGGCCTGTATTCCGATGTAATTCTGCGGTACTGCGATCCTGGATGCGGCATTAAGCCTTGTATCCCGCCTTCCGATCATTGCATAATCGATCGTCATGTAGGAATTAGAATATGTGATACCATATTCTTTTGCTAACGCATCATTGAGGTACATGCCTGCCGTCATATCGGCTTTTCCATCTCTCAGCATCTCACCGGATTCACCGTAGTTTTCAATCGGGAGCAGTTCAAACTCCAAACCGCTCTTCTCCTCTAACAGTTTTAAAACATCTGCATATATACCACAATATTCACCGGTTTCTTCATCTATATAACCTAATGGATAACTTCCGGCATCACATATAACACGCACTTTTATCCCACTATGCAGAAATTCATATTCTTCCCTTGTGACACCTGTAAGCACTTTCGATGGTCTTCCATAATTTTCTTCATAAAGCTTTCCGGTCATAAACGGCTGCTTGACTGTGATCTGCCGGAGCGCATAATCTAACTGTTCTTTCAGATCTTCCCGTTTCTGTGATACTGCAAAAAACTGATTCTTCACCCCAACTTTGGCAACATATTTATAATCGGTCAGATTTCTCTGGTTCGAGGCGAGCATCAGGTCGACCTCTCCCTGGTCTAACGCTTCTTTCATGCTCAGAAAAGTCGGATAATATACCGGTGTATAAGCTATCTGATGGTCAGTGGAAAAATCCATCAGCATTGATTCCATAGAACGGCTGCTGTTTAATGCGATCCGTTTCCCATTCATCGCTTCATAGTCATCAAAAAATACAGATGTATCATCTTTCTTTGCACAGAGCAGTCCATAATACAGACTCGATCTTTCTGCACTAAACAGCAGATACCCTGTACCGGTCTCATCTTTTGAAACATCACAGAGCAGGTCAATGACCCCATCTTCTAATGCTTTTAAACGGTCTTCTTCCGGTATCATCACATACTCGTACTGCCAGCCGGTATAGTCTGCTATCATGTCAAGATATTCCACGCCATATCCGGTATAGGCATCATCTGTCTGCCGGATCATCTGCCCATCCTGTGTAAAGCCCACCCGGATCACCTGTGCGTCTGCATAGCTGTGTTCTGTACCTGAAATGATAACCGTGATCCCAAATAGGAAAAACAGCAGAAAATGATATAGATATCGTTTTATGATTTCTCTTTTCTCCATAAATCCCCCTCCTGATCGTGAGATGTTGTGCATATGACCTGTATATATCGTTTTTTATCTGGATTTTTCCAGAACTTCCCTAAACTGCACCAAAGATTCTGCCTGTGCAAACAGAAGTTTTCGGGTTTCTTCGTCCGGTTCATCAAGATCCGGGATCATCACCGGCATACAGCCTGCACGGTATGCAGCAAGGATACCTGCCGGCGAATCTTCTAAGACGATACAGTTTTCCGGTTTCAGTCCCAGTTGTCTGGCTGCATATACATAAATATCCGGTTCCGGCTTGCCATGTTCTACCATGTAACCACTGACGATCGCATCAAATTCATTTTCTAAATGGACGGATGAGAGATATTTTTTTGTACGCCCGATCGGAGATGACGTAGCGATTGCTGTCCTTATCTGCTTTTCTTGTAAAAATGCTAACAGCTCCAATATTCCAGGCTTTGTCGTTACTCCCTCTTTTTCGACAAATGCGTCCATCAATTCGATCCTTTTTTCCCTGACTTCTGTATAAGATATCCCCTCTCCAAAATAGGATTTCAGCTTCGCCTCTCCTGCATGCCGGTTTAAACTCCTCATGCCAAGTGCTTGCTCCATTGTCATCGGATAGCCGAGTATCCTTGCCGCCTCCTGCCAGAAACGACAGTATAATTTCTCGGTATCTAAGATCAATCCATCCATATCAAATAAAATACCTTTGATCTGCTGTTTGTTTATCATCTGCTTCTCCTATTTAGGAAAAACCAATGAACACTGAAGCTCATTGGCCTTTACTGCTACTGATCCAATGGATGAATCTCATTATGCAGTTCCTGTAAAGATTTCAATTCACTTTCTTCATGTGATCTCACATAATGAATACCTTCTGCGGTAGCCTTTGCTGCTGCAAGCGTTGTAATATATGGTACTTTATGCTTGATCGCTGATTTTCTTAAATAGCTGTCATCTGTGACTGCTTCTTTTCCTGCAGGCGTATTGACAATAAGCTGGATATCACCGTTTGTGATCATATCTGCGATATTTGGTCTGCCTTCGTAAAGTTTATTGACTCTTTCTACCGGAATACCTGCTTCTTTGATCAGCTTACAGGTTCCATCTGTTGCAACAAGTTTAAAGCCGTCTTCATGCAGGCTCTTTGCAACTTCTGCAACTTCATCTTTATCACGGTTACTTACAGAGATCAATACGGTACCTTCTAACGGCAGTTTCGACTGACACGCCTCCTGTGCCTTATAGAAAGCTTCTCCGAAGGATTTTGACAGTCCGAGGACTTCTCCGGTGGAGCGCATTTCAGGTCCTAATACCGGATCGACTTCCTGAAACATATTAAATGGGAATACGGCTTCTTTGACACCGTAATTTGGTATTTCCTGCTCTTTTAACTCTAAGATCGGTGATGGTCTGCCTGTGATCTCCGAGGTGATGATATCAGTAGCTAACGGTACCATACGGATATTGCATACTTTTGATACCAATGGTACGGTACGTGAAGCTCTCGGATTTGCCTCTAATACATATACTTTGCCATTTTCGATCGCATACTGCATATTCATCAGTCCTTTGACATGCATCTCTTCTGCGATCTTTCTGGTATATTCTTTGATGGTTTCCACATTTTCTGCTGAGATATGTACAGATGGAATGATACATGCGGAATCTCCGGAATGTACACCTGCTAATTCTATATGTTCCATGACTGCCGGTACAAATGCCCTTGTGCCGTCACTGATCGCATCTGCTTCACACTCTAAGGCATGGTTTAAGAAACGGTCAATTAAGATCGGACGGTCCGGTGTTACTCCGACAGCAGCTTTCATATAGCCTGTCATGCTCTCATCATCATAAACAACTTCCATTCCACGGCCGCCTAGGACATAAGACGGACGTACCATGACCGGATAACCGATACCGTTTGCAATGCCAATGGCTTCTTCTACCGTTGTTGCCATTCCTGACTCCGGCATCGGGATCTCTAATTTTTCCATCATCTCACGGAATAGATCACGGTCTTCCGCAAGGTCAATGACAGATGGTGAAGTCCCTAAGATCTTAACGCCGTTTTTCTCTAATTCTGCTGCAAGATTTAATGGCGTCTGACCGCCAAACTGTGCAATGACACCTACCGGCTGCTCTTTTTTGTAGATGCTTAATACATCTTCTAATGTCAGTGGTTCAAAATACAGCTTGTCAGAAGTATCGTAATCAGTAGATACGGTTTCCGGATTACAGTTTACGATAATCGTTTCAAATCCGAGTTTTTTCAATGCTACGGCTGCATGTACACAACAGTAGTCAAATTCAATACCCTGTCCGATACGGTTTGGTCCGCCGCCTAAGATCATAATCTTTTGTTTGTCGGTATTGACCGGATTTTTATCTTTTGCATTATAAGTAGAATAATAATATGCGCTGTCCTTCGTTCCGCTTACGTGGACACCTTCCCATGCTTCTTCCACGCCAAGTGCGATCCTGCGGTTACGGATCTCATCTTCCGGTATCTCTAACAACTGGCTTAAGTATTTATCCGAAAATCCGTCTTTTTTCGCTGTGACAAGCATCTGGTCTTCCGGAAGGCTGCCCTTATTGGCAAGCAGTGCTTCTTCTTCCTCAACGAGTTCTTTCATCTGATCGATAAAGTAATGTTTTACCTTTGTGATCTCATGGATCTCATCTACAGAAGCCCCTTTTCTAAGGGCTTCATACATTAAGAAATGACGTTCACTTGATGGTGTTTTCAAACGTCTTAAGAGTTCCTCTTTTTCTAAGGAATCAAAATCTTTTGCATGTCCTAAACCATATCGGCCGGTTTCCAAAGAACGGATCGCTTTCTGGAATGCCTCTTTATAAGTCTTACCGATACTCATAACTTCGCCGACTGCACGCATCTGTGTACCTAATTTATCCTCTACACCCTTGAATTTTTCAAATGCCCAGCGTGCAAATTTGATCACGACATAATCGCCATCCGGTACATATTTATCTAAGGTTCCATATTTTCCACATGGAATGTCTTTTAAAGTCAGTCCTGTCGCAAGCATTGCAGATACCAATGCGATTGGGAAACCTGTTGCTTTTGATGCTAATGCGGAGGAACGTGAAGTACGCGGGTTGATCTCGATAACGATGATACGGTCTGTGACCGGATCATGTGCAAACTGCACATTTGTCCCACCGATCACCTGTACAGATTCCACGATCTTATATGCCTGTTCCTGCAAACGTTTCTGACACTCCTCTGAAATCGTAAGCATCGGTGCAGAACAGAAAGAATCTCCTGTATGCACACCCAACGGATCGATATTTTCAATAAAGCAGACAGTAATGATATTATTATCTGCATCACGTACAACTTCTAACTCTAATTCTTCCCAGCCGAGAATAGATTCTTCTACTAATACCTGTCCAACAAGACTTGCCTGTAATCCTCTTGCGCAGACGGTCTTTAATTCTTCTTTATTATAAACGAGTCCGCCACCGGCTCCACCCATGGTATATGCCGGACGCAGTACTACCGGATAGCCTAATTTATCTGCGATATCTAATGCTTCCTCTACAGAATAAGCCACTTCACTTCTTGCCATCTCAATGCCGAGTTTATCCATGGTCTTTTTAAATTCGATACGGTCTTCTCCACGCTCGATCGCATCTACCTGTACACCGATTACCTGTACCCCATACTTATCTAAGATCCCTGCCTTATTTAATTCTGCACATAAATTAAGACCTGACTGCCCGCCTAGATTTGGAAGAAGCGCATCCGGACGTTCTTTCGCAATGATCTGCTCTAACCGTTCGACATTGAGCGGTTCAATATATGTTACATCTGCGGTTTCCGGATCTGTCATAATGGTTGCCGGATTGGAATTGACAAGCACGATCTCATATCCTAATTTTTTTAATGCTTTACACGCCTGTGTTCCTGAATAATCGAACTCACACGCCTGACCGATAATGATCGGTCCTGAACCTATGATCAGCACTTTATGAATATCTGTTCTCTTTGGCACTAAAATATCCTCCTGATTATGTAGATTTATACATCAATTTTTTATATCTTACCATTATTTATAAAGGGCTGTCAAATCGGAGAAAGAGTAAATGTGACTGTTCACCGGTATGCCAGTGAACAGTCACACAAAAAAAATTGCCATCGGTATAAACCGATAGCAATTTATAAAATTCAATATCTTATTTGAATGGATTCTCTGTTGGGTACGGAAGAGATGCCGGCTGGTTGTAGTTGATATCTTCAAGTGGTACTCCGATATATTTGAATACTTCATATAAAGCTTTTCCGAAGTGACCAAATGCAACTGCTCCGTGATGAGGATAATTCTTCTCAATCAATACGTGACGATAGAATCTTCCCATTTCGTTGATAGCGAAAATACCGATACCACCGAAGGAACGTGTTGCAACCGGAAGGATCTCACCTTCTGCTAAGTATGCACGAAGTTTGTTGTCTGCTGTAGACTGTAAACGGAAGAATGTGATATCTCCAGGAGCGATATCTCCCTCTAATGTTCCGTTTGTTACTTCGATCGGAAGGCTTCTAGCCATGATCTTCTGATATTTCATCTCGAAGTTTGAAAGTTTCTTAGAGCATGTATTTCCACAATGGAAGCCCATGAATGTATCTGTAAGTGTGTAATCAAATTTGCCTTCGATAGACTCTTTGTACATATCCTTTGGTACAGAGTTGTTAATGTCTAATAATGTTACAGCATCTTCGCTGACACATGTTCCAACGAACTCACTTAATACACCATAGATATCTACTTCACAGGATACAGGGATTCCTCTTCCTGTTAAACGGCTGTTTACATAACATGGAACAAATCCGAACTGTGTCTGGAATGCAGGCCAGCATTTTCCGGCAATAGCAACATATTTGCGGTATCCTCTGTGATCTTCGATCCAGTCTAATAATGTTAATTCGTACTGTGCTAATTTCTCTAAGATTTCCGGTTTCTTATTACCGGCACCAAGTTCTGCTTCCATATCTGCAACAACTTCCGGGATTCTTTCATCACCGGCATGTTTGTTGAAGGCTTCGAAAAGGTCAAGCTCTGAGTTCTCTTCGATTTCAACGCCGATGTTGTAAAGCTGTTTGATCGGTGCATTACAAGCTAAGAAGTTTAATGGTCTTGGTCCAAAAGAAATGATCTTTAAGTCAGAAAGACCGATGATTGTTCTTGCGATCGGTAAGAAGTCATGGATCATATCTGCAACATCTTCTGCATCTCCTACAGGATATTCAGGAATGTATGCACCTACATTACGAAGTTTTAAGTTGTAGCTTGCATTTAACATACCGCAGTATGCATCTCCACGTCCATCCATCAGGTTATCCTGGGATTCTTCTGCTGCTGCAACAAACATCTTAGGTCCATCAAAATGTTTTGCTAATAATGTTTCTGAAATTTCTGGTCCAAAGTTTCCTAAGTATACACAAAGTGCATTACATCCGGCTTTCTTGATATCCTCAAGAGCCTGTACCATATGTATTTCACTTTCTACGATACAGACTGGACATTCATAAATGTCTGCTGCACCAAATTTGTCAGTATAAGCCTTTACTAATGCTTCTCTTCTGTCTACGGATAAAGATTCCGGGAAACAGTCACGGCTTACTGCCACGATACCCACTTTTACTTTTGGAATGTTGTTCATTTACGTTTCCTCCATTTGTTATTTTATATCCGGAAAAATCTCTTTCAACGCCGGATAAATTTTCGTGAACTTAGTATAACACTGTTCGTATTTCTCTGTCAATTCTACTGTTGGCTCAACTGTATCGATAACGTGTACTATTTTAGATGCAGCCTCTTCTACGGATGCATATTCGCCACAGGCAACAGCCGCTAACATGGCTCCACCTAATGATGGACCTTCTTCTGTTTCTAAGATGTCTACCGGAATACCTAGCACATTGGCAACGATTGTTCTCCAGAGAGGGCTTTTTGCACCTCCGCCGCAGATCTTCGTCCGCTCTAGCGGAATCCCTAATGCTTTTGCGATCTCAAATGAATCTCTCAATGCAAATGCCACGCCTTCTAAAACTGCCTGTGTCATATCTGCCCTTGTCGTATCCATGGTCATACCGATAAAGGCTGCTCTAGCATCAGGATTATTATAAGGGGAACGCTCACCCATCAGATATGGCAGATAAAAAACATGGTTCTCACCTAATTTTGTGATCTGTTCCTGCTCTTTGGCATAATCTTTTGATCCGATGATCTCATCCATCCACCACTTATTACAGGATGCTGCACTTAACATACAGCCCATCAGGTGATATTTTCCATTAGCACCGCAGAAAGCGTGCAAGGCGTTGTTATCATCTACCCGGAATTTATCGGAAGAAATAAAGATCGTTCCGCTGGTGCCTAAAGAAATATTGCATTTTCCTTCTCCGACAGTTCCTGTCGCAACGGCTGCCGCTGCATTATCTCCGGCTCCTGCTGCCACTTTCACCTGTGTGGACACACCAATCTCTGCTGCCACATCTGCTTTTAATGTACCGATCACTTCATAACTTTCAAAAAGTTCCGGCAGCTGTTCTATCGAAATATGGCAGATATCGCACATTTCCTGTGACCATTTCCTGTTTTTCACATCTAAAAGCAGCATACCGGATGCGTCGGATACATCGGTAGCATGAACTCCGGTCAGCCTGTATGCCAGATAATCCTTTGGCAGCATGATCTTATCTATTTTTGCAAAATTGTCCGGTTCATGTTTGGAAAGCCATAATAACTTTGGTGCTGTAAATCCGGCAAATGCAATATTTGCGGTATACTCTGAAAGTTTGTCTGTTCCGATCGTATGATTCAGATAATCACATTCTTCAGTCGTTCTTCCATCATTCCAAAGGATTGCAGGCCGGATCACATTGTCTTCTTTATCTAAGATCACAAGTCCATGCATCTGTCCGCCAAAACTGATGCCTGCTACCTGACTCTTATCTGCTTCCTGCAATAACTCTTTTAAGCCATCCATTGTCTGGGTGTACCAGTCGGACGGATTCTGTTCCGACCAGCCCGGCTTTGGAAAAGACAGCGGATATTCTCTTGATACGATCTTTTTGACTGTTCCATCACCTTCCATCAACAGAATCTTTACGGAAGAAGTTCCTAAATCAATACCGATGTATAACATATTGTCCTCCTTTTTTCGTTCATATGAATCTGTATGCCTGCAACGGTTGTTACTTGTTCCATTTGCTGTGTATATCTATTGCGTGCACGGGCACGTTTTTCTTTTATTATAACTTGATTCCTAGTAGAATCAATATACGATTTTCACATATTTGATAGCTGATTTTTGTACACTATTGCCTATGTCTGATGGGGAAATTGACTTTTAAATATGCCGCCTCTATAATGATATGATGATACCAGGGTCAAAAGGTCGGAAAGACGATGCAAGCTTGCTTGCAAGAGGATTTTTGACCTTTTGACCCCAACATCATATGATACAAGAGTCAAGAGGTCAGGAGTCGTTCCTGCCTGCAGGATAAGAGTTCTGACTTGTTGACTCGCCCACACATGAGAAAGTAGTGATTTTCCTTGGAAATCAACGGATTTTGAATGTGTGTAGAATTGTGGAAGTTGCACAGCAACGGAGCAATCCGTGTATCATAACATTAACTAATCAGAAACGGAGTATATCACATGGCAACCATCAAAGAAATCGCTGAACTTGCGGGTGTATCAAGGGGAACGGTAGACCGGGTATTAAATAACCGCGGTGCTGTCAATGCTGACACAAGGGAAAAGATCCTTGAAATTGCAAAACTGTTAGATTACCAGCCAAACAAGGCGGGTGTTGCTCTTGCGGCACAGAAAAAGCACTTTAAGATCGGTGTTCTGCTGTTTAGCAAAGAAAACCCATTTTTTGACGATATATTTGAAGGTTTATATGAGAAATTAGAGGAATTATCTGTCTATGGATGCAGTATCACAAAACGCCAGATCCCATTTGATCTCAACATGCAGCTTACTGCGATTGATGATTTTTTACAGGAAGGGATTCATGGACTGATCCTTTCTCCTTATGATGATATATCTGTTGCAGAAAAGATCAATGCTCTTTCTGACATGGGGATTCCCTGTATTACAGTCAATACAGATCTGCCGGATTCCGCAAGGATCGCCTATGTAGGCAGTGATTACAAAAAATGCGGACAGACTGCTGCCGGACTTCTGCGTCTTTTGACAAATGGAACTGCAAAAGTTGGTATCGTTACCGGTTCTGATCATATTTTATGCCACAAAGAACGTGTTTCTTCTTTTATAGAATATATCCATGTCCATGCCCCGCA
>QWCN01004791.1_pt1 | contig 13913 bp, 10 predicted proteins | sample 1972711 | NCBI WGS metagenome assembly QWCN01 (sample SAMN09866707, study PRJNA288562) | Human gut metagenome isolate term1_stool, whole genome shotgun sequencing... | isolation source: gut | host: Homo sapiens | place: USA: California | reverse complement strand
AAACAGTTCCTTGCTGCATGTAGCAGCACCTTCTTCATATACACTCAGGTACATACCCGCTTTCAGGTCTTCCTTGCCCATGAATCCACCGGAACCAAGGTCTTCGATCAATGTTCCAACAGTTCCTTCGATCAGGATGATGTTTGAAGATGTTTCATCATATTTACTACGCATTACCTTTACAGTTTCGTCTGCTACGGAAATGTTCTGCGTCATCAGTTCTACTACTTCATTTACCTGATTCATGTTGTCAACCATGTTCTGGTTTGAATCCTCTACCTCGCCCATCGCATCATTGACAATTCGGATGTTTTCACCTAACTGTATGGAGTCCGTTGTGATGGAGTTGACACTCTTATCTACGATCATTACATTTTCTAAGTTGGTTGCAACAAGCTGTAATGTCTCTGTAATGGACTTCGTCATTCTGTCACTGGTCTGCTCTAATTTCTGCAGCGCACTACGGATACTGCCGGAGGATACCTGTGTCTCCTCACTCAGCTTACGGATCTCTTCTGCCACAACCGCAAAACCTTTTCCTGCTTCGCCTGCTCTGGCTGCTTCAATAGATGCATTTAACGCCAGTAAGTTGGTCTGGCTGTTGATCTCCTCTATCGTACCTGTTTCCTCTTTTACCATTGTAAACTCAGTACTGAATTCTTTCAGATTTTCTTCAACTTCTTTGGACAGGTTCGCCATTGCATTGGTACACTGAACTACTTCTGACAACTGTCCGGAACTGGTTTTTGCATTTTCTACGGACTGCTCCATAAGCTGCACCATTTCTTTGATGAGGGCAGCTACATTTTCTACCTGTTCACTGATCTTATCCGTTGCTAAAATGGATGACTGCGTCCGCTCATTCAGCACTTCATTATTAGATATCAGTGATTCCATATTTCTTACAACATCGGTAGCACCTTCCTGGTTCTCATCGGAAAGTTCACGCACTACATTCATTCCGTCTACAATGGAATTACTTGCTACTTTTACTTTTTCAATACTATGTACTACACGCTCTAAATTGCCCTTTACTGCATCGAGCATTGCGCCGTCTGACTCTGCTAAATGTTTGATTGCCCAGGTGTAACTTAAATATACCAGTATGACGCAACCGAACATGATCTCATAGGATACGATATCATCATGCGTAAATCCCGTTGTTAACCAGTCTTTTATAAAAGTTACCACAACGTCAAACAAATTCATGATTCCACATCGAATCATCAAACTTCGATCTTTATAAAGCACCAGCATGCTGACTACAGGAAATGAGTATGCAAATGCAATATGATAATATGATGTAAACAATAGGAAGAAATAGAATATAAAATACCCTACTGCAACCATATGCTTACAGTTGTCATAATCCCAACCTTTAATCTTTATAAAAATATAGGTAAATACTAATGGCACCCAGCAGATAAAACAGAACAGAACTGTATATGGTACTGTTCTTGCACCTTTGACACATTCGGCTATATACGCTCCCGTCAGTGCCAGCCCTATGATTACCCACATTCGCAGTGCCTTTTTGTTGGCACTGATCTTAAAATACTTCTCATCGTAATCCATAAATCTCCTCCTAAGTTCTTTTTCTTTGCGTATACTTTTTCTCGCTACGTCCGTTTCCTTTGTCATGCATCGGAATGCCGACATGCCTTTCCTTTATTTTACTATAATTATGCGGAATATGCTATCTTTTTTTGGAAGGGATTGGAATTCACTTTCTGCTTCTTAACTTAATTTTTCCGCCCACTCTGCTTCTTTGAATCCAATAAGGACCATATCACCATTTACGACCAGTGGTCTCTTTACTAACATTCCATTCGTTGCAAGTAATTTTAGCTGTTCTTCTTCATTCATCGTTGGCAGCTTGTCCTTAAGCTGCATTTCTTTATAAAGAAGACCACTGGTATTAAAAAACCGCTTAAGTGGAAGTCCACTCTTATTATACCATTCCTTTAATTCTTCATAAGATGGATTGTTATCTACAATGTGTCGTTCTGTATATTTTATGTCCTGTTCATCTAACCACTTTTTAGCTTTCTGGCAGGTTGAGCATTTGGGGTAACATATAAAAATCATTGATGATTCCTCCTTTTTCTTATTAACTATATGAATATTATTTATTAGGCAGCTATTTCCATTTTCATCACAAACTCTGATAAAAGAAATGGTATGCTATTGTTCCATCCGTTTATCAAGCATTTCGATAATCTTTTCTTTTTCTCCACTACAATTGGTCATAAATCTCAATAACGGGATTTCATATGACTCCATGATTCGATTTTTCAGCAAATCTCTTGAAGCCTGCACAGTATGTTTTTTGTGGTATTCATATCCATCTACTTCAATCGCTAATACCGGTTTTTTACTAATTCTGTTATATATCAGAAAATCTAAATGTGTTGCCGGATTCATCACATACCTACATTCTTCTTCACTTAAAAATTCCGGATTTTTGATCAACATATTCAAAGGAAAATGGCAAACAACATCCAGACTTGAATACTTGCTATCAGAGAGAATGTCCTCGATCAACGAATACATCAGATTTTCTGAATCATACGCTGATATCTTTTTGTGTTTCTGTAAATATGCTTTTCTTGCCTCTGTATACTGCTTATAAAGATAATCAAAAACAGAATATATTTTACTTTCTACCACCTCAAAATTGTTATATTCAATATAATCTATCAAATCTGTTATATTGCGTTCTTTTGATTGCTTATTTCCAGTTACCACCAACATTAATTTCTTTTTTGCTCTTGATACCGCAACATTGATCAAATATGGGTCATCTGTGAAATCAGATATCTCATCATCTACTGTAGATATGATAATGCATTCCATCTCTTTACCCTGAAACTTATGTACGGTAGCAGCATCAATATCTGTTATCTCCCGCCCCAATGCCTTTACCTGATTTCTATATGGTGTAATAATCCCCGTCTCCTTTGGATTTAAATCATATTTAGGTATAATTTCATTTTTAATAACATCGATCTGGCGTTGACTATAATGGTCACGTTCATGATTTCCCTCTACTGTTTTTACTACTGACAATACATCTTCTTCACCATGATCTGTTGTCATTATGATCAATTCGCCATGATAGAATTTCTGGTTACAAAAATTAATTATTTTAGGGTGGCATCTATAATGTTCCCGTAACAATGTTTGTGTTACATTTGGCATAACATCTAACATTGATTGTAAAAAGCTCTTTGTATACTGATATCCTTCACTTATATTAAAACGATCAAATATCTCTTCTGCTTTGAGTTTTATCTTCCTCCCAACAATATTCGGAAGTTGCTTTGTATCCCCTACGATCACAACATTTCTCGCACAGGAAAGTGCCAATGCACCGGTTGCAACATCTACCTGTGATGCTTCATCCATGATAAGATAATCATATATGACATCCATATTCAGGCTATTCCTTGAGGAAAATGTTGTGCTTAATATAACTGGATACTCCTTCAAAACATCGTATGGTTCTTTCCACAAATCATCTTCATTAAATATTTTTCGGTTATTGTTTTTTTCATATTTTCTTGCCAGCTTGTCTTTTAACACAATCATTGACTGATTGCATAAATCATCCAGCAAATTCTTATTCACATCGTTTAGATACTTCTCAACACCTGTAATCTCTGCGGATAACTCTGAACGCTTTGCACGATAGTACATAGCCTGAAAAGTTGTAATTATCTTTGAAATATCCTGTCTATAGAAACTCCAATCTGCTACTCCATATTTAAAAAAGTTCTTTATCTTATACCAAAATCTTATTAACTTTTTCTCTTCCGAAATCAACTGGTACTCCTGCCACAATACCATCCAATCTTTAGAAGATAATTTTTTCTTAAACTCTATACGATCTATATTAACATCTGACTCTTCAACATATTGATCAAAATATTCCTGCTCTGTAACTAACTGTGAAAATTCCTGTTTTAAACATGCCAGTTTCTCCTGCTTATCAAAAACAATCTTTAACTGTTCAGATTTCTCTGCTATCCTCTTTTGCAGATCATTCGGATTTTTATCTGTTTTCCAAGTTGAAAAATCCGGATAATTTTTATCCTGCTGCTCAATAAATATCTTTTTGTTCTCGGAATTGCCTAATATCGCCGCAATGAAACCTAGATCATATTGAGGTAAAGATAATTTTTCATATACATTTTCAGTCGCTGAATTATTATTAGATACTATCTGTACCGTTTTCCCTTGCATCAATATATTGGCAATAATATTTAATATTGTCTGTGTCTTTCCTGTTCCAGGCGGTCCCTGTATAACACTGATCTGATTTTCTAAGGCATTTTTCACAGCCCTATACTGACTGTTATTGCATCCAAATGGAAAAATTGGTGTACATTCACGCCTTCTTTTTTCACCTTGCACTAAAGATGGATTTAAATACTTTGCTAATGCTACATCATTACCCACAAAAGAAATCTTATCAAATCTCTTAGACAATAATTTTTCATTAGCATTTTCATCATCAAAAGTAATTAAACCCGCAATTTGTTTTATATATTCAAATACATTTGCAGACTGACTTTGCATAAGACAAGATTCCGTAATATCCAAGTCACTCTTCGGATAATCTCCTTCTCTTCCATTGCCAAAGCAAATATGCCAATACGATCCCTGGCTACTTTTAAATACATATATTTCTTTAATATCAAAGAATTTCCGTCCTTCTCTGCTAATACGATACATATTAGGATTTAAACTTTCCGGTTCAGTTAGCTTTTCTACATTCTCATTCGCATACGAGTATGTTTTCCCATTATTAAATGTTACATCCCATTTCTGAGTCTTATTATTATACTCACATGACATTATTTCAGATGTCTTTACTTCGCCCTTGATAAGGATCAGATTATGTTTTGTGTTCATTTGTTCCCCGTTATTTCTTGTTAACTCACTGTTTTTCCTAGAAGCATTTTCTCCATGGCAATGTCCTGATATCTATCCACATCGGGAACTGCCTCCTCTAATAATCTGGCAAATTGTTTCATAAAAAATTATTTTTCTATTTCTGAATTTTAATATATCATTTGTTGTTTCTACTAACAAAAACACTGCAAACATACATATTGCGATATCTAAGATATATATGCGAAAAAAAGAAACTATACCTGCAATTGTACCAAACAAAGTCCCCATTACCAGCGAAATCACTCCAAATACCAAAGAAGCACTTAAGGAAAAATTAATTATCATGCTTTTATCCTTTTCTTCTATTGATTGATCTTTTAAATTTTCTGCATCAATTAAAAACTGTGCTCTATTATCCTTTACAACAGACCATATTTCCTTCTCTAAATTTATGTAATCATCTACATTCTTTATTTCCCTATATTGAATGTTATGAAAAGTAACCTCAGCAATATGTTTTGAATAGTATCCCCTCTTGTTTACTCTATTCATTACTTTTGTAAATAAATAATTCATTTTACCTCACTCCCATCTATAAATGTAAAACCATTAAATTTTTTCATCCTACTAAAGGATATATTTCCAAACTACTGATTTCTAATCGTTTCATATCTAATTTGAAAAAAACCACTCTGATATCCATATTGGCTGACAAACATCTTTATTAAGATGCTCACCAAACTCCCATTGATACTTTGCTTCTTTCTCTAGCTTTTTATTAAAATACTGCCCTATCTACTCTTCAGAATATCCCATGTTGCCTCTGACTTGCTCATCTCCATAATAACTCCCAGATGACACTTATCTTCTTTTATCCGCTTTTCCACTTTCCAGAATTTCTCTGATACTAGCTTTGTATCATCATTCAGAAAGTTCACATACTCTTTGACAAGAATTCCCATATATTTTTCCTGACAGTCTTTCTCAAAATAACTTCCAATCTTTTTACTTATGACCATAACTCGTCCCTCTTTAGTCCCAACAAACAATGCTAAAACGAGACTTGCTTGAGACTATAATTATATAAATCAACCACAAATACCAATTTGGTCACATTTATGCCATATATAGTCTTATTGAATTTCAAATCTCATGAGACGAACTCCAAAATACTCTTTCTAATATTATTTCTTCGACTTATTTGCTTCAACTCAATAACGCTTACTTTATATCAAATTTGTATTCATTGTTAAGAAATTTTAAATATAGTTCTTCCCCCTATACATCCTGTCAATCTTCTGCGACTTATTATAGTTTGTTCAGTTTCTATGCCATCTTCATTTTTTAGAATGCAATTATAGAAACGAAACTTAGCTATTTCTAATACGATATTAACACTGAAATAATTATGTTTTATACACAAAAAACCTAGTGTAATAAAAAATATTAAAAATAAAACCACACCATTCCAAGCTGTAAAATCAAATGCAAACAATGGTAGTATGTATGAAAGTAGATACTCAGCGGTTATTGTTTTTTCTTCTTTTGCTTGTTTAAGAATTTCTGGTATGGTGCTTTCTTTTCCATTAGACCTCAATTCAATAGAAAGGACTATAAGACATATCAATGTACATATGATAATACACACAATGCTTATTTTTTCTGTCCACAAATTATTGGAATTTTCAACGTAACTTTTTATATCAATAAATAGAATCGACAACCATAATGGAGCAAATGAAATATAATACAAACTAAACGAAAAAAGTTTTGACATTTTTGTTTCTCCTTATATCCACCGTTTAGATCCAGCAACTTCCATAGGATTATCATCAAAGGGGTCCACCATACCCCTATCACACAATAGTTTTACAAGTTTATCAGATGTATCTGGCTTTGTAGAATCGAACTTATCACCATCAAGGGATATGTTGAACTTTTTTGCCATTTTTCTTCGTGTATTTACATTTTTTAGTTTTTGTAAATGAGCATCATTAAATGAAACAAATTTTCTTGGATTATGCCCACTTCCTGCAATCGCTGCAAATGAATCAAAATCCGTTAGAATATTACACTCGTTGATTATATCTATTTTTGTTGTACATATTGCTTTATAAGAACGCTCCATATTAAATAGTTTTTCTCCCGCAAGAGTCAACATATAAACGCGTTCATCAAAAATAATAACATCTATACTTGGTCTAAGTGATAGTACCTTATCACTAATTTCCTGAAATTCTCCATTTTTCATCCAAAATTTATGATTTAATGTCGTTACAGGATTTTGCATTGATATCAATTTAACAGGGTAATCCTCACCATCAATATTTATAATCCCCTTCAGCAAATATGCCTGCGCTTTGAATTCTAAAGGATTAATTTCTACATCAGGTGTAGCTACTGCTGTGATAAATGCATTATATTCTGATTGAATCAATCCGTTGTTTATAGAAAGTGTATAAATGTTTTTACCTATTGTAGAACCATCGTAACCTGTTATGCCAATAAACGATTTTAACACACCTTTATCTGCATTTATGTATCTTTCTGAAATTTCTGACACAAAATCATTGATTCTGCCAGATGGTGTAAATGTAATTTCTCTACAAATATAACTTGTGCCATCCCTTTTAGAAGTTTTGATTTTTAATAATTGTAGTGACCATGCGGTACATCTTGGCATCCTATCAAATACTTTCTGTAATTTTTCAATTGACAATTTACATTCCTTCTTTCTATTTTGTTTCACGACGATAATAACGTATTGATTATTTATTACAACTTACAAATACACATCCCTGACCAATTCCATAACTTTTTCCACAAGCATCTCTAAGTTATCCCCCTTAGCCATAGAAGCTATATCTTCTTTATCTTCAAAGCATTTTCTAAGAATAACCTTCATTTTCTTTTCATCCTGAAGTTCCTTTTCCGACAACTCTTTTATCTTTTTCTCTATTTCAATAGATGCATCCGCAATCTGATTACATCTTCCATAAGAATTGCCTATATCCTCTGCTACCATAGTGCCATAGTTTTCTTTTTCATACGGATTAAATCCATAAAAAGCTTTGCTTGCAACCGGGCAGATAGCATCATAGATAATCTTTGCTCCCAGTTCTCTTTTTATCTGTCTAGGATATATCAATTTACCTCGGTCTGCTTTCATCTCAGGTTTTTCCCCAGCCATTTTACTAGCGTTTGTAATACGCATAAGATATGCCAGCATTCGATTAGCAAAATTTTGCTCTGATATTTTCTGTCTACCTATATCTGGTATATATTGATTAATCTCATGCTCACTAATTGTCTGATTATCAAGATACAGTTGATACATCTTTGATGCACATAATTTTACAACCGCTATATTTTCCAATCTTTTATTTCCAACATGATTTAGAATTTCCATCTGTACCCAACCATACTGCTTATCTCCAACTTCGTCAGGACAGAAAAACATATTTTGCACATATCTATATCCCTGTTTCATAATAAAATCATCAAACGCTAATTGATATAAATATTGCTTTGTGACATCTCCTACGCCTGGTTGTCCACTAATGAAAGCTTTATCTCCATATATTTGATAATCTATACAATAATATTTTGCATCATATATTCCAAAGCAATAATCTTTTTTCTGTTCATCAACAGGATATATGCATACCAAATCAGGTTTTAATGTTTCCACCTTTGGATCTTCTACATCCGGAAACTCTGTTTTTCTCCATCTTGGTGATTTAATCACTTTTCTTAATGTTTTATCTTTATGTTCAGCTTTATTCCATTCCGGATTACTTAATGGGAGATCTACTATTTTCTTATCTAGAACACTTCCAAAATTATCAGCACATACTTTTTCCCAAACCAAGTTAAAACTATTAGTTCCATATAAACTATAGCTCACATCATTTTTGTCTGTTTTCTCGTTAGCAATATATGTATATATTGTTTTTAGAAGATTCTGTTTTCTTGTAATATATTGAGTTTGTATCTCAGACTGCAATCTATATAATACATAACTCGCATCGCCAAAATCAGACAGTTCTTCTTGTGTCAGCTCAACTTCTGTCAATTCAAATAATTCTAAAAGTCCTGCATCCGATAATTCTCTACTACATTGTGTAAGAACGCATTCATGTAGCCGCCGAAAATAATCATAGTCATTGTCAATCGTATTCTTGGTCTGTAATTCCACATAATATGGTTTGTTATTCTGTATAATTGCAAATGTTTCATTTATAGTCTTATCCCATAAAATCTCACCTTCTCCATTTGTTTCAAGTATATCTTTCTGATTTGTGTACAAACCATCAGCATAATATGTCTCTAACAAATGAATAGATACAGCCAATCTATTAAAAATTTTACTATCATCTTCTCCATTAAACAGATAAATCAATTGTTCCGATGCATTATATTTTTTTATAACCTTTAAAACCTGCTTTAGATTTTCAAATAAATGTTCTATTGATTTGATATATTTAGGATAACATTTAAAAACTTGTCCCTCGATTACAACAACTCCAACATAATCAAATATATATTCTATATCGCTTGAGCTGTCTATTACATCAGTCAAGACAATATCTTCATTTGATAAATCATCAAAATCCGGCTTATTCTTTTTTACAGCTTTAACTACTCCATATTTTTTAAGAATCCCGACAATGCGTCTGGTTTCTTCCATATTGATATTAATCAAATTATCTGTTATTTCCTGTAAAGAATAATGCTTTCTCTCACGAAAGAAACCTTTCGTCATTGTCTCTCATCTCCTTTTTATATATTTTCCAAATCTTCAATTCCAAATATGCCTTCACCATCCTGCTCAAAGGCTTTACATATTTCTGAAAAAATCATCTTTCCATTCTTTTTATGATGACCTATAAATATGTTCTCTGGACGCATCTTCATAACATCTTCAAACAAATACATGATTACTTTACTTTCAAATTCTTTTATATAACTATTCTCTTTTTGATGCATATCTTTAAGTGCTTCGTTATCTCTCTCAGTTAGAGAATCTTCATCTTTTGCTTCTAATTCGTCTATTTGCTCTTTATTGTTCTTTATCTCGTCTAACATATTTTTAGATATAAAAAATGGTCCTAAAAGCTTGTCTTCATTAACCTTACACTTTTCAGATGTCAAAATATTATTTATCCTTGTTCTTAAACTATCCCAGCCAATATAATGATCCGCTTTATTGTCCTTAAAACACATTGGTATGACATAATCTTTTATTGCTGCAACCTGCTCATCATCATTGACACTTAAATATTCGAATTCCCATCTACGCTTAAATGCTGTGTCCATTGGAAATACGCCCTGATCTGCGCTGTTCATCGTTGCCCATATGTACATATTTGCCGGAATTCTCATCTCAAAATACTTTTCTCTTTCTTCTTCTGTTAAATCGTCAATATTTTTCCCTTTTAGGCAATCCAAGTTTTCTAATAAATACGTCTTTATATCCTCGCTTGTAGCAATTGGATATTCACTTACCCCATTCTTTCTATCAAGTAATTGAAATACATCTCCAAACACTGCTGCTACATTTGCTCTATTAATTTCTTCTATTAACAATAAGTAATCTTCTTCCGGATGGTTTATTGCTTGCACATAAATTCTCATAAATGGACCCGGAACGAACTCATACGAGATTTCTTTATTTTTATTCTGTGGATTCAAACTTAAATATGGTCTAATAGCCCTTCCATGATTTCTCTCCACACTATTATCACCGGCAGCATCACTACCATCCACTTTTCTAGTTTTAAAATTCTCATCCGTATATATACCTAGCAATAATGGTAGACGAGTTAAACCTTCATCCTTGAATTTATCGTACAATTCATCATATTTTTCTTGTGCCGACATTGATTTGTCTTGCAGAACTGCAAGCACTCTTCTCTTTTCAGTATCAAGATTGTCATATACATCCGATTTTGACATAATAGGTTTATATGCGCCTACAAAATTTGCATACGAATAGTTTGGATGGAATGTTACCCTTTCATATAGTTTTCCAAACTGCTTTCTATCTAATTCCAATTGATGACTCTTTCCCGTTCCAGGTGCTCCAAAAACAATTCTATTATACTTCAATTTACACGATGTATCTTTTTCATAATCAGTATTAAATTTATTTAAGCTACTCATATATGGTCTACTGTCAAAATATGTTAAATAATCTAAAAATGCCTTGCTTAAAACGCTTCCATCGTCACTATTAATTCTAATAAACGATGCCTGATAAATACCCGATTGATGTTGACCTGGTGCACATCTTACATAATCAACCTCACTATTTTCTTCTACATATTTATCAAGGAAATTATACATACTCCTAATGTCTCTTCTAGATGAATCATTATCAATATTAGTCTCTAATGATACTAAATATTGATGTGGATCATAATTTTTGATGTTTTTTGCCATTGATTTATCTTTAGAAAATATTGAAAAGACAAAAAAACGCATATTATTTTCCTTTGCAAAATCATATGGAATTTTAAGTTTATCCATAAAAACTCTAATCTGTGGCTTTTCTCTTTCTGTTCCAGTTATGCTAATATCAGCATAAGCAACAACAATGTCTTCCATATTTTTAATTGTAATAATATCTACATTTTTTAATTGTATAAGTTGCTGATATAATGTACTTTTTTCCTTTTCTTTTACTTTTAATTCCGGGATATTTTGTATATAATTTCTTATAATCTGTGTCGATGTCAAAGCCATAATACTTTTCCTTTCCATTAGTAATTAGTAACAACAATATGCATAGCCTCAGCATTAAACCTATTTCTTATATTTACTGAATAATTCTTTCTATATTCATCTCTGATATAATTACCATATAACTCCTCAGTTAATGGAGTTCTTCCTATAATCATTAAAGCTCTGCAATTCAGATTTCTAAAATCCTGTGCCAATCGCCTATGTTCATCTTCATCAAATCCTTCCTGCATATTCAAATTGCCATAATCATTAAAAGCACAGTCATATGGTGGATCCAAAAACATAAAGTCGTCATCTGCCGCCATATTAAAAACGTTAGCATAATCTGTATTCAATATTTGTGCTCCTTGAAGCAACTGATTATGTTCTTGTGTTAATATTCCTGTGTTGAAATTTACATATCTACCAAACGGAACATTGTATTCTCCATTTCTATTATATCTAATCATTCCTGAGTATGCCGTTTTATTTATAAAATAGTATAATGTACCATTAAGATATGGACTTGCTACTATTCCATTAAACATATCTCGCATCTGATAATATAATCCTTCATTCAAATTTTCCACTCTTATAGATTGATCTGGTTCAGCATTTCTATTCAATACATATTGTCTCTGATTGTGTTCATATTCTTGTTGCAATGTTCCTAACTCTACTTGTAGCCTAGGAAAATCATTCCTTACATCCTGATAGAATTCTATTAATTTAGTATTAATATCATTTATTATTGCCTGTTCCGGTTCCAAATAGAAATAAACAGCTCCTCCTCCTAAAAAAGGTTCAATATATCTATTATATTCATTCGGTATATAACGAATAAACTCAGGAATTTCTTTACTTTTCCCACCTCTATATTTAAGTATTGGTCTCATATTTCACCTCAATCTATAATGCGCTTTTTCCACTTTTTACCCACTCATCCACTTCTGAAAATTTGAATTTCCAAAGTCTGCCTATCTTATGAGCAGGAATATCTGTTTTTTTTATCCAACTTCTTATGGTATCTTTCGTTACACCTAGATATTCTGCGGTTTCTTCTAAATTAGACCATTTTTCATTAGTCTCAGACATATTCTCCCTCCGATTCTAAAATGTATAAAATAACAAAGTAATTATATCACGAACAGCCGTTTCCCTCAACTGATATTTCACTGTTTAAATATGATTTATTGGCATTTAATATATATTTAGTGTTCAATTATACATCCATTCTTAATTTTATATTGAGCAGAGGAATCACCTCCCTCTGCCCCTATTCCACATCTTATCTTCTGCTTCATCTTTACCAGCATCTCTGCCAACACTCTCGTCATAAATTCTCTGAAACTCCTCATACATTTCATCTCCATCCTTTTTTGTCCCAACCTTTTCATCACATCTGAAAACAGCCTTATGCTTCCACTCACATCAGCAATATCAAATCCAAATACATCAACCTTAGCAGAATCGTCGACATTCTCATAACCGCCAAGCTCTGATATTCTCCTAATAATCCAGCCAGCTTTGTCCACAGGTTCAGTTTCTCTAGTTCCCACAAATTCACTTTTATCTGTTACATCAGTCATACCTTCGCCAACTCTTACCACATTCACATCAGGCGAATTATGAGGCTCTGGTATTCCTATGCCATCTAAATCAGTCTGTTGTTTTCTCGCACTATCAGTTTGCTTTTTTTGTCTGCCTATTTCATTCTGATTATTGTCTGGATTCACCACCTCAACATTCGTCTCCAGCTCAACAGCCACATCTTTCTCTGACACTGCCTCCTCTTCCATCCCCGGTATCTCAATCTCCTTATCCCCAACAATCTCCTCATTCTCCGACACCGCATAATAAGCTGTATACAAGTCTTCTTTTATAATGTCATCAGCAAGCTGTATCTGCCTCTTAATATCCTTTTTCTCCTGCTTTAGCTTATCCAGTTCTTCCTGCACTTCCACATGCCACATCTGATATTCCCTGTATTGCTCTTCTGACTTAATGTTACGTTTCCGGCTCGAGCTTTCTCTGTATATCTCCTTCTGTCTGTCCTCAATCTGCTGGATTTTTTCTTCCTGCTCACCTATGAAATCCACAAGCTCCACAACACTTTTAATGTCATTATTCACAAGCAGCAGATATTCATCCTGTAACTGATGAAACCTCTTCAAATCCTCTGCATACTTTGCTCCACCAACTACAAAACGCTTCTGTTCTACAACCCTTAATCTGTATAGCTTTGCATAAAACTTCTTCTGGAATGGTGACAGCTTCGCCCTGTGCAG
>QWCN01004789.1_pt1 | contig 13915 bp, 10 predicted proteins | sample 1972711 | NCBI WGS metagenome assembly QWCN01 (sample SAMN09866707, study PRJNA288562) | Human gut metagenome isolate term1_stool, whole genome shotgun sequencing... | isolation source: gut | host: Homo sapiens | place: USA: California | reverse complement strand
GCTCAAGCTCATGGGAGGACGGTTGATTCTGCTCATGTAGAGACGACGAAGCACCACCTCGGGGAACTTCGCGCCCGTGCGACGAGCAATGAAGCGGTAGAGCTACGCATCAGCAAATACAGTAAGACAGTGGAATACCTTCACCAGAAGGGCCAGATAGATGTTATCGCTCTTGGGAGCCTCTCTGGTCTTGTGTCCGCACTTGCGACCTCCAGCAATTAAGTCAATACCCTACACGGCGTCAGAGATTTGACAATTCGATCGAAAGAACCAAAGGAGTCGCAAAAACATACCATATTGAAAACGGAGTGCCTTCAAAAGAAAACTAGCTCGGGACAAAAGCAGAGGACGAGAATAATCCACCCCACCACGCGTTCCTTTGTACCTCTTTCCAATAGAGCCCGATTGACCCAGGGGGTCTCTCCATTCATCGCATCGAACTGGCTTTCTGCTGTGTTGTTGGCGGATTGGGATGGGGAATGTGCATGAACACGATCTATAGGGTCTTGGATGGATGGGAAGTCGATTCGATTGGGATTGGTGAATGGAGTCGTGTTTGATGTGTTTCTGATCTACAATAAGGAAATGAATTGCGTCTTGGAAGGCGTAGCGACATTCGCTTCATCCAAACATATCTGCGAAATTCGGTGCTGGCATGAACTGAGGTGGTGGCTGGAGGCGTTATCACTCCATACTAGCAGGAAATGGCCACCATCAGGAGAATGACCATCCCAATTGCCAATGCTTCTTCTCCCAATGTACAATCGGAATCACCGACTCCCACCGGTTTCTAACAGGAAATCGCACAACGAACATGGAATTGTGTTTGGGGGCAATGCGGTGTATCCGGCCCTACAGACGAATTGTATTGCGAAAGAACCAAAAACCCTGTAAGCAGACATGAAGTATCTTGTGTTTTCATTCGGTAGACCCGAAGGGGGGCCGTGACCGCTTAGTTCTCCTTGCACTTGCTTCGGCGGGTTGCTACAATCCGAAGGCTCGTGTCCCCGATTTGGTGAAGACTCCCCAGCCCTACACCTTTATGGCCAATAAGGAGCTTCCCAAGAGCTACGATCCGTGCGTTTTCTGTTCCCTCCTCACCTGTAGCCGAAACCTGGACGGTCACAACTACGTCACGGTGGCGAAGAACCAGCACATTCCCCAGTACTGCGGAGCATGCTGGGCGTTCGCTGCCACCTCTGCCGTGGGCGACCGCCTGAAGATGATGACCAAGGGCGCCTGGCCGGAGCGCGACCTCTCTCCCCAGGTCATCCTGAACTGCGACAAGACGTCCGATTCCTGCAGCGGCGGTCATCCCCTGGCCGCCTTCAAGTACATGCACGACGTCGGCGTGCCCGAGGAGGGCTGCATGCGTTACATGGCCAAGGACATGGAGTGCACGGACATCAACATCTGCCGCGACTGCGGCCACGACACCCCGTGCCACGCCGTCTACAACTACACCAAGTTCTACGTGGAGGAGTACGGCAGCGTCGCCGGCGAGAAGAACATGATGGCGGAGATCTACGCGCGCGGCCCGATCACGTGCACGATCGCCGTGCCCGACGACCTGATGGAGTACAAGACGGGCGTGTACCGCGACACGACGGGCTCGACGGCGCTGGAGCACTCGATCTCAGTGCTGGGTTGGGGCGAGGAGGACGGCGTGAAGTACTGGATCGGCCGCAACTCGTGGGGCACGCACTGGGGCGAGCACGGCTTCTTCCGCGTGGTGCGCGGCGAGAACAACCTGGGCATCGAGGCCGATTGTCAGTGGGCTGTGCCGCGCGTGCCGGACCGCATGGTGCGCGACCGCCGCATGCGCAGCCAGCGCAACCGCGGCCGCTACTTCGCGGAGCCGTGCCTGCTGGAGCCGCGCGGCGACGAGGGCGAGCACGTGGTGTCGCCGCTGCCGGCGCAGTATGTGAAGGACGAGGAGCTGCCCGAGCGCTACGACATCCGCAACCTGGACGGTCACAACTACGCGACGTGGGAGAAGAACCAGCACATTCCGCAGTACTGCGGGTCCTGCTGGGCGCAGTCCTCCACCTCCGCCATCGCCGACCGCATCAACCTGATGCGCAAGGGCGCGTGGCCGACCATCGAGCTGTCCGTGCAGGAGGTCATCAACTGCGGCCACAGCGGCAGCTGCCACGGCGGGTGGGTGTGCTGAGGCGTGCTGAGGCGTAGCTGGGACGGGAGCGTGTTCAAGTACGCGTACAAGGAGGGCATTCCCGACCAGACGTGCCAGGTGTACGAGGCGAAGGACAAGGCGTGCAACGACCTGAACCGCTGCCTGGACTGCGAGCCGGGCGAGGAGTGCAAGCCCGTGAAGGACTACAAGCGCTACAAGCTGGCGGAGTACGGCACGGTGCGCGGCATCGACGACATGAAGAAGGAGATCTTCGCGCGCGGCCCGCTCAGCTGCTCGATGCGCGTCACGCAGGCCTTCCTGGACTACGAGGGCGGCGTGTTCGAGGACCATGGCGACCCGTCGCTGGGCGGCCACGCCATCGAGATCGCGGGCTGGGACAAGACGGAGGACGGCAAGGAGTACTGGATCGGGCGCAACTCCTGGGGCACCTACTGGGGCGAGGACGGCTGGTTCCGCATCGTGATGGGCTCCAAGGGTCTGGGCATCGACTCCCGCTCCTGCAACTGGGGCGTGCCGATCATTGACTTCTAATGAGGAGCGCCTTCATTGTTTGTTGCACAAACAGAGCAGATGTTGATGCTCTCCATGCCCTCGTGCATCATCCCGCCCACGCCGTACTCCAGACTGCTCGCGCCGCCCTCCATCGAGTGCATCAGCGGGATGGCGATCGAGCTCTGTGCCTCGCGGTGCGCCGGCTGCTGTGCTGTGGCCTCCAGCGGGAGGGACGGGATGAACAGCGGCTGCTGCGCCTCCGGCTGGTCGCCCTTGGGCAGCTTCTCCAGGTTCTTCTTCCGCAGGTCCTGCGCGCGGCCGATCTTGCGCAGCTCCACGCGCTGCTTCTTCAGCATCTTGTTGATCAACGTCGCTCGCTTCAGTTGCGCGTCCAGCTTCATCACCTTCTCCTATGCGTCACAAAATGCACTGTTATAAACTCGGTAGCGGTTCTGCAGGCGGATGATCTTCTCGCGGAGATCGTGCTCCACGGTGGGCTCGCTCCCGGTGGCATTGTGCCACACGGCTTCGTGGTGCTTCAGACTCTTGGGAGAGGAGAAGGAGCGATTGCATCCCTTGTAGGTGCACTTGTAGGGGTCATCTTCCGTGTGGAGACGCATGTGGATTTCTAGCTGTGAGCACGGAAGGCAACCAGCACCGAGATAGCTCTTGGTCTTGAAGGACTTCTCGCATTTCGGGAATGTGCACTTGAAGGGTTTGGAGGGGTTGTGGGACATCTCGTGCCGCTTCAGCGCGCACTTGTCAGCGAAGCTCTTGCCGCAATTCGGAAAGGAGCAGGTGAAGGGCTTCTCGCCCGTGTGGATGCGAACATGTCTACGCGTGATGTGCTTGCAGAAAGAGGACCGTTCGAGCGACCACTGCGAATCGAAGGAGCGGTCGCAGCCCGCGTACTGACAGGCGTATCGCCGTGGCCGTTTGCAGGGCTTCTGGGGTTGTCGGTGCTGCAGATAGTTGGAGCTCACTTGTTTGGTGGGAAGGATGGGAGCATAGACTTGAACAGTAGGATCGTTCGGTGCGATTCCCTGCAGCGGAGGGATTTCTTGATTTATAACGTAAGAATTCGGGGGATGGGGGAATGCGGCCATAACTGGAAACGAAACACCGCTTCGGTTCACAACCGGAGCGGCTTCCGCGTTCTGCAGCGTCGATGAACCCTTCGGCAGCACGGGTGTAGGGAAGGTAATATTGGGGTTCCTAATCGCTTATTGAATAAAGAGCAACGCAGTACATCGAATGGAACTGCTTTGAAAAGAGAAGCTGTTTGATTTGGCACCTGACAGAAAAAGGAGCGTTTTCAAGCAAACACAGAAAAGGGAGAAGCATCTATGGCGTTTTACACGCTGTATGTTGACCTAAAGGAGCGCTTGTGGAAAAAGATCCGACGACGAATCAGCATGATGACTGTGGAAATGACCGTGAGGCACAAAAACAGGACCTGCAGCTCATCCGCTATCCATTCCACCCTACCAGCGCTTCAAAATGACTGACTACACGAACGGCTTGTTTCTCTTCAGGAAGGCAGGAGAGCATCTAGAATAGGAAGACAGGAATGAAGGGGTACGACAATGAAGGATTCTTCCTCTCCCTCCGCAGTTCTAGGAATCACGCGCTACACAGGACACCAACTTCCGGACGCACTTGTTCTCCTGAATCCATCCGGTTTTTGCGCAGTTCTCGTCACTCTACGTGTGAGACTGGTATTGCCGAGGGAACGAGACTATTCGAGATGCAACTGGTGCACAGTCCCGATGGAACACAATTGGAGGTTTCCCTACTGCTCACGACCGGCATTGGCTCCCACTCCATGTTCTGGGCCAGAACGATGGAAAATGCAAGTAGGAAACACAGAATACCCCGCATATCAGGTTATATCGGAGGGTGAGAGAGATAGTGTTATTCTGCCCTCCATGACACAATTCATATGACACAAACAGCACACAATAGACTATCACTTTATGGGTTTGATATACTGACTTGTGGAGACAGCTGCGTTGCGCACGACGTGGACGACCCATCTGCCGCTGTTGTGGTAATGTGGAGGAAGAAGGACGCCGATTGGAACGCAGGCACTACGCATCACACCGCGTGCACTCACCCACAGTACACGATGAACGTGTTGTCGTCCACAATGCTGGTTACTGTGTAGTGCTGCAGACTGTCGTAGGCCACGAGGTCAATGCTATGCCTCAGCCCAGTTTCCCACCCTCACGCGTAATCGCTCCAGTTGTAGGTGCTCGTGCCCGAGTCGATGATCCGGAACTGCTGCGCGGACGACGGCGACTCCGTCGGACCAGGCGTCGGCGCGTCTGCTCCCGCGTAGCGTCCCACGTACAGCACGCCCAAGTCGCCGCACATCCCCACCGCGTCGCTCAGCGGCGTGAACAGCTCCGCCAGGTCCGTTGCCGGGCCTTGCGCTCCACGCGCGCCGGGAACGCCGGGAATGCCCGTGGGGCCAGTAGGGCCTGGCGCACCTGACGGGCCCTCCGGTCCTTGCGCTCCCGTGGGTCCCTGGGGTCCCGTGGCTCCAGGCGCGCCGGTGGGTCCCTCTGGACCCGTCTCGCCCGTCGGTCCGGTCTCTCCCACAGGTCCGGTGGGTCCTTCGGGTCCTTGCGGGCCCATCTCACCCGGCACGCCCGTGGGTCCCGTGGGTCCCGGCACTCCCGTCGGACCTGTCTCGCCCGTGGGTCCCGTAAGTCCCTGCTGTCCCTTCTGTCCCGGGAATCCCTGTGGTCCTGTAGGCCCCGTAGCGCCTCTCGGTCCTGTGGCACCCGTGGGTCCAGTGGGTCCACGTCCACCGGCAGGTCCTGCGGGTCCAGTCAGTCCCGGCAGTCCCGGTCTGCCCCGCGGGCCTTTCGGACCCTGTGGCCCCTGCAGACCTCGCGGCCCTGTCGCGCCTCGTTCTCCCTGCGAGCCTTGCGGACCTTGTGCTCCCTGCGGTCCGGTGGGTCCCGTGGCGCCGGTGGGTCCCTGCGGGCAGTTGACGCAGGGCGTGGGAGTGACCGGGCAGACCGCGGGATTCACGAACTGGCCCTGGTAGCAGACGAAGCCCTCGGGCGTGGGATGCGTGGGCGAGGCAGTGCCGCGGTTACAGTTGATCCAGTGGTCCGTGCAGCGGTCGTTCACGATCTCGCGGTCGGCAGTGGAGCAGACGATTCCGCAGAACGTGCAGGTGTTGTTGGGGTAGACGAGACAGGTGGTGTTGGGGACCAGCTGGTCCTCGAAGCAGGCGTACCCGTCCGGCACGCGGATGGGGCTGGAAATGAAGTGGTTGACGCACACCTCGTAGTAGGCGCTGCAGCCATCGGTGGAGGGCACGCCCAGCCAGTCCGTGCAGCGCAGGCCGCTCCAGGTGCACTCGTACGTCACCGGCTCGCACGCGCAGGCGGAGCGCGCCACCAGCGTGCCGTTGCGGCAGCGGGACTCGCTGGCCACCGGCTGGATGCCGGCGGTGATTCCGTCCGTGCAGGTGAGGGTGTGGGAGGTGCAGTCGTTCTCGTACCACTTGCCGGCGGCGTCGACGCAGCGCGTGCCCTTCCAGTCGCAGGTCTGCGCGGCGCAGGACGACTCGGGCACGATGGCCCGGTTGAGGCAGCGGTAGCCCGCCTCCACCTCCGTCACGTCCGTGAGGAAGCCGTTGTTGCAGGACCGGACGAAGGCCGAGCAGGCGTCGCTCACCTGCGCGCCCTGCTCGTTGACGCAGACGAAGCCGGAGAAGTTGCAGTTGGGGCAGTGGGACGGAGGGACTAGCGCGCCGTTGAGGCATCGCTCGTTCACCAGGGTGATCGTGGTCAACGCACCGTTGAAGCACGTTTCCATCTCCGTCGTGCACTCCCCCGTCACCACCTCGCCATCTGCCACGCAGCGGAGCCCTTCCCAGTCGCATGTGGGCACTTCGGAGGGAGTGGTTGTTGGGGTGATTGTTGTTGGGGTGATTGTTGTTGGGGAGATTGTGGGGGCAACCGTCGGAGCAACCGTCGGAGCAACCGTCGGAGCAACCGTCGGAGCAACCGTCGGAGCAGTAGTAGGAGTAACGGTGGTAGGAGTAACGGTGGGAGAGGAGGTGGGGTCGCCAGGATCATCGACGGGGTCAACAATACTCTCACACACACTCATGAGAACCTGGTTCCCATTGAGACATAAGGTCCTGGGCGCAGTTCTCTGGGGCGTTGACCACAGATAGTGGTCACAAATGCGAATGTAACTGGTGCAGGTATTCACGACGATCATGCCGTCGGCAGTACTGCACGCCACTTCGTTTAACTCGTAACATTCTAAAAATGAGCGCCCTTGTCAATTCCGACTGGAAGCCGAGACAGCGGCGGATACTGCCAGGATTAGCAATACCTCGGTTAGCATCATTCTGCTGATATGAATATGACTGCTTCTTCTCCAGCGTCACGACGCGATTTGACAGGATTCTTCGCTTCGCTATTGATTCCCAGATTACACACTATCATCGATGCGCATGCACAAAATGGGGTTTGGATGCACATGGAATGCTGAATTGTGCCGAAGGAGTCGTTGTGCTCCATGGCAAGGAATACATAATACACATGTGAAAAGACACATAAGAAGGTGAATATCCAAGGAAACAGCACAAATGCTAGAAAAGACGCGTTATCACACTATAACTTCTGTTCCTGCTTCAAAGTAGCGTAAGGAACCGACTTTTCAATAAAACGACGACAGAAGCAACACTTCGTCCCTACGCATCATACGCTCTCACCCATGCTCTACCGCTCTGCTTCTTGCAAATCGTCTTGCGTCTCCAGTCCAGGAGACACTCATTGCACAGTCGGTGCCCGCATGGGAGCAGCACCATGTCAGCAACATTGTACAGGCAGATGGGACAAATGCAGTTCTCTTCCTGCTGGTCGGGAACACTAATCGAGGCAATCTCGTTCTTCGTGCCTTCATTCAGGATCAACTATAGGCTAACAACAGAGAGATACAGAGAGTACATTGAATTCCCCAGAATTGATCATCTGTAGCACTTTTCGGTACCTGTTGTACTGTTTCACGTACAAATCATAGCTACGGTGTTATACGCGCTTCCGGAGGCCATACCACTCTTCGTGATACACAACCGTTTTGGGTCCCTCGAATTGAAAGCAGACGATGGGGTCCGTCTCCTTCAGCTTGGAGGAGCAGAACTGACAAGTCTGTGACGATGGCTTGCTCATTCAAACAAACACAAAGGTTAACTGCATGATTAGGAACAATGTATTGCGATGAATACACGCGTTCTTTATGTTGTGTAACCACACAGCACTTCGTTAGGGCCTTGTTATCAAGGATGCAGTTTAGCAGCTATCACTCATCCAAATTCTATCGTACATCCCAAAGCGATTACTATAAAGCGATGAGTTGCAACAGAAAATGAGTGACTTGGGCGCAGGGGGGATCGACGGACGTAAAATGACAACTGAATTGTCATTATTCATCACAATCTGCGGGGGCGTACACAGTGTACTGAGAATGCTTTGATACTTGTAATACGGGTGGTTGAGGGTATAACGGGTATCCGATGCATGACCGCCACCGGTTACTTGGCGGTCAGAAGGAGTATGAGTAGAGTCGGTCGAAATCACAATCCACTTCTTCGACGGAACAATTCCGGCAAACGACTGAGCTGGAGGCGTAGACGCTCTGCTCTCAGCAGTGGATCGCGATTTGGCTGAAGAAGAATCGACATACAAACTGGAGCTCTTCAGAGCGCTGCTCTCCCGACTGCGAGACGTGGTACTCGATGGACGTTCCAATTCCACCTTCACACGTCTCTCTACAACGCTCATGCAAAAAAAAGGACACTTACTCTTGTACTTCGTTTTACGCAAGTAACGACAATAGTCACATACGTGAAACAACACGGTGGAGTTGGGATTCACAAAATGGTCGCTCGTTTTGACTTTTCGACACATGGAGCACTTTACCGTCTTAACATCCGCAAGATGGTCAGAACGGGACTCTACTTGAGTACTGTCCATCGAGGCTCAATGGTCTGGCAAGGAATCTCCACTACTAAAGTAAAAATGATTCTTGGCTGCATGCCCAAACAATGAAACTCCCGTATTCCAGTCTGTGTTTAGCCTGCCATTTCCTGCGTACTCCCTCTATCCCTTCCTTGGATGAAGCTAACAAATGGAGATCTATCCGTGTACTCACTTTCCAACCGTTTCAACTACCTCAACGGGAATTACCGTACAGAGAAGAGTAGCCGCTCCGCCGCACAACAAACCCAATCCCCATAGCCTCTACAGCGCAAGAAGGAGACTACGAGTGGTGCAGGCTGTGAATGCAACAAACACACAAACACACCTCGTCAAAGTCGACATCCACCATACCGAAGGCGCAGATGTTCTCGAGGACGTTCACGTGCACGTCCTTCATGGGCAGCTTGTAGCCGCACTTGCCGACCAGAGCAAGACCCAGACCCTTCACGCACTCCGTGTCGTACTTGGCGGGGCGGTCCTTGGTGGCGAGCTCAGCGGCCTTGTCGTCCTTGAAGTAGGCGCGAGCCAGACGGTACACCGTCACGTCCTTCATGGCGTCCATGTACACGAAGTTCTTGAGGTCCTCAGCACCGTTGGCGGTGTTGCGGATCGCAGACCACATGGCAGTCTGGCGCTCAGCGTCCTCGTACTTGATGCAGGTGCCAGTGTCGGGACGGGTGTGCTTGGGCTGGTAGTCACCGATGAACTCCTTGAGAGGCAGGTCGCCCATGGTGTCAATGTCACCGAACTGAGAGACGTTCTGGTCCGTGTGCTTCTCCACAGTCTCGTGCACGGTCTTGTACATGTCGACGAGGCTGATGTCCGCACCCTTCTTCATCACCTCCTCCATCCACATGTTGTCGTACCACGCGCTCAGGCAGGTGCCCATGGACTTGCCGTTCACCTTGTCGTGAGGAGGGCAGTTGCACATCCAGGCGGAGTGCTCCGTATCAGAGCCGGTCATGGCGTACACGTTCTTGCCCTGCTCCAGCTTGCGGAACATGGAGCCAGAGTGGCAGGCCTCGAAGTAGAAGACAATCTGCTTGTACTGCTTCTTCTCGAACATCTGGTTGATGGTGTTGATCAGAACATCCTCCTGAAGATCGCTCTTACCGACCTCGCAGAAACCAATGGCACCGTGGTCCATGTAGTACACGAAAATGGTATCCTCAGGACCCGACTCGATCACCTTGGGGTTCTCAATGCCAGTCAGCTTCTTGGCCTCCTCCTTGTTGCCAGAGAGGGTAGCCATGAACAGCTCAGCGCTCACGTGCTCGTCACCGTAATCCATGTGAGGTCTGCACTCAGCAGCGTAGTCCACACCGGGGCCATCGGGGTCCTGATCCGTGAAGATCTTGCCGGGGAAGGGGTTCTGGGGAGAATCGAAGGTCTTGTTGAAGCCCATGTACACGATATGGTCCTCAGCGACACCCGCCTGGTGCAGGATGTCGAAGCCTCTGCAGATCGTGGAGGAAATGCAGTAGTTGAACCAGCCAGAGTTGCCGGACACGAACAGAGCCCACTTGTCAGCAGAAGCAATGCTGAGCAGGGCGATCACCAAAAAGAGAGATCTCATCACTTACAGATAAGTATTTATGGACGCTAAATCCAACGGAAGGACGTTTCATTGTGTTTTCCTGATGACGCACATCAAAATTCTCTCCGCTTTCGCCATTCTGGAGATTGCCTCGAATTTGGGAACAAGATTGTGAAACAAACACCCCACTCCTTCTTTTCTTCCACCGGCTTCGGGAGAAGAGCCAAAATGGCACCTCCAACCAAAAGCACGACTGGCATGAAGTAGTCAACCCGGCTCCAGATCAGCATCGTCTTCTGGAACGTGTAGCAGGAGAATGCTCCCAGCATGAAGGTCTTCACCATGTTGCACATAAACGATCCGGCCACGATGTACGGCTTCTCCATCCATGTGCCCTTCACGCGCGGCCACAGCTTCTTCCGGGCCATGCGGCTGTCCAGCGTCATCATAGAGGCGAGTCCGAAGGCGCAGTAGTAGGCGGGGTAGAAGCCGTGCCAGAATGCGGACACGATGTACACGTACACCTGGTTGAAGTTAGTGCGCTCATAAATGCACATCTGCAGCCACTTCTGGATGCGGCAGTTCCAGTAGTGCACCATCGACGAGAAATCGGAGGTGGTTTCAAACTCCACGATCTCCACGTTGGAACATCCGTCCCAGGTCTCGTGGTCCTTCACCACCACGCTGCCGAAGCCGTTCACCACGCAGATGCTCTCGCTGATCTTCCAAATGCCGAAGTACCGGCAGCGGTAACCCAGCATCGCAAAAGCGAAGATCGCCAGACGCACCGGCAATGCCTTCGCGTACAGCGCGTCGCCCAGCAAGTACTCCACGGGGAAGGTTGCGGTGGCCACCACGTACAGCCCCAGGCTGACCGCGCCCACGAGGAACTTGCGCAGCGCGGGCAGGTAGCGCGCGGCGGGGAAGCCCGCGGCGTACTTGTCGGAGCCGATGACGTCGTGGTACTCGTGGTAGAAGAGCGTGGGACCGCCGAAGATGCCGGGGAAGTGGAAGATGAAGGCGTAGAAGTCGAGCGGCGAGGGCATGGTCGTGATGTACTGCTGCTGGCGGCGCTTGTACACGCGGGACATGCGATCACCCTTCGTCGTTCCCTCGTCCACGTTCTTCTACGGGTGAGCGGAGGCGGAGGCGCAGACGCGGTCGTAGATGCCGTCGTAGACGCCCCAGGCGAACATCTGCAGCTTCGCGATGATGACCATCTCGTAGGTGGTAGCGTCCAGCGAGTAGCTCATGTAGTCCGTTATCATCGAGTGGAACGTCCTACGATTAACACCGAACAATTTGAATACATTGAGGACAAATAGGCGAGCGAAACGATGAAGACAAGGACTGGCTGGCGTTTCGGATTGCCGTACCGCACGATGAGATACACGATCGTCGATGAAAGGAAGCAGTGGATCCAACTATACGGTGATATAGTGGAACACAGCCCTACTTATAGGAGAAGCAAAACTGAAGAATCCACACTCCTGCGATCAAAGAGTACAGCTTCCGAACCGTGATGTTCTTAACCCACGTTTGGAAGTAGGCCAGAGGGAAACTCAGCAAAAGTGTAAAGAGCATTCGGGCCTAGATTCAAGACACCCTCCGATTGCAACATAATCATCTCTGACGCCCATCTCCGCGCACAGGGATGCGATATAGGCATCCACTCTGGGGAAACGGAAGATTACCGTGTACTGTGCTATCTATGCGTAATCAAGAGGGGAAGAGTTAACCTTCTCAAAAGCACTGCAAGCCTTTAAGTAGTACTCCATTCTAGAGGCAGAAATGGCATTGTACGCTGTTGGGTTCCAGCCCCACAATTCCGATGCACCGTGGATCGAAGGATTTGGGGAGCTTGCGCTTCTTTTCAGGCGTATTTCAGTTCAGTTATGCGTTAATCCACTTCCTGTCTCATTCTTTTTTACATCATTCCATGTCAAGTGAACATCTCCCGTCGTCCGTGCATAAGACCATCCTCGTTGGGATGAACCTGGCTCTCGTGATCGTTCCTTCTTTGTATTCCTCTCAGTGATAGGTTGGTATTTCCATGACTGGAGCCACTCTATACTACAGTGGAAAGAATGTACTCTTGAATTGGCTGTTTTACGCATAGACGATTATGACCCAGTTGGACAGATTTGTTGGATGTGGAGTTGGCTTGATTACTACCGTGGGTCCACTGGATTGGGGTAATGGGTAGCTCTTCCCCTTGATTCTCGTCTGTGGAGGCTACAAATCTCGGGGTTATGTCATTCTTGTATGCTTTCTTGTCTGGTATTGACTCTAGAACAATTGCATCCTGGCCGTGCTTGGCACTGCCGTGGCTGCTTCTGCTTTGCTTTACTTCAATCCTGCCAAGATGGATATGGTGAAGACGACACTCAACCTTCCCAAGGGCATGGCATTCGGAATGCTCTCTAATCGCATGTTCTATACTTGGGTGGATGCCCATTTGCTGTAGCCTTCATCTGTGCTGCTTATTGCATAGCATTGTGGGAATCGCCATTGGCTCGTTCGCGTCTCTCCTTTTCCTCACGGTTCTTCTTGGCATCCTCTATGCCAATCACACCAGAGTGATCAACAGAGGACCCTTCACCGTTTCTCAAGTACTTTCCTTTCTCGCATCTCACTTCCTAGAAGGATGATTCCTACTGGGAACACATCCACGTGATGGAGGTTCTCATTGCCGCTCAGTACAACCACGTCAAAGTGCGCTGTCCCGACTTCAAGGTGGTGAAAACCACCAACCCTCAGTCTCTTCTCTCGATGAACTTGGAACCTACTTTGCCTGCTCTGAAGACAATTGAAGACACCACGATCAAGACTCCATCGATCGCTCAGTACATCACATCTCTGGAGCGACACAGCACTCTCATGGGCCAAAAGAGACGTCACTACAACGAAGTCATGAAATGGACCCAGCAGTGCACGAAGGAACTTGCCCCTGTCATCATCAGCTGGCTTGATATCACGTCAGGCAGAGTGCCTTTCAACAAGGAGAAGCAGACTAAGAACAAGAGGGCGATTCTATCCTTCCTCACCACTCTGGACAAGTGGCTGGTCAACCACACCTTCCTCGTCGGTGAGAGAATCACGCTGGCCGATATCTCCATGGCCTGCCAGCTCTTCTACCCCATGGAGTTCCTCGTGGACCCCTACCAAAGATCGTCTCTCCGTTCCGTGATGCGCTGGTTCCTGACTTGCGTGAATCAAGTTTGGATGTGTTGTCGTGGTGACGTGTAGCCTCAGTTCAAGGTCGTGATGGGGCAGGTGCAACTCTGCCAGACACCGCTCAAACCTCTTCCTTGTATGAATGGCATGCTATGTTGAGTTCTAGATGTGGAGAAGAAGGCTCCCAAGGAGGAGAAGGAGGAGAAGCCCGTGGAGGAGACTCCCAAGAAGCCCGCCAAGAACCCCCTGGAGCTGCTGCCCCCCACTACGCTGGACCTGGACAACTGGAAGCGCGTGTACTCCAACACGCACAGCGACTTCTACTCGGTGATGGACACGTTCTGGACCATGTACGACGCCGCCGGCTGGTCGCTGTGGTTCTGCGACTACATGTACAACGGCGAGAACAAGAAGGGCTTCATGACCGCCAACCTGGTCTCTGGCTTCATCCAGAGATGCGAGGAGCTGCGCAAGTACGCCTTCGGCAACATGAGCATCCTGAAGGGAGAGAACGACGCCTTCTTCACCATCAAGGGCGCG
>QWCN01004778.1_pt1 | contig 13937 bp, 6 predicted proteins | sample 1972711 | NCBI WGS metagenome assembly QWCN01 (sample SAMN09866707, study PRJNA288562) | Human gut metagenome isolate term1_stool, whole genome shotgun sequencing... | isolation source: gut | host: Homo sapiens | place: USA: California | reverse complement strand
ATGATAAGCCTGTAATGTCTGGTCAATCTTTCGTTTCCCAAGGTTTACTCCTTGTTCCAAATGTTTCTTATCCACATCGCAGACAGCGACCAGCCGGCATCGTTCATCACTGGTAAAATGCAGATTGCTTTTGCCAATGCCTCCTACACCAATAATTCCTTTGGTTAATTGATCACTCGGAGCAACATATCTTTCTCCTCCGAGCACATGACGGGGAACGATCGTAAACAGACCGACTCCACCCAATGTTTTTAAAAACGTTCTTCTGTTATAACTCATAATATGGGTAGTATTAATAAATAATATGATTCTGTATATTGATAAAACGAACTCATTCAAAGATGCCTATTTCCATATCCGCATAGCAAGTCCACCGCCAGGCGCCATGTGTATTTTCAGTTTGCGGTCGGACGGAATACGGATGATCTTCCTCTTATAATCTTTACCTACTCTGTCCGCATTGATACCATCCTCGAAAACCTCAGCCTGATACTCACCTTCTCCCAAGAATGAAAGATCCAGTTCCAGTCCACGTGCATCCCAATTGGTCAGTGCTCCTACGTACCAAACCTGATCTTTTTGACGTGCCATTGCCAGATACTCACCGACTTTTCCGCACAATGTCTTTGTCTCTTCCCAAACAGTAGGAACAGCAGCTATAAACTTGGTACATTCTTCCTCTTTCAGATAATTGGTAGGTGCATCACACAACATATTCAACGGAGAATCAAAAATCACATACCCCGCCAATTGCCGGCAACGTGTCCCCTGACTCATCGGTTCCGAATAAACAGCTTTAAAATTCTCCTTATTGGCATTATTCATCGCCCCCTGAGTATAATCCAACGGTCCGGCTACCATACGGATGAACGGCATTGTCACATCATACGTTACCTGGTCCGTACCCGGTTGAGCCCATTTCATCTCTTCCAAACCATGAACACCCTCGAAATTGATAGCATTCGGATAAGTGCGTTGCAATCCTGTCGGCTTAAATGTTCCATGTAGATCAATCAGCAATTTATATTTAGCTCCCGTCTCTGCACAACGACGGTTGAAATCGACCATATATTGATCATCCCGATCCATAAAATCAATCTTAAATCCTTTGATGCCCATGGCGGCGTAATGTTTGCACACACGTTCCATATCCAAATCAAAGGCACGATAACCGGCCCATAGAATCAATCCTACTTTCTTGCTATCGGCATAACGTATCAGTTCCTCCATATCTATTTCAGGTACAATCTGAAAGAGATCCGCCGGTCCGGCAACTGCCCAACCCTCATCCAGAATCACATACTCGATCCCAAACTTAGCAGCAAAATCAATATAGTATTTATAGGTTTCCGTATTCACTCCTGCCCGGAAATCTACCCCATACAGATTCCAGTCATTCCACCAATCCCAAGCTACTTTACCGGGTTTGATCCAGGAATAATCCGCTTCTTTTGCAGGAGTAGCTAGTTTATACACCATATCGCTACACAATAAATCCGTATCTTTCTCCGAAATCACCATCACGCGCCATGGAAAAGCCGTCTTGCCTTCTACCTTAGCTATATAAGGTTCTCGCGTTTTCACCATCCCTTTCAGTCCTCTGACTTCCACCGAAACATCTTTGGGATAAGCGGCAAACTCTCCATAAAATCCTTTATCGTCCGAAGATACTTTCAAAAACATTCCCGGATAATTCAACAAGTCAGCTTCTGTGATACAGATTTTCTTTCCATTCTTACCTTCTGACAGGACAGGCAGAAAAGCCATACGAGACTTATCCCATTTAGCAAGCTCTATATGCTGATATGTATTCTGAAACGAACTATGATATTGATTTTCCACTCCGTCTATTTTACGTCCTTTAGGAGTGGCGGCAAAGATCATCGGACGTCCGGGCAAGTTGAATACCGCCTGTTCGCTTTCCACCATAAACGGCTCTTTCAGATTCGAAACAAAACGATAAGCGACCCCGTCTTCATAAGCCCTGAATACGAGACTGTATCCACCTTTAAAGTCCAAAGTCAATTCATTATAATGATCTTTGATAGACTTTTTTTTGTAGATTGGCGGATAGATCGTTTGATTCTCCGTTTGATAAGACTTCTTTCTCAGACGAGGCTCTTTACCAAACACAGTCCCATCGGTCAATGTCATCGAAACAGGAGAAGTTTCAATCATGACATCTCCTTCATGAGAAACGGAGTAAGTGATAGTGGTTCCAATCATTACATGAACTTGAATCTTTCCCGAAGGGTCCTTCAGTTCCATCACTTTCTGGGCATTTACCCACAGAGGAACGGCTAACAACAAGATAGCCGCCCATTTCTTTGATAATAAACTCATATTTAGATTTATATTTTACAGTTTATCGTTGTTCCGCTTTTCACTGTCTTATCGAGAATCGTTTTCTCCGCCTTCTTTACTATGACGCGTATGGTTTGATCTTTTACACGTATGACTTCAATATCGAAGTCTGCCCCAAATGCTCTGATATTGCGAAGGGCCATCTCATTCCATTCCTGAGGCAAACGAGGTACCATCGAGAACAACCGGAGTCCCGTGGGACGAATGCCGAACATTCCTTCTGTAAAGATACGACCATACAGTCCACTTTCCGCAGAAAGATGACGCTGTCCGCCTTCCGGCCAAGCCTCCACTGCATAAGGCACATGCTCACCCAACAAGCGGGTAGCAGAATAACGTTTCAGAAACTCCATTGCTTTCTCCACTTCGCCTGCCATGAATACACCTCTCAAAGCATAAAGCGTAGAACGGTCCCAGAAAGTTTTACTACCAGCCTGCGTCAGCAATCCGTTGTTCGTCCATAACCGGGGAGAGAAAAGCGCGTCAATTGTTCCTTCGGCACGTTTATAGATTCCTACCGTCAGCGGGATACAAATCCATGCACGTAAGATATCATTGCCTTCATAATAAGCATAGGTATCAAAGCCCTCTACATTTGCAGCAAAATAGCTGTCTATTGATTTTTCCAATGCAGTAGCCTGTTTACGGTACTTTTTAGCTACGGAACTTCCTTTTCCCAATTCTTCCGCCAAATAAGCGGCAGAAAGAAGCGCATCATAATATAAGGAAGAAGTACATAAGTTTGCTTTTCCGGCTGGAAAACGTCCTTCCAATTCATCTGAATCTGAAGCTACAACTCCCCCTTCATTTATTTTCCGACAGCTGAACTCCAGACACCACTCAATTAAAGGCCATAACTCCTTCGCTTCTTCTTTATTACCGCTTGCCAACACATAGCGAGCCGCACCATAAGCAATCATAGCAGCATCCCCACGGTCACCGGCTCCATTCCAATAACCATCTCCTTCGGCAATGATCGAACTGGGAATCGGTTTCCATTCATCGTTCATATAGCGTGCAAAGTGATTGAATGAATTGAGAACGGACGCATTTCCATACGAATAACCTATAAAAGGAAAATAAGGATTGATATACTCTGCCTGATCATTCGCCCAAATAGCAGCATAAAAGCGCTCTCCACCAGGACCGTGCATCGGTCCTCCCTTAGTTTCGTAGATACTTTCGCAAGCACGAATCTTGGAGAAAGCGAACATCTCATTGATAATCGGATCGGGAGTTTCCAAAACAAGATTATTCATCCATCCGGCAACGACAGACCTACGTTCTTCTTGTTCTTTTGCAACATCTATCACCAAAGCTTTTTCAGAAGACTTCATTCCCGACAATGTAGCAAAGAAAGTATGTGTATCCCCCGGATTTAGGATCACTGCACCGGGATTCTGAACAGTCATATCAATACGATATTTACCGTCTACCCCTTTAGTGGGATCAGTAGTCAATACATCAAGACTGGAAGGGAATTCGACACTTACTTTCTCACTTCCATGATTAGTAAATACATAACTTTCTACCAAAGAAGGCAAATCAACCGACGGACAATAAGTACGTTTCAAGGACAAAAACTGATCTTTACCTAATAGAATATCACTGGCTACTTCCAACGTTCCGTTCAATGTAATGGTTTTAACTTGCTCCCGCATTGGGTTACCATTAATAAATACATCCTCCAAAGGGTTCCAGTCAAACCGGCGCATCAAACTGCCATGTGTATTATTGGGAATGGTACGAAGCATAGGCCACACCATACTCTTATTTAGTTCAAAAACTCCTTCTTCGTTCACTCCATATCGCAACACGACAGAAACACGTTTACCGGACATCTCGACATGGTCACGATGTGCTTCTCCTTTTTTAATTTGCCACGTAATACTATTACCATCATTATCTATTTTCCAATACTGTTGTGCATTAGTCACTCCCAAGCACAACAAGGCTACTGCCAGCAAGATTAGTTTTCTCATGTTATTAAACTTATTTTTCGGATTATATCATTTATATCTTTACAATAGTCATTGCAAATCCCCCACCGGAAGCCATACGAATCTTCTTCTTCGAGCCAGAAGTCACCGTAAAGACTTCTTTCTTATAATCTTCCGCTTGTTTATCAGCATTAATGCCATCTATAAATAAGGTTACTGCGTAAGTCCCGGTATCCAAGAAATCAAAATCGAGCGTAATTTCCCGAGCCGTCCAGTCAGTCATTCCACCCACATACCAGTGATTACCTACTTTACGTGCCGTCACAATCGATTCACCCAGCTTTCCTTGTAAGACACGTGTCTCTTCTATATTCTTATTGGGGATACTGACAATAAAATCCGTACATTCCTGCTCTCTTTTATAAATGGTAGGATTATCCGCAAGCATTGTCAAAGGCGAGTCATGTACTATATAAGCAGCCAATTGATGACAGCGAGTTCCTTGACTCATCGGATTATAATAGATGTTTTTAAAGTCTTTCTTGGTTGCATTCCGCATGGCACCCGGAGTATAATCTACCGGTCCCGCCATCATACGGATATAAGGCATGATCACATCATATTCCATCATATCCTTTTCAATGGTACTCCATTTCATTTCTTCCATGCCAAACACAGCCTCATAGTTGATGATATTCGGATAAGTACGGTTCAAACCGGTAGGTTTGTAGAAGCCATGCAAATCCAGAGTCAGTTTATACTTGGCTGTCATTTCGGCAATACGATATACCATATCAACAGCTGTTTGATCGTCTCTATCCAGAAAGTCAATCTTAAATCCACTAATCCCCATTTCCGAGTATTTCTTACAAGCCTCCTCGAGTTGATCGTCCAGCACATTGAATACCGCCCATAGAATCAAATCGACTCCCTTGCTTTTCCCATAACGAATCAGTTCCTTCAAATCCAATTCCGGTATTACGGTCAGTATATCCCCATTACCCGGATCATACCAACCTTCATCCAATACCACAAATTCAATATGATTATCGGCTGCAAAATCAATATAGTATTTATAAGTATCCATATTGATACCCGCCTTAAAATCAACATCATAGATTCCCCAGTCATTCCACCAGTCCCAGGCAACTTTTCCCGTCTTCACCCAAGAGGTATCTTCAATACGACTGGGAGAAGCCAACGCATAGACCAGATGATTGACAGGCATCTCCGTATCTTGTTCGGTCACAACCCAGATACGCCATGGGTAGTTTCTAGTTCCTTCTGTCTTTGCTATATAATCAGCACGAGCCACTACACGTTTCATCGAACGTGGTGGAAAACTCTTCATTTCCGTAGGATACTTTGCAAATGTTCCTTGCAAAGCACAGCTTTGTCCATCACCCTTTATAAACATACCCGGATAGTTCTCCAAATCAGATTCCAAGAACGTCATCTTCAACTCATTTCCGCAGTCCACCGTTATTGGTAAGAAAGCAATGTTGTCCGTATCGACATTTTTCACAGTCGCTTTCGTGTAGATATTCTGGAAAGCCATTGCATATTGGTCTTTACCCGGTTTTACAGTAGAATAAGCCATATAGGTCTCATAATCCTTCGGGAAATTCATCTGCACCCTCTCGTTTTTGATAATCAAAGGAGACTTCACCGAAGTATAAAAACGATAAGCGATCCCTTCATCATAGGCACGGAAAACAACTCCATAGTCACCTTTCAGCTTTAAATTTAATTCATTGTAAGTAACCGTAAAGGAAGGACAACGATAATTCAGAGCAACAATACTCTCTTTCACCATAGACCGTCTGTTTGCCCAGCTCACTTTCACATTCTCACCCAAGGTTCTATCTTCCAGTACTAATCCGATCGGACTTTTATCCAAAAGTACCTGACCTTTATACTTCAAAGCATAAGACAACTGTCCTTCTATGTTGATTTCCACTTCCAGACTTCCGTCCGGTGATTTCAATATCAAAGGGGCATTTGCCGCCTGTGCAGATGACAGGCAACAAACGAATCCCAATAACCCTAAAATAAAATATAATCTCATACGTTTCATATCAATCATTCTTTGAAGTAATTTACTCGTACAGGAATAGTGCAGTTACCTTACAATCCTTATCAGCAGAAAGAGAAGCCCAATGCGCACTGAATCCTTCCGGGAATAAATACGTCAATTCTTCCCCTGCTTTCAGAGTAAACTCTTTATAATTGACTTTTTCTTTCAGATAATGAGAAACAGATAGCCAAAGTGTAACCGTAGCGTCGCGGTCGGATTTCAGTCTCAGCACCTTCCTATCATACCCGGTCATTAGATATGGGTCACTCATCACCCCCGCCTTCACTGTTGTATTCATCCATGGACCTCCATGACCTACTGGTTTTCCCAACTTCCACAAATCATCTATGCTTCCAAACCACAATCCGACTGTTTTCTGCGGATTCATATAAATAGAATTGGAAACTCTTGCCTCCTTTTTAATGCCCGACATCACTAATAATCCGTTCCAAGTATTATAGTCGTCAATGTAATAACTATGCGAAGACACAGGACGCATCATTTTAAATAGCGGTTCTTTACCGACATGAATCAATGGTAGCTCATAGAAGGTGCCATGAATATTAGCTAATTCCCGTTCGGACTCTACTTCCCGGATGCAACGAGTATTCTTACTGTTATCAAAAGCTGGATCACCTTTAGGCAAACGTAAATCACCTTCGGAAGTATGCAATATAACTGAAGCCTCATCCACACTCCACAACTCCTTCAATAATTCTTTCTCTACCGTTTTAGCATTAAACTGTGGCTGTTCGAAGTAATGGACTTTCGTTTCCAAAGCTCTGGAAGCCTGTGGTTCCACAATTCCCGGAACAAAGTCAAAGGAAAACTTACAGAATTCAAACTCTCCTTTATCGAGTGTCTTTCCTTCTTTCAGAACAGAAGTGTAACAGGACATATTATAATTACAACGATTACTATACAATTTGGCTGCAAGTATCTCCTCTGCCGTACCCACTTCAGCCAATCCTGTAAATTGTTTAGAGAATTTCTTTCCTTCAACAAACCGTTCCGTCGTATAGTGTAATACAAAAGAAGCTTGTCCGTCTGTCAATGCTTTCAAACGTATCCATTCGCCTTTCCAATCTTTCGGGAAGATGAAATTCTGGTATTCCTCCCCGCTTAATTGAATAGTTTGATAATCTGTCCATTGATTATCTCCCTTCTTATCGATCTGAATCACAAAAGAAAAAGGAGAATTGGAATGATTGATAATATGTGCCATGCGTCTGTCAAACCCAGCCAACAGGTAAGGCTCGCTGACCTTCATGGAAGAAATCGTATCATTCAACCAGATAGCGCCATAACCGGTAGCGGGTCCCCAGTTCAAGAAGTCTTTTTTAGTTCCGAACCATAAATTAGATTGCGGTTGTCCGGTCAGGATATTTCCCTGGATACTCGACTCGTCGGTAGCTAATACAATTTGTCCATTCCACGAACAGAAGTCCGGGATATAACGTAAATGCGAAGCTATCGGACGAATTCCCGAAGTGTTTTCTTGCGAGAAGGTAGCAGGAAAATCAAAAAACATTCCATGCATATCCATCATCATTTCACCTTTGCCTATCTCGCGGATACGGGGCCACTCGGTAAACCAACCATGGGAAGGATCATTATTATAAGCTGCTTTAGGTAACAGATAAGTACTCCATTGTCCGTTTTCCATCACTTTCAAGCGGATAGAGCGTTTGTCCCACCCCATAGTCCACAATGGTGACTGTTCGTCTGGAACAGCATTTATCCCATTACACGTGGTTACATCCGTAAACTGTTTACGTTCTACAACAGTAAAATTCCGACCGTCAAACTCTGCCAGTACTCCATATTTCTCAGGACCTTTCTGTCCTTCCACAGGTACTTGCCAGTCTTTCGGATTCTCACCGGCTTCTCCATTGTTAGCCAACACTAATTTTCCTTGTGAGGTATATCCTCCTTTACCATGCCATCCGGGCAGAGGATTATGATATAGTTTCTTTACTTCCAATGTATGTACATTCGCTTCATAAAGCATACCTTCCATATCATAGTAATATACCCGATTTTCAGGGTCAGTTAAGTGACGAGCAATTGCCGTAATACGTCCCGGCATACGTTCGATAGGTATTGTGCGAATCTTGCCTTCGACATCTATCAGGTAATGTCCGATCAGGAGTTGGTTGGACTCCGCATGAATCATACGGGCCGCAGGTGTTCCCCCCACACTACCCTCATAAATCTCCATGTTTTTATTCTTGTCGATGATATACAATTTATGTTCACTGCCTTTCGGTTCGTGAGCTGCATAATTTACCATATACAATCTGCCCTGCCAGGAAACAATCGCACCGATTCCGCATTCATTCCCGAATCCATACTTCCCATTAATACGGGCGTGAGCATAGGTAGTCAGATGTGGATATACCCCGCTGATACAACGTTCTCCAGCAGTGGATGCAATGTTCACACTATCTTTGGTGGGTTTGAAAGACTCTTTTTGACCACCAGTGCAAAATGCCGCTGTCAGTACAAGTCCCGCTAAACTATAGCAGCCTGTTAAAATTCGATTCATAGCTTTAAATATTAGATATATTCATTATTATTACCTGGTTTGTGGACTATTAATAGCTGATTTGTCAGTCATTAATAGTTGATTTGCAGATTATTAATAGTTGAGACGTAGACTATTAATACCTGACAAATGACTTAAAAAGAGCCCTTAGAAGGCTTTAAAAGCCTATCTGAGGAAATGCATTTATTTCATTTCGGGTACATAAGGAAATGTGTCCGAATCTTCAGCCAACAGTAGAATAGAGAAAGCACTCGACCAGCCGAAGTGCATAGCCGTCATTCCCTCTCCGGTAGCAGAATTCCAGTTCTCACGAATAGGATAACCCGGGTCTGCCAAGCCTTTCAACTTATCAGGCAATAATCGGGTATACTTATCCGCATCTTCTGCAAAACCATAATTCTTAAAGCCACGAATACCGAAGTAGGTATAATTCATCCAGGTCTGTCCACGAAAATAGCCACTATCCGGTTGGTATAACGGATGTTTATGATTCAGACTGGAGAAAGGGAAATAAGTGCCGAAAAGCTCTGGGTCAAGTATATTGTTTTTCACAGCAGCAGCTTGTTCAGGAGTAGCTACTTTCATAAACAAAGGAATCCAGCCGGAAATATCAATCACTTTCACCAATTCTCCCGTACCTAATTTACGATCATAGAAGAACCCGGTCTCTTTATCAAAGAATTTATCCTGAATCATCTTCTTCAGTTTCTTTCCTTCAGTTCTCAAACGGGCAGCTTGTTCTTTATCACCAATTTCTTCCAACATATAAGCCAGATAGAACTTTTCGGCGCACAGATAACTATTCAGCTCAATAGATTCCTGATCAAATGAATAAGCTCCTTCGGCATTCTTCAACATCTTGACTCCATGAAATTTTACCGCTACATCCATACCACTCTCCCATTGTCCCATATAGACTTGTGGACCAATGCCGCCATATTCGCACAAGCCGTTTTGGTCATGATCTCTGTAGGTGTATCTCCACTGATGGTATTTCAGTAATTTAGGTAACATCTCTTTGATAAATGCTTTGTCCTTGGTACGTTGATATACCATGTAGGTAGCCCAGCCGGCAATAGGCGGTTTGGAACAAGCCTTGTTATTATCTTTTTGATATAAAGAAACCAAATCAATGATCATTCCTTCCGGAGTTTGATGATCGAACATAGTACGCATCTGGTCTTTTGCCAGTTCAGGATTAAAGATAGATAGAGCAGTAGCATGTTCCCAACTATCCCATGCCCAGAAAGCATCAAAGTGTCCGGTAGCCGGTTGTACTCCCGCATGTTTCAGATCACCTGCTGCACTTCGCCAGTTGGTGTGCAGAGTCATTAAAGCTTTCACTGCCCATTTCCGGTTACGGTCGCTTTGCAGATAAGGAGTCGGCCGTTCCAGAATGCTGTTCAGGTAACCTTCCCAGCGTTCCTTATTTGCCTTCATGTATTTCTTGGCATTTTTATCCTTCAATGTCTGATGAACAGCAATCGCTTCTTCCTGAGAGGTTGCCGGACAGTAAGTTGTAAACGTGTAGAACACATACGATTTGCCCGGACGTAATTTCTTGCTTTCAATCGTAGTTTCATATGCATTCACGCCTTTCATTGTCAATGAACTGCTTTCAGGAAACGACACTACAAAATGATGTTTATTACTCGAAACTCCTATTCCTAAAGAGTTATTCGACAGTGATTTACATTGAGCGTCTTTATAAGTTGCTTTTCCGGTGAATAAAACACTAAGTGTCCGTTCTGTAGTCCCCTGATTGGTAATTGTATATTCAATCATCGTACTTTTGTCCGAAACCGCAATCTCCTTAAGTTGCACCTGAATATTATCTACCTTTAATTGTTGCCGTAACATTCCGGGAAGATATTCATTCGTTACGGAACCTGTATAAGGAAGAACTTTCGTACTATTCCCTACTGTTTCCATCAACGTCATCTTCTCAAAGCAATCCGACAGCCATTGTAGTTTAAGCGAACGTTCCCCCGCAAATGCCGGTCCTCTAAATCCTCCCATCAACGACGCGTCCGAAGGATTATTGAGTCCGTAACCATGCCAGTCTCCTAAATCAGAGAAGAAATATCCTTTAGGAGAAACTTCATAACCCACTTCTATATTCAACAAATTCACAAACTGTTCTTGCTTATATGTTCCCTTCCCGAAACTTTGAGACAAAGAAAGGGCACATACAGCTATCATTAAAACAACTCTACAATTCATAATTACCTTTATTTTTCTTATTTCACTTCCTCAAGTTCCAGTACCAGACTGGAATATTCATTCTTCAATAGGGCTTGTAATGCAATTCCCTCTTCCATCAGGATCTTCCCGCTAATCACTTTATTATGTAGAAAGCAGGGCTTATCCTCTTTTGCTGCAGTCAAATCGCCCAGACGATACATCTTCTTCGCATCCAGTCCATTCATACGTACATTCGGAATCACCATATTCAATAAATGAGAGATTTTATATACATAGAAAACTGCCCTGTCTTTTTCAGGTGTCACATACATCAATGAAGAAATACCTTTATTATCGTAAGGAGAAACCAACCGATACAAATCTCCGAACTGTACCACCGGACGGATCTCTTTATAAGCAGCAATGGCACGTTTGGCAAATGCCTTATCCTCTTCACTCATATCCTTTGGCTGAATTTCCATCCCCAACCGCCCGGACATCGCTACGTCAAAGCGAAACTTTAAAGGAATACTACGTCCTGTCTGATGATTCTTATCCGCACTGACATGAGCCCCCATAGCAATGGCCGGATAGAAACTCGACACTCCCCATTGAATATAGATACGTTGCAAAGCGTCCGTATCGTCACTCGTCCAGAACTCATTAAAGTATGGCAATATACCGTAATTCACACGACCGCCTCCACCGGCACAAGCTTGCATCACCAATTTTGGATATTTGGCGCGGATACGCTCCAACGCTTTATTCAATCCTTTATGATACTCAATATACAGATGAGACTGCTTGTCCTCCGGCAAATAAGAGGAACCATAATCCATCAGACTACTGTTATCATCCCATTTCATATAAGCAATCTCCGGATACTTAGTCATCAACTTATCTATGACTCCGAATACAAAATCCTGCACTTCCGGATTCGTCAAATCCAATACAATCTGCGTTTTACCGCGTCCTGTAGACAACGGACGATTCTTGACTCTCATGATCCAATCAGGATGTTGCTCAAATAATTCACTGTTGGTATTCGCCATCTCCGGTTCAATCCACAGACCAAACCTGATCTTATGTTTTCGGGCCGATTTCAGTAATCCTTCAATTCCTTCGGGTAGCTTTTCCTTGCAAACTTCCCAATCACCCAAGCTACTGCTTGCATTATTCCGCGGATACTTATTGCCAAACCAACCATCGTCCATGACAAACAATTCGCCTCCCATAGCCGAGAAAGATTCCATCATTTGGTCCATCCCTGCCTGATTCACTTTAAAATAGACTCCTTCCCAACTATTCAACAGAACATCATGGAGAACATTGCCTTGATTCAACTTATACTGTCGTGCCCAGCGATGAAATGCGCGGCTCACTCCTCCTTTTCCGTTTGTACTATAAGTCATTGCAAACTCAGGAGTCGTGAATACTTCTTTAGGTTCCAGTATATAGTGGGATGTTTCTTCATTTATCCCTGCGGATATATTGAATTTTGTATTACGTACATCCATTTTAATCAGATAATTACCTGTCCATGCCAATGTACCTCCCAGCACGTGTCCGTTCTCTTCTTGCGGTTTACCGTCCATCGTCAGCATAAACGAAGGATTGTCCGTCTCCGTATTTGCCAACCCGTCTTTATTGGAGATTACCTTCTGCCCGTTCGTCAGTTTCTCTTCATCCTGAGTATGTTCAGCTCCCCAAAAACCATGGAAATGAGTCATCCAATTGTCTCCCCGGGGTATAGGCATAAAAGCAGAAGCAAAACGGTACAAGGTAATCGCTTTCTTTCCTTGGTTCTCTACTTCCACCCAAGTGGAAATAATATCTGTCCCCTTATAGGCTTTATAAATCTGCTTCAGCAGAAAAGGATACACTTTGTCTTTCATCCGGATTTCCGTAATTTCCGCCTCATCTGATGTATATTGTTTAACCTCTTCTACAACCAAATCCAATGACATATTTCCATCGGAATGCGTCACAGCCATTGCCCTTTCTCCGGGAGTATTGAGTCCAAAAACCGGGTAACTTTCCACTCCGAAAGCAAGTCCGCTATCATAGATTCCCTGTATATCCTGGTCTGAGATGCGGCTTCCGTAATATTGGAATTTCGACTTCTCACCAGGAGTTGCTGTGATTAATAAAGAGGTATTAGGAGTAGAAATCAAATAATCCTTTGCATATAAATTGCCCGAAAAGACTCCTAATGCTAACAATAAAAGAGTTTTTATTTTCATGATATTCGTGTTAGAACCATACTATTATTTTTTCGCTTTCAACACCGAAGCATGTAAAGACGTGCCTTTCAAACGAATTTGATAAGGCCACTGTGCTTCTTTACCCTTCTCATCTTTCAGCACATTCCAGTTTTTCATATAATCCAAATGTTCCGTCGGAGCACCCGTTACCACCAGCCAAAGGAATTGTGTGTCCTTGGGAATCTCAAAACGAACCGTCTCGTTCATTCCGTTCCGACCTTCGTAAGAGTCGCCATAGATACATTTACCATTTTTGCAGACAGCCACAAATCCATATCGCCATCCTGCCTTCTCCACATTCACCGAACGGAAGTCCTTGTTTCCGGCAATTCCCTTAAAATCCAATGTAACTGTCTTTCCTCCTTCCGGTACATTTAGTCGAATGGCATTGTATCCGTAATTCTGAGGACAACGGGTTTGTGCTATCTGATACCATTCATCGGACACGAGATCCATCTTGCAACGGTGCTGATTGGCGTAGCTGCTACATACTGTCTTTATCCTCGGAATATCCCAAGTGATAAAGTGGGAAGCGGCTTCGTAGATCTCATCATTAAACT
>QWCN01004765.1_pt1 | contig 13956 bp, 13 predicted proteins | sample 1972711 | NCBI WGS metagenome assembly QWCN01 (sample SAMN09866707, study PRJNA288562) | Human gut metagenome isolate term1_stool, whole genome shotgun sequencing... | isolation source: gut | host: Homo sapiens | place: USA: California | reverse complement strand
AGGCAATGGATTGCTCGTTCAGAGCTCCGAAAATAAGTCCCTTCTTTCCTTTCAATAAATTGTATGCCATCGTAATTTGGTTTAAAAATTCGGGCAAATGTAACAATTTTTTTTGAATCGGGCCGCCAATCCACCGGCCTATTTGGAAATCGGAGCTGAAAAAACGGGTGCGGAGCCGCCGATACAGTGACGCAACGCCGGCATGAAGAATTCAAATGCCCCGCACCCGTACGAATTGACGTTCAGAAAATTACCGGCCGGTCAGGAAGTTCTCCCGCGGCGCCGTCCCTGTCGATAAGGCGGATAACCTCGTCGTAGAAATCGACGTCGAACAGGTAGAACCGCCGCATCCGCTCCTCTCTCCGAAGCACGGTCATGGTGAAGATATAACGGATCAACTCCTGAAACTGCATGAACCGCCGGTCGAAATACTCGACCTCGGCCCGCAGCCGGGGGTCTTTGTCCAACAGGCGCAGGAGCTCCTCCCCGTCTGTCATCCCGGGGTCCGGCGGCACATCCCCGCCGCGGTCGTAACGCATCTGCCACACATAGTCGAAAACCACCAGCGGCAGCTGGATCAATACGCCGGGTTCGTCCGTTTGGAACAACGCCCTCAGCCGCCGGCGCTCATGTTCGCCGCGCGCCATAGGCATCTGCCACTGTATGATAAACCGCCGGGGCAGATCGGTCGAATCGACCCGGTAATCGCATACGTCGAGGTAGCGTCTGGCATCGGCAAACCGCTCGTCGAAGAGTTTGCAGTCGATATGGGAGGGCTTCGGGGCGAATAGGTTTTTAAACAACATAGCGGGAAAGGTTTTTCGGGGGAAGCGTCCCGCTAAGGCATAAAAAATGCAAGGGACGCGGTAACATTCCAAACAGAAGGTATTAGGAAACCCAATCAGGAAATGCACCACGCCCTTGCAAGTCCCGCCCGAAGGCAGGACATAACAAAGACTGGCAACATTTATACCTCTGATTGAAAAGTTCCTAATTTTTCTGTTTCGGTATAAAGAGTTGCTGCTCTTTAATTATGTCCGTCGGCTATGCCGAGTTATTTATAGACAAAGGTAGCATAATTTCTGCTATCTGAAGTTTAACGACTACAAATATAAACAAAAAACCCTATTTCCCCCCCCCATATAGGGGAATGAAAAAGATTGAATTGATGATTTTTTTTAAAAAAATTACGGTTCTCGGAGCAAAAAAGGTGAATTTCTGCGTTTTGAACTGAGCCATAACGCATTAAACAGAAAACCTCAGAAATAGTAACGATGGCAATTTAGCAAAGAAACGCAAGGTAATGAAATAGAACGGTTGCCTAATCATTACCCGATAACTAAGTAAAGTTTTTCTTTGTGTCGTCACGTTTCATCGTTCTGCGTTAGTTTGCACATCAATGTATAACTCGCTGACAACTAATTTTGTAACCAAAAAAAAGATTAGATTATGCGAAGTACATTTAAGGTACTGTTCTACGTGAACGGGAGCAAAGAGAAAAACGGTATTGTCCCGATTATGGGACGAGTGACAATCAACGGTTCTGTGGCTCAATTCAGTTGTAAGCAGAGCATCCATAAAGACCTATGGGATGTGAAAGGCAACCGAGCAAAAGGCAAGAGTAAAGAATCGAGAGACATCAATTTGGCTTTGGATAACATCAAGGCTCAAATTATCAAGCACTACCAACGCATTTCGGACAGAGAAGCATTTGTAACTGCCGAAATGGTACGCAATGCCTATCAAGGAATAGGAACGGAGTATGAAACCCTGCTCCGAGCATTCGACAAGGAGAACGAAGCCTTTGCCAAGCGTGTTGGCAAGGATCGTTCTCTGAGTACATATCAAAAGTACCTTACCGTAAGGAAATATCTTGCCGAGTTTATTAAGGTACACTACAAGCGTACAGATATTGCGATGAATGAACTTACCGAGGATTTCATTCGTGATTATTGCCTGTATCTGAGAAATGAGGTCGGATTAGCTCAGTCATCGGTGTGGATATACTCTATACCTTTGAAGCACATTGTAACTACTGCTCACTATAATGGCAAGATAGCAAGAAACCCATTTGCCCAATATAAGGTTGACCCCGACCACAAGGAAAGAGGTTTTCTAACCGAAGATGAACTGCAAGCCCTTACAACGGTTGAATTAAACAATCCCGATTTGGAGTTGGCAAGAGATTTATTCGTGTTCGGTTGTTGGACGGGAATATCATTCATTGACATTAAGAATTTGACAACGGAGAATATCACAATGTTGGGTGGTTCTCCTTGGATTGTATCAAAGCGACAAAAGACTGGTGTACCGTTCCAAATCAAGTTGATGGATATTCCAATGCAGATTATCAAGCGATATGAGCCATACCGAATAAGCAACAACCTATTCAATATCGGTAGCCACGACACTATAAACAAACGCATAAAGGAGGTAGCCAAAATGTGCGGTATCGAGAAGCGAACTTCGTTCCACCTTAGCCGACATACATTCGCAGTGTTAGCCTTGAACTATGGTATGCCGATAGAGAGTGTAAGCAAGATTCTCGGACATACGAACATTACCACAACGCAGATTTACGCAAAGGTTACTAATACCAAACTTGAACACGATATATCAATGTTTGAGAGTCGAGTTTGTGAAAGGTTTGCAATCTAATATATATGGATATGGAACGAGCAGTTATAACAATCAGCGAATCAGGCAAAGTGAACATTCCTGATAGCAATATATGGATGTCGTTTACGGAACTTGTGGTGCTGTTCGATGTGGCAGCACCCACATTAAAGGCTGCAATCCGAGCCATACACAAAAGCGGAGTGATAGCGGAACACTCACAACATTGCGAAGTGATTCCATATACCTATTGGGCTACCCTCTACAATATGGATATGATTATAGCCCTTGCATTTCGCATCCATTCATACGGTGCAGAGAAGATACGGGGTGAGGTGTTAAAGAGGATATGCGGACGAAAGGAGAAAGTATGTTATCTCTTTTCGCTTGCCAACTCTCCAATAGGTATGTCGTAATATAAGCATATCGGCTAATTAGTCAGTCAAGGTAAGTCCGAAGATAGGTTTTTGACCTGTTTTCGGACTTGCTTTGTTTATGCACCCCTCAAATTCTAATCCCCATAGTACTTTATTCACTATTCTGCTACGATTTGCGTAGCAACTTATCCGTCAATCACTTATATTTTTGTAGCTGACATTTTTTGAACTTAAAAGCATTTGAAAATGGAAGCTAACAAAGTGACATCAAGCCATAAACCGCTATCAGATGGCAGTATGGCAAAAGAAGAATTTATCCGAGTGGGAACAACGCTCTACAAGATTGTGGAGCAACCGAGACTGAGCGGTGGATATATAAAGAAGCGTATCCCCTGGAACAATGAAACGCTCCGCCAAGACTATGGCAAGGACTACATCGGCAGTGTTCCCAAGTATGACGGATTCTGCACCGTACCCGAACACATCGGCTATTGCCCTGTAATCAGCAAGTTCCTTAACCTCTATGAGCCGATAGACCACCAACCGCAAGAGGGGGATTTTCCCTCTATCCGTTCATTGGTGGAGCATATCTTCTGTGAGCAATACGAGTTGGGAATGGACTATCTGCAACTGCTCTATCTGCAACCCGTTCAGAAGTTGCCAATCCTATTGTTGGTATCGGAGGAACGAAACACAGGCAAGAGCACATTCCTTAATTTTCTGAAAGCCCTCTTTCAGAACAATGTAACATTCAACACCAACGAGGATTTCCGCAGTCAATTCAATTCCGATTGGGCAGGCAAACTTCTTATTATGGTTGATGAGGTGCTGCTCAACCGCAGGGAGGATAGTGAACGATTGAAGAATCTGAGCACCACACTATCCTACAAGGTGGAAGCCAAAGGCAAAGACCGTGATGAAATAGCATTCTTCGCCAAATTCGTGCTATGCTCCAACAACGAGTATCTGCCCGTAATCATCGATGCAGGGGAAACACGCTATTGGGTACGCAAGATAAACCGCTTGCAGTCCGATGATACCAATTTCCTGCAACGCTTGAAAGCGGAGATACCAGCATTTCTCCATTTCCTCACCAATCGAAAGTTATCCACCGAGAGGGAGAGCCGAATGTGGTTCAACCCCTCGTTGTTGCATACAGAAGCATTGCAGAGGATAATCCGCAGCAACCGTAACCGATTGGAGATAGAGATGTCGGAGCTGTTGCTCGACATTATGGCAACTATGAATGTGAATAGCGTTTCATTCTGCCTTAACGACCTTATTGTGCTGTTGATGCACTCTCAGGTAAAGGTAGAGAAACATCAAGTGCGTAAGGTGGTGCAGGAGTGTTGGAAACTGACACCTGCACCCAACGGGCTTACCTACACCACCTATCAAGGCAACTACAATCAAAGTTGCCACTATGAGCCGATAAGGAGAGTGGGACGCTACTACACCATCACAAGGGAGCAGCTTGAATCCTTGTAATACTATCATTTTTCTGTTGAATTGTTGAATATGAGTATAAACACACTGATAATAAACAATATACACTCTCAACAAAGTCTCAACAAGCCAAAAGAGAAGTTGAGATACAGCACACACCAAATTGTAGATTTCTCTTTTGGTGAGTGGTTTGTTGAGAATGTGCTGAGCTGTTACAAGTCTGTATATAAGCATATTACATCAACAATTCATCAAATCAACAAATTTTCATCAACCTTAAAACCGTATGTAATATGATAATTCAAGACGCAAAACAAATCAAGTTGGCAGACTATCTGCAAAGTTTGGGATATACACCTGTTAAGCAACAAGGCAGGAACCTATGGTATAAATCACCACTGAGGAACGAAACCGATGCTTCGTTCAAGGTAAACACCGAGTTAAACCAATGGTATGACTTCGGTATCGGCAAGGGTGGTAACATCATCGCATTGGCAGCAGAACTCTACCATAGCGAGAATGTAGCCTATCTGTTGGAACGCATAGCAGAGCGAACTCCCTACATACGCCCTGCAACATTCTCTTTTGGCAAGCAGAAAACTCATAACAGCAGTTTTCAAGGCGTACAAGTTGGCGAGTTATCTTCACCTGCCCTTATCGACTATCTGCGAGGACGAGGCATAAACATCGAACTCGCCAAAAGAGAGTGTAAGGAGTTGCGATACGAGTATGAGGGTAAAACCTACTTCGTTGTTGGCTTCCCGAATATCTCTGGTGGCTATGAACTTCGCAATCGCTATTTCAAAGGGTGTCTTGCCCCCAAAGATATTACCCATATCCGACAGCAGGGCGAACAGCGAGATGTGTGTTACCTCTTTGAAGGCTTTATGGATTATCTTTCGTTCCTTACAATCCGAATGAACAACAATCCCGAAAAGCCACGCACCAATGAGCAGGATTATATGGTGCTGAACTCCGTTACCAACCTCTCAAAAGCGGAGCAACTGCTACGTCCATATTCCCGAATAGGTAGTTTTCTTGATAACGACCAAGCAGGGCAAAGAGCGTATGAGAATCTGAAAAAGATGTTCGGAAACAGGCTGCAAGATATGTCGCATCACTACGCAGGACACAAGGATTTGAACGACTACTTGTGCCACCAAACCCAAACAAAACGGGCAGAGAAAAAGTCGCAAGTCCAATCCGCAAGGCGGATGCCACAACCGCAGCCGAAGAAGAAACGAGGCTTCAGGTTATAGCCCACTATAACTACACGCTTCGCTTAAAGTAGTTGTGGGCACTACCGAGGGTGCAGAGTGACCTCTCTGCACTCCGCTTATGGGCTTCGCCCCTAAGGACCCCGACAGCGGAAGCAAGTGACCAAATGACCAACAGACATTAGTGCAACTAATAAAATCAAAATAACTATGGCAGTAAAAAGCAGCATACATATCAAGCCTTGCAACATATCATCGAGCGAGGCACATAACCTCAGAACTCCCGAGTATATGCGTAACATCGGAGAGTCTAAAATCTACCTCATACCCCAACTTGTTGCCGACAATGAGTATTGGATAAATCCACGCCTTGGCGACTATGACTTACAGACGCATTACGACAACATCAAGCAGATGGTAAAGTCTAAGACGGGGCGAGCGATGCAGGAGAAAGAGCGAGAACGCAAAACCAAGAGTGGAAAAATTATCAAGGTGGCAGGATGCTCACCCATTCGTGAGGGTGTGCTACTCATCAAGTCAGACACCACATTAGAGGATGTTCGCAGATTTGGTAAGGAGTGCCAACAGCGTTGGGGCATCACACCGCTACAAATCTTCTTGCATAAGGACGAAGGGCATTGGCTCGGTGGAGAGCCAACCCCTGACGATAAAGAGAGTTTTCAGATCGGTGGCAGATGGTTTAAGCCCAACTACCACGCACATATCGTATTCGACTGGATGGACCACGAAACAGGCAAGAGCCGAAAACTTAATGATGACGATATGATGCAGATGCAGACCTTGGTATCTGAGATTCTATCAATGGAGCGAGGACAATCCAAAACTGAGACGGGCAAGGAGCATTTGGAACGAAACGACTTTATCATCGAGAAGCAGCGTGCAGAGCTTGAACGCATTGAAGCTGAGCGACAACACAAGGAACACCAGATAGATCTTGCCGAGCAAGAACTAAAACAGGTGAAATCGGAGATACGCACCGACAAACTCAAAAGCGTTGCTACAGATGCAGCCACAGCGCTTGCAAGCGGAGTGAGTTCTCTTTTCGGCAGCGGTAAGATGAAATCTTTGGAACGCAAGAACGAGGATTTACGGGATGAAATTGCAATCCGAGACGAGACCATCGAGCAACTGCAATCCAACATCAAGCAAATGCAGATAGAGCATAGTCGGGCAATGATGAATAAGGATAACGAGCATCGCAAGGCTCTTGAAGCAAAAGAGGCCGAGCATAAGGAGGAGACCAACATCCTTAATTCGATAATCAACACCGCTCATCGTTGGTATCCCGATTTTGCCCACCTCCTAAGATTGGAACGCCTTGCCAAGCAAATCGGACTTTCGGCTATGGAGTTGGCTGAGCTGATTAAGGGTAAGATTGTGAACTTTACAGGGCGACTATTTTCTTCGGAGCATAACCGATGGTTTGCTACGGATAATACCCCTTTACAGATTATGCGAGATAACGACAAGCGACTAACCTTAACCGCAAATAGAATACCTCTCAGCCAATGGTTCAGCGAGCAATACGACAAGTTTCGACAATCAATCCGCCAGCCTATACAGCCGAAAAGAAGCAGAGGTATGAAGATGTAACAATAATGGCGACCGCAAGTGGTCGCCATTGTTCATTTTATTCCAAGAGTACTATATTTTTGTATCTGATAGATATTGCCTTACAAGTTTATATCCCATATAAATGGTATATCCTCCAATAAGCATAGTAAACGCTGTTGTTACTACTAATAGCCACAATAAAATTGTATTATCAAAGATGAATGATAGTCGCATACCCACCCAACACAATATATCCATAAAAATAGAAATGTGTAGTAATACAAAACATTTCTTATTGATGTTTGCTAAACGTCTTATATATGATATAGCAAAACTCTTCCTTTGGTTAATCAATGGTGTCGCACCACCTAATTTTATTTGCTCTGCAATTAGCTTCAATTCATCTTTTTTACTTATAATGAATGAATATAGCAATGTAAGAATTGACAGCAAAATACCTATGAGCGTTAAATACAACGTCCATAAATCTGAAAAGCAATCTTGCATAAATTCTACACAAATAGTATACTCATTCATTACTTAAATAATTAGTCAATACAGCACTAAGTTTCTCTACTATGAAATCTGAATCATGAACTTTTGTGTCAAGTTCGGTTTGAGTGATAGCAGAAGTTGCATTAAAGATTTTTTCGGCCGTTTCCTTTAATTCTTCACTTGCCTCGTTAATCAGCTCACGTTTAATTCTATATTCTTTCTTTCCTATAACGATTCGAGTATCTTTTTGTTGATAGTCTTCATCGTCAGTTTTATCAGCCAATAATTCTACCATCGTTTCACGAGGTATATTTTTAAATACCCTATCTTTTTTCTTTTCAAGTTTTTGTGTACACAAATATTCTCTATACTTGACATCAACATCATTTTCAGCATCAGAGATACTTCGATATTTGATCTGTAGCTCAGGGATTGTTGAAATATCTTTCAACTCATCAAATATCATCGGCATTTTAATGTTTTGAATTGGAATCTCAAGTATCTTATTAACGACAATCTTTGCTAATCGGCAAACTTCACCATTGTCTTTTGTTGGATCTTCATATACTAATAAAAGGAAGTAGCATGTATATGTTTCAGCACTTAATCCTTTTATTCGTGGATATAAAAAAACATAGTTTGTATCACTACCAATTTTATTGTCTTTTGTTATTTGTATCTTTTCATTGGCTTCAAAATAACCATCATACATATTGGTGTTAAATGCTGATATTTGCAAAAGCAATGCTGGTACATCTTCGATTGTAATGTCGTGACATGTTATGCCATTTATCACCGTTTGCTTCGTTTTGTTCCTATTTGAAGAGCTTATAGGTGTGGAAAACTTTGAAAGTTTACCTTTTATCATTTGTATCATGTCATTATATGACACATTTTCAAATAGCCCAACTGTTTGATCCAGCATAGTTGTCGTATATACAGGAACTTTTATGTTGTATGATTTTTCTTTGGTTTCTTTTTTCGCCATTGTATGTCACATTACAAATTTAAGCCATCGTTAAAATCATTTATGAATTGAGGAGGTACAGTTGCTAATATCTGTGGTATATTTTGTCTAGTGCCTCGTACATAGTGATGGTCTGTGTACAAATTTTCCACGAAACTATTACAATTAACACGATATAAAACATTTCCAACTCCTGCAGTTAGTTTCAATGTGCCAATATTATTTGGCTTAGGGCTTCTAAACTTGATTCGCCCTTCACTTCCCCAGGCACCTTGTTGTTCATTATGTTCCCATGCTAACTCGGTACTTCCATCTGACTTTGCAAGATATCCTAATAATCTATAATATTCGTGTTCATCTGCAAACTGAACTTGTCCTATTGAACCAAAACTTTGTCTATACATATTATGCTACATTATAAATTTGAACCAATTTTGTCTTTATATCATTGAATGACAATCCCGTACTAAACTCAGCGGTTAATCCTGTGTTTATCACATACACAAATGACTCTTTACGATAATACTTCTCCCCATATCGCAATAAAGAGTTCTCTATGCTATCCGCTTTAGCCAAAAGGCAAACCAACTGATAATCTTTATTGACCTGTTGGGTCTTATTATTTGGATGAGCCTTTGTGTTATGTTGAGTTGCTGTGAGCAATATCAAATTCTCAACATAATGTGCAATCTGAGGAAATTGTGATTTTGGGAATATGTGATGCACCTGTGTTGCCTCACCATTGCCCCAACTATCATTTACCTCACTTACTGTATGAATCTTTCTAATCAATGCAATTGCTTTCTGAACATAGTAAGTGTTGATTGCCTCTTGTTTCTCTATCTTTTCAGGCGTCATAGCCTCTTGACGAGTTACAGTTTTATCTTTATCCATATCCCGCCAGTTTTTCTTGTTGTACATCAAATCTGAATAGTAAGTAATCTTACCATTGCTTCCGTGTAGATGGTGTTCGGCTGCATACACATTGAATACTTTATGGAACATACGCCTAATATCCAAACGAGAGTGCGATGGAGTATTACCATTGATTAGGCGGTAATATCGCTCGTAGATTTCATCCCTAGCAGCCACAGGATTTGCAACGCTTTCTTTTGCATACTCTTCAAAGTATTTCATAAAGCCACTATCCGACATTACTTTCATAAAGTAGCAGTACAAGAAGTTGTACGCGTTTCTATCCTTGCGTGAAATGTAGTCCAATAAATCTTCATTGGCAACTGAAAATGTCAATGCACCATCTACCATTTCAACATTAAGGATATGAGCATATGCAAGAAGCTTTAAGGGTTGAGAAAGCACCTTATTGTATTCGTTATAGGCTTTCTTGTCATTAGCCCACGGCTTATTGAAAATAACTCTTGTATTCTGAATGAAATACTGCGTTTCCCATACATCATTTATCACAAATACAGGCTTTGTAGCAACCATATTCATAACACAATCTGCCATAAAGCATACTATGTCTGGAGTACACTTCTGATCCACAAATCTCGCGTCGTGCGATTTGCGTACATCCAAATCAAATTGGCTAAGATATTCGTTAATTACATTTCTCATATCCTTTGCTGTTTGAGTTTTCCAAAAAAGAAAACAGAGTTATTATCAATGTTAAGTGAGCGTGTGCCTAAATTACGGGCAATCGCATAAAATTTCGTAAAACTATCAGTAGCGTAAAATGCCAAATCCTCATTTGTTACGATATCATCGTCTTTTGCCAATGTAAGGATTGCAACAGAACCGTCAGCAATACATCCTTTTGGCAAGAAGCACGCACGAGGATTATATGTTAGATTAGGGAGCAATACACAATTTGCCTGATTAAGGTATTTTGCAACATCCAATCCCTCAATACTATCAATGTAACAGTCATAATCAGGGATATTGACAATCTCATTATTGCCAATATTTCGAGATTTTAGCACCCTAATTTTGCCATTATCCTTTGTAATAGCCTTAGTGATAACTCTGTCTCTATATGCTTTGAATACATTAAACTCCATTTTGTCTGCCACCTCATCAAAAGCCTCATTGCGATAAATTATCCAATAAGGGAATCTATCGTCTGTTAGATATGCTTGCTGATGACATTTAACCTCATCAGTAATATATGACTCTACAAATGTATTCTGAGGCTTCTTTTGGGTGTCAAGAATAAAACATATGGTTTCTATCTTTACTCCCTTGAATCCTTTTTCTCCGAAGTCAATTATGCGAGAGATATTTTTCTCTTTCATAAGTGTACGTGTTGCATCAAACTCAGGAGCATTTATTAGGCTCTTGGGAACTATCAATGATACAACATTGCCAATTCTCATTGCTTTCTCAATGAAGAATGAGAAGATATTATTAGTATCCTTGTTGGATGCCCCAATCTTGTATTTTGCAAGCAACTGTTTCTCTTTTGTTAGCTTCTTGTATGGAGGGTTTCCGACAACAATATCATACTTCTTGTCGAAGTTATGCAACAAGAAATCAGCATTGATGTAATTGATGTGGACATTGTTAGGCACATCAATCTTTGCAACCAGCTCTTTCAATATTTCTAAACTGTTTGCATCAATATCTACCACATCAATATTAACAGACTGCACACCAGCATACTTCAAGATAAGGACAGGCAAGAAATTACCCACACCAATTGATGGCTCTAAAATATTTAGCTCCGTATAGTTCTTTGCATCAGGCAAACTCTTTACAATGGTGTAGCATATATCCTGCCTTGTATAATAAGCCGCATTGTCTTCTCTTTGAGCATTTGCCAACTCCGCAATTTTAGACAATTCAGCAAAGTCATAATGGCTATTGCTTCTAATATAGTCCACCAAGCAAGAATGTGTAGCCAATTTCTTTTTGTCAATCAACACCTTTATATCCTGTTCAGACAAAGTTGGCTTGCATAATATTTTACGAACCTTAGCTGCAATTTGTTTGAATATAATAGTAGGCACAGCCTCGCCCAAGTTTTGGCGTATGTTCATTTCCTCTTTTTTCAAGAATGCTTCTTTCTCTTTTAATGACATTCTGTTTAACTCATCAAAAGGAATATCGCTCCAATTAAAAGATGAAGGAACAGACATCATAAGCATAACTTCCCTAATACTAAACACTCTGTTATCAACAGGATGAACAGTATTCTGACTTGCCATAATATCGTTACGAGTGTGAATACAAGGTGCTACCTTATCCCAATACTGACGAGTATATTTGTCGCCATTCTTACGGGCGTTGTACACAATGACACCATTCTTTACACTATGCGGTATCTTTGTAATATCAGTATTGTCAAATGCCGATTGCCCCTCCTTAATGTCAGCAATCCAAGACTCCATGCGAGGGGAGTATTTTCGGAAGTTATGATAGATATCATCTTCCGAAATTTCACCCATCTTCTTTAATGACGGCAAATGACCGATAATCTGTCTTAATGTTCGCTCTGGTTGCTTGTCAGGGAAAATATCATATGGAGTAACCTCTTTCAAGTCTTTACGAACACCGATGACCAATGTTCTTGTTCGACTTGATGGATTACCATAATCTTTGAAGTTTACGACTTGATAGAGGATATTGTATGCTCCCGACAAGTTAGCCTCAATAGCATCTTTAATTGACTTGTCTTGACCGTCAACATCTGTACATACAGATGTAAGGAAAGCTCTAACATTCTCAAAAATAAAGAACTTGGGTTTAATCTGTTGTGTCATTTTTATAGACTCAACAACTAACGAGTTGCGTTTTAACTCATCTTTCTTCTTGTGGTTAGCAACAGACATACCTTGACAAGGAGGCGTTGCAATCAACACATCCAAATCTGTTAGATTAAAACCTCTTTCCCACATTGCTAACTCCGCAAAAACTTTATCTTTCGTTTCTTGCGTAGTCATATCGCCACAAATATATCCGCTGTTATAAACGCATTTCTGATTGAATTTCTGAATCTTCAACCTGCGTTCCAACAACTCAACCGTAGCGACACAATAGAAGCCCTCTTCCTTGAAGCCATAGCAACCAACTCCTGCACTACTGAATAGGCTGACATAAGTCCTCAATCCATATGCAGAACGCCGATCTGCTAATAGCATTTCGGGGACTTCCAACTCTGGGTATAATTTTACTTTTGCCATATTAACCTATTCTTCTTAAATTTTCAGCAGCCATTGACAGAGCTTCCGATGCAACAATATGTTCATCAGATACCATATCAGTTACCTTGTCAGCAAGCCATAATGTAAGGAGGTCTGTCATTTCTACATGAAACATCTCCGACAATATCGCGACTTGTTCTTTCTTGGCTCTGCGTTCACCTTTTTCTATCTTACAATATGTTGCAGTGTCTATATCAAGAGCAGCCGCAATCTTCCTTTGTGGCATCTGATTTTGAATGCGTAGCTCTTTTATTTTCTCCGTAAACAGCATATTACTTACTTTTGTCTTGACATTATTTGGCAAAGATAGCGAATTTTACTCATTGTTCATACTGCTGAACCGATAAAAATTTCAATTTGTACTGTCGATGCACTAAAAATGAACGCAGACGAAAGAAAATTATCATCATTATCTTTTCGTCTGCATTTCTTTTTGTACCTTTATTCCATCAAGAGTTATCACATTGAAGCATAACAATGAAGAACTCAGAAATACGAACGGTTGCTATCTCGTTACCCAATTTCCATGCAACCCGAATAACCGTTTAATTCTAAGATAATTGCAAATTCTGCGATTTTTTTGTAAAAAAATATACTCTGAAACGAACAAACCCCATATTGGTAAATTTGGTTGCTGATAGAATTCGCGCAATTCGGGAACAGCATAACCATACGCAGGAGTATTTATCAAACAATACTCACTTAAAGATATGGGACTATGAAAGCGAACAAAAGTTTCCTTCATTGGAATCTCTTTCAAAATTCTGTCAGTTTTACAACATCACCCTCGACGAATTTTTCGCCCCGCTGAATTACCCGCCGAAAAAATAAACGCTTCACCCCCGGCAAAACAACGCCCCGGATCGCTGCATAAGAGCGGTCCGGGGCGCAACCGTTTCGGGAATTTTATCAGCCGGCCTGAACCCGGTCGAACGTCACGACCGTCGCCGCGCGGAAAATAAAACGGGTTGCAAATTAAAATTGCAACCCGTTTCCCGTGCTGGCGGAAAGTGAGGGATTCGAACCCCCGGAACCTTGCGGTTCAACGGTTTTCAAGACCGCCGCGATCGACCACTCCGCCAACTTTCCGGAGACAAAAG
>QWCN01004751.1_pt1 | contig 13980 bp, 11 predicted proteins | sample 1972711 | NCBI WGS metagenome assembly QWCN01 (sample SAMN09866707, study PRJNA288562) | Human gut metagenome isolate term1_stool, whole genome shotgun sequencing... | isolation source: gut | host: Homo sapiens | place: USA: California | reverse complement strand
AGCGATCTTCCTTGGAGAGTACAGCAGTGAGCCGCTGGGGGATTATTTTGCAGGACCGAACCATATCCTGCCTACGAACGGAACTGCCAGATTCTTTTCTCCGGTATCAGTGGATGATTTCATCAAGAAATCCAGTATCATTTACTATTCCAGAGAGGCATTGCAGCGTGTTCACAAGGATATCGAGTATTTTGCAAAGGCTGAACAGCTGACTGCACATGCTAATTCCATTGCAGTGCGTTTTGAAGATGAAAACTAAAGGAGAAGGTGTATGAGCAGATCAGCAAGTATCGAGAGAAATACAAAAGAAACAGATATCCGTGTAACGTTGGAACTGGATGGAACCGGTCAGGCAGAACTGGATACAGGGATTGGATTCTTTGACCATATGCTGGATGGATTTGCAAGACATGGTCTGTTTGACCTGAATGTTTATGTGGACGGTGATCTGGATGTGGACTGTCATCATACGGTGGAGGATACGGGTATCGTTCTTGGAAATGCGATCAAGGAAGCTGTGGGGGACAAAAAGGGTATCCGCAGATATGGAAGCTGTATCCTTCCCATGGATGAGGCGCTGGTGCTGTGTGCAGTGGATCTGTCCGGCAGACCTTATTATGTATCAGATGCGGTGTTTTCTGCACCGATGATCGGAGAACTGGATACAGAGACCATCAGTGAGTTTTTCTATGCAGTCTCCTACAGTGCAGCTATGAATCTGCATTTTAAGGTGTTGTCAGGAACGAACAGCCATCATATCTGTGAAGCTATGTTCAAGGCATTTGCCAAAGCACTGGATATGGCAGTGTCCGTAGATCCGAGAATCACCGATGTATTATCAACGAAAGGCAGTTTATAAGATGAAGATCAAACATTTAGTACCGGTTATGCCGGTGAGAAACGGGAAAGTAAACGGACAGGACGGCGTGAAGCTCGCTGGCTTCTATAGTGACAATGGTGCAGATGCAATCCTTGTCTTTGATCTGTCTGATTCGGATGAAGAGCATGAGAAAAATATTCTGCTGCTCAAGGAGATGGCACGCCGGGTGGAAATCCCTATCTATGCAGGTGGTCATATTCGTCGTGTGGAGGATGTAAAAAAGATTCTGTATGCAGGCTGCCAGAAGGCGGTGCTCAATTATGGAAGATCCAGTAATGTGGAGATGACAGAAGAGGTATCCAAGCGTTTCGGACAGGAAAAGATTGCATTCAGCATCTCGGATGCTGCTCAGTACACAGACAAGCTGCCGGAATATGGAAGCATGATCTTCTGGTCCGGCTCAGACAGTAGCTGTCCGTTCGGCGAGAAGATGCCGGTGATCAGCGTCAGCTCGGCTGCGACAGATGAGGATATTATCCATGTACTGTCCAATAAATGGGCAGATGGTATTGCAACTGCGTATTTTTCAACGGAAGTGGCTGATTTTATGTCCCTGAAGCAGAAATGTGCAGACCGGGGACTTCAGATGGATGTGCTGGTCAGCAGCCTTTCCTGGGATCAGTTCCGTCCAAACAGCGATGGACTGGTGCCGGTTGTTGTACAGGATTACAGAACAGATGAAGTGCTGATGCTCGCCTATATGAATGAAGAGGCCTTTTATACAACTCTGAAGCTCGGAAGAATGACATACTGGAGCAGAAGTCGTCAGGAGCTGTGGACCAAGGGTATGACCAGTGGGCATTTCCAGTATGTAAAGCAGTTGTCCATCGACTGTGATAATGATACGATTCTTGCAAAGGTAAGCCAGGTGGGTGCTGCCTGCCACACAGGCAACCGTACCTGTTTTTACAGAGATCTGGTAAAGAAGGAATTTAACAATGTGAATCCGTTGGAAGTCTTTGAAAATGTATATCAGATCATCAAAGACAGAAAAGAGCATCCGAAGGAAGGTTCTTACACCAATTACCTGTTTGATAAAGGAATTGATAAAATTCTGAAAAAAGTAGGTGAAGAGTGTACGGAGCTGGTGATCGCAGCCAAGAATCCAGATCCAGAGGAGATCAAGTATGAGATGTCTGATTTCCTGTATCATGCCATGGTGTTGATGGTAGAGCGTGGCGTGACCTGGGAGGATATTACGGAAGAACTGGCAAATCGCTAGAGAAGAGTACGTATAAAAGCCGGCCATACGAGTGGCAGATCCGGAATGAGAGCCGGGACATATGCATACACTGTACGGAGGTGATGCATATGGGCGCATACAGAGAACAGCTATTAAGAGAAACCGGAGGGAGATCTACGAAGGAACTGCATATGCAGAACCGGGGTGAAGAGATGCCCTCCGGTTTTCTGACTACATTTAAGATCCGGTTCACTATCAGCCTGTGTCTGTTTGGATTTTTTGCATGGATGAGTCTGACAGGAAAGGAAATCTATCATATATCAGCTGATCAGATTGAAGCAGCTGTTGAATCAGATATTCTGCAAGGTCAGATTTCTGACTGTCTGATAAAATTAGGACTTTACGAATAGGGTGACAGATGCTAGAATGTCTATAATGTTCGGAGTCTGAAGCTGACTCCGGTAAGTGACATGAATAACATTTTTTGAAAAATAACAATGGACAAAGGATGCAAAGAAATGGAACTTCTGGAAGAGAGAATTAGAAAAGACGGTATTGTAAAAGAAGGAAATGTACTGAAAGTGGACAATTTTCTGAATCATCAGATGGATATTGAACTGTTTGATGAAATGGGAAAAGAATTTAAGCGTTTGTTTGCTGACAAACCGATCAACAAGATTCTTACGATTGAAGCATCGGGAATCGGAATTGCCTGTGTCGTGGCAAGACATTTTCATGTGCCGGTAGTATTTGCAAAAAAAACACAGAGTATCAACATTGATGGAGAGGTATACAGCTCTAAAGTAGAGTCCTTTACTCATAAGAGAGTCTATGACGTGATCGTATCAAAGAAATATTTAAGTCCGGATGATCATGTTCTGATTATTGATGATTTTCTTGCCAATGGCTGCGCAGTCAATGGACTGATCGAGATCATTGAAAAATCTGGTGCAACAGTAGAAGGAATCGGAATCGCTGTTGAAAAAGGCTGGCAGATCGGCGGAAAGACCCTTCGTGATCAGGGCTATCAGCTGGAGTCTCTGGCAATTGTGGAAAGCATGGATCCGGCAACCGGAGAGATTGTTTTCCGTCACTAATGAACAGAAGAAAAACCATACGGAAGACACCGGCCGTAAGTACCGGTGTCTTCTCTTGCTTAAAGGAGAGTTATGCGTAAATTAGCTTTATCAGACGAGATCCTGATGACTGTTGAGAAGCCGGCACGCTATATCGGTGGAGAAGTCAATGCAGTCATGAAGGACAAAGATCAGGTGGACATTCGTTTTGCTATGTGTTTCCCTGATGTGTATGAGATCGGAATGTCCCATCTGGGTATTCAGATTCTGTACGATATGTTTAACCGGAGAGAAGATACCTGGTGTGAACGTGTATATTCACCGTGGCCGGATCTTCATAAAGTATTGAAAGAGAAACAGATTCCATTGTTTGCACTGGAATCCCAGGATCCGGTGAAAAAATTTGATTTTCTTGGAATTACAATCCAGTATGAGATGTGTTATACCAATATTCTGCAGATCCTGGATCTGTCAGGCATTCCGCTGTCTGCAGAAGACCGTACCATGGATGATCCGTTTGTGATCGGCGGCGGTCCCTGTACCTATAACCCGGAGCCGCTGGCAGAGTTTTTTGACCTGTTCTATATCGGAGAGGGAGAGACTCAGTATTTTGCCCTGCTGGATCTTTACAAGGAATGGAAAAACAGCGGAAAGAGCCGTCAGGATTTTCTGAAGGCAGCAGCCCAGATCCCGGGGATCTATGTGCCTTCTTTATATGAAGTAACTTATGCGGAGGATGGAACGATCGCCAAGATGAAACCGATCTGCCCGGAGGCGCCGGAAAAGGTGAAGAAGCAGATCGTCATGGATGTGACCAACACCTTTTATCCGGAGAAACCGGTGGTTCCTTATATGAAAGCAACACAGGACCGTGTGGTACTGGAGATCCAGAGAGGCTGTATCCGCGGCTGTCGTTTCTGTCAGGCAGGTATGCTGTACCGTCCCACCAGAGAGCGTGATCTGGAGATGCTGAAAAAATCAGCTTATGCAATGTTGAAAAATACAGGATATGAGGAGATTTCCTTAAGCTCCTTAAGCTCCAGCGATTATTCCCAGCTTGGTGAACTGGTGAATTTCCTGATTGATGAATTCGGCTCCAAGGGAATCAATATTTCCCTTCCTTCTTTAAGAATCGATGCATTTTCTCTGGATGTTATGAGTAAAGTGCAGGATATTCGTAAGAGCAGTCTGACCTTTGCACCGGAGGCTGGAAGTCAGAGACTTCGTGATGTGATCAACAAGGGTCTGACAGAAGAAGTGATCCTGGATGGAGCTGGACAGGCCTTTGAAGGCGGCTGGAACCGCGTAAAACTTTATTTTATGCTGGGACAGCCTACAGAAACGGAAGAAGATATGAAAGGGATTGCATGGCTGGCTGAGAAGATCTCTGAGCGGTATTATGAGGTGCCGAAGGAGCAGAGAAATGGAAAATGCCAGATCGTGGTAAGTACATCGTTCTTTGTGCCAAAGCCGTTCACTCCGTTCCAGTGGGCACAGATGTGTACCAAGGAAGAGTTCCTCCATCGTGCCTATGTGGTGAACCATGAGATCAAGGAGCAGAAGAATAAGAAGAGTATCAAATATAACTGGCATGAAGCGGATGTGACGGTGCTGGAGGGAATTCTTGCCCGTGGTGACCGGAAGGTGGCAAAAGCTATCCGCAGTGCCTATGAGAAAGGATGTCTCTTTGATTCCTGGGGTGAATATTTTCATAATGATCTGTGGATGGAAGCATTTGCCCAGACTGGAGTGGATCCTGATTTCTATACAGTCAGAGAGCGTTCCGAAGAAGAAGTATTCCCCTGGGATTTCATTGATATCGGCGTGACGAAGAAATTCCTGCTCCGGGAATGGAAAAAAGCGCATGAAGAGAAGATCACGACCAACTGCAGACAGGGATGTTCCGGATGCGGTGCGGCTACATTTGGAGGAGGTGTCTGCTATGAACATTAGAGTCCGTTTCAGCAAACATGGATGTCTGAAATTCATCGGACATCTGGATGTAATGAGATATTTTCAGAAGGCTATGCGCCGTGCGGAAATAGATATGTGTTATTCAGAAGGCTTCAGCCCGCACATGATCATGTCTTTTGCTTCTCCTCTGGGGCTTGGACTTGAGAGTGATGGGGAATATATGGATATCAGCGTGAAACAGTCTCCGTCTTCAAAAGAAGCAGTGGAGAGACTGAATGCGGTGATGGCAGAAGGTATCGAAGTGTTAAGCTGGAGAGAACTTCCGGAGAACAGCAAAAATGCCATGGCAAGTGTGGCCGGGGCTGATTATGAAGTCCGTTTCCGGGAAGGCTATGAACTGGAAGAAGGCTGGGAAAAGAAGCTGGAAGAGTTTCTTGCTCTGACAGAGATCCGTATCATGAAAGAGACTAAAAAAGGTGAGCAGGAAGTGGATATCCGTCCATGGGTCTATGATTATCATATCAAAGACCAGACGATTTTCCTGAAAGTATCCGCAGGAAGCGTTCATAACTTGAAACCGGAGCTTCTGCTGAAAGCCTTCGGAGATTGGGCCGGTGTGGAGATTCCCGCATTTGCCCTGCTGATCTGCAGAAAAGAAATGTATGCAGATGAAGGAAGCGAGACAGAACGCAAACTGGTTGCACTGGAAGAACTGGGGGAAGAGATTGGATAGTACAAGACTGTTCACCTGCATCCAGGAGGGTGTGCTCGCGGATGCATTGTATGAAGATGGAAAGCTGATGGAATTGTCGCTGCATCCACTGGAGCATGCGTCCATCCTTGGAAATATTTATATCGGAAAAGTCAGAAATATTGTCAAAAATATTCAGGCAGCATTTGTGGAGATCGAGAATGGTATGCTTTGTTATCTTCCTTTGGAGGATGCACAAGCACCGGTCTATACAAAGCCGAAAAAAGAAGGACAGCCTCTGGTGCAGGGGGATGAACTGTTGGTTCAGGTCAGCCGGGAAGCGGTCAAGACCAAGCAACCGTCGGTGACTACCAAGATCAGTATGAATGGAAAATATCTGGTCTTCACAATCGGAAATGGAAAGCTTGGCTGTTCCGGAAAGCTGTCAGGGGCGGAGAAGACAAGACTTCGTCAGTGGGGACAGGAACAGAAACTTCCAGAAGATCTGGGCATGATCATCCGAACCAATGCATCAGGTGTTGCAGAAGAAGATCTGAATACAGAATTTGTGCGCCTGATGGAACAGTATACCTATCTGAAAGGTCCGGCAACTCACAGGACAGCCTGCTCCTGTGTGCTGCGTGCCAGACCGGCGTATTTAAGTTCTGTGTTGGGAAGCAGAAGTTATTTTCTGAAAGAAATTCTGACAGATGATAAGAAAATCTATGAAGAACTGTCCGCATTTTTGCAGGAAGAAATGCCGGAAGATTGTAATAAGCTTCGATTTTATGAAGACAGAAGTTACCCGCTGAAGGCAGCATGGAGACTGGAAAAAGGCATGGATGAGGCGTTGTCCACAAAAGTGTGGATGAAATCCGGTGCCTATCTCATTATTGAGCCAACAGAGGCATTGACGGTGATCGATGTGAACACCGGCAAATGTGTGACTGGGAAGAATAAGCAGGAAACGATCCGGAAGATCAATCTGGAAGCGGCAAAGGAAACAGCAAGGCAGCTCAGACTTCGTAATCTGTCCGGTATCATTATTGTGGATTTTGTTGATATGGAAGATCCGGAGGATGAACAGAGACTTCTGGAGACCATGCGGGAACAGTTAAAGTATGATCCGATGAAAGCAGCAGCGGTTGACATTACTTCTCTGGGTCTTATGGAAGTGACCCGGAAAAAACAGCGGAAAACATTAAAAGAACAGGCAAAGGAGTGCGGAATCTTATGATCAATGTACAGGCAAAAAAAGAAAACGGACATTATAAAAGCTTTCACATCAATGGACATGCCATGTATGCGGAGGCAGGTTCAGATATCGTGTGTGCGGCAGTGTCTGCACTGGTGATCAATACGATCAATTCGATTGAGGAGTTTACCGATGATCCATTTACCTGTGATTGTCGGGACGGCATGATTGAGAGCTGGGAGTTTACCAATGATCTGTCAGCAGCCACCGAGCTTCTGATGGATTCCCTGATGCTTGGCCTTACCAATATTGTGGAAGCCTATGGAGAAGAATATCTCAAAGTTGAGATGGTGGAAAAATAAGATATGAATAAGATAGTTATCGGATCCACAGATCGATCTGCAAAAAGAATAGAGATCAGTGCTGCGGCACTCCACATCATTGCGATGACTTTTATGCTGATGGATCACCTTTGGGCAACCTTGCTTCCGGCACAGGACTGGCTGACCTGCATTGGCAGAATTGCATTTCCTGTCTTTGCATTTATGACAGTGGAAGGGTATTTTCATACTCATAACTTAAAAAAATATATGCTTCGATTGTTGCTGTTTGCATTGATATCTGAGATTCCATTTGATTTGATGTATGGGGGAACATGGTTTTATCCCATTCATCAGAATGTGATCTGGACTCTGCTGATGGGGCTTCTTGGAATTCATCTGATGGAGACAGTACATAAGAACCAGAAAAGATGGTTATACGTTCTGACAGCATTCGTTACAGTTGTATTTGGAATGATTTTCGGGACTCTGTGTATGGTAGATTACTATGGCGTTGGTGTATTGACAGTCTTTGTCTTTTACTTTTTCCGAGGCCGGAGATGGTGGTGTCTGTTAGGGCAGTTCCTTGCACTTTACTGGTTGAATGTGGAGCTTTTGGGTGGTTTGATGTATCCTGTTCAGTTATTCGGAGCAGAATTTGAAGTTTGCCAGCAGGGGCTAGCATTATTGGCACTGATCCCTATCTGGCTGTATCGTGGTCGTCAGGGATATCATAGCAAACCATTCCAGTATGTCTGCTATGCGTTTTATCCCGTTCATATGCTGGTGCTTGTGTTAGTATTAAATTTTGTGAATCGATAAGATCCTCAAAATCGAAATTATGAAGAAAATGTATCCTTGACAACCGATAGAAGACGAACTGAATAGTAAATGTAATACATAATAATGCACATCCTTATAGCGATTTATGTATCCTGAAAAATGGAGAGAATATTTCGCCAGAAGGGTGTGCTTTTTTGCAATAGAATGTATTGGACGTCACAAGGGAAAATGTTATAATAAGAATCAGGTATACAATATCAGAAGGACACTTATTTATGGAAAAATTAATTGATTTTGATTCTTATCCGGTTAGAACAACTTTACAGATTCTTTTGCAGGATAAAACAACTAAAAATAATATCATCTGGGCTACAGATGCTTACGCTGAAAGAGGACATGGTTTTCAGGATAAAAATCATATTGATATCATGGCTATTAAAGGGCTTGATTCGATAGATTTACAGTCACGTACGGAAAAGGCTATGGAAGAACAGCAGGAACGAACCCGAAAAAAAGCAGAGGTTTTTACGCCAGTGTGGCTGTGCAATAAGATGAATAATTACGCTGATGAACAATGGTTTGGAAAGTTAAATGTATTTAATACTGAAAATAAGGAAGAACATAATTGGACGGTGAATAGCAACAGAATCCAATTTAATGAGAAAAATACATGGAAATCTTATGTTGACTCACGACGTTTGGAAATCACCTGTGGTGAAGCTCCATATTTAGTATCTAGATATGATGCTACAACTGGTGAATTGATTCTGCCACCGTTTCGACGGATTGGTATACTAGATCGTAAGTTGCGAGTAGTAAATGAGAATGTACAGAATAATGATGAATGGTTACATTGGACTTTGCGGGCTTATCAGAGCTGCTATGGATATGAATATCAGGGAGATAATCTTTTAATTGCAAGAATTAATCTGATTATGACATTTGCAGATTATTTTCGTGAACGAATGGGAACAGAGCCGGATGACAAGATATTAAAACAGTTTGCAAATGTTATTGCATGGAATATCTGGCAGATGGATGGTCTAAAAGATACAGTTCCTCTGGGAAAGCCTCATGAAGAGTACCATCAGATGTCAATTTTTGATATATTTGAAGAATCAAAACAGGAAGATATTGCACTTCCTTGTAGAATTAAAAACTGGCGTGCAAACGAAACAGTGATATATAAAGATATAAAGAAGGGTGAGAATATGGGGAAAAAATTATTTGATTTTTGTATAGGAAATCCACCGTATCAGATGGAGCAGGTTTCTATAAATCCAGATGGTTCATTAAAAAATTACGCACCACCAGTATATAATATTTTTATGGATGCAGCTTCTGAAGTATCTAAAAGAGTAGAATTGATTCATCCAGCTAGATTTCTTTTTAATGCTGGTAGTACACCTAAAGCTTGGAATGAAAAAATGTTAAATGATGAGCACTTTAAGGTGCTTAAATTCGAGCCGAATAGTGCAGCGTATTTTCCGGCGTTATCATCCCCAATTAAAGGTGGTGTTGCAATTACGTATAAAGATGATACACAAGTGTTTGGCGCTATCCGTGCCTTTGCGCAGTTCCAAGAGGTAAATACAATTGCACATAAGGTGACATGCAGAAGTGATTTTTCTTCATTTTCAGACATAGTGTATTCACGTACTTCCTACCGTTTTACTGAAAATATGCATCGAGATAACTCTTTTGCGCGTTATAAAGAAGATAAAAATGGTAATAATATTGGTCGCTTAAGTAAAGGGCATGATTACGATATGGCTTCTAATATTTTTGAACGTATTCCAGAAATCTTTTTTGATGAGAAACCAAGTGACGGAAAAAATTATATCAAAATTCTTGGACGCGAAGGTTCAAAAAGAGTCTATAAATATGTGCGTCGTGAATATGTCAATAATGTGGAAAATATGGGATTCTATAAAGTATTGATTCCACAAGCCAATGGAAATGGAAGCTTTGGAGAAATTATAAGTCAACCTGTAATAGAAGGACCGATGGTTGGTAATACGGAAACTTTTATCAGTATTGGAAAATTTAAAGATAAACGAGAGGCTGAAGCGGTTGTAAAATATATAAGTACTAAATTTGCAAGAACTCTCTTGAGCATTTTGAAAGTTACACAGAATGGTAATAAACCAGTTTGGAAGATGATTCCTATCCAAGACTTTTCATCAATGTCAGACATTAATTGGTCAAAATCTATTTATGAAATTGATCAGCAGCTATATCAGAAGTATGATCTTACAGATGAGGAGATTCAGTTTATTGAAACAAATGTAAAGGAGATGGTATAAGATGGCGAAAATCAGCATTAACACTGCACAAAGAGTAGTTCCAATGATCTATGCATATACCACTCCGGAAATTCGGAAACATGATGGCTGGACAAAAATAGGATATACCGAGCAGGATGTAAATAAGCGTTTGGAGCAACAGATGCATACGGCAGATGTTGAATATAAGTTGGAGTGGAAAGGAACCGCTATTTATGATGACGGTTCAGGCGATGTATTTCATGACTCTGACTTTCATATGTATCTTACTAAGAGCGGCATTGAGAGAAAACCTAGAACAGAATGGTTTAAAATTCTTCCTGCATTAAGTCAAAGTATGTTTTATTCTTTCAAGGCGGATCGCGGTCAGCTTCAAGGAACAGAAGTTATTGATTATGCACTTCGACCGGAACAGGAAAAGGCAGTAAGTAATGCACTCGATTACTTTAAACTCCATGAGCATGGACAATTCTTGTTTAATGCGAAACCGCGTTTCGGCAAAACTCTGGCGACATACGATCTTTGCAAACGTCTTGGTGCTGTCAATATTTTAATTGTAACCAATCGTCCAGCCATTGCCAATAGTTGGTATGAGGACTATGAAAAATTTGTTGGAGTAAAATCTGGATACCATTTTGTAAGTACTGTTGACGGTATTCAGGGAAAGCCTTATGTCATTTCCAGAAGCGAATACAGTAAGATTGCTGCTTATGAAGAAAAGGAATTTTGCGGATGTATCGAATTTGTTTCTCTTCAGGACTTGAAAGGTTCCCTTTATTTTGGAGGGCAGTATGATAAACTGCGTGAAATCTGTGGAACTAAAACACATCCAATGATTTGGGATATTCTTGTAATTGATGAAGCTCATGAAGGAGTGGATACCTATAAAACAGATGTGGCTTTTGATCGGATACAGCGTAAATATACCTTGCATCTGTCCGGTACACCATTCAAAGCATTGGCTAACGATAAATTTGATCAAAATGCCATTTATAACTGGACTTATGCGGATGAGCAGAAAGCAAAACGGGAATTTCAGGCAGTACCTGGAGAAGAGAATCCATACGGAAAACTCCCACAGCTCAACATGTTTACCTATCAGATGTCAGAAATTATCAAAGAAGAGCTATCTCAGGGAATTGAGATTAATGGAGAAACTGCTGAATATGCTTTTGATCTGAATGAATTTTTTTCTACCAATGCTTCCGGCAAATTTATTTATGACGAATCAGTAGATAAATTTCTGGACGCAATGACGGAACAAGAAAAATTTCCATTTTCTACTCCAGAATTACGTGATGAGTTGAAACATACCTTATGGCTGTTAAATCGCGTGGATTCGGCAAAAGCTTTGGCGAAAAAGCTGCATGATCATTCAGTGTTTAAAAATTATGAGATTGTTCTGGCAGCAGGTGATGGAAAACTGGATGAAAATGAGGAAGCGGATGATAAGGATATTAAAAAAGCATATGATAAGGTTACAAATGCTATCAAGAAATATGACAAAACCATTACCTTGTCCGTTGGTCAGCTGACGACTGGTGTTACGATTCCGGAATGGACTGCTGTACTCATGCTGTCGAGTTTGAAAAGTCCGGCGTTGTATATGCAGGCTGCATTTCGCGCACAGAATCCATGTCTGTTTTCCAATGGAATGAAACAGTTCCGTAAAAAGAATGCATATATTTTCGACTTTGATCCGGCAAGAACCCTGATTATTTATGAACAGATTGCAAATGGACTTTCGGAGGATACGTCTGGTGAAAAGGGTGATTCTGATACAAGAAAGCAACATGTACGGGAACTTCTGAACTTTTTCCCGGTTGTTGGTGAGGATGAAAATGGAGAAATGGTACTGTTAGATGCGGAAAAGGTACTTTCTATTCCGCGTAAGTTGAAGTCACAGGAAGTTGTCCGGCGTGGATTCATGTCTGATTTTCTATTTCAGAATATTGGTCATATCTTCAATGCGCCTCAAGCTGTCATTGATATTTTGACAAGTATGGAAGCTGTTAAGGAACCGTCTGCACCGGTTGGAGTGAATCCTAATACTGCCGAAGAGCTGTCCATGAATGATTCTGGTGAAGTAAAGATGGATACCAGTTATGTAATCGGAAAATCAGCAGAGCTTTTTGGCTCAAAAATTTTTGATACGGATTCCATTAAGGATAAGATTGCAGACGCTGTGGGAGATTACGATACAAAGAGAACAGATAAAAAACCGGAAGATGCCCTAATTGAAACTCTTTCGAAAACATTCAAATCAGAAGTTACTGATCATGTAATCCAGAAAGCAGCGGAAGAATATGGAAAAGATCTCTTGGCATCTACAAAAAAGAATTTAGAGCGAAAACTGCAAACAGAGACACATGCAATAGTAGGAAAAGCAGTTGGTGATTTTCAGATTCAGCAAAAGATTCTTGAAAAGGAACGTGAAGAAAAACTTGGAGAAGCGTCAACAAAAGAAGAGATGAAGATAGTCAATCAACAGATTGATGAGCAGAAGAAACGTGCAGTTGAAACATTGCAGCAGACCATTAAAGAATCTGTGGATACCTTCATAGATACAGCGGGACGGACTGTTATTGAAGGCGTGGAGACAGAAAAACGAGAGCAGAAAAAGCGTTCCATTGAAGATGGTATCAAGGATCATCTCCGTGGATTTTCAAGGACGATTCCGTCTTTCCTGATGGCATATGGAGATGAAGATACAACACTTGAAACGTTCGATCAAATTATTCCTGATGAAGTCTTTAAAGAAGTTACAAGTATATCCTTAGAACAGTTTCGTTTATTGCGTGATGGTGGGCAGGTTCAGAATCCGGAGACTGGGGTGTTGGAATACTATTATGGTCATTTATTTGATCCGGTGGTGTTTAATGATTCCGTACGAGAATTCCTTGCCAAAAAAGTTGCCTTAGCAGATTATTTTGATGAGAAAAACCAGGAAGATATTTTTGATTACATTCCTCCGCAGAAAACAAACCAGATTTTCACACCCAAATGGGTTGTAAAAGACATGGTTGATCGTCTGGAACAGGAGAATCCTGGTTGCTTTGATGATCCCAATAAAACATTTGCAGATCTGTATATGAAGTCAGGAATGTACATAACAGAAATTGTAACTCGTCTTTACCAGAGCAAGCGTATGAAGCAGCTTTATCCAGATAGAGCAGAACGGTTGAATCATATTTTCGAAAAACAGGTATTTGGTTGTGCACCTACGGAGATTATTTATCGAATTTGTTTAGCATATATTTTAGGATTTAGTGATGAAACAAAGATTGCTAAGCATAACATTAAGCTGTGTGATACTTTAAAGTATGCAAAAGAAGGTACTTTGGAAGAAAAACTTGAAGCTCTCTTTCCAGAATTGAGTTAAAATTTAATAAAACTTTGTAAAATACAAAAAACGTATTCCAGCAGTGGTTTACGTTTTTTGTGTTTACGTTTACTTATGATATGCTGTATGTTATAATTTTTAATAGAAATTCTGAAATGAAAGGACTTAATAGATATGGCATTTTATAAATTTTTAGATGAAAATGCAATAGAATTGCAAATTCCGGCTCATCTGACCACGCATTCCGCTAAAAACTGATCGGTCTTTCCGGTTGTAACTGAACGTATTTCCGCTTCAGCTGATCAATAAG
>QWCN01004750.1_pt1 | contig 13981 bp, 9 predicted proteins | sample 1972711 | NCBI WGS metagenome assembly QWCN01 (sample SAMN09866707, study PRJNA288562) | Human gut metagenome isolate term1_stool, whole genome shotgun sequencing... | isolation source: gut | host: Homo sapiens | place: USA: California | reverse complement strand
ATACGGATGGTCAAGCTGTTCTTCGATTTTTCTCCGGAAATCCTTTAATTTGCACAGTTCTTCTTCCATATAGACCTGACGATACTTTTCCACGGTTTCCACATACAGAATCTCTATCTGTTCCGTTCTTCCCATACCGGTCAGTGCCTCGATCACCAGCAGTTCCCCTTCTTCATATGGCGCTGCTTTTGATACATGCCGGCCCAGCTTCTCCAGCTGAATATATGCCTTCTTTTTCCGCAGAAGCTCTGCCATATATTCTATCAGCTTCCGGAACATGATATGGTAACGCTCCCGTTCCTCTTTTACCCAGCCTTCCTGCTCAGAGTCCTTAAGAAAAGCACCTTTATACAGCAAGGCAGCTTTCCAGCACAGCTCAATCCGTTCCTCCCAGTCCCCTGCCCTGCATGCTCTGCTGCAGTACTCTTCAAACAACTGCGCATCCTCTTCAAACGGAATCTCTTTGTCCCAGTAAAATCTTCCCCTTCTAGAAATAATATATTTTCCTTTCGGAAGCCCTGTCTGCTCCAGCTTCTTTCTGATATTATAAATCAGGCTGTGGATCGCATGATTGGCATCGTCCAATGTCCGTTCACCAAACAAAACCTTCTCCAGATGTTCCCGGCTGATCCCCTCTTCTCCGCTATGGAAAATCAACTGCAATACCAGTGCAAACTGCGTCTCTTTTTTCTTCTTTGCAATCAAAGATCTCCCCTGATATTCCAGGGAAAAATCACCGAACATTTTTACATACAAAACCTGGTGGTTCTTCGATTTTTTGTTCTTCACATACGTTCCACATGTTTGCATACTTCTGTTTACAGCCTCCTGAAACAACCACTTCCCTGAGTTGTATTACACTTTCACGGAAAATATGATTTTCGTTCCTTCCGCGAAATATACATGCATATTATAATACATTACGTGAAGGAAAGCAAATCTTCTTTATATGTTATTTTTTGCAAAATAGAATACCCTTCGCGACTTTGATTTGTGTGGACAACAAAAAAACTGCTGTATGGAGTTTTGTTTTTACTCCATACAGCAGTCTCACTGTTCTTTCCACTGTCTGATTATCTGTGTACACGTTTTCTGACGATCACAATACCTGCTGCAAGTGCTGCTACGCCGATACCAACGCCGGCTACCAGAGGAAGGCTCTTCTTTACTTTCTTATTGCCATCCAGGTCTTTGTCACTCTTCGGTACATCCTCATCGTCCAGATCTTTCAGATCCTGGTCTGCTTTTGGTGTATCTTCATCACCGATGGTGGTGGTGTCTTCGTTACCCTGTGCATCCTGGGTGGTTCCGCCGTTTTCTGTGCCTTCTGTTCCCTGATTATCTGTTACATTGCCAGGTCCGCCATTGCCGGTTCCACCTGTGGCATCTGTGCCCTGTGCATCACCGTTTCCGGTGGTTGTGCCTGCTGCGTTACCGCCATTGGCATTGGTTCCTGTGCCACCGGTTGTGCCTGTAGTTCCACCGGTTGTAGTTGTTGTACCTCCCGGTACGGTAACTGTCTGCTCGGTGGTGTTGGTGATGGTCTGTCCCGGTGTTGTCACGGTTACAGTCTCATATGGCAGATAATTAAAGGTAAATACATTCTCTGCTGCATTGGCAGATAAGGTCTTGGTCAGGTTTCTGTACTCCGGTGTGTAACCATCGATATAGGTATATGCAACCACCGGTTTGTCACCTACATTACCATAGAAGGTCTGGCTGTCTGCCAGCTTGTTGCCGTTGGCATCCTGGTAATTGATGGTGTAGGCTACCTGATTGCCTTTGATTCCGTATGCTACTACGTATTCCTGGTCTCCGGTTACTTCAAAAGAAGAATTCTCTACTGCGGCATTATTATCACGTCCACTGATACGGATACCCTGCACATAATACTTGCTGTCCTTGTCCAGCGCTACTGCACCGGATCTTGCTTCAAAACTTACGGTATCTCCGGGATTCAGATCTTTGATCACGATAGCATCTGCAGTATTGGAAACACTGTAGTCTGCTCCCTTTACTACCAGACCTGCAGTTCCGGAAAAAGCTCCCTGCTTACCGCTGAATATCGTTACCTGATACTTATAATCCTCTGCCTTAACACTCATAGGAACCGATCCAAGCAGAAAACAAAAGGCCAGAAGAACTGTGGCTATCTTATACATTTTTTTCATCTCTGACCCTCTCCTTTCTCCTCTTTTCGCTTCTTGATCAGTACCACTGCCAGGATCAGAAGGATCACACCGCTTGCCAGCGCTACCGCACTGATGGCAAGGATCTGAGTGGTATCACCCGTTTTCGGGGATCTCACAACATTCTTTGTCGGTGTCTGCACTGTCTTGGTTACTGTCTTATTGACAACTTTGTCTTCGCCCTTCTTCGTCACGGTTGTCACCGTCACCGGATCGGCTGCGAAGCTCATCTGGAGGCTTGCCAGTGTATCCTGATAATCATTACCCTGTGTCTCACCGTCCAGCTTTACTGTCAGATGGACAGAAGCTACATCGCCTTTGGAGAGACGATCCAGATACAGATACTTCTCCAGTGCATCGGTGGCCTGGTGAAGACCTTCACCCTTCGTGGCATCCTCACCGCCTACGGTTTCGCTGTCATATAATACTGTTTCCTTCTTATCCGGTCCCACATAAGTCAGCTTGTAACCATATGCGCCGCCCTCTGCGATGCTCTGGCTGTCTTCCAGAGATTTTAATACTTCGTTGGTCATATACCAGTCTGCATCTTTCTCACTGGTGTTCTTCAGTCCTACCTGAAGTTCCATGGTATCTCCCGGCTGTAACTGGAAGATATCTTTCTTCATGTCTGCGGAAGTAAAATTACTGCTCATCTTGGAACCGTTGAATTCTACCTTCCAGTCAGAACCTCCCTGCAAGGTCTCTGCAAATGCTGTTGTATGTATGCCTACGGCCATGATCGCTGCCATGGCAAGGCACAAAATTCTTTTTTTCATCTTCTGCACCCTCCTATCGTAAGCTGATATTGCCATTGCCGTCTACGTCTACATCCACACCCCAGGCACTCTTGATGGCGTCCTGTGCGTTGTGCGTCTGCACTGCATCTGCTTCGGCTTCAAGCTGGAAATTATAACCATCGTATGCGTAGGTTGTGGTGATGGTTTTATAACCATCCTCTTCCTTCACATCCTGTGTTACCTTTGTGGCGATGCTCTTGTCGATGGTTAAGGTATTACTCAGAGCCGGTGTGCTTTTACCTGCCGGAAGAATACCGGTGTAATAAAGAATGGTTCTCTCTTTTGTAGATGCATTCTTGTCGATCACCCAGCCACTTCCCTCTTTCAGATTCAGATTCAAATCGATCAGATCCGGGGAAAGAGTGGTATCTTTCACACCTTCTTTGTCTGTCCAGCTCTTCTTGATGATTACTCTGACATAACTGTCGATGGAACCGCTGTTGGTTACCTTAAGTGCTTCATCGTACTGCTTTCCGGGTACGATCTTTTCTTCTTTCAGACCTGTCAGCAGATCACCTGTTGCCTCATCCCATTTTCCGTTGGATGCGTAATCTCTCTTGCTGATCACCTTGTCATTTTCCACCAGGCTGACACCGATATTGGAAACCTCCACCTGTGCACCATAGTTCTCACTGTAATAAGTCAATGCCGCTCTGGCACTTCCCACCGTACTTCCTGCCAGCAATACCACAGAAGCGGAAAGAAGAGCCACGGTCAGTCCCCCAAGGGGCATTCTCTTTTTCTTACTCATCTCTCACCCTCCTATTCTCCGGCTGTCTCGCTGGTATCAGCGATCTGTGTCCAGTCAGCATACGGTTCGTTCTTTTCATTATATAAAACCTTTGTGGATTCCTGAACGACGACTACATTAAAACTGTCTTCTGTATCCTTGCTGTCGATCTTAATATCCAGAACCGAACTGCTCTCTCCCGGAGCGACCGGCTCACTGTAATAATAATAGCCTTCCTCTCCCGGTGTCCACTTTCCATCGGAATCACTGTACTGCAGGCCATCCTGATATTTTTCTCCTGCCAGTGCTTTTACACGGACAAAACAAGCAAAATCACCGGTATTCTTCACGGTCACATGTTTGGTCCAGTTACTGAATTTCTCTGTAGGCGTTGTCTCCGTAAATCCCATATTCAGGGTTACATTACCGGAAGCCTCCGCATACGTGGTAAAATACGCCATCGCTGTTCCTGCGCTGATCCCCGCTGTCAGTGTCAGGGCTGCGGCTGCAAGGCAAAGACTTTTTTTACTTAATTTTCTCATATCCTGCACCCCTTTCCCTAATTGGCACTGGCGGGTTCATCTGTCTGCTGTTCCCAGCTCCACTCGCCGTCCTTATTCTCAAAATGGTTCACAATACCGGTTCCCGGAATCAGTTTTCCGTTGTAAGTATTGGTAAAGCTGACGCTTGCCGGATTATCTGTAACTCCCTCGGCAGCGATCACTGCCTCCTGTGTGTCACCGGAAGTGTTGCTGTAGCTTCCGCCTGCGTACACTTCTTTTACAGTAACTACGGTTCCTGCCGGAAGATGTTTCACCAGGACTGATTTTTCACCTGCCTGGTTGAACTTAATAGAAACTACATCACTGTAGACCTGTTTACCGTTTCTGGTGCCTTCTACCTGGAAGACGAAGAGTGCATCCTTAAGGGAAGCATTGTACTCTGTCAGATCCTTGACGATCTCCAGATCTCCGTAACGCTGTGTCTGCTGCGGTTTCATACCGGTTGTCACATCGTATACCCAGGTATCGTCCGGTTTCTCTTTGGAATAATAGTTATTCGGAAGAGATACCAGGTACGGGGTAAAATCATAGGTGTATTCATTGGTCTGTACGGTTTCGGCCTGCACCAGATACATACCTGTATCCAGATCATTGATCACACCGGTAGATTCCGTTGCACCTGCCGGTTTGGTAACTTTTACATCTGCGGTTGGTGCAATTTTCTTATCCTCTACAATCTTCATGGCATCCTCTGCCATCTGTGCCCATTCCTCTGCGGTGGTAGTACTGCTCACATTTTCCAGTCCCAGACCAGCAAAATCCGTATACTTTGCAGTATCATACACTGCTTCTTCTGTAATGTCCGCTACCTTGTACACATCCACCGGAATCTCCAGGTCACGAAGCTCATCGAACTCCGTGTCGTCCAATGTAAATGTAAGAGAACATTTTCTATCTGTCTCTACTCCAAGAGCACCATATACACTGGATAAACCGGCTGCTGATAAAACAGTTATTGCTGCAAGGGTCAGCGCCCCTGCGGTTTTTATTCTCTTTTTCATAGTCACCTCTATCCCTCCTTCGACATATCATCCGTCTTACCGGAGCGTTTCTTATTCTTCCGGTCAAACAGGAACTTCATGATCAGTATCACAAGCAGTGTCACTGCTAATCCCAAGATTAAGTATAACATATAATAATTCTGGATGGCACGTAACATGCTGTCCACCGGTGTACTCTCCACTTCCTCCTCACCGTTATACGGAACTCTCGTTCCCCGGACCAGAAGCCGGTGGGAATTGACACCATATGGGGTACAGGTGAATAAGGTCACCTGATCTTCCCCCTCCTGGATCTGCAGTGCCTCCTCCAGTGTCTCGTGATCATCTTTATCTACCATATCCAGAATCTGGTCTACCTGATAGGCCATCGTCTCATCCAGTACATGGATATAAAACATATCCCCCTGCTTCAACTGGTCAATATCCGTAAATAATCTGGCTGCCGGAAGACCTCTGTGAGCGGCAAGTACACTGTGGGTACTCTCTCCGCCGATGGGAAGGGATGTGCCGTTCATATGACCGATCCCCGTCTGTAAAACATCCTCCGCGGTTCCGTGGTAGATGGCAAGCTTGATATTGATCTTCGGGATGGAGAGATACCCCATCACGCCATCACCTGCCACATTCAGAACCTTCCAGTAGTCTGTGTCCTTCATGTCCACATCATCACTGCCGAACACATCACCATATATATTATTCTGTACCAGAGTACTGTCGAACTCTCTCGCCGCTTCCCACTCTTTCGTGTAATCCTCCGGCTGCATATCGCTGACCGCCTGTTCATAATTACTGATCAGCCTGCTCTGCCGGTACGTATTCCACTGATTGGATACCGTGGGGTAGGCAAGGATCCCAAATCCTACCAGAAACAGCAGACCAAAGAGAATTCCCGATAATTTTCTTCTCATCTCTCTTCCTCTTTCCGGTCAGAGGCATCTTTTGATGCCCTACCTGCTGCTGCCTGTTTTTCTTTCATTTTTCTCTTATACCGTTTGTCGTACTGCCATAAGAAGATGATCAGCACTGCGGTTACTGCAAGCCCTACCACTACCCATAACAGATAGTTGGTATAGAGACTCATCGGAGATTCTTTCTCTTCCTTCTCGATTGTCTCTTCCTCATACGGTACGCGATGCCCTCTTACCAGAAGACGTTTCGTGTTGACCGCGTATGGAGTACAGGTCAGAAGAGTTACCAGATCCTGTCCCGGCTCCACTGCCAGATCACTGGTATTCTCCGGTTCCACGATATGGATCTGATCCACTTCGTAGCAGAGTGTCTGATCCAGTACACGGATCAGAAAATGATCTCCGTCTTCCAGCTGATCCAGGTCTGTGAAAAGACTGGCACTTGGAAGACCACGGTGTGCAGAGACTACCGAATGGGTATTCTCGCCACCTACCGGAAGGGAACTTCCTTCCAGATGACCGGCTCCTTTGCTGAGTACTTCTTCCGAAGTAGTGTGGAAGATCGGAATCTTGATATTGATCTTCGGCACTTCCACATATCCCATCATCTCATCTGTCAGGATGTTCAGACAGGACATATATTCCTCACCGGGCTTATCGGATGCTGCTGCGATTGCAAAAGAATCGGGAAGGATGCTTGGAAGAAGAGACTGGTTATACGCATTGGCCCGCTCCCATTCCTTTTCATAATTGATGGTTCCTTTCCTTGATTCGTCTTTTACTACAGATTCATATTCCGAGATCAGTCGGCTCTGTCTGTAGTTATTCCACTGGTTTGCCACCAGCGGATACAGCAACAAGGACAAACCGGCTAAAAACAAAATTCCTGCTAATACAATTGATACTTTTTTCTTCATCCGGGCTCTCCTTACTGTTGTATCTTGCTTCAACTCTAATGCTATATCTGTATGCTGTCATGTATTGCTTTTTTATCAAAAACGGGGCGGGCGAGCCGCCCCGTTTTCATGGGTTCTTCCGTTCCTCCTGAGAGTGTACGGGGTTCCTTATTGTTAATTATTTCTGAGTTTTTCTTCTTGTTGCGAAGAACAGACCAGCTGCTACGATCATGATAGCGCAACCGCCGATTGTGAAGATTGTTGTACCGATACCACCGGTGGATGGCAGAGCGTTAAGTTTGGTATCATTCAACTTGCCAGAAGCTTTAACAATAGCTGTAGCTACGCCAGTCTGAGTAAGCGTAATGTCTTTACCGTCTGTATTAATGGAATATCCTTCCGGTGCTTTTGTTTCTTTAAAGTGATAAGTACCAACATTTAAACCTTCTACAACGATTTTACCTTCTGCATTTGTTTTAACAACTGTACTAGCATCTTCTGCATCTGGAGCATATCTATAATTTCCATTTTCTTGCAGTTTGAATTTTAATGGTGTAGCTGCTTCATCTTTAGATACTTCAAATTCAGCATCTTTTAATACGTTTGCTTCATCACTATCACCATATTTTAATAAAGTAATTTCTCCAGTGAATAATTTAACTGGTACATTATTTCCGCCGTATGTTGCGTCTGCTGTATGGCTACCTGCTGTATTCTCTACTGTTAATTCTTTTACTTTTGCAGTATAAGTAACTGTAATTTTCTTTCCTGCATTTGGATTAGATGTATCTGCAACTAATTCACTTAAATCAATAGTAAATCCTTTACCATCTTCATTTACTACGATTGTACCAACCTGGTCATCTTTGCCTACCATTGTAACATTGTTAACAGAGTTTGGACCAGCTAAGTAGTAATCTGCACCGGTAATTTTATCAGTGATTGTAAATGTTCTATTATCTGTATTAGCCGCATCAATAAATGGTACATATGCTTCGATTGTATAAGTTACGATATCTCCAATTGCTACTACATGATCATCATCTGCTACTATTTTGTCTACAGATGTTGGAGACTTTTTAGCTGTTACTTCTGCACCTGTTAATGTTGGATATGGTTCTCCAAATCCTACATATGCTGTTGCTGTTTTATAAGTAAATCCTGTTTCTTCTGCTTTGATTGCATAAACACCAGCTGCATTTACTTCAATGCTTTCTTTATTTTTTGCTACAGTGAATCCGGTAAGTGCTGCAACTTTACTTAATGCTAAGTCAATCTTTGCTGCTGTTGCTGTTACTGCTGTTACGCCTGTTGGCAATTTAACAGAGTTATCGTTATACTTGATTAATCCCCAGATAACCTGCTGCTGTGCATCCTCTGAATCAGTAAGTTCAAATGCTTCTGTAAAGCATTTTCCTGCTCCATTGGTAAATGCCCAACCAGAAGTTTTGGTTTCATCTTTTTGGATAATCTGCATGTACTCAACTTTATTAGCTTTATCAAAGCGTTTAAGTGTAATAGTTGCGTTTTCTCCTGCTGCGAATGTCGGTACGCTCATTGCCAGTACCATTACCATCGCCATAATCACTGATAAAATTCTTTTCACTTTACTCATATGATTTTCTCCTTTTCTTTTTTATTTCCTCTCTTTTATTTTCAGTGCCGTTCTCTTCTTTTATTTGCACTGGAAATCATTGTTGTGGCTTGGAGGCCACTGAAATGTTAAGGTTTCTTATTTTTTCAGCACCTCCTTGCCCTTCATCTTGTATATGATCAGAATACCTGCGAACATCAGCAGGATTCCACTCATCATGATGTTGAAGATTCCGGAGTGTCCGGTGGATGGAAGATCGTAAACTACTTCGTTTTCATATAAGTAATATACAACCTCTTTTCCATCTACAGTTTCTTTCTTTATCTTATTCTCTGCAATTTCCTGACCACCGGATTGGATTGATTTTAACGCTCCTTTTGAAGCAATCTCGATACTCCAAGTTTCTGTACTACGTACATATCCAGTCGGTGCTGTAATTTCTGATAGGGTATACCTTCCTTTTTGGATTGTTTCAGTAATCTCAGTTTCAGTTGTACAATCAGAATTTCTATACCATTTTACTGTTCCACCATCCTGAGACTTACCGTAATAAGTAGGTAGTGAGGAACCACTTGCGGTCGGTGCTAATTTAAATACTGCACCGGAAATCATATACTCATTATTACTTGCACTTACCTTTTTGATGCCCCAGTCTGAGGTTACTTTTTCATTTGTAAAAGCGGCTACTCCAAGGATTCCTGCTGTCTCGTAAGTCTTCTCTTTGATAACATCTTTCTGCTTGCTATCACTTCCCAGTGTGAAGGAAACTTTGTCATCTGCAACATTGTAATAACAATTTGTGTTATCCGTTGCAATGACATCCTGAATTGTGTAACCATTTGTATCAACTTCTGTTACTTCATAAGTTCCACGAGGAAGAGATTTCAACTTCTTCTTATCTTCATTTGAAAGCGTTCCCTTTGTTTTTCCAGCCTCTATAGTAATCGGAACTTCTATTGGAGTAAATCCATCTACATCTGTTCTTGCAATTTTAAAAGTAAATGTTTCCTCTTTTGCTGCTTCTGTTTCCAACTGTTTTTCAATCTGAATTGCACCGGAAACAACTTTTACAGTATAAGTGCCCGTCTTTGCAATACCTGCCGGATCAACTTTGTAGTATCCTCCAGTTACATTCCCATCACCAACTGAATTAGCACGTGATGCTGAACCATCTGTTTTTGGAGTTACTGTTACTTTTGCGTAATAAACAGTATCTGCAGTTGGCTTTGCTGCCCGGATTGCTTCTATTGTTGTTTCATTCCGACATGCTTCATCGGTATACCATTTTGTTGAAACATTTACATCACCAAGCATTGTGTACTCTGATCCAGTCGTTGAAACAAGCTTTGTGATTCCATTCGCTACGTCATTGTTGAAATATTGTGATAGTTCATCTCCTTTAAAGATAACGGTTTCATCTTTGCCGATGTTAAAGTCGACTTTTACGTTAACGGTTGGCTGAGGAAATTCTGCATGATTGTTATCAATATTAATTCCTGAACCGGCGCCGTTTGTCGGAACATCGTTTCCACCAATGTATTCATCTTTGGCTTTGATGAAAATTTCTTTATGCCATCCAGCTCTTTCAATATCTGAAGTACCGGAGTCTTTTTTCCCAGGAATCTCAGTATTTGCCCAGGTGATCGTAGTGGAGCCATCAGCGTTGTCCTGTATTGTTGCACCATCTGCTACTAATGTAGCACGCGAAGCATTTGTCAATTCAAATCGACTGTCAATTACGTCTGTAACTGTAGCCTTTACAGATACGGGCATGCTGTTTGTAATGCTATCGAACAAACCATTCAAACTGCTTACACTATCTGCTGTCATGTATTTTTCATCTGATGAAGCAACGTACTTCATGTAGTCATCAATTTGCTTTACAGTACCATTACTGATGTAACCGGAAGAGCTTGCTGAATCAAAGATTCCCAAAGAATAAATAACAGCTCCCTGTTGTTCCAATCTTGTTGCGTTATTTATTGCATTTTCCGCTACATCTGTGTTAAAAGTACTTCCCGTTGTAGGAACACCATCAGTAAGGAAAACAACCATTTTTTGTCTTCCAGTATTTTGTGTGACATTTTCCCATTTTCCACTATTCTCTGAATTAAATACGTTAACCGCACTACCTAAACCTGCTGCCGAATTGGTTGCCCCATCCGCTACTAAACCAGTTATCCATGATTTAATTGTGCTAATTGAGTTACCTGTTCGTAATAAAATCTTTCCATCATTATTTTCTTTTATTTGGCTATTAGGGTTTATGTAACTTGATCCAGCAAAAGTCACAACACTAATACGATTATCTGGATTTTTTGTTGCCACATTATCTACAAAACTCGTAGCTGCATTTTTCAATGCCGTTAGTTTCGTTTCAGATTCTTCTTTTGTAAATATGTCTGTACTGCCTTGAGTAACTTTTACATATTGATCAGTGTAGGTATCCCAGTATTTCCACTGTTTGTCTTTATATTTAATTCTCTCATAGATTCCACTGGATGTCTTTATATAATAATATCCACCTTTATTAAGTTTTCCTGTATATTTGCTATACTCGTAAAAAGAATCCCCCATACTACCAGATACATCCAATACCATTACAATATCAAACGGAACAGACACGGTTGTTGACTGCGTTACTTTTGAGCTAGCTGTAAGATCAATTTTATATGTTCTCTGATCCCAGTCCAGAAGAGAAACCGTCTTATTGCTCTCTACGCTCTGATTTACTAATTCTTCCGGTTTATAGTTAACTATGTGATATATTCCATCAGCGTCAGTCTCTAATTTAGTATCATTATTGTAGAGAACCGCTTTTAAAGTGTTGGAAGAATCTCTTTCCAGTTTTACTGTCCAGCTTGTGGTCTCTGCAATATAATCTCCTGGTACACTCACTTCTGTAAGTGTGTAGTCGACACCTTCTTTTAAATCATTGAATGTTACAAAACCATTCGTATCCGATGTTACTTCATCGTAATCATTTTCGTCCGCTTTGCTAACCAATTTGAATTTTGCTCCCGAAATAGCTTCATCCTTAGAATTCACCTTTTTCAGAGATAATGTAGCCTTGGGAACTTCTGTAACATCCAAAATCCGGCTGTTTGGCAATGTGAACTCCATCTGACAGTTGGATGCTCCGGCTCCACGTTCCATATAGAGTACAGTGATTCGATGTTTTTTTGTTTTTGCTGCTGTCTCATTAGGTCCAGGTCTTCTGCCATTAGAGTATCCCAGTTCTTCCCACAAGTCTGTACTTCCTTCTAATGCGTCATGGATACCACCGACATCAATAACTACTTTTCCATCTAACAAAACCCACAAGTCGTCGTCACCAGTAAACTTATAATCCATTGGTCCAACATAATCACCAATTTCAAATTCCACATCATAGCGCATTCCAAAGTAATAATTTTTATCTCCGAGCGGCCAAAAATCTGCTCCCGCATGTTTCTCTTCATTCTTCGGTGTCTGCACTGAATCAAGTGTGTAATGATTACCGCTTCGAGTAAAGTTCAGTTTATAATCTCTATAAATAGTCTTGCCTTGGCCTTCATAGTCATCTGTGAAGAATCCAGGCTGATCGACATTCCATAAAACTGTTTGATAATCATCTTCCTCTGAAAGTCCTTTTAATAACCCTAAAGTTCCTTTTCCATCGGTATCTCTCCCATAATTACATTTGTTCGCATTCAATCCATTCGTACCGTATGCATTATAGTCTAATCCATTTTGGTTATAATAGTCAGCTTTACTAAGGCCCATTGTCATACGGTTATTTGTATTTTTTTCTGTATAATGCCAGTCACTATTGATATTTGTCTCCCTATTTTCCCATGAAATAGCATAGTCCCAAAACTTAACAGCGCCTTGCTTCGGACTTGTATTTTCCTTATAATAAATGCGATACGTCTTATTTCCAGTCACCGAGATTTCATTGAAATTGGAAACTTCAGTTTCTGTTCCGTCTTCAGCGATTTCCTTTACTTCAACCACATCATAATTCGTAGATTTCCGATAATCTTCGATTTTACTTCCGACCTGTAAAGGAACGGTCTGGTCTGCATATAATTTTTTTTCTTCATTATTTGTATCATAGTAATAATGTTGCAGTTTAATTTGTACTTCTGCACCACCTTTATTTACAATAACGTATGTAGAAAAATGCGGAGCATCGAATACGACTTTTCCTTCTCCATCAACAGCACCGTTCATGTCTTCCGCTACATTATTGTTATCCACATGCAGTACTGCAGCATCCTCACTGGATGTGATCTCCGGGGTGTCTACACTTACCTGAACCGGAGTGGTTGGCTGTACTTCGGAACCGTCTACCAGGAATTTGATATCGTAGGAGAAGATATTCTTGATGGAAAACTGTTCTTCGATCGCTTTTTCTTCTACTGCTTTTTCGATTTCCTTTACTTCGTCTTCTGAAGTGATCTCTGTTACGGAAAGCTGTGCGTCTGCGGGAAGTGCTCCTGCTTCTGCGGTTACGTTAACGGTTGTATCTCCAACATCCTGACTCCATGTGAGCTGCTGGTTTTCAGCTTCCGCCTGTGTTGCATCTTCCTCAGGAGTTTCCGCTGTAGCATTCTCTGCTGCGGGAGCTGTCTCCTCGGTCGGTACAGCTGCAGGTTCCTGGGCTGCCGGTGTCTCTGCTGCAGGTGCCTCTGTTGTCGGCTGTTCCGCTGCAGGTGCTTCCGCTACCGGCTGGGCTGCCTGGTTCTCGGCGGTTGTTTCCGGTTCTGCGGCCGGTTCTGCGGCAACCTGTTCCACGGCTGCGGGTTGTTCATCGGCTACTGCCTGGCCTTCATCTGCTGCGTAGGCAGCCACGTCCATGTCATCGGCAACGGCTTCGTCCTGAGTCTGTACTTCCGCTTCCTGTGGGTATTCGGCCTGTCCGGTCTCGGATGCGAATATGAAGCTGCTGTTGCTTATGGCAACGACCATGCAAAGCACCAATGCCAGAAGTCTTTTTTTATTTCTACTTTTCATGGTTTTCTCCCTCCTCTTCATCCAAAGCACTCTCTATCAGTTTTAATAATTCTAAAGCGCTGCGGAACTGCTGCTTTTCTTTTTTTTCCACCCAGGTCACCGAACCCTGCCAGGTGGCATTCTGCCTGTTATAGATATTTAAGATAAAGGTCTCCGTCTTTTTAGTAGAATCGCTCACAGCTGTTCCACCTCCTTCTGTACTCTGTTTTTATATATGTATTATAATAGACTCACCATTACTAAAAGCATTACACTCATTATATATTTTGTGTTTTTTTTATTTTTGTTGGATTCTGTAACGTTTT
>QWCN01004749.1_pt1 | contig 13981 bp, 16 predicted proteins | sample 1972711 | NCBI WGS metagenome assembly QWCN01 (sample SAMN09866707, study PRJNA288562) | Human gut metagenome isolate term1_stool, whole genome shotgun sequencing... | isolation source: gut | host: Homo sapiens | place: USA: California | reverse complement strand
GTTCCGGCGAGCTTGTTCGCGTAGGAGCGCTCACGGAGGATCTTGGCGATCTTGATCACCTGATCGAGGGTGAGGTTGCCGCTGTGCTTGACTAGTCATTACTAAGCAGATTAACAGGCAACTGTTCTTGTCCTTCTTTCTATCTCTGGGGGGCTCGTTCAGCTCACGGATGATGAGGGAAGAAGCGCTGGGGACAACCTCCACCTAGCCGATGAGAGAGAGGAGGGAGGGCAAACAGTAGCCTGACGGTTCACGACAGTCAGCTTGACGGTGATCTTCAGACCCTTCCAGTCCATGGTGGCCTTCTGAATGTCGTCACCGACTTTCTTGGGGGCCTACACGATCAAACGCCACGGAACAAGCGAATACCATACCGAGAGGACCAACCTTGGGGGCAAGAGTGGCGGGAGAAGCACTTTCACCACCAACAGCACGCAGATAAACTACGACGGGGTTAGGGGGCTGACACGGCAACAATCGGAGAGGAGACAAAAGTGAAATACGTACTAATCGTAGCGGGACCAGCGGGAGCAGGAGGAGCCATTATTGATGTTTCCGATAAACGTTGGACAAATCCTGACAGACCAAGAACAGGAATCCAGGGGGTGGCAAATGTTCTGAGGGGGCACTCGCCGGCAATTCGCACCCCCACCACGTAAGAACCATTCTCTTCCTCTGGAAACAAACAGCCCACAATGCAGAGCAAAAAACAGAAGAAGAGTCACTTCTTGCAGAGATAGTGAAAAATACTCTTGCTCAGGGCGGGGCCGATGATCACCTTACGGCTCTTATCGCCCAGCGATTTCAGCAGGTCCTCCTTCTCCTTCTCCGTCCCGAGTCTCTCATACGCGCGGAGCAGAGTGGCCATGGTCGGATACTGCTTGGCGATGATGAGCGTCTTCGCAACAGTGCACCGCGGAATCTAGCGATCACATTTTCTCCTCAATTTCACTTGTCGCAGCTGCTTACACCACAGATGCTTTAGCTTGGAGCCTTTGGTTTTTGCAAACTGCTCCTGGAAGGCCTCATATGCCATTCGCTGGGGATGCAGGCACGTCTCGTCTCCCGTGGCGAAGAATCGCTCCACCTCCCCCTTCACGACGTCCGTGAGTTCCTTCAGGAACACCACGGTGTCGTCGATGGAGGTGCTCTGGTAGACGTAGATCCCGCGATGCACGACCGTCATCATGATCGCCGTCTGCAGCGAGTCGGGCGGCATCACGTCCTGGCTGCGCAGCGCGCCCTCCACCAGATACACCACGCGCCGCACGCCGCAATGGAGGAGTCGGAATTGCTGCTCGTTGAATCGTCCGTCCATGATGCTCATCGCGAGGTCGCGCACGTTCTTCCGCTCCACCAGCACGTTCAGCATCACCTCCACCCCGTCGCGTGGCCGGCGCAGCACCCACTGCATGTCGCCCAGACTCAGGTTGCGCACGTCGCACTCCACGCCCGCCTGCACCAGCTGGTTCTTCAAAAAGTCGCGGTCCTTCTTCGTCCGCACCTCGCGGTTGTCCAGCAGCAGCAGCACCTCCCACGCCTCCGCCTCCGCGATCGTCACCGGGTTGCGCGGTGGTGGTAGTAGCGCGGGCTCCTCCTCCTCCGCCTGCTGCCAGTCGCCCATCACAAAGGAGGGAGGCGGTGGTGCCAGCGGCCAGCGGATGCTCGGCAGCACCACGTCCGTGCCAAGCGTTGTGCTCTGTGCTGTGCTGTGTGGTGTGTTTTGCACCGTGGATGCTGCAGCTTGTGTGGCGGGTGTGGCTGGCGTTACTGGCATGGCTGCGGTGGGTGCCTCCAGCTTCTGCAGATAGCCCTCCTGAATGAAGGCCTCGACGCAGGGGTAGTCCAGACGGACCTCCTTTAGACACAGCACGCTCAATCGCTCGCCCACGCTGGTGAGGCGCACCTCGCCGTCCTGGCTGGACAATAGCCCGTTCTTTACCAGCAGGGCAACCGTGTCCTTGAGCTTCTTCGCGGACATGCCATCCTCCATCCACTTCTCCTGGATGAAGGAGGCGACGCTCTCGAGCAGCACGAGGGGACAGCTACTCTCACAGGACAGCATGGCGACCGAGAGGAGAACGAAAAAGGCGGCTACGATCAAGGAGACGAGAATGCACTACGGCCACCTCGCCGAGGGACGTAGCTGGAAATGTCTGTCTTTTTCACGGGACACTCGGTGAGAACGGCGTGCATTTCTTCCTCCGCTACGAATCACAGGGATAAGCAGCACAAACTCGCAGGCACGCCGAGAAGGTTGTTCCTGCGCAGAGTTCGCTCGATGAGCTCCGCAATGTAGTCTCCGACACCGTTTAGCTTCAGAGCGTCGCGCCTGGACCGAATGGGATAGGGGCAACTACGTTACAGGCGGAAACAAGCCGTACTCCTTCACCGATTTGAGAGCCTTGCGGAAAATGATGACCATGCGATCCTTCTGACTCTCCCTGTAGGATTCGATTTCGTCCTTCAGTCGCTGGGCGATGACTTGGTTGGCCTTGCACAGCAGCTCGTACGATTGCGGGGCCATTTGGACAGACTTCTATCTCGCCGAACGCCAACAGGGAGCAAAAGCGAAGCAGGGTTCTGCGCGGGCTGCGGTTCGGAATCGGGACGTTTCGGTGCCAAAGACCCGATTCATTCAAAAGGGGCAAAGAGCGCCATTCGCACGCTTTGAATCTGCCGCTGAGAAAGATCCTGCAACATGAACATTCAAAATGACATTTGCGGGTACTGTTCTACAGTGGGCCGCTTGAGTACCGAGATCGAGCGACTGAGCTATTTGAAGAGGGATATCACATCAATGAACAATGCATTCGAATATATAAATGCAAAACTGGACTTTCTGGCCGATGCTGCGTATTTGGAAAACAGCTGCCCCAAAGTCGCGTATGTCTCTGCCATCTTTGTGTAACGGAATAGTGCGACCGATGAAAGTGCATTGGGAATCACAGAAACGGAGAAGGCTGCTCTTTCGCGTGTAGCAAAGGAACTAGGGGTTTCCGAAGCGTGTCTTCTGTCGTACTGCGGTTTTGCGCACATGGAGAGCACGCAGACGGATGTGGAGAAGGCGGGAGGCGTTGCTGACTCGGCTCTGCTGCTTCTCTTTCGCGACCGGACGGGCCGTTTCCGCTGCGTGAGTATGCTCGTGGAGGTGCGTGCTTGGCGAAGGCGATCATGCGTAGCAGTTTTCGAGCCACTTGGAGAAGGAGGACGAGAACCGCAACCTGATCCGTCACCTCAAACAGGTGCTGTGCGCGCTGCTCCAGCGGGACTACGTGTCCTCCATCCTCAGCCACATCCAGTCGTGCGTCCGCGCAGCTCCTCGCTACGACGACCGCTGCCTGGCGTCGGTGGCGGAGGAGCTGCAGGCGGCAGCGCTCTCGCTGTCCGCACTGTTCTCGCTGGTGCAGGTGCGTACTCCCACGACTCTTTACCCGCAGATGACAGAGCCGCAGGCGCGCGCCCTGCAGGCCGCTCTCCCGCTGCTGCGCGCCGCGGCGCCCGCCTTCCAGCCGCTGGCGAGCGCGCTGCACAGCACGCTGCTGCAGCCGTTCTTCTTCCCCGCGCACTTCACGCAGGCCGTGACGCCCGCCTTCACGCAGGGCGACCTGCTCAGCAGCGAGATGCTGGGCCAGCGTCTGCGCCAGCTGCGTCAGCTGCGCCAGCCACGCCAGCCACGCCAGCCGGGCGACGCCAACTCCGTGGACCTGCTGTTCGCGCTGAGCCTCGTCGCGCTGCGCGTGAACACGCCGGAGGCCGTGGACGCGCTGCGTGAGGTGCCCACTGCCGCCGCCTCTCACGCGTAGTGCCTGAGCCGCCACGCGCTGCGCCTGCTGCACCGCTCCGTGCAGTACGTCGGCTTCCTGCCCGACCGCGCGCGCCACGCCGCCACGCTGCTCACCGCGCTCAGCGCCTTCGTCGAGCTGTACCTGATTCGCGGGTACCCGCTCACCTACGCCACCGCGCCCAGCGCCGCCACGCCCGACGGCTACGAGGCGCTTTTCGACTGTCTCTGCGACCTGCTGCCCTGTTGTTCTCCAGCCCCGCGTCTCCGCGCTGCCGCGCCCACCGACGTGGCGCTGCTGCAGCTGTGCTACCACGGACTGGACCAGCTGGCGGGCCTGCCCTGCCTCTTCGGCGACCTCGTGCGCTACTACACGGCGCTGGCGCGCTGCAGCGAGGAGGACGCGCTCTGCGTGTACAGCCTGCTGCAGGAGGTGCGGTCGCCGCTGCTCAGCCAGCAGATGCTGCTCGAGCTCCCGCGCAGTCTGCAGGACGCGGTTACTGCGCAGAGCGGCCAGCTGGCGCGCGAGGACGAGGACGGCTTCGAGCAGCTCTTCCGCCTGCTGGCGGCGTTGGTGGGGTGGCCGCGCCTGCGACCCGCGCTGCTGCAGAGTCCCTCCGTGGACCTGGTCGCGCTCACCACCAGCCTGCTGTCCGCGCCGCTGTCGCTGTCGCTGCACGCCGTGCTCTGCGACTTCCTGGCCGACTGCTGCGCCGACGCCGCCACCGCGCGGGCCGTCTGGGCGCGCTTCGAGCAGGGCTGCGTCATCCACCAGCCAGCGGCGCGCGGCGCGCTCTGCGCCTCGCTGCACGTGCACAGCGGGCTGCAGCGCGCGCTGGACGTGGAGGAGCCGGCGACGCGGCACTACCCGCTGACGCTGGCGTTCCTGCGGCTGCTGGACACGCTGGTGGCGCGGCTGCCGGCGGAGCTGCTGCTGGGCAGCCACGCGCTGTACGCCTTCCTCTCCTTCACGGTGCACGACGTGCTGCTCAAGTACGCGCAGCGGCCCGCCGAGGACCCCGAGGAGCCCGCCTGCATGCTCTGCCGCGCGCTGGCCGTCCTCACGCGCTGCGTCCAGACGCTCGCCGACAGCGTCGCCACGCTCGCGCCCGACCGCCTGCGCGCCTCCTGCGTGCTCTCGCTCGTCGCCGAGCTGCTCTCCGCGTCGCCGCTCACCGAGCGCGTGCTCGCCGTGCAGGCCGTCCCGCTCTCCCTCTGCCCGCAGCGCGCGCCCGCCGCCCGCCCGCTCTGTCCCGCGTCACTCACATCCACCACATCCACTGTATCGACTGCATCTACCACATCCACCACAATCGCATCCACCACATCGACCGTGTCAACTACATCAACGGCCTGGGCCTCGTGGTCGGGCGCGGCGGTGGAGCAGGCGCTGCGGCTGGTGCTGGCGCTGCTGCAGTTCTCCGCGCCCACCATCGCCGCGCTGCGCATCCAGCGGCCGCTCGCCGGCGGGCAGAGCTTGGTGACGCCGCTGGCGCAGCAGCTGCTGGCGCGACCTGAGCCCACGCTGGCGATGCTGCTGCACGTGGCGGACGCGTCGCCGGCGCTGCAGCACGCCGCGCTGGAGGTGCTGTATCAGCTGGCGCTGCAGAACCCGCCCGCCGCCTTCTTCTCCTTCTTCGACGCCTGCCCCGCCGAGCTGGGCGTGCTGCGCGCCTGCTGCACGCAGATCCTGCGGAGCGCGCTGCTGCCCGCGCGGCCCGCGCCGGAGACGGAGGCCTGCGCGCTGCGGCTGCTGGAGTTGCTGCGCTGCCACGGGAGCGCCGTGGTCGCCTTCCTGCTGGACCTCGACGGCGTGCTGCGCGACGACGGGCTGGCGCCGGGCTGCCTGCTGGAGGCGCTGCTGCAGTTCCTCTCTACGCCGCACCAGATCCAGCGCCACCCGCGCCTGGCCGCCGCCAGCGTGCGCGCGCTCTTCGGCTGCTGCTCGCACCCCGTGCCCGCCAGCGCGCGACTGCTGGACTGTCTGGTGCGCCGCGGTGTGCTGGGCTTCCTGGCCTCCGCCGCGCCCTTCTTCCTGCAGCATTACGCCACGCACGCGCAGCCCGCGGCGGAGCAGGCGGCGCTGCTGGAGTTCGTGTTCTACGCCGTGAAGACGCTGGGCGCGGTGCTGTTCGCGCTGCAGAAGAACGAGAACGCCGACGCCGTGGCGGTGGTGCTGACGCGCCTGTTCGAGTACGACCCTGCCGTGGTGGCCTGTTTCACTAACGCCTCGCGCCGCGACAGCGCGCCAATCATGGACGCGGTGGAGGCGATGCGGTGGTTCGGCGACGCGGCGCCGGCGCTGAGCGAGGCGCTGGCCGCCATGCAGGTGAAGAAGGTGACGGCGACGGTGTGGGGCAGCGCGTACGAGTGCGTGGACGTGGCGTGCGTGGGCGAGGCGGTGCACCCCTTCTGCGTGAACAACCACGTGGCCAACGAGGCGGCGCTGCGCGCGTCGCTGGAGAAGGAGTGCGAGGAGGTGCGTTCTCGCCGGTGTAATCATCCGTAGTTCAACGAGCACCAGCGCCGCGAGGCGATGGAGGCGCAGGCCTTCGCCGCACTGCTGCAGCTGCTCGAGGTGGCCCTCATCGACTGCGCGCCCGCCTTCGCCGCGCTCGCCAGCGCCGACGCCTCGCGCGCCATCGCACTGGCCGTGCTGCGCTCGCTCGTGCACACGCTGGCGGGCCTGCGGGCAGCCGCCGACGCGCCGGTGCAGCAGGTGGCCGCCACGGCGACGGACCTGCTGGCCGCCTTCCAGACGCGCAAGTGGTTCGAGCCGGACGCGCACGCGCGTCAGGAGCTGCTCATGCAGGTGGTGGAGGTGGTGGTGGCGCGGCCCAGCCAGAGCGCGGCGGCGCGCGGCGCGCTGTACCTGCTGCTGCTGAAGCTGTTCTTGTGAGTGCCGCGCGGGCGTGTGAGGCGTAGCTACCTGCACAAGGGCGAGCCCTCCTCCTCCTACGTACAGCTGCTCGCCGCCGTCTACGGCAGTCTACCCGCGCTGCTGGCCCTGCTGGCGCGCGACGTGGCGGCGCCTGAACCTGCCTGCGCCTCCGCCGCGGCGTCGCTGCTGCTGCTGTGCGTGGCGCACGACGCAGAGGGAAGCATCACGCAGTTCGTGCTGGAGCGCACGGGGCTGCTGGCGACGCTGCTGGCGGCCTTCGACCAGCTGGAGTTGGCGCAGCTGCAGGCGGCGCAGCAGGGCTTCCACCGCGCGCTGCTGCTGCTGCTGACGCTGGCGCGCAGCACGCTCGGCGCGATGACGCTGCTGCAACACTCGCTCTTCGGGCACGTCACGCACTGCCCGCTGCTGGCGGCGCTGCGCGAACAGCCCGCCGCAGTGACGCTGGGCGCGATGACCGCTGGGGACAAGAAGGCGCTGCGCGAGACGCTGCGGCAGATCCTGCAGCTGGCGCTGGCGGTGGAGTGCTCGGTACGCAGCATCCGCGCGGTGAACGTGGAGCTGACGGCGATCGTGCTGGCGCTGGCGCCGCTGACCTCGTTCATCTTCAGGGACCGCGAGAACGGGGAGGAGCTGTACCTGGAGGTGCTGGGGCTGTACCTGGGCGTGCTGCAGGTGGTGGCGAACAACCGCGAGAAGGTGCTGGAGATGATGAACGGGTACGAGAACGTGCTGAAGAACGAGGTGGTGAGTCTGCTGAACTACATAAGCAAGCTGGAGAAGGTGTGCCATTCCATTAACGCAAACGTGAAGAAGGGGGCTGCGTTCTCCGAGTCGAAGCAGAAGGATGTGCTGTACCTGATCATCGTGGAGAATGGAGTGTTATTTATGAGCAAGATGGGCTGGAAGATTGGCGACGAGTATCTTCGCGCCTTCGGGGTCAAGAACTAGTGTTTCCCTTCTTTCTTCTTAAACTCGTTCAACGAAACTCCCTTTCAACAGCACTGCAAAAGGAGTGCCGTTTGACAGAGTAAGAGGCTGTGTTGCGCTCTAGAGATGGATAGCCACTCACCGCACAGACTATAGATAAAGAATGTCGTCCTCACGCGACTATGTGCGCATGGCGAGAATCGCCGAGCAAGCAGACCGGATGGAAGACATGAAGGAGTACATTCTGCAGGTGGTGAAATCGCTGCCGAAGGGAGGCCATCTCAGCGTAGAGGAGAGGAACGTTCTCTCCACCGCATATAAGAGCATCCTTTCGCCAAAGCGAAACGCCTGGAGGACTATTGACGCCTTGATGCAGAAGGAAAAGAACGACTCGTGTGGGGAATGCTGCACAGATATCAAAAAGCTTATGGAGTACGAAATGCTGTGCATCTGCGCGGAAGTGATCGATGTGATCAACAAGTACTTGCTCGTGGATAGCGACTCCACGCCTGAAGACATCGACGACCGCCTGTATTACCTGAAAATGCAGGGAGACTACTACCGCTATGAAGCGGAGTTCCTCGAAGACGACTTGCGCAGCGATGCCGTAAAGCACTCGCAGGAGTGCTACGAGCGAGCGCTTCGGGAAGCGACAACACACAAGGTGCCTGCCTGCAATTCAACTTTGCTCGGTCTGAACCTCAACTACTCGGTATTCCTGTACGAGATCACGGGGCAGCGAGAGCTGGCGATGACGCTCGCCTCGAAGGCTTTCGATGATGCCACTGATTCGTTGAGGGCCACTCCGGAGAAGGAGGCCAAGGACACCTCCCTGATTCTCCAGCTCTTGAGCGACAATATGAAGCTCTGGTCTTCCGAGCAGGAGTGCTCTGTTTCTTCAACAAACAGCCCCACTCGTCGTCGTCAAAAAGGAAGGCGAACCGGTTGGCTACCGGCTTCTTCTTCGCTGCGGATCGCTCAGGAACCGCGGCGCGTTCAGGCGCAGCAGGCTTTCCTTCAGATGCAGCGGGCTTTCTGTCGGGCTTGCTGGCAGGGTCGGGCGCAATGTGGTTCCGCTTGTAAAAGAAACGTATATTATAGGGGGCGTTCCACACGGTCTTCAACACCGATCTACCTAACACCCCACGAAAGAGCCCTACTCGATCTGGTTTGTAACCTTCATATTCCCGGCTGTTCGCGTCCACACGCACAGCGTGGTGCCGTCCTTCTTCACCGTCACTGACACGCCGCAGATCTCCTTTCCCACATTGAACTGCTCTCCGATCGTGGTCAAGAGCTACCCTTCACAGACAACCGCACTCCTACCAGAGTCTCCCACAAGTAGGGAAGCAGCTGGGATTCTCCCAGCGACACTGTGATTCTGCCGCCGTTCGCATTTGCAGGGTCCTCCCACAGGGGTTCGATGCCGTTCTACCGTCAATCCCCAGCCACACACCCACTCTGAAGAAGGAGTAGTTGGTGGTTCCCTCCGTGCCAATCACCGGCAGGGAGCAATATAATTTCCAGAACTCCTCAACCGTTTTGCAGCTCCCCAGCGACTGAAGGCCGTGCTCATATTCTTCCTTCTGGATGTGAGTCCTCCCGTTCGCAACACACATTTGATCCATATTCCATCGTTCTCCAAAAGCGGTATTCATTCCAAAGAGGATGGTCTCTCCTATCCTCTACGTTGTCCATTTGCGCGAATGAAAACAGTTAGGAGAATTGAAATGCTTCTTTGAGAGAAGGAATGGGTTCTTGCTCTCCAGTACCCGATTGGCTTATCCCCTCGCATTCGTTTAGGCGCCATATAGAATTAGGTACACTCTGCTGTTCTCTTCCCTCAAGCAGTTTGGATGGAATGTGATATCTGTAATGCAATATAGATGTGATTGGGAGCGCAATGAATATGGAAACAAAGAGGAAACAGGATACAATGCCAAACAGACTCTGCGTACTCTACACTCCATCTCCACTCTAATCCCTTCCATTCTTCTGCTCCTCCTTGTCCTTCTTCGGGGTGTTGTTCATGTCGATCCACTCGTTGATGAGACTCCGCACATAGGCTTCTTTATCTGTTTTGATGAACAGGGAATTGCTACTCAGCGTGCTGATGATAAAGCGCTGATTACCCAACGCTTCTTGGTTTTTCTTCTCCAGATACACTTTGGCGATGGCGTCGCACTCGACAACGACGCCTTCGGTGCAAGGCAGAATTGACATAGAAATGAAGTGATTTGCAAAACAAACACCCCTGCTATAGTATATTACACAAGCCCTCCTCTACTCCGCCACGACTGCACCTCGCTGTTGATGCTCTGGGAGTGACTATCCTTGTGGTAGCGCCGTCTGTGCGTGTCCAGCGCCGGTCTCCTCGTCTTCGACGACGGCTGCGAAGCCCGGTCCGTCACTGGGAAGAGATGGATCCCTTTTTCCACCAACAACTGCATCGTCTTGTTGAGGAGACGGATCCCATCCTCGCGCCGATTCACCACCTTCACATATAGGCATGTGATGCCTTTCTCCTAGATATCAACCTGCTTTCACTTCACTCACATCACACGTGTGAAGCAGCTGGTGAATGCAGTCCAAGTACACCGCCTCCGTATCACTCTCTCCCCTCTGCTTCATTCCTTGCTTAACGCTTGTTCGCAGGTATGTAAGGCGTCCCGGGTTATCCGTACAGTGAATAATGATGTCATCATCATTGTAGTTAATATGGAGCTTCCCTGTTGTTCCGCCGCTAGAATCCATCACTGGGAAGTCAGCCGAGCAGTTTCTTGCTGTGTTCCAAACAATGAGTGTGATTCTTCACTATTGGGTATTGGCTACCCTGCATCCACATTTCATGGCGCTGATGAATTCATTATTGCTATTGCAAGAGAAGATGATCTCATTCACCACACGCATGCTTGCATCCGTGCATTGCTTCTTTTCATCTTCGCAAAGTGCAGACAATTACTACTGAGAGCAACGAGATGGACTTCATCTACCCGAATCAGCAACGCACGCCACAAGGGATATCGAAAGTGTACCACCAAACACGGGGACATAAACATACGATTACTTTGACTTCTTTTCGCTCTTCTTCACATAGTCGTTCACAGCGGCCTTGATGGCATCCTCAGCGAGCAGACTGCAGTGCAGCTTCACGGGAGGGAGCTTCAGATGGTTTGAAATGTCTGTGTTCTTGATGGTCATGGCCTCTTCGAGCGACTTTCCCTTCACCCATTCGCTCGCCACCGAGCTCGACGCAATGGCCGACCCGCAGCCAAACGTCTTGAACTTGGCGTCTACGATCTTTCCGTTGGCGACTTTGATCTATTGGTTACCGAAAACGGAATTCGCGCACCTGCAGCTTCATCACATCACCGCAAGCAGGAGCTCCGGCAATACCCGTGCCGATATCGTCGTCGTTTGCGTCAAAAGAGCCTAATCCTTCACCAACGAATTATTGTGCCCTACCCACATTTCTGGGGTGCTCGTAGTGATCAATCACGAGGTCATGATAGAAACGAGAAGAACACTGCAGAGAGCGAGCAACAACGCCCAGTCTCGACACCGATCTAGTTAATGCATACATGATTTGACGAAGGAGAGTATTAGTGAAGAAAGGAGGGAATACCACTGTTTCCACGCTTTTTGAAACCATTTCCGAAAGGACGTGGAAGGCAAATGCGCGTGCGTTTCTGCCTTGCTTGGTGCCAACAAGAAGCGAGTACAGAATGAGCGATAGAATACAGATCACTTTGCTAAGCCGTATCTGGCCTTCAGTTCCTCGATTTCCTTCTCCTTCTTCTCCAAATCCACCGTCTTGTTCGCCCTACACGTCACCCGAGACACGCGCCATCACCGAGTGGCCTGGAAGTATAAGACGACAAGGTAGCGCCCGCCCACGTTGAAGCCGGAGAGATGGTCCAGTGCGTCCTTCGCATCGTAAATGTCCTCGTACACGACGAAGGCGGTACCGCGCGTTTCCTTTGTGTCACCACTATCCAGTCAGATGATCATCCACGCTCATACATTCGAATCTGGCGAATGTCTCCATACTTGGCGAAAATATCGTACAGCTCTTCGTTTGTGATTTTATACGGCAAGTTCCTAGAGGCTCAAGCATCAGCCGTCTCCCATACTTCACATAGAGAATACGGTTCACTTCGGGCGGAAGTCTTCCCTATTTCATGAGAACGGCGCAAACAAGGGGTACACTGGAACGAATCATTCTTCAGCTTGCAATTGGTGCACTGCGAGCAAAGGAGATGGTGTGACGGAAGCACGGGCGATTTTGGCGGACGCTCAGAAAAACGGGAAATCACAAGCATGTACTCTCGAATTCTACGACCCTCTCTTCTCGTGCCGACCTCCAGCGTATTTGGAAAGGGGCGCCGTGATTCGTAGAAATGTCTGCGAAGCGTTGCAACAAGCGCCATTCCATCGTATTTGCTGAACATTCCTGCCACAGAAGTGACCACGCTGCCGAACGGCGTGCGCGTGGCTTCCCAAGTGGTTTTCGGAAACGGGGCGTGATGGACTAGGGAGGATACGGAGAAACGTCGTCTGTCGGCGTGTTTATCGATACGGGAAGCCGCTACGAGACAAAGGAGAAGAACGGCGTGGCGCACTACGTGGAGCACCTTTCTTTCAAGGGAACGCAGCGGAGAAGTCGCGTCAACATCGAAAAGGAGATTGAGAACATGGGCGCGCACCTGAATGCGTGGGGGAGCCGCGGAGGACTGACGCGTAGGTACACCAGCCGAGAGCAGACGGTGTATTACTCCCGGTGCTTCAACAAGGACATCGGCGAGGTGATGGACATCCTGAGCGACATCCTCCTGCACTCCAAGCGGGCGCGCTTCCCCCTCGTCACGCGTAGGTTCGACCCCTCCGCGGTGGACAACGAGCGGCGCACGATCCTGCTGGAGGCGAACGACGTGTTCCAGAACAAGTACGAGGTGACGTTCGACCTGCTGCACGAAGTGGCCTACGGCGGCTGCGGGCTGGGCCTGACCATCCTCGGGCCCGAGTCCAACATCAAGCGGTGCGTTCCGGGCGAGCGGGTGAGGCGTAGCATCCAGCGCGCGGACCTGGTGAACTACATCCAGACGCACTACACGGCGCCGCGCGTGGTGATCGCCGGAGCGGGCTCCATCAACCACGCGCACGTGAGCTGAATGACGCGAGGTGAGGCGTAGCTGGTGGAGATGGCGGACAAGACCTTCGGACACCTGCCCTCGCAGCCGCTCAACGGCGCGGTGGTGCCGCCGCTGACGAAGCAGTTCACGTCGGCGATCAAGACGATGATCGTAGGTGCGGTGCGGCGCGTGGACTGTAGGACGACCAGTACCCGTACTGCAGCATCGCCGTGGCCTTCGAGGCGGAGGGTTGGACGCACCCCGACGCGTTGACCTTCATGGTGATCCAGGTGGTGGCGTGGCGTGGGCGTGAGGCGTAGACGCTGCTGGGCCAGTGGAACCGCATGTCGGGATCGGGCGCGAACCTGACCTCGCAGTACTGCGCGACGGTGGCGCGCGAGGACTTGGCGCACTCGGTGAGCACCTTCTTCACGTGCTACAAGGACACCTCGCTGCTGGGCGTGTACGCGGAGTGCGCCAAGGAGACGATCCCGCGGCTGATGGAGGTGACGATGGAGGTGCGCGCGGCTCGCTCCCCTCACGCCTAGTCGCTGCGCGACCTGCGCGACCACGTCACGGAGGAGCAGGTGGAGCGCGCCAAGAAGCAGCTGAAGGCGTCGCTGCTGATGCAGCTGGACGGCTCGCCGTTCATCGTGGAGGACATCGGCCGGCAGATGCAGATGTACGGCCGGCGCATCACACCTGCGGAGACCTTCGCACGCATCGACGCGATCGACATCGGCTGGGTGAAGGACGTCGCCTCGCAGTACCTCGTGAACAGACCCGTGGCGGTGGCTGCGTACGGTCCGGTGGAGTCCCTCCCGTCCATCGAGTGGTTCCGCGAGAAGGACCGCGCTTAGTGCGTTTAGGATGGCTTGGAGTGCCGGCCATCACTTGTTCCTACTATTATACATGTCTTGGATTTGTTGCACATTCCTTCTAGTGTGTTGATTCCTAGTCTCTACGGTGTTTGTTACCAAAGATGGCGTTATGGTTACTCAAATCAATCCTCAGATATTTGTTTTGTGGCGATTCGTGGGAACATGCGTTCACAGTCACTGATTTAATCTGTCCCACTTCCCATATTCTCGGTTATGAGATAGAACCATTGATTTCACTGTCAGAGCAACTGAATTCACCATCAGAGCAATCCAATTCATTGCCAGTCGCAAAAGAGCGTTTGCAACAAAAGGAACAACTACAACTTCTCTCCCGAGGGAACGGCGGCACTCACGT
>QWCN01004743.1_pt1 | contig 13987 bp, 14 predicted proteins | sample 1972711 | NCBI WGS metagenome assembly QWCN01 (sample SAMN09866707, study PRJNA288562) | Human gut metagenome isolate term1_stool, whole genome shotgun sequencing... | isolation source: gut | host: Homo sapiens | place: USA: California | reverse complement strand
GAAGAGACGGCGACTGGCTGTTTCCGCTTGGCAGCGGCGGCAGAAAGAAGCTCAAGGATTATTTCATCGATAAAAAAGTACCGCGCCCGCTGCGGGACAAAATGCTTTTGCTGTGCAGTGGCAGAGAAGTGCTGGCCGTTTTGGGAATGTGCGTTGGCGACAGAGTGAAGGTTACCGAGCGTACAAAGGAAATGCTGTGCCTGAAATTCAGTGAAGCAGAGAAAGGATGAGAAAAATGCATCAGGATTGTGAAAGGATTTTGTGCAGCGAGGCTGAGCTTGCGCGTACGGTGGAGATGCTTGCAGCGCGGATCAACCGCGATTATGCGGATAAGACGGTGCTGGTGGTTGGGATTTTGAAAGGCGCGATCCTTTTTTATGCGGATCTCGTTCGCCGGCTGACGGTGGACGCCCGATTTGATTTTATGGCGGTCTCCTCTTACGGGGCTTCCACGCATTCCACCGGCGCAGTGCGGATCCTGAAGGATCTGGATCATTCCATCGAGGGGATGCATGTGCTGATCGTGGAGGATATTGTTGACTCGGGGTTGACAATGAATTACCTGCTTCGGAATCTGCGGGAAAGAAAGCCGGCCTCTGTGGAGGTCTGCGCGCTGATGGATAAACCGTCCCGCAGGAAGGCGGAGGTTTTCGTTAAGTATGCCGGCATGGAGATTCCAAACGCCTTTGTGGTGGGCTATGGGCTGGACTATGCGGAGAGGTATAGAAACCTGCCTTATATCGGCGTGCTTAAGGAGTCCGTATATCAGGGAAAGACATGAATTTATGTTAAGCATATTACAGAGTTGAGGTTAAAAGATTATTCTGTTTTTGATTATAAGGGGTATGCATAGATGCTTTTAATATTTATTTTTAGTTGTATTATTATAGCTTTTGATTATATCGTAAAAGATATAAGATACAGGAAGACTGAATATTATGATCAGACGCATTTATCCTATTTGCAAATGAGGCTTGATAAAGGGCGGTATGGAGAATACCTAACGTATAAGAGCTTAAACCAGATTGCAGGATATAAGAAGTATCTATTTAATTGTTATATACCTAAGGAAGATGGTAATACGACAGAGATAGATGTAATACTTTTGCATGAATCAGGTATTTATGTTTTTGAGTCTAAAAATTATAGTGGATGGATTTTCGGAACAGAGACACAAAAACAGTGGACGCAAGTATTGCCGGTTGGAAAGGGAAAATCACAGAAATCGCATTTTATGAATCCCATTATTCAAAACAAGGTTCATATTAAGTGGCTGCAAAATTATATTGGACGGGAATATTCATTTCCGATTTATTCATTTATTGTTTTTAGTGAAAGATGTACCTTAAAAGACGTTACGCTGACAAGTTATACACATCATGTAGTAAATAGATATAATCTTACTTATGCGGTAAAACAGAATACTTCTTTGACAGAATACTGTATTTCAAGTGAAAAGATAGATGCATTATTTAATAAGTTGTATCCGTTGACGCAGGTTAGCGAGGCTCAAAAACTGGTTCATGTTATGCAATTTTACCAGGAAAATGTAGAAGTAAAAAAGTTTTCAGCCCCAGGGAATGTTTTTGAAAAAGAAGCAACGGGTAATGAGGGAGAACAAGCGGGTGGACAACATGAAAAGAAATGCCCTCGTTGTGGCGCCGCCCTTGCACAAAGAACGGCTTTGAAAGGCAAGAGGGCAGGTCGGGGCTTTTGGGGTTGTTCTAATTATCCTAAATGCAGATATATTGAGAATATTGATGAATAATAATATTGTTGCAAAAACAGAAAGAGTGTTTCGATTTAAAACGAAGTAGAAAAATGAAGAAAAAGTTGCGGACGAAAAGAAAGCACAATTTTTGTTTGATGGACTGAAGCGGCGTTGGCAAATGCACAAAATATAGTTGTATGAGAATTTGAATCGTCAACTAGACGGTACAGTAGGCTTTAGTAACAGAATAAAGGGAGGGGTGTTCATGCCGAATTTTACAAAAATTGCGATTAAAGCATCCTTTATGAAGCTGCTTAATGAAAAACCGCTCAATAAGATCAGTGTGAAGAATATTGTTGAGGATTGCGGCATCAACCGCAATTCATTTTATTATCATTTTCAGGACATTCCGTCGCTGATCGTAGAGATCGTTACCGAGGAGGCAAATCGTCTGATCAAACAGTATCCTACGATCAATTCGTTGGAGGAGTGCTTTACCGTAGCGTTTCAGTTTGCGCTTGAGAATAAGAAGGCCGTGCTGCATATTTATCAGTCTGTCAACCGTGATATTTATGAGCAGTATTTAATGAATATATGCGAGTATGTGATCACGACATATATCGATACCGTGCTGAAAACAAATCCGGCGGAGCGGAAGATCAGTGAGCAGGATCGGAGGATTTTAATCAGATTTCTTACATATGAATGCTTTGGCGCATGCGTTGAGTGGATGCGCAGCGGCATGGACGACAGCCTGATCTGCGATCTGCACCGTTTGATTGAGCTGAGCCGCGGAATACCGGAGGAAATCATCTGCCGCAGCCTTGAAACAGGAGAGAAAAAATAAAAGCTGCGGCGTTTTCTGTGCCGCAGCTTTTTTTACATATTTATTCCTGCCAGCGGAAGCTTGCCGAAAGCAGGGTAACGGCCTCCTTGGCAGCGGCAAGCAAGCCGCTTTCTGTGCTGCCGGTTTTTACGCTGCCGTCCTCAAGCTCAATGCAGCATTCGCACGGCTTTACAGAGGTGATGAACGGAACATGGCCTGCCATAACGGCAAGGTCGCCCTCCACGCCGCGCACGGAAAGCTTAACGGCCTCGCCGTCATAAAGGCTGCCGTCCGGCGAGGAAATAATTAATCGGAAGGTGTTCATGAGGACACCTTCTTTGCTTTTTCAATGGCTTCGTCGATCGTTCCCACGAACAGGAAGGCAGACTCGGGCAGATCGTCGTGTTTGCCTTCAATGATCTCGCTGAAGCCGCGTATCGTTTCCGAAAGGGGAACATAGGTGCCGGCAAAGCCGGTGAATTTTTCCGAAACATGGAAGGGCTGGGAGAGGAAGCGCTGAATCTTTCTGGCTCGCTGAACCAGCAGCTTATCCTCATCGGAAAGCTCATCCATACCCATGATCGCGATAATATCCATCAGCTCCTTATAGCGCTGAAGGATGCGCTGCACCTCGCGGGCCACACGGTAGTGGTTCTCGCCTAAAATGTCGGGAGAGAGAATGCGGCTGGTGGATTCAAGCGGGTCTACAGCCGGATAGATGCCCTGTGAGGCAATATTACGGGAGAGAACCGTTGTCGCGTCCAAATGTGCGAAGGTGGTTGCCGGCGCGGGGTCAGTCAAGTCGTCGGCAGGGACATATACCGCCTGCACGGAGGTAATGGAGCCTTTCCGCGTGGAGGTGATGCGCTCTTGAAGCGCGCCCATTTCGTTTGCAAGCGTAGGCTGATAGCCCACAGCGGAGGGCATACGCCCAAGCAGGGCGGAAACCTCGCTGCCCGCCTGCGTAAAGCGGAAGATATTATCAATGAAGAGCAGAACGTCCTGTCCGTCGTGGTCGCGGAAATACTCCGCCATCGTAAGGCCGGAAAGCGCAACGCGCATTCTGGCGCCCGGCGGCTCGTTCATCTGCCCGTAAACCAAGGCGGTGTTATCCAAAACGCCGGACTGCTTCATTTCATTATACAGATCGTTGCCCTCTCTGGTGCGCTCTCCCACGCCTGTAAACACGGAAAGACCGCCGTGCTGCTTGGCGATATTATTGATCAGCTCCATGATCAGAACGGTCTTTCCCACGCCCGCGCCGCCGAACAGACCGATCTTGCCGCCCTTGGAATAAGGGCAGATCAGGTCGATGACCTTGATGCCTGTTTCAAGGATCTCGGTGGAGGTGGAAAGCTCCTCATATTCCGGAGCGGGGCGGTGGATATCCCATCTTTCCTTAGTTTGCGGTTCGGGGCCGTTGTCCACCGCGCTGCCTAGCACGTTGAAGATCCTGCCGAGCGTTTCTTTTCCGACCGGAACGCTGATAGCCTTTCCGGTATCGGTTACTTCGGCGTCTCTCTTCAGGCCGTCCGTAGAGGCCATGGCGATGCACCTTGCCGTGTTGTCGCCGATGTGCTGTGCGACTTCAACCGTCAGCGTTCTGTCTCCGATCGGGATCGTCAGAGCGTTGTATATAGCCGGAAGCTCGCCCTTTTCAAAGCGGACGTCCACAACAGGTCCCATGACCTGGCTTACCTTTCCCTTATGAGAATCTGCCAACATTATCACTCCTTTTATGCGCCTGTGCCGGCAACAATTTCTGTAATTTCCTGTGTGATCGCGCCCTGTCTGGCACGGTTATAGGACAGCTGCAGGCTGTCGATCATTTGCTGTGCGTTCTTGCCGGCGGAGTCCATCGCCATTCTCCGCGCGGCGACCTCCGAGGCAAAGCTCTCGCGCAGGGCGGCAGTCAAGCGCCCTGCAAGATACTCTGGAACGGCTGTGTTCAGAATGGTTTCTTCGTCAGGCTCAAATACGGCGCCTGCGCTTCGTTTTTCGGATTTTCGCTGCAAAGGAAGAAGCCACTGCACGGTCGCCTCCTGTGTCATTACGGAAACGTAGCGGGTGTAAAGAATGCCGAGCCGATCGAACTGCTCTGCTGCAAACTCTTGGCAGAGCCGATTCATAAGCGCTAACGCTTCCGAGGCGGAGAAAAATTCGGAAGAACGTATTTCGTGCCCGTAGCGGTCGCAGGCTCTTTTGCCGATCGGGAAAATCTCAGCCTCGGAATATTCCCTTGCCAAGCGGAAAACGTTGGCGTTGTAGCCTCCGGCAAGGCCTCTGTCCCCGGCGATCAGAATCAGCTTGGTCCGTTCGCCGCTTTCACGCATGAAGGGACTTTTCCGGCATTCGGGGCATTCCGTCAGCAGGTCGATGATATTTTCAAAGGAAGCCGCATATTGCCGGCTTTTGAGCATGGCTTCGTTTGCCCGCCGAATTTTTGAAGAGGCTACAAGCCCCATCGCTTTGGTCAGGTGCAGTGTGGAATCCACGCTCTTAATGCGGATTCGCAAAGCCTTGGTGTCTGCTCCCATCGTTATAACCGTGGCTTTTGCACGAAAGCATGATACGCTTTTGCAAAAGCTTCCTTTCTTTCGGGATTATGACTGATTATTCCTGCATTTCCTTCAGAACGCCTGTCAGCTCTTCCACGTCCGAATCTTCAAAAAATCCCTGATCGAAACGGGCGAGCAGCTCCGGCTTTTCGGCCTTCAGCTTTTCGTACAGGCGAGCTTCGTATTCGTGCACTTTGGCGACCGGTACGCTGTCTAAATAGCCGTGGATCACGGCATAGATGATGGAAACCTGACAGCCGACCGATAACGGAGAATTGCGTTTTTGTTTTAAAACCTCAACGATTCGTTCGCCCAATGCAAGGCGTGCTTTGGTATCCGCGTCAAGATCGCTGCCGAACTGCGCAAAGGATTGCAGCTCGCGGTACTGCGAGTACAGCAGCTTCAGCTCGCCGGAAACCTTTTTCATCGGCTTGAGCTGTGCCGAGCCGCCTACACGGCTCACGGAAATACCGGGGTTAATCGCAGGCATGATGCCAGCGTGGAAAAGCTCGGTTTCAAGAAAGATCTGGCCGTCCGTGATCGAAATCACATTCGTGGGGATATAAGCGGAAACGTCGCCCGCCTGCGTTTCGATGATCGGAAGCGCGGTAATGGAGCCGCCGCCGAACTCGGGAGCGACGCAGGCGGCGCGCTCAAGCAGGCGGGAGTGTAGGTAAAAGACGTCGCCAGGGTAAGCCTCGCGGCCCGGAGGTCTGCGGATCAGCAGAGAAAGCGCGCGGTAGGCCACGGCGTGCTTGGAAAGATCGTCGTAAACGATCAGCACATCCTTACCCTGTTCGCGGAAATATTCCGCCATTGCGCAGCCCGCATAGGGCGCGATATACTGAAGCGGCGCGCTTTGTGAAGCCGACGCGGAAACGATGATGGTATATTCCATCGCGCCTGCGCGGGTCAGTTCGTTTGCAAGCTGAACCACCGAGGTGCTTTTTTGGCCGATGGCTACATAAATGCAGAGCACGTCACTGTTTTTTTGGTTGATGATCGTGTCGATCGCGATTTCGGTCTTGCCGGTTTGCCGGTCTCCGATAATCAGCTCGCGCTGCCCGCGGCCGATCGGGATCATGCCGTCAATCGCTTTAATGCCGGTTTGAAGCGGCACCGATACGCTTTTTCGTTCGATGATTCCGGGCGCCTCCGCCTCGACGGGGCGCATTCCCGCATAGGAGATGGGGCCTTTCCCGTCAATGGGGCTGCCCAGCGCATCGACTACGCGCCCTAAAAGACCTTCGCCGACGGGGACGGAAAGCACCTGCCCGGTGCATTTTACCGCCGCGCCCTCGCGAATATCGCTGCGGTCAGAAAGAATGGCAACGGAAACGGTTTCGTCCTCAAGGTTCTGCGCCATTCCGAAGCTGCCGTCCTCAAACTCCAACAGCTCCCCCGACATACAGTTTCTAAGCCCGTAAACCCTTGCAATGCCGTCCCCGACCAAAATGACGGTGCCGGTTTCGGCCATTTGGATACGGCTGCGGTAGGTGCGGATCTGTTCTTTAATAATGCTGCTGATTTCTTCCGGATTTGTGTTCATTTGCCTATCACATCCTTTATTTCGTTTAACCTGTGCTTCAGGCTTCCGTCCATAATTTTGCCGTCCATATAGATCATCACACCGCCCAGCAGCGTTTCATCGGTCTCATACTGTGCAAAAACGGAATGACCGCTGATTTTTTTTAGCTTTTCAAGCAAGGCGGATTTTTCAGCCTCCGTCAGCGGTACGGCGCTTACGATGCGCGCGTTGGAAATGGCTTGAAAAGCCTTGTATAGCTCTTCATAGGACGCAACGCATTGAGAAAATTCCTGAATGTGCCCTTTTTGGCAGAGCAGAGCGGTGAAGGAAAGCACATATTCCGGCACACGGGCCGCAAAAGCCTCGTCCAAAAGCGCGATGCGCTCCGGAAGCGGAATATTGGGCGACGATAGCAGCAGAAGATAATCCGGATGAGCGGAAAACTCTGATAGTATCATGTGCAGCGCGTCGAAAAATTCCTTTTCGGAATGCTGCTCCTTTGCCAGTTCAAACAATGCGGCGGCGTATTCTTTATTTATTTCCGTCATCGTCTTCACCTATTTCCCGGATAAATGAATCGATCATGGCGCGGTGATCCTCCTCGCGAAGCTCGCGGCCGATCATTTTTTCTGTCAGCGCAGTGGAGACGTCGGCAATTTCCTTTTTAATGCCTGCCGCTGCTTTTTTGCGCTCCAGCACCGCCTGATCTTCGGCCTGACGTATGATTCCTTCCGCCTTTTCCTTCGCCTCGGATACGATCTGTTCGCCGCGTCTGTCAGCGGCGGCGGTCGCTTTTTTCAGCAGATTATCCGCTTCCTCCTGCGCGCCGTGAAGCTTCTGCTCCCATTTGCTTCTGTTTTCTTCCGCGTCGGTCTGTGCCGAAGCGGCGGCGTCATACTGCTCCTGAAGCGCTGCCTGCCTTTGGGCAAGCACCTTTTTCACGGGTTTATACAGAAAGCGTTTGATGATGAGAAACAGCAGCAGCAAATTGCACAGCGAGATCAGGATCTGCCATAAGTTGACGGATATAACCTCCAGCGGCTGCGTATCGATGGACAGGATCTCCAACCATTGCATAAGCATTACCTCTTAACCGATGGTGTTCATCAGAATTTCAACAAAGCGGCCGGGCGCCAGGAAGATCAGCAGAATCGCGATAACCAAAGCGTAAAGACCGGTGGTTTCCGCAACGGCGCAGCCCATCAGCATGGTGGTGGTAACGCTCGATTTGCATTCCGGTTGGCGGCCGATGGCCTCGCAGGCCTTTGCAACCGCGTTTCCTTCACCGATACCGGGGCCGATACCGGCGATCATCGCCACGCCTGCGCCAAGCGCACAGCATCCTAAAATAATTCCGATAGCAAGTTCTAACATGTTCATTTCCCTCCGAATTTTTATTTAAATTGATTTGGATTTTAGTTTGACTTTTTCTTTTTTCTTTGCCTGCCGTGCGGCGTAGTCATCCGCCGGGAAGCCTCCGGATATGTACAGCATGGTCAGCATGGCAAAGATAAATGCCTGCAGGCAGCCGCTGAATACATCGAAGTAGATGGAAAGCACAGCGGGAATGCCGATCTGCAAAAATGGGATATCCCCCAAAACGCCGGGAAGCCAGCCGAGCAAAGAAGCGGAAAGCCCTTGGAGCGCCGAGGCCACAAGCACCGAGATGACGGAACCGGACAGAACGTTTCCGTAATGACGGAACGCCATGGAGATGGGCGTGGCGATCTCGCTGATGAGATTGATCGGCGTTAAAAACGCGACCGGCTCGGTGAAGCTTTTCAGGTAGCGGATCGGCCCGCATTTGCATTTATAATAGGTGATTAGGAAGAACACTAAAAGCGCCCATCCTGCCACAACGTTCATATCGGAAGTGGGAGGATAAAGCCCGATCAGTGTCAGCAGGCTGGAGAACGCCGAAAGCGCCATAATCGCCGCAATGAAGGGCGCAAAGGCGTGAAAGTAATCGCCCATGTTTTCTTTTACGAGGGATTCCGATTTTTCAACAAGCCATTCCGCAAGATGCTGCCGCCGGCTTCCGCCCTTGGCGGTGATGCCGTGCGTCAGATACAGACACACGCCGAGCACGGAAAGAATAACGAGCCAGGAGTTGACCTGAGATTCGGTGATAGGCAGATCCTGAACGGGCGCCGAAATGGTAAAAAAGATCTTTGCGCCGGAAATTTCAATGCCGTTTGCGGGCGGGAAGAGCAGTACCTTTAAGGCCATCCCGCATAAAAGCGGCAGAACGATCAGCGCGATCAGGAGAGCGTCCGTAACCCGAAAACGAAGGCTTTTTTGATTCATTGTTTTTGCTCCTCCTGTTCTCCGCGGTTAAACAAAGGCCGCAGTGCGATGGCAATGCGCGGGAAAAACAAAGGCGCGAGACTTGTTACCGTGTTAAAACAGGACAGCGCTACGCCGAGCGCGGCGGCGGCGAACAGAAGCAGCGTCCGCAGCGAATGCGAGAGCTTTACAAAGCGTTTTCGTTCGCTTTCCTCTTTGTCCACAGCGAACTGAACCGTCAGCCCCATTAAAAAGAAGTTTCCCCCGGCGGCGGCGGTGCTAAGCAGATTGCCCAGTAGCGCTGTATAGTCCCATTTTCCTATTATGAGAAAGACTGCCTGCATCAAAACGCTGAGCAGAATGACGAACAATGCAATGTAGCCGGTTTCGCGCAATACGGTTTTATCCACCTTTTTCATCGGCTTCAAGCGTTCCTTTCTTGGAATATAGACACATTTTATCGTGAAGTGAACAATTTGTCAATGAACATGGGGCTGTGTAATGCCTAATTTTTAGGCAATTTGCTGCTGTTGTCTGTTTTTAAGGCAGAGGAGCTTGGGCTGTCTATTTGCAGAATGCAGCCGCTTTGCTATACTTTCCCGCGAAAAGATTTGAAAGGAGGCGTAAACGATGCGTTCCATAACGCTTATGCGAGCGGCAAAGATCGGGTATATCGCAATATCTGCCGTAATGTGCGCGTTTGGGATTCTGCTTGCGGCACAGCCGGATTTTTCGGTTTCTGCAATCGGCGTGATCTGCGGCGTTGTCTTAATTGTATTCGGCGCAGTTAAATTAACCGGATTTTTTTCAAAGGATTTGTATCGCCTGGCGTTTCAGTACGATCTTGCGTTTGGGATTTTGCTGATTGCTTTGGGAACCGTTATGCTGGTGCGGCCGGAAAATACAATCAATTTTATCTGCGGTGTGCTGGGAATTTCTATTCTTGCAGACGGACTGTTTAAGATTCAGATTGCCGTTGAATCCAAAAGATTCGGGATTGACGCATGGTGGCTGATCCTTATGCTGGCCGTTGCAGCGGGTGTGCTTGGCCTGCTTCTGCTCCTGCGGCCAGCGGAGGGCGCTCATATTTTATCGGTGCTGCTGGGGATTACAATGCTGGCCGATGGGATTCTCAATATGGGAACGGTGATCGCGGCGGTGAAGATCATTCGCAACCAGCAGCCCGATACGGCGGAAACCGATTGCTATTACAGACAAAGAAAGGACTAAGACTGTTATGCATTTTTCAAAAGCGGTGGTGAAATGCCGCGTTCCGATACTTATTATTACTCTTTTGCTGATGATCCCCTCCGTGCTGGGAATGGTCGGCACGAGGATCAATTACGATATGCTGGATTATCTTCCGGGCGATATGGATACGGTCATCGGGCAGGAGGTGCTGTTGGAGGACTTCGGAAAGGGTGCCTTTTCGCTGATTATCGTAGAGGATATGCCGCAGAAGGATGTTGCGAGGCTGACGGAAAAGATCGAAGAGGTCGATCATGTGGAGACAGTTTTATGGTACAGCACGCTTGCCGATCTTTCTGTTCCGATGGAGCTTCTGCCGGAGGAGATATACCGAGAGTTTAATACCGACCATTCCACCATGATGGCGGTATTCTTTGACTCTTCTACCTCCGCCGATGTAACGATGCACGCGATCCGCCAAATTCGTTCGATCGCGGGGAAGCAGTGCTTTGTTTCGGGCCTGTCCGCCATGGTGACGGATTTGAAGGATCTGTGCGAGGCGGAGGAGCCGATCTATGTCGGCCTTGCGGTGCTGCTTGCCTGCGCCGCTATGATGATCTTCTTGGACGGCTGGCTGATCCCGTTTGTGTTTTTGGCGTCGATCGGCGCAATGATCCTGCTGAATATGGGCACCAATTATTTCTTTGGGGAGATCTCCTATATAACAAAAGCGCTTTCTGCGGTGCTTCAGCTTGCCGTAACAATGGATTATTCCATTTTTCTTTGGCACAGCTATAACGAGCAGCGTGAGAAGTTCAGCGACAACAGGGAGGCTATGGCGGCGGCGATTCAGAAAACGCTGGCTTCTGTTGTCGGCAGCTCGGTTACAACGGTCGCGGGCTTTGCGGCGCTTTGCTTTATGAACTTTACCCTGGGGCGCGATCTCGGGATCGTGATGGCAAAGGGCGTGATCTTGGGCGTGCTTGGATGCGTAACCGTGCTGCCTGCACTGATCCTTGTGCTCGATAAGCCGCTTCAGAAAACGAAGCATAAATCGCTTATTCCGAATATGACAAAGTTTGCTAAGGGCGTAACAAAGGCCTTTCCGGTATTTTTGGTTATTTTCGCGCTGCTGATCCCGCCGGCGTATTACGGTTATGATAAAACGAATCGGGAGGTCTATTATGATTTAGGGCAGTGCCTGCCGGAGGATATGGAGTATGTGATCGCAAATTCAAAGCTGTCCGAAGATTTTAATATTGCTTCTACGCACATGCTGCTGGTGGATGCGGCGCTTCCGCCCAAATCCGTGCGGAGCATGACGGAGGAAATGGAACAGGTGGACGGCGTGAAATATGTTCTCGGCATGGAATCGGTGATCGGCTCGCGCGTTCCGGAGGAGATCCTGCCGGAAAGCATTAAAGAAATTGTAAAGAGTGATCGCTGGGAGCTGCTGCTTATCAATTCGGAATACAGAGTGGCCAGCGATGCGGTGAACGGGCAGGTCGATCAGCTGAACACGATTTTGAAAAAATACGATCAGAACGGAATGCTCATCGGCGAGGCGCCCTGCATGAAGGATATGATCGAAACAACGGATCATGATTTCAAGGTCGTCAACGCGGTGTCTATTCTTGCGATCTTTGTTATTATCGCACTTGTGGAAAAGAGCATTTCGCTGCCGTTTATCCTTATCGCCGTGATTGAGCTTGCGATCTTCATCAATTTGGGGCTGCCGCATTATTTCGGTCAGTCGCTGCCGTTTATTGCGCCGATCTGTATCAGCACGATTCAGCTTGGCGCCACGGTAGACTATGCCATTTTGATGACGACCAGATATAAAGCGGAGCGCATGGCGGGGAGCGATAAGCGGCAGGCTGTCGGTACGGCGCTTGCGGCTTCGATTCCGTCGATCCTTGTCAGCGGTATGGGGCTGTTTGCCGCGACGTTTGGCGTAGCGCTGTATTCGGATATCGACATCATCAGCTCGCTGTGCATGCTCATGGCAAGGGGCGCCGTTGTCAGCATGCTGTGCGTGATCCTGATTCTGCCCGCGCTGCTTATGCTCTGCGACGGCGTAATCAGGCATACGACATTGGGAATGAAATCCCGCAAAAATAAAAATCCGGAGGTATCACAGTCATGAAAAAATGTTTTGTAAAACCGATCGCCGCTGCGGTCTGCGCGGTCGTGCTGGCCGGCGGCGCGGGAAGCGCCGTGTATGCGCGCAGCAGTGTGAAAAATGAGACGGAGGTTCGGGGAGCGGGTTATTCTGCCCCCGCTGCCGGCACCGAAAAAAACGAGCTTACTAAGGATGAAACCGTGTATGTGCTTGCCCAAGCAGATGGCAGTGTTCGCAAGATCATTGTCAGCGACTGGATTAAGAATACGCTCGGCAGCGATTCAATACGCGACGATTCCTCACTGACAGGTGTGGAGAATGTCAAGGGCGATGAGACTTATACCGTCGGCGGCGACGGCGCGCGCGTGTGGGATGCGCAGGGAAACGATATTTACTATCAAGGAAGCATTGAAAAAGAGCTGCCCGTGAGCTTGAGCGTTTCCTATCGGCTCAACGGCCAGAGCATATCTCCTGCCGAGCTGGCGGGAAAGAGCGGCCGGGTAACGATTCGGTTTGATTATAAAAATAATCAGTATGAAACGGTGGAGATCGACGGCAAACAGGAGAAGATCTATGTTCCGTTTGTGATGCTTACGGGCGTGCTGCTGGATCATGAGATTTTTTCCGATGTAACGGTATCCGGCGGCAAGCTCATCAATGACGGCAGCCGCACGGTCGTTGCAGGAATTGCGTTTCCGGGGCTTCAGAGCAATCTGAATATGAATGCGGAAAAGCTGGAGATCCCTGATTTCGTGGAGATCAGCGCCGAGGTGAAGGGCTTTGAAATGATGAATACGGTAACGATCGCCGTTAACGATATTTTTTCCCGCGTGGATACGGAGAAGCTAAATTTTTCACAAGATCTTATCGGCTCGCTTGAGGAGCTGACGGATGCGGTCAATCAGTTGATCGACGGTTCCTCGCAGCTTTACGGGGGACTCTGCACGCTTTTGGAGAAGTCGGAGGAGCTGGTCGCAGGCATTGATAAGCTGGCAGCCGGCGCAGGTGCGTTGAAGCAGGGCGCCGGAGAGCTGGCCGGAGGGCTTGGCAAGCTGGATGATAACAGCGATGCGCTGAACAACGGAGCGCTTCGGGTGTATGAATCATTGCTTTCCGCTGTAAATAAGCAGATTGCGGAAACCGGTATTCCCGTTGCAAAGCTTACTGTGAAAAATTACAGATCCGTGCTTACAGGTCTGCTTCAGAACCCGAACGCCGCGCAGAAGCAGCAGATGACTGCGATTGCTGATGCACAGCTGGAAGCGCAGCTTGCGGCGGCGGGCGTTCCGCAGACGCAGTATCAGGCGGTAAAATATATGCTCTATCAACGGCTTGCCGCAGGGCAAACGACGGAGACCGCCATGAATGAGATCGGTGCGCTGATGGCGGACGCAGCAGTGTATATTGGCGCGCCTACGGCCCTGCCTGCATATGAAGCGCTGTACCAAGCGGTTTGCGCGCAGTATCCTGATCGCGCCGCTGCGGAACGTATTACCTCCGTGGCCGTATATCTTGCGGGCGTGAAAGGCGGAGAGGCGCAGCAGTATCTTTCGGCGGCGGGAAAGATCGCGCAGCACGCTAAAGAAGTAAGCGATGCGGCGAATGCAGCGGAGTCAGAGCAGGGCAAGGCGGCAATCGGCGGGCTTTGCTTCAGCCTCGCCAAGCAGACGCTGGAGCCGCAGATACAATCCGCGCTTGAACAGCTGGACAGCTACGGCCTGTTTTATGCGGGGCTTTCGGAGTATACCGCAGGCGTAGGCACGGCGAA
>QWCN01004741.1_pt1 | contig 13989 bp, 7 predicted proteins | sample 1972711 | NCBI WGS metagenome assembly QWCN01 (sample SAMN09866707, study PRJNA288562) | Human gut metagenome isolate term1_stool, whole genome shotgun sequencing... | isolation source: gut | host: Homo sapiens | place: USA: California | reverse complement strand
CTTGTACTTGAGCATGGTAGGTGTTCCCGGAAGCACATCATCGCGGATCAGGTCTTCACGGATGATCACAATGACCACGCCTGCCGGTCCGATGTTCTTTTGCACGCCACCATAGATCACGCCATACTTGCTCACGTCTACCGGCTCTGATAAGAAGCAGGAAGAAACATCAGCCACCAGGGTATGTCCCTTGGTATTTGGCAAAGTCTTATACTTTGTTCCGTAAATGGTGTTATTCTCACAGATGTACACATAATCCAGATCTTCAGGAATATCCAGATCCGAGCAATCCGGGATATAGGAGAATGTCTTGTCTGCCGATGATGCCAACTCCACTGCCTCGCCGTAGATCTTTGCTTCTGCAAAAGCCTTCTTTGCCCACTGTCCTGTCACAATGTAGCCTGCTTTGCGGTTTTTCATCAAATTCATCGGGATGGCTGCAAACTGCTGAGAAGCACCGCCCTGCAAGAACAGTACCTTATAATTGTCAGGAATCTGCATCAGATCACGCAGATCTGCCTCTGCCTCTTTGATGATATCGTCAAAGACCTTCGAGCGGTGCGACATTTCCATCACGGACATTCCACATCCTCTGTAATCCATCATCTCGTCTGCTGCTTCTTTCAGTACTTCTTCCGGAAGTACCGCAGGTCCTGCTGAAAAATTGTACACTCTGCTCATTTTTACATTCCTTTCTTTTCTATATCTTTGTCATCAAAACAATCACTGATCGGTGCACCCGGTGCGACCATTGGCCATACCTTGTCATCGCAGTTGATCACACAATCAATCACTACCGGTGTCTTCATATCCAGTGCTTTTGCAAAGACCTCTGTAAATTCCTCCTTGCTGGTCGCACGGAAACCGGTAGCCCCCATAGCTTCCGCCATTTTCACATAATCCACACCATCATTTAAGACGGTGGACGAATATCTCTTGTCGTAGAATAAAGTCTGCCACTGGCGTACCATACCAAGTACATGGTTGTTGATGATGACCTCGATCAGCGGTAAGTTCTCACGCACCGCAGTCGCGACTTCATTCATATTCATACGGAAGCATCCGTCGCCTGCTACGTTGACGACCTGTTTATCCGGGTTTCCGATCTGTGCGCCGATGGCTGCACCAAGACCATAGCCCATGGTTCCCAGTCCGCCCGAAGTCAAAAGTCTGTGCGGCTTTGCATATTTATAATACTGTGCTGTCCACATCTGATGCTGTCCTACCTCGGTCACCATGATGGCATCGCCCTTTGTCTGACGATAGATCTCCTCGACCACAAATGGACCGGACAGTCCATCCGTGCAATAACTTGCCGGATACTTTTCTTTCAGATCCATCACATGCGCCATCCAGTCGCTGTGATCCTGCTTCTTTAACATTGGATTGATCCGTTTTAAGATCTCCTTGATATCCCCGATCACCTCTGCGGTCGCGATGACATTTTTGTTGATCTCTGCCGGATCTACATCAAACTGTAATAACTTGGCATTGCTTGCAAAAGTCTTTGGATTGCCAAGGACGCGGTCACTAAAACGCGATCCGACAGCGATCAAAAGATCACATTCGCTGACGCCCAGATTGGATGCCTTGGTACCATGCATGCCAAGCATACCGGTATAGGCAGGCTTGGTTCCGTCAAAAGCACCCTTACCCATCAGGGTATCACAGACCGGCGCATCTACAAGCGATACAAAGTCTGCTAATTCTTCTGCGGCATCGCTGATCACGGCTCCACCACCGACAAATATGTATGGTTTTTTTGCTGCCTTGATCAGGGCTACTGCTCTTTCTAAGGCTTCCTCTGTCAGATCCTTTGTCACACGCCCGACCGGTTCTGCCTCTTTAAAAGTATATTCACACTTGGCACCGGTCACATCCTTTGGAATATCCACAAGGACCGGTCCCGGTCTGCCTGTCTTTGCGATCATAAAAGCACGCCGCATGGTGTCGGCAAGTTTTGTCACATCTTTTACGATAAAGTTATGCTTTGTGATCGGCATGGTAATACCGGCAATATCCACTTCCTGAAAACTATCCTTTCCCAGAAGCGGTACGGTAACATTACAGGTAATGGCAACCATAGGCACTGAATCCATCTGTGCCGTTGCAATACCGGTGACAAGGTTCGTTGCCCCCGGTCCGCTCGTTGCCAGACAGACGCCCACCTTACCTGTACTTCTTGCGTAGCCATCCGCTGCATGACTCGCTCCCTGCTCATGGGATGTCAGCACATGATGGATCTCATCACTGTGCTTATATAATTCATCATAAACATTTAAGATCGCACCGCCCGGATACCCGAAAACGGTGTCTACCTTTTGCTCTTTCAAGCACTCAATAACGATCTGTGCTCCTGTCAGTTCCATGATTCTTCCCCTTTTCTTTCGACTTATTCCGGCTGTTTTAAGATAGCGCCCATGTTACCTGAGGTAACCTGTGCTGCATAACGTCTCAGATAGCCCTCTTTGATCTTTGGCTCTCTTGGCTGCCAAGCCGCTTTTCTCTTGGCAAGTTCTTCGTCAGAGACTTCCATATGGATCGTCATGTTTGGAATATCAATGGAAATAATATCGCCTTCTTCCACCAATGCGATCGGTCCGCCTACGGCTGCTTCCGGTGAAATATGTCCGATGGATGCACCTCTGGATGCACCGGAGAAACGTCCGTCTGTGATCAGGGCAACGGTAGAACCAAGTCCCATACCGGCGATCGCAGATGTCGGATTTAACATCTCACGCATACCAGGCCCCCCCTTTGGTCCTTCGTAACGGATGACTACCACATCGCCGTCAACGATCTTGCCGCCCTTGATGGCTGCAATAGCATCTTCTTCGCAGTCGAAGACTCTTGCCGGGCCGGAATGTACCAGCATTTCATCCACAACGGCAGAACGCTTTACAACACCGCCATCCGGTGCGATATTTCCCTTTAATACAGCAAGTCCGCCGGTCTTGGAATATGGATTGTCAACCGGACGGATGACTTCTGGATTTTTATTTACAGCATCTTTGATATTTTCTCCCACCGTCTTACCAGTCACGGTCATGCAGTCTGTGTTGAGAAGTCCGATATCTGCCAGTTCTTTCATAACAGCATAGACACCGCCCGCCTCGTTGAGATCTTCCATATAGGTAGGACCTGCCGGTGCCAGATGACAGAGGTTCGGGGTCTTTTCGCTGATCGGATTTGCATAGGAAATATCAAAGTCAAATCCAACTTCGTGTGCGATTGCCGGCAAATGCAGCATAGAGTTGGTAGAACAGCCAAGTGCCATATCCACCGTCAATGCGTTGATGATGGCTTCCTTTGTCATGATGTCTCTCGGACGGATGTCCTTGCGGTACATATCCATGACAGCCATACCTGCATGCTTGGCAAGTTTGATTCTCTCAGAATAAACAGCAGGGATCGTACCATTGCCACCAAGTCCCATACCAAGAGCCTCAGTCAGACAGTTCATAGAGTTAGCGGTATACATACCGGAGCAGGAACCGCAGGTCGGGCAGACCTTTTCTTCATATTCTTTGACATCATCCTCTGTCATAGTGCCTGCTTCATAAGCACCGACGGCTTCAAACATGGATGACAAAGAACGCTTCTGGCCCTTGACATGTCCTGCTAACATCGGACCACCGGAAACAAATACGGTCGGTACATTGACGCGGGCTGCTGCCATCAAAAGTCCCGGTACGTTTTTATCACAGTTTGGCACCATAACCAGGGCATCAAACTGATGGGCTAAAGCCATACACTCGGTAGAGTCGGCGATCAGATCTCTGGTCACCAGAGAATACTTCATGCCGGAATGCCCCATGGCAATACCATCACAGACTGCAATGGCTGGGAATACCACCGGCACACCGCCTGCTTCTGCTACGCCAAGTTTTACGGCGTTGACGATCTTATCCAGATTCATATGTCCCGGTACGATCTCGTTGTAGGAACTAACGATACCTACCATAGGTTTTTTCATTTCTTCTTCGGTGAAGCCTAAGGCATTGAATAGGCTTCGATGCGGTGCCTGCTGCATGCCGCTCTTTACATTGTCGCTTCTCATCTTTCCTTTTCTCCTTTACCTAATGCTTATTTCATCTGACGTTTCCTAGATGGGTAGTTACCCATCGTCAGAAACTGGTTAAATTCTCTAAAAAATCTTCAAATCTACTCCACGATGTAGCGGCAGATCAGATCACCCATCTCGGCGGTTCCGACCTGTGTGATGCCTTCCATGGATTCGCCTTCGCGCGGCATGATGTCGATCGTGCGATAGCCATCATGAAGGGCAGCTTTGACTGCCTGTTCAATGGCATCTGCCTCGGTATCAAGATCAAAACTGTATCGGAGCATCATGGCTGCACTCAGTATGGTTGCGATCGGATTGGCAATGCCCTTTCCTGCAATATCCGGTGCAGATCCGCCGGACGGTTCGTAAAGACCGAACTTGGTCTCATTTAAACTTGCGGATGAAAGCATACCGATGGATCCTGTCACCATGCTGGCTTCATCGGATAAAATATCGCCAAACATGTTTTCCGTTAAGATCACATCAAACTGCTTTGGATCTTTGACTAACTGCATTGCGCAGTTATCAACCAGCATATGCTCATAAGTGACTTCCGGGTAATCCTTTGCCACTTCCTCTACGACCTTGCGCCACAAACGGGAAGAATCCAAAACATTTGCCTTGTCAACACTGGTTACCTTCTTACGACGCTTCATTGCAATATCAAAGCCACGCTTTGCGATACGTCTGATCTCGTTTTCGTTATATGTAAGCGAATCATGTGCTGTTAAGACACCGTCTACTTCCTCTGTGCTTCTCTGACCGAAATAAAGTCCTCCGGTCAGTTCACGCATGATCATCATGTCAAAACCATCCCCGATAATATCATCGCGAAGCGGACATGCTGCCTTTAACTCCTCATACAGATATGCCGGTCTTAAATTTGCAAATAAATTCAGGGATTTGCGCAATTTCAAAAGTCCGGCTTCCGGTCTGAGTTCCGGGGCCAGTTTATACCATGGAGAAGTCGCGGTATTGCCACCGATCGAGCCCATCAATACGGCATCCGATGCCTTTGCCGCTGCGATCGCTTCATCGGTCAACGGTACGCCGGTTGCGTCAATCGAGCAACCTCCCATCAAAATATCTTCATAATGAAACGTATGTCCGTAAACCTGACTGATACGATCCAAGACTTTCTTTGCTTCCGAAACAATTTCCGGTCCGATTCCGTCACCACTGATGACGCCTACTTTGTATTCCATATTATTTTATGTCCTCCTTATCCCGAGCACACCTCCTATATTGTGTGGCAAAAACAACACATTTCATAGAAGATTCTATACTTTACTATAATAAAGTATTTACATATGCATTTCAATAAGAAGATTGCATAAAAAATGGATTTTTATGCACAAAAAAACAGATACGAGAGTTACATTTTCTGTAACTTTCGTATCCGTCCTATTTCAAAAAACTGCTATTCCTGCGCTGCTTCCCGCATCGCCTGTGAGATCTGGTCTATCTTTTCCAGATTGCGGTTCATATCCTGTAAAGTCGCCATGCTGTGATCACTGAGTGATAAAGCATTGTCCGAAGATGCCGCTACTTCCTGTGATGTGGCAGATAAATTAGCAATGCTGTCCGCGATCTTTGTATTTGCTGTCAGTACCTGCTCCACGGAAGTCGTTACATGACTGACACTCTCATTGAGTTCCTGGGTATTGGTCTGGATGCTGTTTAACTTATCTCCTGTAGATAAGATCTTTTCATTCTGGCGTTCTGCATAATCCGTCGATTTTGTCATGCTCTGCGTTGCCGCGCCGACTTCTGTCGTCAGTTTGCTGATGATGGCACCAATCTGCTCCGTTGCTTCTTTGGTCTCCTCGGAAAGTTTGCGGATCTCATCTGCCACAACGGCAAATCCCTTGCCTGCTTCTCCTGCTCTTGCCGCCTCGATCGACGCATTGAGTGCCAGAAGATTGGTCTGGGAAGAAATACCAAGAATGGTCTCTGTGATGGCATCCACTTCCTTGATGCGGTCGTTCAGATTGTTGGTAGAAACACTTGCTTCACGATTGACGGAAGCGATCACCTTTGCCTGTTCTTCCAATGCATTGACCAGATCAACGCCCTCTTCTACCGCCTGTGCTGTCGTCTGCGACAGGTCATTCATCCGGTGTGCCTGTTCTTCTACCTTTTCCAAAATATTCTGGATATCCATGGTCTGGGCTGTCTGCGACTCAATGGCTTCTGCTGTAAGTCTTGTACTGTCTGCGATCTCATTGACCGAAGTATGACTGCTATCCATACTCTCATTTAACATCCGGGAGACATCCATTGCCTGATCAAACTGCTCTGTCAGTTCCTCGGAATGTTCCATGATCTCCTTTGCAATATTTGCCTGTCTTGCCGTGCGCTCCTGAATTTCCTCATAGGTCTCTGTCTGATGTCTTTCCCATTGCGCGCAGACTAAGAGTTCTGATGCTGCGGCAACAACGATCGCTGCCAACTGATAGCCCACATCTTCCTGCATCCCACTCAAGCCGTAATGCATGGCATAAAAAATATCAAATGCGATATTGCTGGCAATGGCAAAGAAGGATCCTACCTTGACCAGTTTGACCTTGCGATACATGAGGACCAAGACCGCGATCGGAAATATAACTACATAGCGCATAAAAATACCGCCTGTAAACAATTCGATCACATAATAAAGGAAAACAGAATAACAACTGAAATGATAGAAAATATCCTGATACTTAAACTTTCGATAAGCAATCACCTGTACCACCATGGCTGCCACCCCTGCCAAAAGTGCGGCGATACCCTTGGCATCAAAGCCTACATCTATCATGCCCGTAAAGGACGATATCAGGAGTGCTCCTGTGATGATCATTCCGACAATAAATCCCGTACGGTTCTTTTCTCCTAACTGCTTTTCCTGTAATGTCATGCTAACCCCTCTTTTTGACTCGTTTTATCCAAAAGTTTCATGCACATATCATACGATATTGCCTGTATTTTCGCAATATTTCGTAGGAAATTTATACGTGTATTTCCTCGTCACCACAACAAAAATGGGCAGTATCCGAAGATACCGCCCTATATAAGGAAAGGATTTAATGAAAAAACTTAGTTATTCTTGGCTTCTCCCTCCGGGAAGATGATCTTATTTACGAAGAAGAAGACCACCATGGAAACGCCGCCGTTTAAGACAGTCGTTCCGATATTGTAAAGCCAATCCGGTACAAAGAGTGCTGCCACAGCAACCCAGATACAGTTGATGGAATTGACGATACAGGTAACGATACAAAATGCGATCAGATACCACAAGCCCTGATACCAGATATTTCCCTTACTGCGGAATACAAAACTTCTCTGGATCGGGAAGTTGATACATTCGCCGAGCACCATGGCTACCATATAAGCGCAGAAATATGGCAGTCCTCCGTGCTGAGCATCATATCCGATAATATTCCACTTGAATGTCTCTCCAAACAGGGTAATATCAATCCCCGGAAATCCAAAATCAATATTTGGCAGTCCGGCAAATGCCAATGGCAAAAACAATAACATCAAATACTTTAATACTGTGATCAGATTGCTGACGATCACAAACAAACCACCCTCGCGGATCCATTTGGACGCTCCCGGATGTTTTTCGGCAAATCCTGCCCATGCGTTTTTTACTGCGTTCATACTCTACTCCTTTATCCCTTAAAAATTGCTGCCAGGAAATGCCCCAGACCGATTATACCTCTGCCGTTGACCATTTCCACCAGTCCATCGATCATGTCCTCATTCATGGCTCCGCCCGTCATCTTGGAAAGTCCACGGAAGGGCATATTGTAAATAAATAAAATGTTTAAGTTTGGTTTTCCTTTTTTCTCACTTGCCTTCTTGATGCTGCGTAAGATAAAGCAGATAAATCTGGCAAGATAAGACTTGGCATAATACATCTGGCAAATGGCATCATTTTTATCCAATTTACCGGAAGTATCCCACTTTGCCGGCGGCAGATCGCGTCCATACAGATAAGCATATTCCTGATCGGATACCGCCTTGACCTGACCGCTCGCATAGGAAGGCAGGCACTTCATATCGTATGGAAGGGGCGCACCGGAAGACTCTTTTTCTATCTCTGCGCGCAGGCGGATATCCTCTACACTGGCTCCAATGTAGATCTGATAAGCACCCCCTTCGACTTCCCAGCCATTCGTCTTTACATTGTAGTAACGGAAGGTCTTATCATCAAATGGGATGGTCACCTGCTGACTTTCTCCCTTTTTCAAGAATACTTTGACAAAGCCCTTTAATTCCTTTTTCGGTCCAAACAGATGGCTGCGCTCATGCCCGACATACATCTGGGCGATCTCTGCACCATCGCACTCGCCTGTATTGGTGATCGTAAAGGTCACGCCACCTCCATCGACCGTCAGATCACTGTAGGCAAACGTCGTATAACTGAGTCCAAAGCCGAATGGGAATCGCACCTTAACTCCAGCCGTGTCAAAATAGCGGTATCCCATGTAAAGTCCTTCACGGTATTCACTGCTGCGCTCGATAGCCGGATAGTAAGATGTACTAGCCACATCCTCCAGACTGTAAGCATAAGTCTCATTCAACTTTCCGCTAGGACAAGTCGCTCCGGTCAAGACATCCAGCATAGCGGATGCTCCCGCCTGTCCGCCCAGATAACCGTGCACGATCGCAGCCACCCGGTCTGCCCAAGGCATTTCCACCGAAGATCCGGCAGATAGGACAACCACCACATTTTTGTTGACCGCCGATACCTTTTCGATCAATTCAATCTGTGCCTGTGGCATACGCATATGGGTCCGGTCCAGACCTTCCGATTCACTGATCTCATCCAGCCCCACACAAAGCAATACGATATCCGCACGTTTCGCCAGTTCCTTTGCTTCTTCTAAAAGTCTTGCGTCTGTCTTTTTGTTGCGCACATAGCCTCTGGCATAGTCCAGATAATTGACCGGATAATTCGCGATCAGATCCAGAATATTCTCCGGCTCCTTAGTCGGATTGACCAGAGATGATCCTGCGCCCTGGTAACGCGGTGTCTTGGCAAAATCTCCGATCACTGCGACCGTCTTGTCTTTGGCAAGCGGCAGGATCTTTCCCTCATTTTTCAAAAGGACAATGCTCTGTGCGGCTGCGCATCTGGCAAAATCATGATGCTTTTTGACATCAAAGCCCTTGCCCTCATGCTGTGCCGTCGCCTCATGTGTGGCAAAAACAACACGTAAAAGTTCATCTACGCGCTGATCCAGAATCTGCTCCTCCAGACGTCCCTCCTGCACAGCACGGACGATCTGCTTTGCCCCCATCTTTCCGGTGGAAGGCATTTCCAGATGAGAGCCCTGTCGCACGCCCTCGACGTGATCATTACTTCCGCCCCAATCCGATACGACCATGCCGTCATACTGCCACTCACCATACAGTATGTCGCCCAGCAGATGTTTGCTCTCATTTGCATAGGTGCCGTTGATCTGATTGTAGGCGGTCATAATGCCCTTTGCCCTGCCCTCTTTGACAGCGATCTCAAAGCCTGTCGTGTAAAGTTCGCGGAAGGTTCTCTCGTCTACCACAGAGTCCATCGCCATACGGCGTTCTTCCTGTGAATTAGCCGCAAAATGCTTCGGGCAGGCTGCTACTCCTTTGCTCTGGATGCCTCGGATATATGCCGCAGCCATCTTTCCTGCCAGATAAGGATCCTCTGCAAAATATTCAAAATTACGTCCACAGAGGGGGCTTCGCTTCATGTTCAGTCCCGGTCCAAGTACCATGTTCACACCAAGAGTTGCTGCCTCCTCGCCCAGACATTCGCCCAGTTTTTCGCCAAGCGATGTATCCCAACTGTTCGCCATAGTCGCCGCTGTCGGGAAACAGGTTGCCGGCAGGGAAGCATTGAGTCCCAGATGATCTCCTGCCCCCGCCTGCTTACGCAGTCCGTGCGGGCCATCGGATAAAAACATGGCTGGGATGCCCATTTTCTTTAAATCCTTGGTACGCCAGGTGTCCTGTCCTGACATCATGGATGCGTTTTCCTCCAGCGTCATTTTGGAAATAATTTCCTGATACTGTAACATATCCTTCTTCCTCTCATCCTCTTTGTTGATGCTATCATAACATGTTTTTTTGTCCCTGCTATCTTTATGGCACAATCTGTATCTTTTGCGTCATAAATTGCAACTTTCTTTCCTAATTAGAATTAAGCATTCCGCAGGCAATCGTTTGTACTTATGTTTTTAATTTTGTAAAAAGGTCATTGCCATAGAAAAGCGACACCCTTTTTTTCAAACTTTCTAACTATTCTTCAAAAGACATCTGGCTTGGATTTGCATCATCCAGATAAGCCGTTCTCTCTGCACCATATTGGGCAAAGAAATCTTCTTTTTCTGTCATAACACCACCTGGTAATTCAATCGGGTATTCATCGATGCTATCTGTATCATACGACAAATTGTATCCTCCAACATCAGAATAACTATTGTAAACAATACGTGTTGCCTCTGACAACTTACATGCCGTTGCTCCGTCAGAAGAATCTCCCTTTTCATATGTACCATATGTCGTCACAGAGGTATGCCCAAGAAGCATATCATACGCAAATGTTGCCTCTGTCATCACCATCTCATATGTACCATCTTCCTTCAGGGTCAACTGATATTCATCATAATCGGTTCCGCCATAGGAATTTTCCTTATCTTCACCAAAAATGTATACACTACCCTTTGCCGCACCAGCATCAGATGCAGCGGAATTTCCTGCATTGCCGGAAGACTTGGATCCTCCAAGGAACTTAACACCCAGTCCACCGACCAAAAGACCAACGATCACTGCGACGATCACTAAAACAACAACTTTATTCTTCTTCACAATATCATCTCCTTCTTCTTCCTGCTTTGGCAGACTCTTTGCATATTTTGCCCAACGGATGCTGGTCAAGATGATCAAAAGTCCACAAATACCAAAGACAATAATATCTAAGATTATCAGTGCGATCTCCCATGGAGCCTTCTGGCTTGCCACCGTTCCGTCATCGGAAACGCTGTCCATGGCATTGGATGTACCAACTGCATAGATCACATTCTTTGCAGCGCGTGCCACATTGTTCATAACAGTCGCATTGGATGTCCAGTCTGTCGTACTTCCATCTTCCTCTGCGTAGGAATCCAGTGCCCAGTAACTCTTGTTGGTGTTCAGCCACAGGTCGGTTCCTGCCGCAAGACCGGATACGATATCCTGATAGAACATTGCCGGTACGGAAGCCTGGTCTGTGATGACCATACCTTCAAATCCCCATTCACCACGGAGTACATTGGTCATAAGTCCCTTGTGTGCGCCGACCCAACGGGCACCGATACGGTTCATACCAGCCATGGCTGCGTTGGTATTTCCGATCGTAACGGTATATTCAAATCCCTTTAAGTAAATTTCACGGATTGCCTGCTCATTTGCAAACATAGCACCGCCATAACGGTTGGTCTCCTGATCGTTCAAAGCAAAGTGCTTCATATAAGTGATAACGCCTTTTTCTCTTGCGCCCTTAACCTCATTTCCTGCCAACTGACCGGAAAGGAAACCATCCTCTGAGAAGTATTCAAAGTTACGTCCGCTGTATGGAGAACGATGAATGTCAACACCCGGTGCATACCAGCCGGCAACGCCTGTGTTGATAGAGTCCTCGCCAAGACTGAGTCCCATTTCATACAAAAGATCTGTATTCCAGGTACAAGCCATCACGGCTTCTACCGGATATGCCATAGCAGACTGTCCACCGACCAGTGTTCCGGAAATACCGGAGGTACCGTCTTTATCTGTGGTTGCCGGAAGTCCGATATCATCTGCCTGAATGGTTGCATAACCACCCTGACGTACCAGTTGCATTGCGCGGTCTGCGGATAATTCGCTGACAAGTTCTGACCAGATCTCATCATCATAAGATGCATCCTTTGCATCGGATACCTTTTTATCACTATCCTGCTCAAATTCCGGCATAGCACTGCCGTCATTTACCACGTCATCGCTTCGATCCCATTGCAGATCAGAAAGCAAGGCATCACTTGCCGTCATGTTTCCATCTGCATAAGTGCTTGGGAATGATCCACTCCAGTCACTTCTGGTAAGATAAGCAAAGGAATCATCATAGTAACGGATATCGACATCTGCAAACTGGTTTGTGATGTCATTTCCTGTTTCCGTAGATTTCGCATAAGTTGTAGTATCCAGCGTATCTACAGTCGTCTTATAAGTCATATCCGCATTGCCGTCTGCATCCATACCATTGTCTGTGGTATAGCCCTTGGCTGCTAAGATATTATTGAGTGCCTCATGTGCATCGCTTGCTGCCGTAAAATAATAATCTCCGGCATCTACCACATAGGTCTTTGCATTTGCGGCATCATAGGCTTTCATGACTTCTTTATCCACCGATACGGTAACTGTCTGGTCTTTGCCCGGTTCAATGGAATCTGTCTTTGTAAATCCGACCAGTTCTACGGCTGGTTTTTCAATACCGTTTTCCTTGTCATAGTCGGTATATGGCGACTGCATGTAGACTTCTACGACATCCTTGCCTGCCACATCCCCAGTATTCTTTACGGTCACACTGACTTCGTATGTATCGCCCTTATCCTCTACGGAATAATCAGACCACTTGAAGTCGGTGTAGGAAAGTCCATAGCCAAATGGGAACTGTACGGTAGAAGTGTAGTCATAATCGCCTGCATTTCCGCTTCCCATCACGGCATCTTCGTAACGTGTCTCATAATAACGATAACCAACATAGATACCCTCAGAATAAACAGTATATTTGTTGCCATTTGTCACATCACTGTTGGTGATGGTAAAATCACCAATGTTTTCTATGGATGGCGCACTCTGGGAATCATAGGCATAGGTATCTGCTAAATGTCCTGAGAAGTTAGTCTTTCCGGCAAGTGCTTCTGCAACTGCCTTGATACCTTCCTGACCAACACCGCCGACCCATACACAAGCCTTGACATTCTTGTAGGCTTCGTCATTTAAAAAGCCCAGTTCCATGGCATTGTTGGCATTGACAAGCACAACAACATTATCAAAATTCTGACAAGCCATGGTCAGCATGTCTCTTTCATCCTGATCCAGTTCCAGATATTTGTAGCCGCTTGCCAGTGGCTCGGTTGGGATATCTGCACTCTCGCCGCCACTGCGTCCGATACAAACGATGGCTGCATCATTGTAATCCTTGAAACTGTCTTTCACATCATCTGTGTAGACGCTTGCCGGCACTTCGTTTACGGCAAACTCGCCTGCGCCGGTCTCATCCGGTACGCTCTTGCGGTAATCCTTACCGGCACCGCTGTCATAGAAATCCCATAAGGTTTCATTGACTTCAAAACCGGATGCTTCCATCGCCTTTTTCAAATTAAGAGCCTGGGAAGTATCAACCGATCCGGAACCGGAACCGCCATAGACAAAGTCTACGGAATCCTGTCCCAGCAAAGATACCTTTGCGCCTTCTTTTAATGGCAATCCGTCCTCATTTTTCAAAAGGACCATGCCCTCTTCCTCAATGGTCTGGCAGACTTTTGCAGATTCATCTGTCGTAACCACATCGGAACCACTGGTGTAGACCGTAATCAGATCTTTATACAAAGATGCGTAATAATTGCCGATGGCAAGTGCAACGATCAATACACCACACACAACATAAGTCACTATGGACTTTGTTTTGCTAAATGGTTTTGTCTTCATTGTTTCCTCCTCCTTTTAAGCCTTTGGCTCAATCTTTCTATGCCTACCATAATAAAAAAAGCCAGACCCTACAATGGGTCTGGCACATCTGACCGATTTCTGACATATTTGGCAGATTATCTATGTTCCGCTTCTTTATAAAGGCGCAAAAATTCCGCCGGCATAGGCAGGAGGATCTGCAGGGTAAACATATTATCGGCGACCGAGGTTGCCATGGAACCGCC
>QWCN01004735.1_pt1 | contig 14011 bp, 13 predicted proteins | sample 1972711 | NCBI WGS metagenome assembly QWCN01 (sample SAMN09866707, study PRJNA288562) | Human gut metagenome isolate term1_stool, whole genome shotgun sequencing... | isolation source: gut | host: Homo sapiens | place: USA: California | reverse complement strand
AAAATTCAAAAAAAAGTAATGATACTATTACAAGAACCATTAGAATAAGTGGAAAAACATTTGATAAAATAAATGATTTAGCTGAAAAAAATGACTTAAGTTTTAACAGTGTTATAAATCAAATTATTGAATATGGTTTAGAAAATTTAGATGAAAACTAGTATTTGTATTGACAATGTGTATACATTTATGATAAAATACATATAATATAGTATGGAGGTGTTAAAAATGGCTAAAACTGAAAATATTAATATTAGAATTGAACCCGAACTAAAAAAAGAAGCAGAAGAAACTCTTGATTATCTTGGTTTAACAATGGCTGAAGCTATTAAATTATTTTTAAAACAAGTAACTTTAACTGATAGCATACCATTTAAAATTGAAAAGCCTAAATTCAATAAAGAAACCTTAGCAGCCATTAAAGAAACAAAGGAAATTATGAAAAATTCTGAACAATATAAATCTTTTGAAAATGTAGATGAATTAATGGAGGACTTGAATAATTAATATGAATAAATATACTATATTTAGAACTAATAAATTTAAAAAAGATTATAAAAAAATGATGAAAAGAAATAACTTTGATGAAAAAGAGTTTATAAAAGTTGTTTCAATGATAGCTAATGGAGAAGAACTACCTGAAAAGTATTGCAACCATATATTAGAGCCAAAAAGCGAACGGTCTATACGAATGTCATATAAAACCTGACTGGTTACTTATTTATAGTATAGATAACAATATATTAATTTTAACATTAACAAGAACAGGAACACATTCAGATTTATTTTAAAGGCACACTATAAAAAGTGTACCTTTATTTTTTATTTCATAGTTCTTATTTTTAAATTCACCCCATTATCAAGCTTAATTTGTATTATTTCTTTGTTCTCATCAAATAACATTTCATATTGAGAAACTATGTTTATTTTAATATTATTAATTAAATCTTTAAAGTATAAAAATCCATTTTTATCATTGTATCTACAAATTGTTTTTAAAAATGTTACCTTTCCAAATATACTACCACTTAACTCAATCACAACTATTTTCATATAGTAATGTTTTTTAATAATCTTTTTTAGTTCCTTTTCTTTTACTTTCATAATAAAACCTATCCTCTCTTTAAATTTGTTCCATAATAAAAAACCTTCCCTCTTCAAAAATTCATGTATAAATATTTGAAACATGAACCTATGAATAAGAAAAGTTTATTGGTTTATTTCTTTTTTATTTATTGGTTTAGTAGCAGATTTCCTACCTAATCTATATGTATTTTCATACTATTTATAGCTTTACAACTATTTTTGCATTATCTTATATTCCGCTTCTTTCTAAGTGTCTACCCAAATTTATGCACTTTTCAATTCTAATCTCAATTTATCAGCAATCATTGCAATAAATTCTGAATTAGTTGGCTTTCCTTTAGCTGCTGAAATTGTATATCCAAATATTTGCTCTACTGCTTCTTGTTGTCCTCTTCCCCATGCCACTTCTATTGCATGACGAATTGCACGTTCAACACGACTTGGTGTTGTATTGAATTTTAATGCAATCTTTGGATATAAACTTTTTGTTATTTGATTAATTACATCTATATCATTTACAACCATCATTATAGCTTCTCTTAAGTATTGATATCCCTTAATATGTGCAGGAACCCCTACTTCATGTATAATATTTGTTACTAAAGCTTCTAAATTTTCCTCATTTTTACTACTATTTGCTGATAATTCAATATATTGTTGTCTCTGATCTCTACTAGTTATTAAATTATTATTGCTTTGTGTAGGCTTAAAGAATTTTATATCTCTAATTCTTTTTATTAATAACTCAATATCAAAAGGTTTTACAACATAATATTCTGCCCCTAGTTCTACAGCTCTTTGTGTAATTTTATCTTGTCCTACTGCTGACAACATTATGCATGTTGGTTTTTTTGCTGTTTTTATGATATTAATATTTTCCAAAACTCCTAATCCATCTAAATGTGGCATTATTAGATCCAATAAAACTACATCTGGCGTTGTGTTTGCTATTATATCAATCGCTTCATTTCCATCCTTTGCCATACCTATAACTTCCATATCATTTTGTGCATTAATATAGTTAGATAATGTACAGCTAAAATCTTGATTATCGTCTGCTATTAAAACAGAAATCTTTTCATTCATAATTTTCCTCCTAAATATCACTGTAAATTTTTTACAATTGATATTATAATATTTAATTCGAGGTTTTGCAATTTTATTTGGAAATTTTTTCCAAATATTTTATAAAACGATTATTTTTATTCACTTTTTACCACATATTTTTTAGATATAGTTTTTATTTCTTTTAAAATAATATTTTTTGTATTAAAATCATTTAACAATTTATCTTTTGCGTCTTCTTCTATCTCAATTCTACATACAATACTTTCTGTATAATCAGCATTTATTATATTAATTTTATTATTTTTACAATAATATTTAAAATTCTCAAAAGCATTGTAGTCTAATGTCACTTCTAATTCCTCACCTAAACACTTTTTTATAATATTTGCTTGATCAATAGCCTTTAATAAACTATCTGAGTATGCTCTAACTAATCCCCCTGTTCCTAAAAGTATTCCTCCAAAGTATCTTGTTACAATTATTAAAACATTTGCTAAATTATTTTTTTGTAAAATATTTAACATAGGAGCACCTGCAGTTCCAGATGGTTCCCCATCATCACTAGACTTCTCAATTATTTGATCATTTTCTATTATTCTATATGCAATACAATTATGTCTTGCATCAAAATATTTTTTTCTTGTTTCTTTTATTAATTGTTCTGCCTTTATAACATCATCTACATATATAAAATTTGCTATAAATTTAGACTTTTTATCAACTACTTCTGCTGTTACATTTTTTTCGATTGTTGAAAATTCCATTATTAATAAATCCTTTCTATATATTTACATTAACAATCCTGCTGTATATCCTGTAGAATATGCTATTTGTAAATTAAATCCTCCTGTATAACTGTCTACATCTATAATTTCACCTGCAAAATATAATCCATTTACAATTTTAGATTCCATTGTTTTAGGATTAATCTCCTTAATTGATACTCCTCCACTTGTTACTATTGCTTCATCAATAGGTCTAAATTTTTTTATTTCTATATTTAATCCTTTTAATATTTTTATTAATTCTATTCTCTCTTGTTTTGTTACTTCATTTACTTTCTTTTCTGGATTTATTTTACTTTTCTCAATTACAATGTTTATTAATTTTTGTGGCAATAGTTTTTCTAGACTATTTTTAAATTGTTTATTTTTAAATTCATTAAAATCTCTTAATATTCTATCATTTAGTTTTTCTTCTGAAAGAGCAGGTTTCAAATCTATTTTTAGTACTATACTGTGGTTCTTCAATTTTTCTTCAATATTTTTATATCTAACTAAATGAGCTGATGAACTCAAAATTGTTGGTCCAGATACTCCAAAATGTGTAAATAGCATCTCTCCAAAATCTTTATAAATTACTTTATTTTTTTCTTTATCAATTAATTCTATTTCCACATTTCTTAAACTTAATCCTTGTAATTTATCACATATATTTTTATCATATATTTCTAAAGGAACTAAAGATGGTTTTATATTTGTAATTGTATGTCCTAAGTCCTTTGCAATTTTATATCCATCTCCTGTTGAACCTGTTAGTGGATAACTTTTTCCACCTGTAGCCAAAATCACTTTATCAGTCTCTATAAATCTACCATTTACATTTATACCTACAACTTTTTTTGTTGTTTCTTTCTCATTTTCTTCTACTATAATTTTTTCCACTTTAGAATTATATTCGATTTTAACATTTAGCTCTTTTAATTTTTTAGTAAAGCATTTTAAAACATCTTGTGATTTATCTGTTACAGGAAATACTCTATTTCCTCTTTCTTCTTTTACTTCTAATCCTTGTTGTTTTAAAAACTGAATTATATCCTGATTTGTATAGTTTCTATAACAACTATACAAAAACATTCCATTTCCAGGTGTATTTTTTATAAAATCATCCATTTCTAAAGAAGATGTAATATTACATCTTCCTTTTCCTGTAATTAATAATTTTCTTCCTAATGATTGCATTTTCTCAATCAAAGTTACTTTATTTCCATTTTCTGCAGCACTTATTGCTGCCATCATTCCAGCAGGTCCTCCACCTATTACTACTACTTTCATTTAATTCCTTTCTATTTATATATAACTTTATTTATTCATTTCTTCTATTGCCTTTAATATTCCTAATTTGCCATATTCATAAGTAAGTCCACCTTGCATATATGCAATAAATGGCGGTCTAATTGGTCCATCACAACTAAGTTCTATTGTTGAGCCTTGTGTGAAAGTTCCTGCAGCCATAATAACTTTATCATCATACCCCCCCATATCACTTGGAAATGGTATAACATTAGAATCAATTGGTGAACCTTTTTGAATTCCTTGACAAAATTTTACTAACTGTTCTTCTGAATCTAAAGTTATTGTTTGAACAATATCTGCTCTTTTCTCATTATATTTTGGTTCTACATTATATCCTAATTTTTCTAATATTCTACTTGCAAATATAGCTGTTTTTACACTACTTGCTACTACACTAGGAGCAAAAAATAACCCTTTAAGTAATAATGGATTTTGATTTAAAGATGGACCTATTTCTTTTCCTATTCCTGGTGATGTTAATCTTTCTGCACATAATTCAATTAAATCTTTTCTTCCAACAATATATGCCCCAGAAGTAGCAATACCAGCACCCAAATTTTTCATTAATGAACCTACTGCTATATCTGCTCCTACCTCGATAGGTTCTCTATCTTGTACAAATTCTCCATAACAATTATCTACCATTATAATAACTTCATTATTAACTTCTCTAATAGCTTTAATTACTTTTTCTATTTTCTCAATTGTCAAACTTTTTCTTGTAGAATATCCTCTAGACCTTTGAATTTCAACCAATTTAATATCTTTTTTATAAAGTCTTTCTTGTATTTTTTTAACATTAAAATCATTATCTACTAAATCTATCTGTTCATATTTTATATTATAAGATTTAAGCGAGCTTTTACTTTCTTCCTTTCCTATTCCAATAACAGTCTTAAGAGTATCATATGGTTCTCCCGTGATACTTAACATAGTATCATTTGGTCTTAACAATGCAGACAAAGTAACCGCTAACGCATGAGTACCTGATATCAATTGAGTTCTAACCAAACTATCTTCCGCCTTAAAAACTTCACTATATATCTCTTCAATTTTATTTCTTCCAGGCTCATCAATACCATACCCTGTTGATGAAGTTAGATGTGTTTCTTGCAAATTACATCTTTGAAAAGCATTTAACACTTTACTACTATTAATTTGACATGTACTCTCAACTTCATCAAATATAGGTTTAATATCTTGTTCTACTTCTTTTACTAAATTTAATAAATCTTGTTTCATTCTTCTCTCTCCTTAAAATTCCCATCAGTTGCAAGTTTGCCGTTGGTTCCGGGTTTAAATTGCAATTTTAAGACAATTTTCTTTACTATTTTACTACATTTACGAACATTTTGCAATTTAAACCCAAAACAACTACTACTCACATTTATCTACAAGAATAGTAAATTAATATGAAGAAATTATATATTCTGAATTCATATACTATTAATTAGTAAAAGAGTGAGTAAAATTACTCACCCTAATTTTAATATTTTCCTATAAAATAAATCTATTATCATTTTCAATAATAGCAACTGTTTCATCAACTGTAAAATTTGATGTATCCAATATATTTTGTTCGTTATATCCATTATTCTTAAAGTTGTTTAATAAAGTAATGCAACGTTCTTTCATTTGACAATCTTCAGGTCGTTCTTTATCTCTTAAAAGCAACGTTTTTTCATCCACTAATAATACAATAAATTTTATATAATAGTCCTTAAACTCTTCATACATTTGCTTTAAAGGTGTAGATGTTACAATATAATTAAATATAACATCATATCCGTTTTCTAAATAAGTTCTAATTGTGTTTGTGCATACTTTCCAAAACACATCCAAATGATTTCCTTCTTTCCAAGCCTGAACATATCCACCAATTACTTGATGATAAATGTCATCTCCATCTATCAAGACAGATTTTTTCTTTGATTCTGCAATTCTCTTTGAAATTGTACTTTTTCCAACTCCTGCTGGTCCAGTAATTATATATAAATTAGACATTTTATTTTACTCCTTTTATACATGATTAATATACTTATTAAATTCTTTAAAACTAACTCCAACTGGTATTTTATAGAATCTCCATAAATACTGAAAATGGCGACTCCAATAATTGTCCTTATTAGATGTCGCCATTTAGGTGATTTTTTTATAAATTATAATACATATTTTTTAATTAAAATTGTTCCTCCTGCTATTGTAACTAGTATAATAAGTCCTACTGTAAAATATATTCTTATTTGTCCTGTAGATACTGATAACATTACTGGTGCATCATCTATATCGTCTTCTCCTTGTTTTTTATTATCAGGTGTTGAATCTATATCTGGTAAATTATATTCATTATAATCTTTAGATATTTCTGCTGTATTTACTTTTAATCCCATGTTATTCTCGTCATTTATCCATGTAAGTAATACTTCTACATCTGCATATTCACCTGGTTTTAATAACGTATTTTCTAACAATGTCGTAGATATTATATTATTTCCTTCATCTTTCCATCCTGGATTGTCTTCTGCAACAAATGTCAACCCTGCTGGAAGATAATCTGTTCTTTCTTTTACATATCCTTCTACATTTCCTTGATTATATACACGTATTGAATATTTAAATTTAACTGTTACTTGGTTTAATTTTTTTCTATGTAAATCTACTTTTACAATTTCTTCTGGGTCATTCCATGCATCATGTCCTGTGTTTGTTATTGATTGTTGCCCATTTTCTATTACTATTGCTTGTGTTACCCATTTTCTTAATGCTAAGTCAAATACCTTTACAATTACTTTTTCAAAGTCATCATCATCTTGTTGTCCTGGAATATAATCTCCTTTTTCATCATCTTTATATGATGGTAGCTTTTCATCTTCTGGAAGTACTACATTATTAGGTTGTGAGTCTCTATCTGTTACTTTGTTTTTATTTTCATCTAAATATTCTGTTATATCAGCGATATTAGTAATCTTTTCATTTGTTTTAGCATTTTCTTTAACTTTACACATAATTGGAACTTCTTTATATGCTAAAACTAATTTATCTTCTTTATTTTTTGAAGGTTTAGTAATTTTACTATTTTCTAAATATCTTGTTGTTACTATTCTTCCATCTTCTGATACTGCCCAACCATATTTTTTATTAAAATCACTTTCTACATACTCTAAAGTTGGAGGTAAATGATCTTTTATTTCACTAGCATAACCATCTGTCTCTCCTTCATTATAAACTCTTAACATATATACAACTATATCATTAGGTTTAACTATTAAAGGTTCTTTTGTATGATTATATGTTGCTGTTGTTATTAATTTTCCATTTTCATCTTCTGTATTTAATTTTGAAGTATCAACTACAGGTGCTCTAGTGTATGATCCATCAGTATTTTTTAAATATTCTCCATCTTCAATTGTATCATCATCACTTACAGCTATTATAAATTTTCTTAATGCTAAGTCAAATGATTGTAAAATAATGTTATCATAATCTTCATCATCTTCATATTTTTTCCATTCTTCCGGTTTAGAATCTCTGTCATCTACAGGATTTCCATCTTTATCTGCATCTTCTGATATACAAGCTTCATTTCTAATGATGTTTCCAGCTTTATCTTCTGCTACAACTTTTAATCTTACTGATACTTCTTTATATGAAATATCATTTTCTGTTTTTGTTCCATCATTTTCTCCAAATGCTTTAATCAAGTTTCCTTCAGCTATTTCTTTAGATAAATAATTTGTAGATATTTCTGTTATCTTTTCTTTATTTTCACTATCAGTATATTTAAAATCTCCCCATAAGTAATTTTGGTTAAATTCTATTGCTTCTTTTTCAGCATCTGTTAATATTGTATCAGATTTTAATTCATCTCCTGTTTTTTCAGACCAAATAAATTCTAATCCTTCTGGTATATCTTCTGTGATTTTTGAAGCATAACCATCAAGTGTTCCTTCATTGTAAATTCTAAATGTATATGTAACTATATCACCTTTTTTTACACCAACTGGAGTTTTATTTAATTTATAATCTCCTGTTGTAATTTTCTTTCCATCTTCTCCAATTGTATTTAATTTACTTACATCTACACTTTCTATTCTTTCTGGTACATTTTGATCATTAACTGCTGTAATACGTTTAATTAATTTTAAATCAAATTCTGGTTCTATTTGTTTTGTGTGTAAAGTTTGTTCATCTTCTCCACTTGTTCTTTCTGGAATTACTACTGGTTGTGTACTTACTTTATCAGTAGAGTTGGTCCATAATTTTAAAATTGTATTACTATAGCTATTTTTAAATTTAACTTCTAACTTAGAAATATCTCCAACTTCTGTTTTAGGAATAGAAATGTAAAAATCATTATTCAATTCACTCTTAATATCTGATGTTTCAGTTTTTCCATCACTTTTTAAAATTTTAATTTTTGAATTGTCTATTGATGTACTACCATCTTTTTTTAATGTAACAGTTATATTATCAAGTGTACTCTCGCTTGCTTGACTACTAATTTTAATTGGTCCTACAATATAATTTGATTTAGAATCATCTAATTTATAATCTAGTTCACTTGTTTCTATTTTTATTGGATTTTCTGCTTTAGCTGTTGCGCTATTAGTCCTTGATTTAGCATTCTCTTTAGCTGTTTTTATTAAATAATTATATAATAAATTTGCTTGTTTATTTCTTTGAATTCCATTATCTCCGTCATTCTTTTTATAATTCATTAATGCATCATATGATTCTCCATCCGTTGTATAGTTTAACCAATTATCTCTATCTGTTTGATCATATAAACCTTGTTTATTTTCTCCATAATTTGTAAAATACCATAATGCAGCTTGCTCTACAGCTTTTATATCTTCATTTGTAATTTGAGCATCTTCATTATATTCATCTTTATATATATTTGCATTTTTCAATAATGTTTCTCTATATTCATCTGATGAACCTTGAACATAAAATAAATCTAATACAGCTAATATCGCATCATATTGATTAACACCATCAATAGTTTTATTCCAATCATATATTTTAGCTTTTACGTCTGTTTCATCTGTTTTCATATTAAAAGACTCATTATATTCTTTTATTACACCACTATCCGATTCTCCATCATTATTTAGGAAACCTTCTCCTTCTCTTAAACAAAATATATCTTTATCATTAGAATATGCACTATTAGGATCTGTACTTGTATATCTTAATATATTCCATATTTTAGCTGCCTTTCTATTTTGGAAATCATCAACATGATTATCTCCAAAATATCCATTAATTGCATAACCAAAATTAGTATTTTGTTGTGTCATATATGGACTTAATCCTAAATACATTGATGTTGTTTCAGTTTTTGCATTTACTCCTGAAAATGACATAGTTATAGATAGTCCAACAATAACTACAAGTATTAAACTTAAAATAATTTTTTTCACGTTCATAGGTTTTCTCCTTTTATTCTAAATATACTTATACTAATATTTTACCTTATTTTATAATTAAGTCAATAGCTAAATTTTACATATTTCAACATATTATTAAAAAGCCTTCTGTATCTCTTATATCCCCATGTATTTAAGATTTTATTGTATATTTATATATATATTAAAATTTTATTACAATTTCATTATAAATTTAACACTTCTTAATTTAATTGACTTTTTTCCCTTATCTCCGTAGTAATCTATTCGCCTTTAATATTTTTTATATTTTCACATATCATATTCTTATATTTAAATTAATATAATTTTATAGGTGATTTCATGAAGTTTAATAAAAAAAATATCTACCCAAAACTTATAATAAGTTTAATCTCTATAACTATTTTATTATCATCATTAACAAGTCTGGCTGACGATATAGACTTTCTTGAAGAAGCAAATAACAATAATTCAAGTATTCAAGAAAATAAAATTATAGAAACATATAGCAATAATGAAAAACAACTAAATTTAAACTCTCGTTCTTGTATTGTTTTGGATAGAACTAGCAAACAAATATTATTTGGAAAAAATGAATATAACAAAGTAAAAATGGCTTCAACTACAAAAATAATGACAGCGATTATTGTTATTGAAAATGATGACTTAAACCAAACAGTAGAAATATCAAAAAAAGCTGCCAACACAGGTGGCTCTAGACTAGGTTTAAAAACAGGTGATAAAATAACAATTCACGATTTACTTTATGGATTGATGTTATGTTCTGGAAATGATGCTGCAGTGGCATTAGCAGAATGCACTGCCGGTAGCATACCTGATTTTTCCGAATTAATGAATAAAAAAGCCTCTGAATTAGGATTACAAAATAGTCATTTTGAATCTCCTCATGGCTTAGATTCTGATGGACATTATACAACTGCTTATGAACTTGCCAAATTAGCTGACTATGCATTAAATAACAAAACTTTTTCACAAATAGTAGGAACAAAAACCTACACAGCAACAATTAATGGTAATTCTAAAAATTTATCAAATACAAATGAACTATTAGGAAACTTAAATGGTGTTTATGGAATAAAAACTGGTTTTACAAATGGTGCAAATAGATGTATTGTAACTGCATGTAAAAGAAATGATATGGACATTATCTGTGTTGTATTAGGTGCAGATACAAAAAAATTTAGAACTAAAGATAGTATTTCATTAATCGAATACACATTTAACACATTTGAACATATTAACATTGAAGAATGTATTAATAAAGAATTTGAAAAATGGAAAACTGAAAACTTAGATGATTTTACTATTAATAAATCTATAAATTCAAACTTAGAAATTAAAACAGCCAAGTTAGAACATCCTATTATTGCTATAAAAAAAGAAGACATTAATAATATAAGTTTCTCTATATCTGCAACTAAAATATTATCTGCTCCTGTTTTAGAAGGAACTTCTATAGGAAATATGACCCTAACATCTAATTCAAATTTAATTGCTAATACCAATATTATACTAAGCAATTCTGTAAAGAAAAAAAATATTCCAAGATATTTATATGATTTTATAAAAAATTATAATAACATTATTTATAATATTTCTATATAAAAACTAAAAATATCAATTTGTATTATTAGTTAAAAATTAAATTTTTCTAGAATAAATTTATAAAAAACAAAGTGCCTATTTTAATATATAGGCACTTTATTTTTTATTTTACATTTTCTTTTATGTATTCAACTACATCTTCTACTGTTACAACTTTTTCTGCATCACTATCTGGAATTTCTATATCAAATTCTTCTTCTAGCGCCATTACTAATTCAACTATATCTAATGAATCAGCTCCTAAATCATCTATAAATGATGCTTCCATTGTAACTGCATTTTCTGCAACTCCTAATTGTTCTACTATAATTCCTTTTACCTTTTCTAAAACTTCTTCTGAACTCATTACCCGAGTTCACCTCCTCTCAAGTTTACAAAATGATTTATTCATTTATAATTCTTTTTCATATTTCATTTATATTATATGTTTTTATATTTGTCAAGTATATTCAAAAAATAAATTTCATTTATACTACATAGTCATTTATTTACAAAATACATTACTTTTTATTGTTTATTAGCTTCTTTTTGTTTTGTAAATTGTTCTATCATTTTATCTACTGCTTTATTTTGAACAAATTTTTCAGCTTGAATAATTGTATATTCAAATAATAATTCATCACTACTTCCATGTGCTTTTACTACTGGTTTCTTAACCCCTAAGAACAATGCTCCACCATATGATTTATAATCCATTGTTTTACTAAATCTTTTTATAGCTGGTAAAGATGGTACTGCTAAAACTTTAGCTAATAAATTTTTAGTCATACTTTCTGTTAATGATTTTTTCACAAGTTTTCCTAGTCCTTCTGTCGTTTTCAAAAATACATTTCCAGTAAATCCATCAGCAACAATTGCATCTATCTTACCTGAAAAAGCATCTCTTCCTTCTACATTTCCAACAAAATTTATATTTAACTCTTCTGATTTTTCTTTTAATAATTTATAACTTTCTTTTACTAACTCATTACCTTTGGTTTCTTCTGTACCAATGTTTAATAAACCTATTTTAGGATTTTCAATTTCATATGTGTTTTTTAAGTATATACTAGACATTTGTGCAAATTGTAACAAATTTATTGGCTTACAATTTGTATTTGATCCACAATCCATTAACAATAACTGGCTTTTATATGATGGTAATATTCCTGCTAATGCTGGTCTATCTATTCCTTTTATTCTGCCAACTAAAAGAGTAGCTCCAGCAAGTAGTGCCCCTGAATTTCCTGCAGAAATAAATACATCTCCTTCTTCCTTTTTTAACATATTAAATCCAACAACCATTGATGAATCTTTTTTGTGTTTTATCGCAAGAGTTGGTGTATCTTCCATTTCAATTGTTTCTGTGGCGTTCTTTATTTTTAATCTATCAGAAATTTCTTCTAATTCTTTTCCATAAAATTCTTTTATTTTATTTCTTATTACATCTTCTTTTCCTATTAGTACAACTTCAGCCTTTACTTTATTTATTGCATTTACTGCTCCTTTTATATTTGCATCTGGGGCATTGTCTCCTCCCATTGCATCTAGAAGTATTTTCATTTTTGTCCTCTCCTTATTCGTTTATATTATTATATTTTAACTTTTCTTATTTTATTATTATTTTTATAAAAAAGCAATAGTTTAATAATAACAAAACTAAAAAAAACTTTTATTTTTTAAGCAAATAGATAATTTGCATATCTTTCATTCTATAAAAAAACAAATGGACAAATATAAAATTATATTGTCCATTCATTTTGGTCTGCTAGAGTTATATTAATGCAAAATTTATTAAAAGCTTTGTTTTAGCTTCTTCACGGTAATCTTCTGCTCTCTTTTGCTTTTCTAATACTTCTTGTGCTAATTGTCCACCTAATTTGTCTTTCAAGCATATCATCCAAATCACAAATGAGAGTATCCAAAGATAACTCGTCAGAAATAAGTAGCAAATAGATATATGCTACAATAAACATTTCTTGGATTTCTTCTTTCTTCAAGAAGCCTCCTTCTGTTGCAATTATAGCAGCAATACTACGATACAAATCAACTTCAAATTCGTACTCCGAAGAAATTTCTTTAATTGTATCAGTGTATTCATCTATCGCATCTTCAAGACTTTTCTTCTTTTTTTTCATTTTTTCAAACAAAGTTGAATAACCAGGCATGTCTTTTGATGTACTTTGCAAAATTTCAGGAACTTCCTCGATTTTCTTAAGTGCTTGACAAACTTGATCTTTTTCTAGCATTTTTTCAGACAGTTCATCTTTAACGCACAAAATCTTCTGTTCTTTTCTCATTGTGTTAATTATCATTGGCAGAATCCGATTAAGCTCATTAACTTTAGCTTTTCTTAAATTATTTTCTTTCATATTTCTTACCTCACTTTCTTAGTCTGTTATTGAAAGAAACTAAACGCAAACCATTATACGTTTTATGTTAATAATTATAACAGTTTTCATGTTTTATGTCAATAATAGATATTTCCTAATTACATTTTTATTTTATCTCAAATCAATTCGTGAAAAAAGGTATATATTTAAAATTAAGTTCGACTTGAGTATTTATTTTTGTTTCTATTTAAGTATGTATCTTTAATTTGAATATTTGCATACCTTAAACGCCTTGGAAAATGAAACTTTTAAATATATATCTTTTTTCATGAATTAATATTTTTAAGGAAACACAAAACTAAAAAGAGTCATTATTAACTAAATGTTAATTATGACTCTTTTTTATTATATTAAACAATTTTATTATTCAATA
>QWCN01004726.1_pt1 | contig 14047 bp, 12 predicted proteins | sample 1972711 | NCBI WGS metagenome assembly QWCN01 (sample SAMN09866707, study PRJNA288562) | Human gut metagenome isolate term1_stool, whole genome shotgun sequencing... | isolation source: gut | host: Homo sapiens | place: USA: California | reverse complement strand
CTTGCCAAGACACTGTTCGGACTTTACAGTGCTACGGAAGGCCATATTTATATTGATGGTAGAGAGGTACGGATCAAAACACCAATGGATGCGATCCGGCATAAAATTGCCTATGTACCGGAAGACCGTCTGACGGAAGGGCTTTTCCTGACACAGTCGATCGAGAATAATATGATCGTATCCAATATTGACAGGCTCAGGACTGCAAAGAAAATGGTGGATTATGAGAAGGGGCATCAGGACAGTCTTTCCTGGGTGAAGAACCTTGGAATCAAGCTGAACGAGCTGGGTGACGGGATCCAGACGCTTTCCGGAGGAAACCAGCAGAAGGTTGTCCTTGGTAAATGGCTGGAGACAGAGCCCCGTGTACTGATCCTGAACGGACCGACCGTTGGTGTGGATATTGCAGCTAAATTTGACATACATGCTTATTTAAGAACACTTGCAGAGAAAATGAACCTTGCTATTCTTCTGATCTCTGATGATATATCAGAAGTGCTCAATAACTGCAACAGGATCCTGATCATCAAGAATGGACGGATCGTCAGTGAGCATGTCAATACAGAACTGGATCCGCACAAACTGCAGGAGCTGGTTACAGGCGGTAAGGAGGAAACAGCATGAAAGGCAGAAATCTACTGAAGAAAAATGAGTTTTATATAACGGTCATTATTATTGTGCTGGCCTGTATCATTCAGGTGATCAGTGGACAGTTTTTTACTTCCAACAACCTGGTGGATCTGCTGCGGAGCATGATCGTACCGGGGATGATGGCAGCAGGTCTGTTTATGGTCATCGTATCCGGAAACATCGATGTTTCTTTCCCGTATACAGCAATGCTCTGCATGTTTGCGGTAACAAAATGGTTTTCTGTTATTGATTATCAGGGACCGGTATTCCTGGCGTTTCTGATCGCAGGAGTGATCGGTATGGTTCTTGGACTCCTGAACGGCGTGCTTGCTGCATGGTTAAAGCTTCCGACCCTGATCATCACGCTTGGTACCTGTACGATCTTCCTTGGCATTACCCAGGGTGTTCTGCAGAGTAGTGTTATCTCTGTGCTGCCGGTACCCATGGCAAAGATGGTAACAACAAATCTGTTCAGTGTAGTAAACGGAGAGACAGGACTTGGAAGCTCCATGCCAGTCAGCATTCTGTTTCTTGCTGCGATTTATCTGATCGTCGGGTTTATTATGAAATATACGATGCTTGGACGTGGTATTTATGCAGTTGGCGGTGATCCTGTGGCAGCAGAAAGAGCAGGATTCAATGTAAGCTTTATCCGTATTTTTGTATTTACCTTTATGGGTGCCATCGGCGGGATCACAGGTATCACGCAGGTTACCGTTTCAGGAATGTGCCAGATCAATTTCTTTGATGGCTATGAAATGACTATTATCGCAGCGGTAGTGCTTGGCGGTGCCAATATTGCGGGTGGTTCCGGCTCGGTGATCGGAACGTTCCTCGGTGTGCTCCTGATGAAGATGATCTCAAATAACCTGATCCTGCTTGGAATCCCGACTAACTGGAGCAAGTTTATGACAGGTATCCTCATCATCGCAGGTGTAAGTATGTCAGCCTATAAGAGTGTGCTTGCAAAACGTAGGATTGCATCCAATATACTGGAAAACGGACATAAGGAGGAGGCATAACCATGGAAAAGAAAAAGACTTTTGACGTAAAGAGCCTTCTGAAGATCAGTTCCAACAATAAAAAACTGTTAGGAATGCTTATATTGGTTATCATTGTATTGTCGATCGCTACAGGCGGCAGCTTTGCTAAGATCGGTCAGTTTCAGCTGATTGCTTATCTGTTTCCTGAAATGGGTGTGCTTGCCCTTGGCATGATGCTCGCCATGGTCAGTGGAGGTATTGACCTGACAGTTATTGCAGTAGCCGATCTTGCCGGGATACTGAGCTGTCTTTTGATGAAGGCGATCATGCCGGCAGATGCTTCTATGCCGGTTCAGATCCTGGTACTGCTTGTGACACTGGCCTTTGCCCTTCTGATCGGGGCGGTCTGCGGATTGTTTACCGGAACCCTGATCGCAAGAGTTGGTGTTCCTGCCATGGTGGCTACTCTGGGCGCTTCGGATATTATTCTGGGAATTGCAGTAGGTATTACGAATGGATCCTCCATTAAGGAGCTGCCGTCTATTTTATACAGGGTAGTCAATTTTGAATTGTTCGGGCTGATCCCGGGGACAACGATCGTATTTATTATCTGCGCTGCACTGGTAGCATTTCTTCTGAATAAGACCGCAACCGGATTCAAGATCTATATGATCGGATCCAATGCGACAGCTTCTGAATATTCCGGAAGTGATAACAAGAAGATCCTGACACTTACCTATATGATCAGCGGCATGCTATCAGCAGTATCCGGTCTTCTGATGTGCGGGCATTTCAATTCAGCCCGTTCTGACTTTGGAAAGTCCTATCTGACACCGGCGATTCTGATCTGTGTACTGGCAGTTATTATCCTGCAGTCTCTTTCTTCAGGATTTGCCATGTTCCCGTCCATTTCTGATTATTACAAGAACCTGATCTGGGGACTTGTACTGATTGGAATTATGATCATCAACGTAGTAACAGCAACAAGAAAGAAGAAATCATAAATTTGACAACATCTTAATTCCCCTTATTATATCAGTGTTTATTTTACACAGCAGGATCCCGGGCTTCCCTCCCGGGATTCTGCATGTTCTCCGGCATATCTGCAAATCCCTTCCGTGTAATATTCACACCGCTTAAATGTCGTTTTATACCAAGTCTCTTGTAAACAAAAACGGGAGTGTTTATGATAGAAAAAATGATAATCAGATAGAAGGATAAAAAAGGTAAAAGGGTTTAAAACCAATATATAAAGTCAGCTATTACAAATAGCAGCAAAAAAACAGACGGACAGAGATCCGTCTGTTTTTTTGTCCGGAAATATGCTAAAATCAAGAAAAACTGACTTGGAGTGCAGAAATTGCGACAGAATCATTACATTACTATTATTTCCAATCGTAAGCAGATCGTGCTCGGCACAGATAAAATTCTTTATGTTCTGGTGAATGGAAGGAATACGGAGATTCATGTTCTGGGAGATAAGGTGTACGAAACAAGAGTTTCCATCTTGGAGCTTGCAGGGCAGCTTGCGGAGGGTTTTATCAGGATACACAGAGGATGCCTTGTGGCTGTGAGGGTCATCCATGATATTACAGACAGAGTATATCTGAATAACGGGGAGGCGCTGGAATTTACGGAGCGCAGGAAAAAGGAGATCATACAGCAGTTTCACCGGCTGCAGAAGGATATGATCCGCTCCTTTAGTGACGGAAAAACGCCTGCCAGCAGGGAAGCCTACAACAGCTGTTATAGGAGCTTTGACCATATGCCCTTTGCCTTCACAGATATTGAGATGATCTTTGATGAGAAGAAGCATGCGGTTGACTGGATTTTCTGTTATGGAAATGAAGCACTGGCAAGGATCGAAAAGATGCCTCTTGATGAACTGATCGGCAGCTCCTTTGGCAGCCTGTTCAGCAACATGGATGTGAAATGGCTGAACGGCTATGAGAGAGCTACGCTGTATGGGGAGACACTGGAGCTTACCGATTACAGTCCGGAGATTGATACCTATCTGAAGGTGATCTGCTTCCCTACCTTCCCCGGACACTGCGGCTGTATTCTGTTTGATATCCATGAGATCGAATATATAAAGAGCAGTGATGAGGCAGAAAAGGCACTGCAGCTTTATGGTTTTACTTATCTTGGGAAACATTAATGAATAGCAGTTGCGTTGGTCAATAGTTGTGATGTAATATAAATATATAGATATTAAAATCACAACAGCTAAGATGATAAGGGAATGATCGGAATTGACTTTCTCTTGTTGTTTCCAAAAGAGAAAGTGAGGTTATGAAAAATATTGACCAACATAGAACAGCTGTCGAGGGAAACCGGAATAGCTATAAAACAGCTGAATAGACTCAATCGTGATAAATGGTATCATGGAACAACGTTAGAATCTTATAAAAATATATGTATGCAGGGTGTTTTGTATTCGTATAATATAGGTACACAGTTGGATTTTGGAACTGGTTTTTATCTGACGGAAAGTCTTGATGCAGCAAGTCGGTATATGGATCGATTGCCGGAATTAGATATATCAGGTAAATTAGTAGAAAGAAAAGAATGGTGTGTCATAGAATTTGAATTTAATCCATTTAAATTACTGTTTGAAACAGAAAATCAGTATAAATATTGTAACTTTCCTGTGCATGATGAAAAATTTGCAAAATTTGTATTTGAAAACAGACTGAAAAATGTGTACAATGAGAATCCACATGGATATGATATTATCTGGGGAGTAATGAGTGATAGTATTCCACCTGAAATTATTATGTCGTATCTGAATAATGAAATTACTTATGAAAATGCGATCAAAGCTTTACAAAAACCACAAAGTATGAAACAATTATATATAGGTAATCAGGCAATTTGTAATATGCTTCATATTTCTAATCTGGTAGAATTTAATAAAAAGGAGGAAAATTGAATATGGTAAAAGAAAAACGATATACAATTGAAAGTGAACTTACCAATGCACTGTTAAGATTTTCCTTTGGGAAATTGACGGTAGAAGAGGCAGAGGATAGAGCGAGAACTGCAGCAGCTAATTGGGATTCATCTAATGAAGCGTTGGCACATAAAGGTTTGAACTGGTATGCAAAGCAGATTGTAGCTAAGCTATAAACAAGCTATAAATGGGATCTATTCCATTGACAAATAAACAGGCATGGTGTAGCCTATAGACAGATGTCAGTCAGAAGACGGCATTCGAGTGAAGAATTCAATATTGTGAAATCTCTTATTCAGAGCAGTGGAGGTACATAGGACCTGAGAAGCTGCGGCAACCCCGAGATGGAAGGTGCCAACCTGAGCGAGTATCATCGAACAATAAGAGGATTTGATAATCGAACGTCGATCCGCTTATTTCCCGTAAATAAGCGGATTTTCTTTTGTCATGCATAGTACAGTAACTGGTCATATTTTTAGAAAAGGAGAACACAAATGGAGAAAAGATTATTTACTTCCGAATCCGTAACAGAAGGCCATCCCGACAAAGTCTGCGATGCCATTTCCGATGCGATCCTGGATGCCTGCATGGCCAAGGATCCCATGAGCCGCGTAGCCTGTGAGACAGCTACCTGTACCGGCTTTGTACTGGTAACAGGAGAGATTACCACCAATGCATATGTGGATATTCAGAAGGTAGTACGTGATACTGTGAAGGAAATCGGCTACACCAAGTCAGAATATGGCTTTGATGGCAACACCTGTGCGGTTCTTGTGGCAATTGATGAGCAGTCCTCAGATATCGCCATGGGCGTTGACAAGGCACTGGAAGCAAAAGAGAACAAGATGTCTGATGAGGAGATCGAGGCAATCGGCGCCGGCGATCAGGGTATGATGTTTGGTTATGCAACCAACGAAACAGAGGAGTATATGCCTTATTCCATCGCCCTTGCACACAAGCTTGCAAAGCAGCTCACAGATGTCCGTAAAAACGGAACTCTGCCTTATCTGCGTCCCGATGGAAAGAGTCAGGTTTCTGTAGAATACGATGAGAATGGCAAGCCGATCCGTCTGGAAGCAGTTGTCCTTTCCACACAGCATGATCCTGATGTTACACAGGAGCAGATCCATGAAGATATCAAGAAGTATGTATTTGATCCCATCCTTCCCAAGGAGCTTTTGGATGAGAATACCAAATACTTCATCAATCCTACAGGCCGTTTCGTAATCGGTGGACCTCACGGAGACGCAGGTCTTACCGGACGTAAGATCATTGTAGATACCTACGGCGGATATGCACGTCACGGCGGCGGTGCTTTCTCTGGTAAGGACTGCACCAAGGTAGACCGTTCTGCAGCTTATGCAGCACGTTATGTAGCAAAGAATATCGTAGCAGCAGGACTGGCTGATCAGTGTGAGATCCAGCTTTCCTATGCGATTGGCGTTGCACAACCCACCTCTGTCAGAGTAGATACCTTCGGAACCGGCAAGGTTTCTGATGAGAAGCTGGTTGAGATCGTAAGAGAGAACTTCGATCTTCGTCCTGCAGGGATCATCAGGATGCTTGACCTTCGTCGTCCGATCTACAAGCAGACAGCAGCTTACGGACACTTTGGCCGTAACGACCTTGATCTTCCCTGGGAGAAGCTTGACAAGGCAGATGCTCTGAAGAAATATTTATAAAAACCGGCACCAACACGAAAAAATGAGGGAAAGGCTGTCATGCAGCCGGAAAGGGAAGAGAATGTCACGATATGTAAAAGATATGCCGTTAAACAAGGATCCTAAATTTGTCAGCTTTATGATGAACGATTATCTGGCAAAGAACAGATTCACACCCTTTGATTATAAAGGAGAGCAGGTATACCGTGCCGGAGATGCCATGCTGGAGGGCTTCAAATATCTGAAATGGTCATTTGAGGACGGAAATTTCCATATAGAAGCATGGATGAAGAGCATGGGAAAAGAAATGGGTCTTGACGGATTCGTTGGCTGTCTGCAGAAGAAGCCTTATAAGGAGAGCCTTGAGCAGCTCTATACCCTGTTAGAGCAGGATGTTGAGATTCCTGAGGGTGCAGAAGGTGCAGATGGTTCTGTAACAGTAGCAGTCAATACGGTAGATAATGCCGGAGCAGCCAAAATTGCACTTGTGTTTGGTATTCTCAGTATCGTGACAGCACTTCTGATTCCGCTTGCCGGCATTCTGTTTGGAAGTCTTGGCATGAACCGTGCCAGACTTGGTTCAGGTTCAAGCATGGCAAAGCAGGCCAATATCGGAAAGGTGCTCAGTGTCATCGGTGTTGTTATTGCCCTGATAAACTGGCTTCTTGCAATTCTGCTTTAAACCGGAACAGATACTTTAAAAGAATATCTTTTTTTGCTAGAATAAAAGAGTATCATGATCATAGTGATCATGGTACTCTTTTTTCAACGAATGAAAATAAAAGGAAACAGATATGGCATTTACGCATCTTCATGTACATACAGAATACAGTCTTCTGGACGGTTCCAACAAAATAAAGGAATATGTCAGGCGTGTTAAGGAGCTTGGCATGGACAGTGCAGCGATCACAGACCATGGCGTTATGTATGGGGTGATCGATTTTTATAAAGCGTGCAGGGCAGAGGGGATCAGGCCGATCCTTGGCTGTGAGGTCTATGTGGCACCCAATTCCCGTTTTGATAAGGAGCTGACTGGAGGGGATGACAGATATTATCATTTGGTGCTCCTTGCAGAAAACAATACCGGCTATAATAATCTGACCAGGATCGTAAGCCGTGGATTTACCGAGGGGTATTACTATAAGCCCAGGGTAGATATGGAGCTGTTACAGGAATTCCATGAGGGCATTATAGCCCTTTCTGCCTGTCTGGCAGGAGAGGTGCAGCGCTATATCACCAAAGGGCTTTATGATGAGGCAAAGAAGACGGCACTGAAGTATCAGGCATGCTTTGGCAAGGGCAATTATTTTCTGGAGCTGCAGGATCACGGACTGCCGGAGCAGAAGATGGTCAATACGGCGCTGCTGCAGATGAGTAAGGAGCTGGATATTCCGCTGGTAGCGACCAATGATGTGCATTATACCTATAAGGAGGATGTAAAGCCACACGATATCCTGCTTTGCCTCCAGACCGGCAAGAAGCTGGCAGATGAAGACAGAATGCGTTACGTGGGCGGTCAGTACTATGTGAAGAGTGAAGAGGAGATGAAGGCTCTTTTCCCTTATGCATGGGAAGCCGTGGAGAATACCCAGAGGATTGCGGACAGATGTAACGTGGAGATCGAGTTTGGCGTGACCAAGCTGCCTCATTTTGAAGTGCCGGAGGGATATGATTCCTGGACGTATCTAAACAAGCTCTGCAGGGACGGACTGAAGGAGCGTTATGGGGATGAGAATGCACCAGCCGGGAAAACGGGACAGACCTTAAGAGAACGCCTTGATTATGAGCTTTCTGTTATCAAGACTATGGGGTACGTGGATTATTTCCTGATCGTGTGGGATTTTATCAATTATGCCAAGTCCAATCAGATCATGGTGGGACCGGGGCGTGGTTCTGCGGCGGGAAGTATTGTTTCCTATACGCTGAAGATCACGGATATTGACCCGATCAAGTATAATCTGCTGTTTGAACGCTTCCTGAACCCGGAGCGTGTGTCTATGCCCGATATTGATATTGATTTCTGCTTCGAAAGAAGACAGGAGGTTATTGACTATGTCAGCCGCAAATATGGCAAGGAAAAGGTGGTCCAGATCGTAACCTTCGGTACACTGGCGGCAAAGGGTGTGATCCGTGATGTGGGAAGAGTGATGGATCTTCCTTATAATTATGTAGACAGTCTTGCCAAGATGATCCCGCAGGAGCTGAATATCACCATTGATAAGGCACTGCAGATGAATCCGGAGCTGCGGGGACTGTATGAGAGTGATCCCAAGGTGAAGGAACTGATCGATATGAGCAAGCGTCTTGAGGGTCTGCCAAGGCACACATCCATGCATGCAGCCGGTGTCGTGATCTGTTCCAGACCCGCAGAGGAGCTGGTACCGCTTTCGAGAGGTGCCGATGGTTCGATCACGACCCAGTTTACCATGACGACCATTGAAGAGCTGGGGCTTCTGAAAATGGATTTTCTGGGACTCCGTACCCTGACTGTGATCCGGGATGCGGTAGCCCTTGTGAAGAAGAGTAAGGGTGTTTCTATTAATATCGATCAGATCGATTATGATGATAAAAAGGTGTTTGCATCCCTTTCCACGGGAAAGACGGACGGGGTGTTCCAGCTGGAAAGCGGGGGCATGAAGAACTTTATGAAGGAATTGAAGCCAGAGAATCTGGAGGATGTGATCGCGGGAATTTCCCTGTATCGTCCGGGTCCCATGGACTTTATTCCAAAGTACATCAAAGGTAAAAACAGTGAAGGATCTATCGTGTACAGCTGTCCGCAGCTTAAGCCGATCCTGGCACCGACCTATGGCTGTATCGTATATCAGGAGCAGGTTATGCAGATCGTGAGGGATCTTGGGGGCTATACCCTTGGACGAAGCGATCTGGTGCGGCGTGCCATGAGTAAGAAGAAACAGGCGGTCATGGAAAAGGAGCGTGCTAACTTCATTTACGGAAATGAAGAGGAGGGTGTGCCCGGCTGTGTGGCAAAGGGTATTTCAGAGCAGGTAGCTTCCGGAATCTATGATGACATGATGGATTTCGCCAAATATGCATTTAACAAGTCCCATGCGGCCTGTTATGCGGTGGTTGCCTATCAGACAGCTTACCTGAAATATTACTATCCGGTAGAATTTATGGCGGCGCTTATGACTTCCGTGATTGATAACCCCGGAAAGGTGGCAGAATATATTATGGTGTGCCGCAGTATGGGGATCAGCATCCTGCCGCCTGACATCAATCAGGGAGAAAGCGGTTTTTCTGTAAAGGACAGATCCATCCGCTATGCCCTGACAGCAATCAAGAGCGTGGGACGGCCTGTGATCGAAGCTGTTGTGAAGGAGCGGAATGAGCACGGTGAATTTTTGAATCTGAAGGATTTTATCAGCCGTATGTCCGATAAGGAGATCAACAAAAAGGCGATTGAGAACTTTATCAAGGCCGGGGCTTTTGACAGCCTGCCCGGTACCAGAAAACAGTTTATGGTAGCTTACGGGAAGATCATGGATCATATCGTGAAGGACCGGAAGAACAATATGGCAGGACAGATGAGTCTTTTTGACCTGGTTTCCACAGAAGAAAAAGAGGAGTTTGATATCCGTCTTCCTGATGTTGGGGAGTATCCAAAGGAGATGCTCCTTGCCTTTGAAAAGGAGGTGCTTGGTGTCTATGTCAGCGGGCATCCGCTTGAAGAACAGGAGGAGCTCTGGAAAAAAGGGATCACCAATACCACAGCAGACTTTGTACTGAATGAGGAAACGGGTATTCCGATAGTGAAGGATGGTGACAGCGCCACGATCGGCGGCCTGATCGCAGATAGAAAGATCAAGTATACAAAGAATGACAAGATCATGGCATTTCTGCAGATCGAGGATCTGCTTGGCAGCGTGGAGGTCATTGTTTTTCCAAGGGACTATGAAAAATACAACAGCAGGCTTGTAGAAGATGGTAAGGTCTTTATTAAAGGCCGTGTATCTCTTGAGGAGGACCGGGATGGCAAGCTGATCTGTGAAAGGATCACTTCCTTTGATGAAATCCCAAAGAAGCTATGGATCCGATTCCCCACTATGGAGGCATATGAAGCAGGGATCGAGGATCTTTTAAGGGATATCTCGGAGTCAGAAGGGAATGACAGTGTTGTTCTTTATATAGAAGATAAAAAGCAGATGAAAAAACTGCCTCCGGGAAGAAACGTAAATGCAGATGAAGCTCTTTATGATGCCTTATGTAAAAAGTATGGAAAAGATAACATAAAAATAGCATGGGACGTGAAAAAAGATTGAAATAGGCAGAAAAAAGGGTTAAAATAACCTCAAATCAGAGAGGAATCTGAAGATACGGAAAGGATTGGGAGCATATGGCAAAGGAAATTAAGACCATTGGTGTTCTGACAAGCGGCGGTGATGCCCCGGGTATGAATGCAGCAATCCGTGCAGTTGTCAGAAAAGCAATTGCAAACGGTGTTAAGGTTAAGGGAATCAAGAAGGGTTATAAGGGCCTGTTAAATGAAGAGATCATTGATATGGAAAAGAAGGATGTTTCCGATACCATTGAGCGTGGTGGAACGATCCTTGGAACAGCAAGATGTCCGGAGTTCAAGACAGAGGAAACCCAGCTGAAGGCAGCAGAGATCTGCCAGAAGCATGGAATTGACGGTCTGGTTGTCATTGGCGGTGATGGTTCTTACAGAGGAGCACAGGCACTGGCAAGACATGGGATCAATACTATCGGACTTCCGGGAACTATCGATCTGGATATTGCCTGTACAGAATATACGATCGGATTTGATACAGCGATCAACACGGCCATGCAGGCAATCGATAAGATCAGGGACACCTCTTCCTCCCATGAAAGATGCAGTATTATTGAAGTAATGGGCAGAAATGCCGGATATATTGCATTGTGGTGCGGTGTTGCCAATGGAGCAGAGGATATTCTGCTTCCTGAGAAATATGACTTTAACGAACAGAATATCATTAATAATATTATCAATAACAGAAAGCGTGGGAAGACCCATCACATTATCATCAATGCGGAGGGTATCGGACATTCTACATCCATGGCGAGAAGGATTGAAGCAGCTACAGGAATCGAGACAAGAGCTACGATTCTTGGCTATATGCAGCGTGGAGGAAGTCCTACCTGTAAGGATCGTTTCTATGCCTCTATTATGGGAGCGTATGCAGCTGATATTATCTGCGAGGGAAAGAGCAATCGTGTAGTTGGCTATCAGCATGGTGAGTTTGTTGATTTTGATATTGAGGATGCGCTGGCTATGCAGAAGACGATCCCGGAATATCAGTATCAGGTCAGCAGGATCCTGTCCCTGTAAGACGGATATAGTAGATAATCTGACACAACGCAATGAGGCGGAGTTTTTACTCCGCCTTTTTCTACAGGAGGATTATATGATTTCCAGTACAGCAAACAGCCGGGTGAAGCATGTAGTACAGCTTCGTGAAAAGGGCAGAGAGCGAAAAAAGGAAGGTGTTTTTCTGGCAGAGGGTATCAGAATGTTTCAGGAAACACCAGCCAGCAGGATCAGGGAATTATATATAGAAGAAACACTGGCAGAACGGCCGCAGACAGAAGATTTTTCTGAAAAAATCGAAGCCTGCAGACAGGCAGGTATTTTCGTCGAAACAGTCAGCAGTGAGGTCATGAAAAAGATGGCGGATACCATGTCACCACAGGGAGTACTGGTGGTGGCGGAGATGTTTGCTTATCAGCCGGAAGAGCTGATCCGGGAGGCAGTAAGGAGAAGGGAACAGGAAGGAAGGGATCCTTTGTTCCTGCTTCTTGAGGATGTGCAGGACCCGGGGAACCTTGGAACGATGATCCGTACAGCAGAAGGAGCCGGGGCAGACGGGATTTTTATGACAGAAGGGTGCGTGGATGTATATAATCCCAAAACCATCCGTTCAACAATGGGATCACTGTACCGGGTGCCTTTTGTATGCGGAGCATCTCTTCTGGAGGTGACAGCTCTTCTGAAAAGGGAGAAGATCACTACCTATGCAGCCCACCTGAAGGGCGAGAAATTTTTCCATGAAGTAGATTACCATGGAGGCAGTGCCTTCCTGATTGGAAATGAGGGAAATGGACTGCGGGAAGAAACAGCGGATCTGGCGGATACCTATCTGAAGATCCCCATGGAGGGGAAGCTGGAGTCATTAAATGCGGCTATGGCAGCAGGACTTCTGATGTATCAGAGCCGGTATGGAGGAGCAGACAGTGCATGGCACTGAAAATGATAAAAAGGAGGAACTGGTATGAAAATTGGATTTATCGGACTTGGTAATATGGCAAAGGCCATGATCGGTGGTATGCTTTCCAAAGAGATTGTCAGAAAAGAGGATATCATCGGATCAGCAAAAACGGAGCATACACTGGATCAGGTGAACCAGATGTATGGAATCATGACAACATCAGATAATCAGCTTGTAGCAAAAGAAGCGGATATCCTTTTCCTTGCCATCAAGCCGCAGTTTTTCGGGGAGGTGCTTCCTGAGATCAGGGGAGTCCTTCGGAAGGAGGCTCTGATCGTCAGCATTGCAGCGGGCAAGACCATTGCAGATATCGAAGGACTGCTGTCTGCGGATATCAAGCTGGTACGCTGTATGCCAAACACCCCGGCTCTTGTCGGAGAAGGCTGTACCGGCGCCTGCCGGAACGGGCATGTCAGCGATGAAGAGATGGAAGTCTGCATGAAGCTGCTTAGAAGCTTCGGAGTAGCTGAAGAAGTGCCGGAGCGGCTGATCAATGCAGTGGCCGGAGTCAGTGGATGCTCACCTGCATATGTATTCCAGTTCCTTGAGGCACTGGCAGACGGAGCAGTGCTTGCAGGTATGCCAAGAAAGCAGGCATATACCTTTGCTGCGCAGGCGGTTCTTGGCAGTGCAAAGCTGATGCTGGAGACTGGAAAGCACCCGGGCGAACTGAAGGATATGGTAACCTCTCCTGCCGGAACGACCATTGAAGGCGTCCGGGTTCTGGAAGAGAAGGGCTTTCGCGGTGCAGTGATCGATGCCGTAAAAGCATCTGTTGAAAAATCTGAAAATATGTAATTTTTATGTAACAAAATTACTAAAAAACGGTAATTTTGTCGACCAAAAAATCTGTGTTTTCTCGGGAAACTTGACAAGATTAGGTCAATTTGCTATGATTGTTCGCATATTTATCGTAATAAAAATGTAATAAATTACCAAATAGACGATGGAAGAACAATCAGTATCAATCGTATCACGGAGGTATCCTAATGATACAGAGAAAACAGCTGTATTTTTTGTGTGCGGCAGTAGTGCTTTTCCTGACCTGCTTTTTCCTTGTAGCCATGAGATCACAGGCGGCGGAGAAGAAGGAGGAGTATGAGTTTCCCGTATCAGGTGTGGCAGAGGTGCTGGATCCCAGTGCACTTAGCAATGATGCACCTGTAGAGGAAGAGAAAGAACTGAACATAAACCAGAAGTTTGAAAATGAAAAGGCACGAATGGAGAAGGAGCTGGCTATGGCAAATGTCCAGAATGCCCTGAACATCCGTGCAGAGGCTGATGCGGCTCCGAGCAAGGCACTGCGCGCTGTCATCCTGTGCGGCGAAGGCAGAGAAAACGTAGTCAAGGCCGGCGAGCGTTACATCAAGAAACTGGCCAACATCACGGAGATCAGCTTCATCGCAAGCAAGGCGGATGTACCGGAAGAGGTGATGTCTGCAGTCGTTCCCGGTGCTGAGATCTTCATCCCGCTGGATGATATCATGGATTACGAAGCCGAGCTGGATCGCCTGCAGAAGGAAAAGAAGAAGTACATACCGCAGTAGTATC
>QWCN01004718.1_pt1 | contig 14085 bp, 9 predicted proteins | sample 1972711 | NCBI WGS metagenome assembly QWCN01 (sample SAMN09866707, study PRJNA288562) | Human gut metagenome isolate term1_stool, whole genome shotgun sequencing... | isolation source: gut | host: Homo sapiens | place: USA: California | reverse complement strand
CATCATTCATCAGGCTGGCGTTAAATACATTCAGCTCCACCAGCAGATTAAAGTCCTTCACATCCAGACCGGTCACTTTTTTGAAGAGCCCCGGCTCCAACTGCGTGATCACATCCTTCAGAGAGCGCTCCCGGTAATCCGTCAGATACATAAAGATCGGCACACGGGTTGCAAACTTGATGAGCTTCTCCTGAATCTGCTTCCGCTTGGATTTGAATTCCTTTTCCTCCTGGGAAAGTTCCTTTTTCTCCTGCGGGGTCAGTTCGCCCTTTTCTTTCTTGGCCTTTTTCACGCTCTCCGACTTGTTGATGATGGTCTCAATATCCGAGTTCAGACTGCGAAATCCCTCGATTTTTCGAAGTGCGTTCATTGCCTCCTCGTTCGCCATCAGCCGCCGGAGGGTGTCATTGTCCACATTGACCAGCAATGCGGATTCCCAGCGCTTGGCCAGTAGTGTAGCCGAGGTGCCGGCCATGGCAATGTCCAGAATATCCTGAGCGTCGATCTGCTTCATACTGCTGCCGTCGTAGGCCAGTACGGGCAGGAAGTTGATGAATTCCGCAACTTTCTTTTCCGGGTTGCTTTCATTTACATTCAGGCGGCAGGAATAATCCGAAATTTGTTTTAGGGCACGGTCCAGCGCAAAGTCAAAGACATAGCACTCATATTTCATGATCTGAACGGTTCCGGAGCCGGTACGCACCGTCCACGGAGATTGCACCCGGAATGCCGCCTGAAAATAGGTCTCCGGGCTTTTCAGATTCCGCAGCATAAAGATGCCCGTCCACGGCTTGACCGTGACGCCGGTGGTCAGCTTGCCGCAGGACAGTGTGATGGTCTTGGTGGTCAGCGGGTCGCCCATGGATTTCTGCACCGGCTCCAGCGCATCCACGCCAATGCCCGCCTTGGTCCCGGCGCAGACATTGATGTGGTAATCGTGGTAAAAGCTGTTCTGCTTCTGCTGCAGCAGATTGTACATGGCGTAGCAGCTGGCCACATTGGGCAGGAACCAGAAGGTATGGGACAGCACATTCAGCAGCCGGGTATCGGAAAACGGCATGGGCGGGCGCTTGTCCTGACCCAGCTTCATATCATCCACGCTGGCGGGGAGATAGGAGCCGCGAATCAGGTCCAGCCACTTCTGCACCTCGTTCTCATAGACAAAGCGGGCGGTCTCCGGCTTGCTTTTCTCGCCGTATTTGGCGGAGAAAAATACATTCAAATCAAATTCGTCGAACTGCCCCTGCATGGCGATCTGCCGGATGCTGTCCGGGATGCGGTAGGTCATCATCACCATCCGGGGCAGCGCTGCATAAGGGTTGTCCGCAGCCCCGTCCCAGTTTTCCTTGGCCCGCTGTTCGTCGGAATAGGTCCAGTTGTAGATCTGATCCTCGATAAATTCGCCGCTGTTGATGGCGCGGAAGGGCGTGCCGGACAGGAATAGATAGTACGATGTGGTGATGGGCAGGAAGGTCTCGTTGTAGGCGTTGTCGGCCTCGTCCTTCTTGTACTTCTCCATATCGAAGTCGTAATCCTCGTCCTCGTTGTCCATTTCAAAGAGCTTTTTGGCATTGTCCCGCCACGCGCCGAAATGGTATTCGTCAAAGATCACGATGTCCCAGTTGGTGGTATGTACCCATTCGTTCTTTGCCTTGATGCCGCCGCTCTCGTTGGTGCCGAGATAGTCCTGAAAAGAGCCGAAACAGACGATGGGGCGGGACAGGTCGGCGTCCTCGTAGCGCATTCCACCCCGGCAAATGAATTGCCAGTCCTCAAAGTCCTTGTGGGTCATGAGATCTTCCTCCCACGCCGCCTCGACGGCGGGCTTGAAGGTCAGCACAAGGACTTTTTTCAGGCCCATGCGCTTGGCCAACTCATAAGAGGCGAAGGTCTTGCCGAAGCGCATTTTGGCATTCCAAAGGAATTTCGGCGCACGGTCCGGCGCATCCTGCTTGGCGGAACGAAAATAGGCAATGGTCTTGTTGACGGCCTCCTCCTGCTCCGGGCGCATGGCAAAGGTGCGGGTGCGGTTCTCCTCGTTGAGGGGGTCGGTTTTCACCGCCAGCACTGCCGCTTCCAGCTCATCTACCGTGCAGCGGAACCATTCACCGCCCACACCGGTGATTTTCCTGCGGCGGAGCATCCGGTGGACATCGTGGTCGGTAAAGCAGGAGCCGTCCTCCCGCATGGCGGAGCTGCGGTACAGGATCTCATAGGGGAGCTTGCCGTCCGGGCGCTTGGTTGGGTACTGCTGGGCCACACGCCTGTCCACATCCTTTTCGGTGTAGCCCACCTTCAGCAGGCCGTCATAATCCGGATTTAAGTCCCGGTAGGCATAGATCATCGGATGGACTGCCGGGCGCTGGGGGAAGAAATCCATTTCAGGCATCTGTATTTCCTCCTATTTCTCCGATTCGGGATTTTATATACTCAAATTCTTCAGAAGTAATTCCCCACATATCACATAGCTGTTCATCTGTGTAGATCCCTGAATATGTTATTAAGTCAGGAATAAAGCAATAATTCTTTTTAGTCACATCTTGTGACACAACTGTCTGCAGCAGTAAAAATCGAACGGTTTTTGTAAACAAATATGATTTATAAGATTCTACTTCAGATTTGCTGTCAAACGCCCCTGCCACAATCCAGGATTCAGTACAACATACTCCTGGCTTTGCAATTCGTGTATTGCCGTCATAATAGAATGCTACTGGTCTAGTGAAGTCTGTTTGACCAGCAATCGGTGCTTTGGGAACAAGCAATTTCCATTTATTCAAATACCCTTTGCCGTCATTAATGTCTTTAGGATTTGCAAACTGGCATCCGATTTTTTGAATAAACCAGCAAGGAACTTCCTCTTTTTGAGGCGGATAATTTGTTGGCAAACCAAAAGGCTTTCTTGCTGATACTCGTTCATCAAGGAAAACTTTATGCTGCTTCCGCACTTTTGCGACTATTTCTACAGCCATATTTTGGCGAATAAAGACCTCGTTTTCATCTAAATATCGATTCATAGTCGCTGATCTGTCTTTTCCAAAGTTAGTTACTTCACATATCCCTTGATAATCGCGTTCCCATAAGAAGTAGCACGCACCACCAGCTAGGTCGACACCCGGAAATACATCCTTGAAGTTTTCGTAGTCCACCAGTTTCCTTATCCGACGATCAGAAAGCATCTCCCTACGAAATTCATCTAATCCTTTTCCACCGGAAAACCAACGAGACGGGATAATCATCGAAAAATAGCGGGGATTTAACTTCTTTGCACTATCCACAAACAACTGATAAATCGGTTTAGCACTTTTCCCATTTCCGCCGTCACTCAACTGATACGGCGGGTTGCTGATGATCACATCGAACTTCATCTTAAAAATATCCTCCGGCTTGGAGGTGTGGATCAGCTCATAGGCATGGGTCTCCAGCACCTCGTCTCTATCGTACTGGCTCTGTGCTGCGCCGCAAAAAACGCATTTCCCGTTCTTCCAGCGGTGGGAAATGCGCTTGTAGCGGATATTCCCCTCTGCATCGCCAAAATGCGACACAGAATAGACGCTGTTCGGGTATTTGCTGCAATAGACGCTCCGGCGAGAGAGCAAGCTGGTCAGTTCGGTGACAGAAATACCGTAAAGCTGGTGATGAAAGATGTGGTCAATACGCTGCTGCAGGTCGGGAAGGATCGGCTCCAATCCGGTCAGCAGCCGCTTGGCGATCTCCCGCAGGAACACGCCGCTTTTGCAGGCCGGGTCTAAAAACTTGGTATTGGGGTCTGAAAACAGCTCCTGCGGGAGCATATCCAGCATCGAATTGGCTACCTCCGGCGGCGTGAACACCTCGTCGTTGGACAGATTGGCAAGGCAGGACAGCACATCCGGATTATAGATGCCAGAATACAGGTCATTGGGCATCTTTCCACACCTCCCTGTAATGCGTCACATATTTTTTCAGAAACACGCCCTCGTCGCTGGGCTGTTCATCCAGAAAACTCGCCTGCTCCTCCCGTTTGCCAAACAGGTCACGGCCCTTGTCCTCATTCCGCAGCAGCGCTTCAAAACTATAATCGCTGCGCTGGAGCAGATAGCCGGTCACGAAGGCCCACTCGGAGAAAATAATGGGTTCTTCCGTGTCTTTTTGCCCATCATCCACGCACATCAGGCTCAGGGCGTTGCCGCAGACGATGTTGCGGGACAGAATAAACCGCACCGAGTGGCGGCAGTCCTCGCTGACCTCCTTTTTGCAGACGGCCTTGTATTCCCGGTCCCAGATGGCATAAAGCCGCTCCCGGCAGGCCTCGCAGTTGTCCTGCAGAATATCCACACCGTAAAGGGTGCTGATTGCCAGGACGGAATACTTTTCGTAGTCCGCCGGGAACTTTTTGTACTTCTTTTTCACCACGGCCAGCTTCCGGGACAGGATCTCCACGAGAAAATTCCCGTCCCCGCAGGCGGGTTCCAGAAAGCGGCTGTCGATGCGCTCCGTCTCGGCCTTCACCAGGTCGCACATTGCGCAAACCTCCCGCTCAGCCGTAAAGACCTCGCCATGGTCCGCCACCCGCTGCCTGGATTTCACTTGTCTTGTCACGCTTTTCCTCCCCCAAAACAGAATCCTGATTCTGTTGTAAACGAGAAGCAGAAAAGGCCTGCCCCGTCAGCGGGCAGGCCCAAAAAGGTATGGAAAAGGTAGCCTTTTCTCTCCGCTTTCAAAAAGCGGGCCGGAAAGGCTTTGTTGTGATGCCCGTTTTCGGACATTTTTCACGCTTTTTCTCTTTTTTTCGATGCCTCCTTTACTTTTTCTCCGGTCGATGCTATAATCTTCTATGTAACAACGGTGATAGACGAAACCGATTCTACAACAGAATCAGGATTCTGCTGCTTATAGGACCAGGTGCATATTCTCCATCCGGCGGCGGTGTTCCGTGCCGGTGGAAATAATATAGATGCGGGTCGTATCGATGCTGCTGTGACCGAGGATATCCGCCAGCTTGGCAATGTCTTTTTCGATACCGTAAAATACACGGGCGAACAGGTGGCGCAGATTGTGGGGAAACACCTTCTCCGGGTTGACCCCCGCTTCCTGACACAGGGATTTCATCTCCCGCCAGATATTCGTCCGATCGATGGGCTTGCCCGTACGGGTCACGAAGATCATCCCGCTTTTGATTCCCTGCTCCGCTGCATGGCGGAGCAGTTTTTGTCTCAGCGCCTTCACAAGAAACACCGTCCGGGTCTTTGCCTTACAGCTTACCACCGCCTCGCCCTGTTTCGCCGCTTCGACGGTGATATACCGCAGTTCGCTGACCCGAATGCCAGTGCCGCATATCGTCTGCAAAATCAGGCTGAGCCGCTGATTTTTCCTGCGCTCCGCCGTACGGCACAGGCGGGCGTACTCTTGCTTGGTCAGTTCCTTTTCTTCCGGGCAGTAGACCTGCTGCTGCAATTTCAGCGTTTTGACCTTCAGATCGTGCCAGCCGTGAAAAACAAAGAAGCCGTTGAGACCGGCCAGCATGGCGTTGACGCTCCGCACGGCGTATCGCTCCTGCAAATGCTTTTTATAGCCGATAACCGTTTCCTTCGTGATTGCGGCCTCTTGTGCGTATACCGCAAAGGCGCTGACATCCCGGATATATTTTTCGATGGTTGCGGCACTCCGTTCCTCTAAGGTGAGATGATTTTTGAACTCGGCGATCTCCGCCGCCGTTAAGAATCGTCCTTTCATCGTATTTACCTCCGAGTATTTTCTGATGATTCTACCCGAAAAGTATGAAAACTAAAATTGTCACCGAGGAAACATCCCGCCGGAGGGAATACGGCCTATCACACACAAAGCGAAACAGCCGCCCAGGACTGCCGTAATGGCAATACCGGGCGGCTGGTTTTTCCTTATGGGCCGCAATCATTTCAGCAGCTGCTTCAAGTCCTCCTCCGGGGTGGTGATGGGGGCGATGCCGAAGTTTTCGACGAGATAATTCAGCACATTGGGGGACAGAAACGCCGGCAGCGTGGGACCAAGACGGATGTTTTGAATGCCCAGGTGCAGCAGGGTCAGCAGGATGCACACAGCCTTCTGCTCGTACCAGGAAAGCACCATAGACAGCGGCAGGTCGTTGACACCGCAGCCGAAAGCGTCCGCCAGGGCGATGGCGATTTGGATAGCGCTGTAAGCATCATTGCACTGGCCCACGTCCATCAGCCGGGGCAGGCCGCCGATGGTCCCCAGGTCCAGGTCATTGAACCGGTATTTTCCGCAGGCCAGGGTCAGGACTACCGTGTCGGCAGGGGTCTTTTTCACGAACTCCGTGTAATAGTTCCGGCCGGGCCGTGCGCCGTCGCACCCAGCCACCAGGAAGAAGTGCCGGATGGCCCCGGACTTGACCGCCTCGATGACCTGATCTGCCACCCCCAGCACCGTGCCCCGGGCGAAGCCGGTCATGACCGAATTGCCGCCGTTGATTCCGGTGAACATTTGGTCCTCGGCATAGCCGCCCAATTCCAGTGCCTTCTCAATGACCGGCGTGAAGTCCTTGTCCGCTCCGACGTGGGTCGTTTCCGAGTAGGAGACCAGCGCAGTGGTGAACACCCGGTCGGCGTAGCTGGCCTTCGGCGGCATCAGGCAGTTGGTGGTGAACAGTACCGGTGCAGGGAGCGATGCAAATTCTTTTTGCTGATTCTGCCAGGCCGTGCCGAAATTCCCCTTGAGATGGGCATACTTTTTCAGTTCCGGGTAGCCGTGGGCCGGGAGCATTTCCCCGTGGGTGTAGACGTTAATGCCCTTGCCCTGGGTCTGCTCCAGCAGCAGCTTCAGGTCGTGAAGGTCGTGTCCGGAAATAACAATGAACGGCCCCTTCTCCACAGTCAGCGGAACGGTCACAGGCACAGGTGTACCGTAGGTTTCGGTGTTGGCCTTGTCCAGCAGGGCCATGCACTTCAGGTTCTTCTCCCCTACCTCCAGGACCACAGGCAGCAGCTCCTCCATGCCCTGATCCTCGCCGATGACAATAAGCGCCTTAACGAAGAAGCGGTTCACTTCCTCGTCTGCATAGCCCAGCACCATGGCGTGATGGGCATAGGCCGCCATGCCACGAACGCCGAACAGGATGAGGGACTTCAGGCTGCGGATGTCCTCCTGGGCGTTCCAGAGACGCTCCATGTCGTAATCCTGTCCCCATGCAGCACCGGGAGCCAGCCGGGACGTTTCCTCATGTACCCGGTCGATCTGATCCCGAAGGGTCTTTTCGTTGAAATTCACATTGGTCACGGTGGCGAACAGGCCCTCGATGAGGAGCCGCCAGGTGGCATCGATCCCATTGGGAGCCTGCTCCGCACTGCGGGCCAGCCCGACCAACGCACCGGTCAACTGGTCCTGAAGCTTCGCCACATCGGCGGTCTTGCCGCACACCCCCGCCTTTCCCGTGCAGCCGGTGCAGCCTGCCGTCTGTTCACACTGAAAGCAAAACATTTTTTGTTCCATTTGTAATTCCTCCTTGCTTTTGTGGCATGATTATACTATAATGAAATCAACAAGTCTGTAGAATAATCAACGAAAGAGGGTTTTTATGGAGGAATTTTTATCCACCATCCGGTCCGCTCCCCTGTTTTCCGGCGTCTCGGAAGCCGAGTTGACGGCCATGCTCGCCTGCCTGAAAGCCGAAAAAAAAGACTTCCCGAAGGAAGCCTTTGTACTGCGGGCCGGGGACACGGCGGAATCCATTGGCCTTGTGCTGACCGGGACGGTCCTCGTCATTCAGGAGGACATTTGGGGGAACCGCAACATCCTTTCCAAGGCGGGACTGGGGCAGACCTTTGCCGCCGCTTACGCCTGCGCTCCCGGTTCCCGGCTGAACGTCAGCGTTGTCGCTGAGACGCCCGTCACCGTGCTGTTCCTGAACGTAAAGCGTATTCTGACCGTGTGTCCCTCCGCCTGCTCGTACCATAGCCGCATCATCCGCAACCTTCTGGGGGAACTGGCCGGGAAAAACCTGCAGTTCAGCGAAAAACTCACCCATGTGGGCCAGCGCAGCACCCGGTCGAAGATCATGTCCTACCTGTCCGCCGAGGCCCAGCGGCTGGGGACCTACGAGTTGGACATTCCCTTTTCCCGGCAGCAGCTGGCGGATTACCTGGGCGTGGAGCGTAGCGGTCTGTCGCAGGAACTGGGGAAAATGAAAAAGGACGGTCTGCTGGATTATCGCAAGAGTCATTTTGTTTTGAAGGTATGAGGGCAATGGGATAGCACTTTTTCAGCGAAGCACCCTTCTAACATCTCCTTTTCCGGCACTGGTCAAATCAGAGAAAACGGCCCCCGGTGGTTTCTCCACCGGGGGCCTGTTTTATGGGATTTTATGCCAGATAGCCGTCTCTGGCCTTCACGCCGAAGCGCTTTTCCAGCAGGTGCATCTGCTCGTCGGTGATGGTATTCACCAGGGGCAGGTGGGCAATTTTCATGTAAATTTCGGCGGCCTTCTCGGCGGTCTCGATAAGGCCGAAGGTCTCGTCCAGGTCTTTGCCTGCGCCGTAAATGCCATGCTGGGCCCAGACTACCAGACGGGCGGTCTGCATCTTTTCCGCCGTGGCCAGACCGATCTCATTGGTGCCGCAGAGCATCCAGGGTAACACGTTCACGCCGTCCGGGAACACCACGATGCACTCGGTGCACATCTGCCAAAGGGTCCGGGTGAAGGCCTTCTCGTCCAAGTCGTGAACATAGGTCATGGCCAGCAGGTTGGCCGGATGGCAGTGCATGACCACATGATTTTCCGGGTCCACCTTCAGCCGGGCCGCATGGCTCATCATATGGGCCGGGAACTCGGAGGTGAATTTGCCACCGTCCGTGAAGCCCCAGAGCAGTTGGGCAGTCTCGCCGCCGTTCGTCAGCCGCACCAGGCCCAGGTTTACATCTGGGGCATACTGGACGTTCTTGAAATACTTGCCGGTGCCGGTGACCAGGAAATACTTTCCGTCCAGCTCCGGGCAAGCAAAGCCCGTGGGGATCTCCCGCAGGACCTTGTTGGTGTCCACATAGTCGGCAACTTCGGCCTCGCTGAGCAGCAGGCTCACATTGCCGCCGTTCCGCTCGTCCCAGCCGTGGTTATACATATTGGTGGTAGTGCGGATCATCTCCACCATCCAGGAAGCAGTCAAAATGTCTTTCATTGTCTTTTCTCCTTTACCGGGTGATAACGTCTACAGGAACATTGAAGATTTTTGCGACCTTCAAAATGGTGTCGATATGGCGGCCAACGGCAGCGGCCATGTGGTGGGTGGGGCCCGCCTCGCTCCATTGATTGACGAATTCCCGTGCTCCGCAGGTGAAGCGGGTGCGCATATTGGTATCGCCGAAGGTGAAGATGGGGCCTTCCTCGTTGACGCCCTCAGCCACCACAAACTTGAAGTGGCCGTCCTTGTCCTGGGTAATGCCCAGATAGGTCACAGGGCCGACCGGGGGATAGAACTGGGTCAGATACCCGCCGCCGGTCTTGCCGTGGAACACGGGGACGATCTTCATAGTGGGCTTCCGTGCCTGGGAAATGTCGGCATCGCCGGAGCCGGAGTGGCCGATGATGCAGATGTCCTCGTCGAAGTCGATGGAGTACATTTCGGAAAGCTGACCCGTGCCGGAAATGGTCTTGAGAATGCTCATGGCCATGGCGACTTTAATATCGCCCTCCACGGCGCAGGCGGTCCCCTGTTTGATGAGCATGGAGAAAGCGGGAATGAGCATACTGTCCAGCTTGCCCGCAATGCCCTGGGCAAAGCCGTCATAATGGGAGGCCACGAAAGCGATCTGCTCGTCCTTCACCCACTGCTCGAAAGCCACCACATACTTTGCCATATCCCAGACGGTCTCCACCGTGGCGCCGCCCTCGATGTCGAAGGTATTCAGAATGTCCTCGGCCTTGGCACGAATGGCAGTCTCGTCCGTGATGTTGTCGGCAATGGCCCACATCTTTTCCCAGTCGAACTGCTTGGTGTAGAGCCACATCCGATGGTACAAATTCGTTTCGTCGATGTACAAATCCATCATGCCGGGATAAGGCCTGCCGATCTGGGCCAGGTTCGTGTCCCGGAAGCGGCGGCGCACCTGAGCGGCCCGGCACCAGTCCTCGATCTCCGCCTGAGCGGCATCATCGCCACCCTCCACCACACCGGTAATGACGGCGTGGCGCTTTCCGGCCCGTTCCAAATCGGCGACCATCTCGCCTACAGCGCCGCAGGCGTAGAGCGTGCCCAGCCATGTAGGGGTGTCGGTATTAGCATAGTCCGGGGCTTTCTTCTTTTGCAGATTCACCAGCACCACCGGCACATCCAAATCCCGAACGGCGGGGAGCATATTGTAGGACGTGGCGTAGGTCAGAAGCTGCATGATGACCAGGTCCACGTCAGCCGCCCGGAACTTGTCCCCGGCAGCGGCGGACTGCTCCTTGGTGGTAACAAGGCCGCCGTCGATCAGCTCCACGGAATCCGGGATGCGCTTCTTGAAATCGGCGTACTGGCTTTCAAACTCCGGCACCAGCTCCGGGAACTGGGGCAGGTACGCCCCTAACGCAATGGCGAATACGCCGATCCTCGCTTTGGTTTCAACTAACATCACAGAACCTCCATTTGAATTTTCAGATTGCCAAGGGCCGTTGCCTCGATGGGCAGAGCGACCACTTTCTTGCCTGTGGCTTCCTCCGTCAGGCGGTTCAGGAAGCCGTTCTTGGCTCCGCCGCCTACGATGTACAGCCGGTCATAGTGCTTGCCGGTGTTTTCCTCCAACTCCCAGAGGGCTTCCCGGTAGCTGATGGCCAGGGACCGATAGGCGCAGCGGAAATAATCCCCCACGGACGAGAACACATTTCCCGCCGCCTTGTCGAAGGCCGCTTTCATGCTCTTGGGGGAAAGAAATTCCGGGGCGTTGGCGTCCACCAAGGCCTCGCACTTGCTCTCCTCCGCCAGCTTCACGATTTCCGGGAAAGGGGTGTCCGGGCAAATCTCCCGCTGCAATTCGTTCACCAGCCACATTCCCATGATGTTTTTCTGGTAGCGGTTATAGCCCACGCCGCCCTCGTTGGAATAATTGGCCTTTTCGCTGTAAATATCCGTCTTGGGTGCCGGGGTCTTGACCCCCAGCAGGGACCAGGTGCCGCTGGAAATATACGGCTCGTTGCCGTCCATGAAGATGCCCTCCACGGCGGAGCCGGTATCGTGAGTAGCGCAGAGGACGCAGGAAAGGCCCTCGTACTTACCGATGACCGTTCCGGGTCGGGACAGCTTTGGGAACAGATGCGCCGGGAAGCCCAGCTTTTCCACCAGTTCCCCGTCAAATTCGCCGGTCTCCCCGTTCACCAGGCCCATAGTGGTGGCGTTGGTGTACTCCCTGGATTTGACCCCGCAGAGCCGGTAGAGCAAGTATTCCGGGATCATCAGCAGGTCCGTGACCCCGTCCAAGCGGCCCGCCTTTTTGTCGGCGTAGATTTGGTAAATGGAATTAAAGGGCTGAAATTGGCAGCCGGTGTGGCGGTAAAGTTCGGAAAACGGGACGATTTTGTGGACCTCCGGAATGACGGACTCCGTACGGCTGTCCCGGTAGGCGTACACCGGCAGCACCGGCTCCTCTCCCCGCAGCAGCACATAATCCACGCCCCAGGTATCGATGGACAGGCTCACCAGGTCGGAATAGGCCGCTTTCGCCTTCTCGATGCCCGCACGCACATGATGCTCCAGGGCTTCCACGTCCCAAACCAGATGGCCCCGGTCCTCCGTGACCCCGTTGGGGAACCGGTAGACCTCCTCCATGCGGACTTCCCCGTTTTCCCGCCAGCCTACAATATGCCGGCCGGAGGAAGCGCCGATGTCAATGGCCAGAAATCTCTCCAAAGGAATGACCTCCCTTTCTAATACTGCTGCTAGTTTACCACGGCAGCAGGGCGAAAGGGAGGTCTTGATTTATCTAAAAAAGTTACCTGATTTGCAGACGGTATTCCCGTGGGGAGCAGCCGTAGCCCTCCCGGAAAATGCGGTGAAAGTAGCCCAGATTTTCGTAGCCCACGGCGTTGGCAATGTCGTCCACGTTCCGGTCCGTGTTCCGCAGCAAAAACGCTGCCTGGGCCAGCCGTTTTTCCTGAACCAACTGGGTATAGGTCTTGCCGGTCTTTCGACGGATCTCCCGGGACAGCCAGTACAGGTCATAATGGAGATTTTCCGCCAGCTCCGTCAGGCTGCCGTTGGCGTAATTCCCCTCCACATAGGAAAGCACCTGCACCAGGAACACCTGCTCCGGCTGTTCTGCAGTCATGGTCTCCGTATGGCCGCAAAGCAGCAGAAACAGCAGCGTCATGGTCATCTGACTGATTTTTCTTCGGTTGGGCGTGTCCTCCAGCAGGGCAAACAGCAGATTTTCCACCAGATTCTGCACCGCCGGAAGGTCCGAAACGTGGAAATGCAGATAAGCCGTTCCCTTGGTCTCCCCGCAGAGGCAATCCACCAGGAATCGCCGCAAGGGGGTCTCCTCCTCCCCCAAGGCCGGTAAGATCGTGGTGAAAAAATCCGGCAGAACGATGAAATTCACCGCAATGTCGTCTTTTTCCGCTCTGGAAACGGCGTGCCGGGCCTGCTGATTGAGAAACAGCAGTTCCCCCTGCCGCAGAATAATGCGCTGGCCGTTGACAAAGTGCGTTGTCTCCCCGGCGCACATATACACGACCTCAATATAATCATGGGTATGCTCCGGGAAATCCAGGAACCGGGTGTGGGTCCGCAGGGTGATCCACTTTCCGGCGGAAAGGAGTTTTTTGGCGTTGATGCGGTTCTCGGAATCCTGCATATACAGGTCCCGGTCCAGCGCTCCGCCCTGCAGAATGGCCTGCTCCTCCGCCGTGATGGGCCGGAGCCGCTGCAAAATGGATTCATTCATAGCCTGCCCTCCTTTGTTTCCTCTATTGTAGGCCGAAAAAGGCCAAAAGTCAAGAAAAGGGACTGCCCGAAATCAGGCAGTCCCTTCTTTGGATGTAAAATCAGGCTTCCAGGTTGATGCCGGTCTCCTTGTTGAAGACGTGGCAGACATTGCCGTGGAACTTGAACTTCACGCTGGCGCCGTTGGCCAGAGCAGCGATCTGAGCGGGGGTCATATCCATGGTGGACACCACCAGGACCACGTCCCGGCCCATAGCGGTCACATGCAGATGGACGGTGGAACCCATCATCTCGTGCACGTCCACACGGGCGTCGATGCCGTCGTCGGCCAGGGTGATGTGCTCAGGACGAACGCCCAAGACCACATCCTGCTCGGCCACATTGTTCTTGGCCAGAGCAGCCTGCTTCTCGTCGGACAGCTCCACGGTCAGGTTGCCCAGCTGCACGGCGTACTTGCCGTTGTTCTTCACCAGCTTGGCGTCGAACATATTCATCTGAGGCGTGCCGATGAAGCCGGCCACGAACAGGTTGTAAGGATGGCTGAACACTTCCTGAGGCGTGCCGATCTGCTGGATGAAGCCGTCCTTCATGATGACGATCCGGTCGCCCAGGGTCATGGCCTCGGTCTGGTCATGGGTAACGTAAATGAAGGTAGTATTGATCCGTTCACGCAGCTTGATGATCTCAGCACGCATCTGGTTCCGGAGCTTGGCGTCCAGGTTGGACAGAGGCTCGTCCATCAGCATGACCTGAGGGTTCCGCACAATGGCGCGGCCGATGGCCACACGCTGACGCTGACCGCCGGACAAAGCCTTGGGCTTCCGGCCCAGATACTGGGTGATATCCAGGATCTCGGCAGCTTCCTTGACCTTCTTGTCAATCTCATCCTTGGGGGTGTGACGCAGCTTCAGAGCGAAGGCCAGGTTGTCGTACACAGTCATGTGGGGATACAGAGCATAGTTCTGGAAGACCATGGCGATGTCCCGGTCCTTGGGGGCCACGTCGTTGACCAGACGGTCGCCGATGTACAGCTCGCCTTCGGAAATCTCTTCCAGACCGGCGATCATACGCAGGGTGGTGGACTTACCGCAGCCGGAAGGACCGACCAGAACGATAAATTCCTTGTCCTTGATCTCCAGGTTGAACTCCTGGACTGCCACGACACCCTTATCGGTGATCTGCAGGTTGACCTTCTTCT
>QWCN01007830.1_pt1 | contig 14091 bp, 8 predicted proteins | sample 1972711 | NCBI WGS metagenome assembly QWCN01 (sample SAMN09866707, study PRJNA288562) | Human gut metagenome isolate term1_stool, whole genome shotgun sequencing... | isolation source: gut | host: Homo sapiens | place: USA: California | reverse complement strand
CGTAGTCTCGCCGCCGACATCGGCCATTATCAGCATTTCCTCAAGCTCGTCGTAGAAATCCTCGCTGTCGATATCGTAATTGCGGAATACCTCTTCAAGCTCCTCAATATTTTTTCTGGTCTTAGTGAGACCGGAGAACATTTTATCAAAAAAGCCCATTGTGTGCCTCCTCAGTCATTTTCTATTGAGCGCTGCGCCTGGTCAAGATCAAGCTCTATGACCTTCGAAACACCCTTTTCCTGCATAGTGACGCCGTAGAGGTGGTCTGCCTCCTCCATTGTGCCGCGGCGGTGGGTTATTACTATAAACTGCGTCTTATCGCACATTCGGCGCATATATTCCGCATAGCGGATAACGTTTGCCTCGTCCAATGCGGCCTCGATCTCGTCCATAACGCAGAACGGCGTTGGGCGAACCTTGAGGATCGCAAAATACAGCGCTATGGCCACGAACGCCTTCTCTCCGCCGGACAGGAGGCTTATATTCGACACCGCTTTTCCGGGCGGCTGAACCTTTATCTCAATGCCGCACTCAAGCGGATCGTTTTCATCCTCAAGGATGACCGACGCCTTGCCGCCGCCGAACAGCTCAAGGAAGGTCTCACGGAAGTTTTCGTCGATGAGCTTGAACTGGCCGAGGAAAACCTCTTTCATCTCATTGGTTACGTCGTTTATTATGCCCAAAAGCTCTTTCTTGGCTTTCTCTATATCGCTGCGCTGCCCGGTCAGGAATTCGTAACGGGTATTGACACGCTCAAATTCCTCGATAGCGCCGATATTCGGCGTGCCGAGCGCAGATATCTGCCGGCGCAGGTCGCTTATTCCGCGCGACTCCTTCTGGAGGTTTTCAACCGGCTGGCGCAGCTGCTGCGCCGCCGAATGGCTCAGCTCATAATTATCCCAAAGCTTATCGAGGATCTGCTTTTCCTCAAGGTCTGACGACAGCTTTTTCTGCTCAAGCCTTGCACAGCTGCGCTCAAGCTCAAGCAAGCGGCGGTTTGACTCCTGACTGTCCTTATCGGCCTTTGTTCTGCGGCCTTCAAGCTCAAGGCGCTTTGCGTTTATCTCCGCGATCTCGGATTTAATCTTTTCGGCCTGGCCGAGTATATCATCGCGCTGCTTCAAAACGGCATCGAGCTGCTGCTTTATCTCTTCGCATGCGCTCTGCGCTTTTTCGATCGCCGCGCGGCGCTGCTCGCTGTCGCCCGACAGGCTCTGCGACAGGACCTTGAGCTGTTCAATTGCAGCATTTGTTGCGCGCATTTCCGCCTCGCACGAGGCTTTGTCGCGCTGGATCTCGGCGCGCTCTTCGACAGCCGAGTCAAGCTCGTATCTCAGGCCCGACAGAGCATTTACCGATTTTTCAAGCTCGATCTGAGCGGCATCATACTGTCTGCCGAGGGTGAGCCTGCGTTTTTTCAGCTCCTCAAGCTCGTTTGCGCGCGAGAGTATGCCCGTTCCGCGCGCGGCGCTGCCTCCTGTCATTGAGCCGCCTGCGTTTATAAGCTGTCCGTCAAGGCTGACGATGCGAAGGCGGTTGCCGTTTGCCTTTGACATGCGCACAGCGTCGGCAAGCGTTTCGGCAACGACGGTGCGGCCGAGAAGATTTGCAAATATGCCGTCATAGCGCTTATCAAAGCTGACAAGGTCATACGCAATGCCGACAAAGCCGGGATCGTTTACAGGCGCGTCCTTCATGATATTGCCGCGGACGGTGTCCACCGGCAGGAACGTTGCGCGGCCGGAATCGAGGCGTTTTAGCATCTCTATCGCGCTGCGGCCGTCGTTCTGCGTGTCGATGACGATATTCTGCATCGCAGCGCCCAGGGCGGTTTCAACCGCGAGCGCATATTCGTTATCGGTTTTAATAAGGTTTGCGACAGGACCGTGAACTCCGCGCAGGTTGCCCCTGCCGGATTCGCGCATAACGGTCTTGACCGCTTTTGAAAAGCCCTCGTACTCTTTCTCCATCTCCGAGAGCATATGAATGCGCGCGTCCATGCTTCGGCAGTCAACGGAGAGTCGGTTTACCTTTTCTCTGAGCTGCGCGGCGGCATTTTCGCGGCTTTGCAGCTTCATGCGGCAGCCTTCTATCACGTTTGAGCTACCGGTCTCCTTTGCCGAAAGCTCTGCAATGCGCCCTGCAAGCTCATCGGCTTTGGCGCCGTTATCATCTATCTGATGGGCGATCTCGGAAAGCCTCGCCTGCGCTCCTGCGATATCGCTTTTCATGCGCTCGACCGATTCGCCGCTGCTTTTTATATTCGCGCGCAAAACAGCCGCGCGTGAATCGCAGTCGGCAGCTCTGGCCTCAGTCTGCGACAGGCGCTCGCGCGCCTTGTCGGCCTCGATGTCCTTTTCGTGCATGCGCTCGGATATGCTTCCTGCCGAGGCGTAGAGCGCTTCAAGGCTGCGGTGAGCCTCGTCAAGCTCCGATTTTGCCGTTTCGTAATCGGCGTTTATCACCTGCGCCTGAGCGTGCAGCTTATCGAGCGTCGCCATCCAGACGGATATCTCGCGCACTCGCAGCTCGTCGCGCAGGACGAGATATTTCTTTGCCGTTTCCGACTGGCGGCGCAGCGGCTCGATCTGAAGCTCAAGCTCATCGATCTTATCATTTATGCGAAGAAGATTTTCCTCGGTTTTTTCAAGCTTGCGCTCGGATTCCTCCTTACGGCTGCGATAGCGCGATATGCCGGCCGCTTCCTCGAAAACCTCGCGGCGGTCGGAGCTTTTTGTTGAAACTATCTCGGCGATCTTGCCCTGACCGATGATCGAATATCCGTCGCGTCCGAGTCCGGTGTCCATAAGCAAGCTGTTTATATCCTTAAGGCGCACGGCCTCGCGGTTTATGTAATACTCGCTTTCGCCGCTGCGGTAATAGCGGCGCGTGAGCATAAGCTCAGTGCTGTCGCAATCAAATATATGCTCGGTGTTGTCTATAATCAGCGATACCTGCGCAAAGCCGAGAGCGCCGCGCTTTTCGGTTCCGCCAAAGATAACGTCCTCCATCTTTCCGCCGCGCAGAGTCTTTGAGCGCTGCTCGCCCATGACCCATAGGATAGCGTCGGAAATATTAGATTTTCCCGAGCCGTTCGGCCCGACTATTGCGGTTACGTCTTTTTCAAATGTGATCCTTGTTTTGTCCGGAAAGGACTTAAATCCCTGCAATTCGAGTGCTTTTAAATACAAAGGTTTTACCTCTTAAATAAGTTCATTCGTAGTATTTTATAATAAAGAGCCGTCTTAATCAAGACTGACAATGCTTATTTCGCCACTTTTTACACTTGCTTCATGAATTTTCAGCTCTCTGAGCGAAAGCTCGGATACGAGCGCATGCACATTGCAGCGGTGCTGCCCTATCATCTTTGATACATCCGAACGGTTCACGCCCAGAACGACTCGGCTTCCGGGCTTCACTCCGGCAAGAAGCCCTCGCGCTTTTTCGAGCATTATCCGCGAATGGACAAGCTCACCGAGCGCCGGATGATACGCTCCGCCGAGTGCGTCTCCGCCGGACAGATCCTCCGTGGGGTTTAAGCCCATGCGGATTATCGGAATGCCTGCCTCATTAAACAGCGGCACGATCTTTGAGCACACGCGCACAGCGTCCTCTACCGTGTGCTCCTTATACGTTCCGGCGCGCCACATGTCGCAAAGGACCGTATCGCGCACGATGACCGTCGGATATATCCTGACTCCGTTCGGCGCAAGGTCAATTATTTTCTTTGCCGTTTCGATGCAGCTTTCGTCCGTATCGCCGGGAAGGCCGGTCATCATCTGCAAAATGAGGTCAAAGCCCGCGGCTTTTATGAGCTTTGAAGCGTCTGCGACCGCCGCACTGTCGTGTCCGCGGCCGGATAGCTCAAGCACCCTGTCGCACATTGACTGCGCGCCAAGCTCGATGACGGTGACTCCGTATTTTTTCAGCCGCTTCAGCACAGTTCCGTCAATCGCGTCGGGCCTCGTGGACAGTCTTATGGAGCTTATAGTTCCGTCGGCAAGATACGGCTGCGCTGCCTCAAACAGCTCAATTTGCCGCGCTTCGGGTATGGCGGTGAAGCTGCCTCCATAAAACGCCAATTGCCGCTTTGTCCCCGATGGGGTCAAGGCGGCCGCTTCTTCTATTGCATTTTTGACGGTTTGCGCCGTGGCAGGCTCGATGTGACCGGAAATTCTGCGCTGATTGCAGAAAACGCAGTCGTTCGGGCAGCCCAGATGCGGCACAAACACGGGTATTATACTGTTTCTTGCTGTCATTTATTAAGTCTTTCAAGCGCCTTACAGGCGGCTGCCTGCTCGGCTTCCTTCTTTGTTCTTCCGCTGCCGCAGCCAATGATCTCGCCGTCTAAGCTGACCTCCGAGAGGAACACCTTGTCGTGATCGGGGCCGGATTCGCCGGCCTCATGATATTTCAAAACCCGGTCGGGCCTGCGCTGAACAAGCTCCTGAAGCTCGGTTTTATAGTCGGACGCATGATGCGCCTTAACGGCCTCGGGGCTGAGCACCATGCGCTCTATAAAGCTTGCCGCAGGCTCTATGCCGCCGTCAAGGAAAATGGCCGCTATCACAGCCTCGGTGGCATCGGCAAGTATGGACGCGCGCTCGCGCGCTCCGTTTTTCTCCTCGCCGTGACCCATGCGCAGATACGCTCCCAGCTCAAGCTCCTGCGCGACGCCGTAGAGGCTGTGCTCGCACACAAGCTCGGCACGAAGTCGTGTCATTTTGCCCTCCGGCAGCGTGGGCACCGTGTTATACAGGTGCTTTGCAGTTACAAAGCCGAGCACCGAATCGCCCAGAAACTCCAGGCGCTCGTTGCTTGGAACTCCCTCTGCACGGTTCTCGTTTGCATAAGAGCTGTGCGTCAGGGCGTTTTTTAAGAGCATCGGGTCTTTGAACTTGTATCCTAATTTTTCTTCCAACTGCTTCAATGTATTACGCTTCTTCCGAAATCTTCATGTAATCAATATTATTTTCTATATCGCTGACGATATCAGCCTCGGCAAAGGCCTTGGCCTGGCGTTGGGGTCGATCTTCTTCGCTATGCCCTTGACATCGCCCTTTATAACGGCCGCCGCAAGCTTATTCTTCGTGCTCATCATGAACACCTCTTTAAGCTCCGTAAACAGCCATTTTGCAACTCCTTCGGCGGTCTTTAGGACAATATTGCCGGAAAATCCGTCACTTACGACAACGTCAACGCCGCCGAGCAGCATCGTGCTGCCCTCGACATTGCCGACAAAGTTGATCCTACCCTCTTCGCTCGCTTTTTTGAGCAGCTTATACGTTTCGTGCTGAAGCGCACCACCCTTTGTCTCCTCCGCGCCGATGTTGAGAAGTCCTACGCGCGGCTGAGTGAGGCCCATCATTCTGCGCGCGTAGAAGCTGCCCATGTACGCAAACTGGAGCAGGTACTCGGGAGTACATTCGGCATTTGCGCCGCAGTCGATGAGCATTATGCCGTTTTCACGGCTTGGAAGCACCGGCGCCATGGCAGCGCGGCGAACTCCCTTTATGCGCTTGACGATAAGTGTGGCTCCCGTAAGCAGCGCTCCGGTCGAGCCGGCCGACACCATTGCGTCGCCCTCGCCGTTTTTAAGCATAGTGAGCGCAACGGTCATGGACGAATCCTTTTTGCGGCGCGTTGCGGTGCTCGGGTCATCCTCCATCGTGATAATGTCGCGTGCATCGACGATCTCGATATTGCTTCTGTCCTCGCCGAGATATTTTTCTATCTCTTCCTTGCGGCCGACGAGCACTATCTCGGCTCCGAGCCTGTCGCGTGCATAGACAGAACCTTTGACTATGGCTTCGGGCGCGTTATCGCCGCCCATTGCGTCAACTATTATTTTCACAGCCGAAGACCTCCTTTTTCATAAGCTCTTCAATTATTGCCAGACTCCTTGCGGAGATCTCGGCGTTTTTATTGCGTTTGCCCTTGACTCTGTAGCCCAGCGGCGAAATTATTCCGAAGTTCACGTTCATCGGCTGGAAATCGCCGACGCTGCCGCCGGAGATGTACAGGCTGAGAGCGCCGATCGCGGTCTCCTGCGGAAAATCGACCGGCTCAAAGCCGAGCATGCGCGACGCCGTTTCAATGCCGACGAGCATTCCCGACGCTGCCGATTCGACATAGCCCTCAACTCCGGTCATCTGTCCGGCAAAGCTCAGGCGAGGCTCGGCTCTGAATCTGTAGTATCTGTCAAGCAGCTTCGGGCTGTTGAGATATGTATTGCGGTGCATTACACCGTAGCGGACAAATTCGGCATTTTTCAGCGCCGGTATCATCGAAAACACTCGCTTCTGCTCGCCCCATGTGAGGTGAGTCTGGAAGCCGACGATGTTATAAAGAGTTCCGTCGGCATTATCGCGCCGCAGCTGCACAACGGCGTAATTTTCGCGCCCCGTGCGCGGATCGCGCAGGCCGACAGGCTTCATCGGGCCGTAGCGCAGAGTATCCTCTCCGCGGCGAGCCATGACCTCGACCGGCATGCAGCCTTCAAAAACGCCGCCGTCGTCAAAGCCGTGGACGGACGCCTCCTTAGCGGCACAAAGCTCGCGAACAAATGCTTTGTACTCCGCTTCGTCCATCGGGCAGTTTACATAATCCGCCGTACCCTTATCATAGCGCGATGCGAAAAACGCACTTTCCATGTCAACGCTCTCAAGCGTTACGATTGGCGCGACGGCATCGTAAAAATGCAATCCCTCGCCGCCGCACAGGGAAGCGATCTTATCTGCAAGCGCGTCGCTCGTTAAAGGCCCCGTTGCGACAATGCACTCCCCCTCGGGAAACTCCGCCGCTTCCTCGGGGACTATCTCGATATTATCGCATGCGCGCAGCTTTTCGGTTATGTATCGCGCAAAGCCCTCTCTGTCAACGGCAAGGGCGCCGCCGGCAGCAACTTTATTTGTATCCGCACTTTCCATGATAAGCGAGCCCATTTTGCGCATCTCGGCCTTCAAAAGGCCGACGGCATTGGTAAGCTCATCGCTGCGCAGCGAGTTTGAGCAAACAAGCTCGGCAAAATATTCGGATGTGTGCGCAGGAGTCATCTTTGCCGGCTTCATTTCATAAAGCCGGACCTTTATTCCCCTCTTGGCAAGCTGCCAGGCACATTCGCTGCCCGCAAGCCCCGCTCCGAGGACTGTGACCTCATTCATAATTTATTCCTTGGCCTTTTTCGCTGTAGTTTTCTTTTTCGCCGCCGGCTTCTTTTCTGCGGTCTTTTTACCCTCAGCCTTGCTATCGGCAGCTGATTTCTTCTTATAGCCGCGCTTATCCTCGGGCACGAACTCCGGGCAGTCCTCGTTTATGCAGAACGCCTTCTGTCTGCCGCGTCCGCTGGGCTTAAACAGCGTTTTGCCGCAGCTCGGGCAGTTATCCTTTGTCGGCACATACCAGGTCATGAAGCCCTTGATCTCGCTGCCGTCGGCAGCCGTGCCTCTCCACGGGCAGTCGGCGCCGCGCTCGCAGGCATAATAGGTGTTACCCTTTTTCGATGTGCGCTTCAAAATCCTGCTGCCGCACTTGGGGCATTTGCCGGGCATTTCGATAACTATGGGCTTTGTGAAGCTGCACTCGGGGTAAGCCGGGCATGCGAGGAAGCGGCCGAAGCGGCCGGATTTCACGACCATCTGGCGTCCGCAGACATCGCAGTATTCGTCGCTCAGCTCGTCGGGCACCTTGATCCTGACGCCGTCAAGCGCCTTTTCGGCCTCTTCAAGCTCGGTGCTGAAATCGCCGTAAAAGCTGCGCAGCAGCTCCTTCCAATAGAGCTTGCCGCTTTCGACCTCGTCAAGCTCCTCTTCCATGTGGTTTGTGAATTTAAGATCTACGATATCCGGGAAGCGCTCCTCCATGAGCTGGGTAACGATCTCGCCGAGATTGGTGGGCTTGAGGTATTTTCCGTCCTTGACGACGTACTCGTGTGAGGTTATCGTCGAAATGGTCGGCGCATAGGTCGAAGGACGGCCGATGCCCTTTTCCTCCATCGCGCGGATGAGCGTAGCCTCGGTATACCGTGCAGGGGGCTGAGTGAACTGCTGCTCGGGGAGCATTTTTTCGAGGAATACCTGCTCGCCCTCTTCAAGAGACGGCAGCTTGCTGCGCGGCTCGTCGCTTTCCTCGTCCTTGCCCTCCTCGTACACCGCCGTGTAGCCGGCAAAGCGCATCTCGGAGTAATTTGCGCGGAACACATAGCCTGCCGAATCGACATCGACAACGACGTTATCATACACGGCGTTTGCCATCTGGCACGCGGTAAAGCGGCCCCAGATCAGACGATAAAGGCGATACTGCTCGTTAGTAAGATCCTTGCGAACAACGTCGGGGCTAAGCTCTATATTGGTCGGGCGGATAGCCTCGTGCGCGTCCTGCGCGCCGGATTTGGTTTTAAACACGCGGAACGAGCCGTGGTAGTATTCCTGACCGTAGTGGTCGATTATATAGTTTTTCGCCGCCATGAGCGCCTCATCTGAAAGGCGCAGAGAGTCGGTTCTCATATAGGTTATAAGGCCGACGGTGCCGTAGCCTTTGATGTCAACGCCTTCGTAAAGCTGCTGCGCGATCGACATCGTGCGGCGCGGCGTCATGCCGAGGCGGCGGCTTGCCTCCTGCTGGAGGGTCGATGTGATAAACGGGGGCGACGGGCTGCGGTGCTTTTTGCCGCGCTTGACCGTTTTCACCTTAAACGGCGCATCCTTCGTTGCGTTGATTACGGTGTTTACCTCGTCCTGGGATTTAAGCTCGAGCTTCTTATCGTCTTTTCCGTAGAAGCGAGCCGTGAACTTTGCGCTTCCCTCGCTTTCGAGCATAGCGTCAAGCAGCCAGTATTCCTCGCTGTTAAAGCTTCGTATCTCGTTTTCGCGGTCAACGACCATGCGCGTTGCAACGGACTGCACTCTGCCTGCCGACAGGCCGCGGCGGATCTTTTTCCAAAGCAGCGGCGAGAGCTTGTAGCCGACAAGGCGGTCGAGCAGTCTGCGCGCCTGCTGTGCATCGACAAGATTGTTGTCGATATCACGGGGCTTATTGATGCTGTCGGTGACTACCTTTTTGGTTATCTCATTAAAGGTTACACGCCTTGCTCTTTCATCGGAAAGCGCAAGAAGCTCCTTCAGGTGCCATGATATTGCTTCGCCCTCGCGGTCCGGGTCGGTTGCAAGATAGATTGTTTTTGCGTTTTTGCTGAGCTTCTTTAGCTCGTCAATGATCTCCTTGTGATCCTTCACAGGGATATACTTCGGCTCAAAATCGTTTTCTATATCAATTCCGAGGGTGCTCTTGGGCAGATCGCGCAAGTGTCCCATGGACGCAACAACTTTGTAATCGGTTCCGAGATATTTCTCGATCGTCTTGGCCTTGGCCGGTGACTCGACTATGACCAGATTCTTTTTTGCACTGGGCATCGGGTATCCTCATTTCATCTTAATATTTAAAGTAAAGCGCTTGCCCGTCTCCTGCCGGACATAGCCCTTGATCTGAAGCAGAGTAAGCTCGGCGAGCACCTTTGCCGGTGCAAGACCGCTGCGCTCAATGATCGTGTCAACATGAATCGAAGCTTCATCCATTGCTCCGATTATTTTAAGCTGACTTGGACTTAAGCTCTCCAATTGTTTCTGCAAGTCAATATAAGCCGCGTTGGGTGCCTTGTCAACAACTTTTTTCGTACTTTTTTCGGCACGAGGCTCTTTTCGCGGCGCGCTCTCGGCCTTCGGTATCACTCCCGAAGGCATTTCAAATTCAACTTTTCTAACCTTTCCGGGATAAAGCGCGGCAAACTCACTGACTACCTCCCAGCCGTTTGTGACAGGCTTTGCGCCTTCTTTTATCAGGAGGTTTGTCCCCTCGCAATTGGGCTGATCGGCATTTCCCGGAACGGCGAATATCTCCTTGCCTTGATCGGCCGCCTCGTTTACGAAAAGGCGTGTTCCGCTCTTGAGCGGCGCTTCGACGACTGCAACTCCGAGCGACAGTCCGCTCGTTATGCGATTTCTTGCCCTGAAAAACGAACCGTAAGGCTTCGTACCGGGCGCATATTCGCTTACGAGTGCGCCGCGCATCACAACATCCTGCGAAAAGCGGCTTTTATCCAGCTCATGCGGAAGTCCGAGCACGCCTATCACCCTGCCGTCGGCAAGAAGAGCGCCCTCGGCCGCTGCGGAGTCTATGCCCATCGTAAGCCCGGATATGACCGTTGCGCCGCATTTTGCTATCTCATAGCCCATACGCATGCCCATTTTGATCCCATACGGCGTTGCTTTGCGCGTGCCGATAACGGCTATGGCTGGCTCGGCGTCAATGTCGGGGAGTTTTCCCTTTACATATATAACTGCCGGCGGAAGATGAATATTTCTAAGGCGCTCGGGGTAGATATCCTCGTTCATGGTGACAACGTCGATACCCGTGTTATCGCACTTTTCAAATATACGCTTTGCAGCATCAAGATCGCGCTTTTCAAGCTCTTCCGCACCTTCGATATTGCGCGGCAGCAGGCGCGTTATCTCGCCGACCGGAGCAAAGTACATTTCCTTGGGGCTTCCGTAGTATTTAAGAAGCGAGGTTATTGCCCTCGGACCTATGTGCGGCGAGGTCGAAAGCCACAGCCAGTAAATAACGTCGTTCATACGCTACCTCGACATTTCCCACATAATAACGGATGCGGCGATCGCCGCGTTTAACGACTCCGAGTGCGGATTCATCGGGATTATCAGCTCTCCGCCGCATATATCGAGAAGCTCGCGGCTGAGTCCCCTGCCCTCGCTGCCGATGGCAACGGCACTTCTGTGAAGCTCGGCATTTCGGATGTCGGCAGCCTTATCGCTAAGCGCCGCGCCGAAAAGCGGAAGGCACTGCCTGCGCGTAAACTCGTCAAGCTCATCAATGCTCATTTTCAGCACTCTTTGCCGGAATATAGCGCCCATGCTCGCGCGTACTGTCTTGGGGTTATAAAGATCCGCGCACGCGCCGACCATGATAACGGCGTCGATGTCAAATGCGTTTGCGCTTCTTATTATCGTTCCGACGTTTCCGGGATCCTGAAGATTTTCGATAACTATGGCTCGCATTATGCGCTCATCGCGGCTTTGCTCCGGAATTTTTACAGTAAACACAGGGCCGGGACCTGATTTTAACGGAGATGCATACTCGACAAGATCAGCCGGAGCGCAGTACTGCTCGGTTTCCGGCGGAAGCTCATCGGTATGCGCCCCCTCACGCCATAGCACCTGCACGATCTCCGCTCCGTATTCTATCGCTTCCCTAAGCGTTTTTTCGCCGTCGCATATGAATTGTCCGACCTCGCTGCGGTATGCCGGGTCTGACGCAGCTGCGCGCATATGGCATATTATTCTGTTTTTTCTTGAGCTTATCTTTTCCATAAAACTTAATTTATATCATATTATTATAATTTGTCAAACCAACATTAAATTATAACGGCAAAAAAACCGCGTCGGGCGCGGTTTTTTTGAAATGTCAGCCGTATATCCATGCATTCGGCATATAGCGGCAGGTTATGGCCGGGTTCGAGCATTTTGTCACATACTCGCCGTCGTACCACATTACAGAGCTTGTGCCGCCGTCCATATTCATTGCCTGATATGCATCATATCTGAGCAGTATCTCGGTGCAATCCGGCAGGCCGATCCCAAGTGAGCGGCCGACCAAACGGCCCTCTATAACGAGCATCATAACATCGCCGTCCTTTGCCTGCGCTATTACCGTGCGCGGCTGGATAGAGCGGAAGCCCGACTGTTCGTCGATAAGTGCCTTGCCGTCAACTATCAGCGCCGGCGAAAACTCGACAGCGTCGCGGACGTTTGAGGCAACGCTCGTATCCGCGTCAACGATGTACATCTTATCGTCGGTTCTGAACTCCATGCGCTTTCTTCCGTAAGTGACGTGATAGCCGTACTCCTTGCCTTCGCATATGGCAAGGCCGTCAACCGTTCCGCCGTTTCCGACACCGTCGGGATCGTAAAAGCCGCTGGCGTTTACGCCGATGATGCCATTGCATCTGGGCACGAAATCCTCAAGCAGTTCACCGTAGCCGCCGATATGCGCAGCGGCACAGCAGCGCATTTTTGACGAGTCCTTGAGTATCGCAAGAACACCCTGGTATCCCGAGCCTTTTATGCGTACAAGCAGCACTCCTTCTTTTGCGTTTATCGCAAGCACCTGGTCGCCCTGCTTTGTTTTTATCGTCGTTCCATTATCGTCAAGGCCGGCCTCGTTTATGTCAAGCTCCATGAGAGACTTCTTGTCATATTCCGGATGCGATTTGAGATACGATTCAAGGGATGACTTGTCTATCTCGTCAAAAAGCTCATAGAAGTTTCCGTCGTCTCGCTCCTCAACCTTGTGCGTCCATTCGCTTTCGATGCCCTGCTGCTTTTCGGTCGCGTTGTTTACCCGGCTCATTACGTCGGCAATAACGTCATCGGGGAAAAACAGCTCGGCCAGCCAATGGTGGCTCATCGTCTGCATGGCAGTTTCTATGTAAGCGTCACGCAGATTTTTTATAAACGGCACATTGCTGTATACAACGAATGAATAAAGTCCGGCAAGAACAGCAATTATGCAGAAAAACACGACAAAGCCCTTTCTGCGCTTTGCGGCCTTTTTCTTCTTTTTGACTTTGCGTACCCTGTCCTCCGCCGCAGTGACGTTAACAGTCTCGCGAACAGGCTCCGGCTTTACGCGCGCCGCAGCTTTGGACGCAGCGGCTTTTTTTGGTGCAGGCCTAGCTTTTGCATGCGCCGGTGCAGCCGTCTGCCTTGTTGATTTTGAGCTGAATATTTTTATGGGAGATGCCTTCTTTCTGTTGGGTTGATACCATCGGTTAACAAGAGCAAACACGCCTGGCAGCGTACCTTTTCGGCGCTTTTTGCCCTTTTCGCCTTGACTTACGACAGTAAGACGGTTTATCTATAAAAATGTTCCCTGCTATGCTGCATTACCGTATACCCATGCATTGGGAAGATAGCGGCTCTGAATAACGGGATTTGAGCACTTTGTTATATACTCTCCGTCATACCACATCACAGAGCTTGTGCCGCCATCCATGTTCATCGCCTGATATGCATCGTATCTGTTCATGATCGCGGTGCAGTCCGGCAGTCCTATGCCCAAGGAGCGTCCTACGAGTCTGCCCTCAATAACGAGCAGAAGAATGTCGCCGTCTTTTGACTGGCCGACGACCGTTCGAGGCTGGATAGAGCGAAACGCCGACTGCGCGCCGATAAGGCTGTTGCCGTCAATTATAAGCGCCGGTCTGAACTCGACCGCATCACGCGTTTCGGGATTGGTTTCGGTACTCGCATCCACTATGTAGATCTTATCATCGTTCCTTAGCTCGAGACGTTTGCGGCTGTTGTCAAAATGCTTGCCAAACTCCTCGCCGCTGCACATAGTGTAGCCCTTGACCTTGCCGCCGTTGCCGCCTCCTTTATAGTCGGAAAAGCCGCTGGCATTTACGCCGAGCACGCCGTTGCACCTCGGCACAAGGTCACCCAGAAACTCGCCGTAAAGTCCGATGTTTTCCGCCGGGCAGCAGCGCAGAGCGGAAGGATCTTTGAGTATTGCCAGTACGCCCTGATATCCTGTGCCCTTCACACGGACAAGCAGAAGCTCATTTTTTGCATCAACAGCAAGCACCTGATCTCCCTGCTTTGTCATTATGCTCGTTCCCTCATCGTCAAGGCCGGCTTCATTTATGCGGATATCCCGCCAGTTACGCCTGTTGACGGCAGTGTTTTCCTTGAGGTATGCCTCAAACGAAGCCTCATCGAGCTCATCGAACATATCGTATATGGTCTCTTTGCTTTTTTCTTCCTTATTCTCGTTCCACTTGCTTTCAATACCTACCTGAGCCGCGCGCTCAGCTCTGACCTTATCCATGACCTCATCGATTATGCTCTCCGGGAACACCCACTGAGCAAGCCACTGGTGAGTCATGGTCGACATAGCTGTTTCTATGTAAGCATCACGAAGGTTTTTGATTGCAGGAATGCTTGTGTAGACAACGAAGTTGTAAATTGCGGTCAGTACAAGAAGTATCGCGACTATTACTTTAAGAAGTTTCTTCTTATC
>QWCN01007177.1_pt1 | contig 14096 bp, 9 predicted proteins | sample 1972711 | NCBI WGS metagenome assembly QWCN01 (sample SAMN09866707, study PRJNA288562) | Human gut metagenome isolate term1_stool, whole genome shotgun sequencing... | isolation source: gut | host: Homo sapiens | place: USA: California | reverse complement strand
CATGCAGGAGCGCAGGAGAAGGCAGGAACCGGGCACGAACGCCGGATCCCATCAATCATAATTTGTTCGGAAAAGTTCTGGGGGGTCTGGGGGACTCTTTCAAGAGTCCCCCAGCGCTTCCCCTCGCCTCCCCAGCGCTCCCCCACGCCTCCCCAGCGCTCCCCCACGCCTCCCCCGCGCTTCAATGCGGAAAAGCAAGCGCAGGAGGCGGTTTTTTTTCGCAGATTGTAGACAAGCGGGAGAAAATGTGCTATAATAGCCACATCGACCGGGGAAACAACGCGAAAAGAGGGGGGAGACACCATGCAAACGAAACAGCTACCGGGCGGGAGTCCGTACGCCGCCGACTGCTGGTTGCTGACGACAGAGGACGGGCACGCCGCCGTGATTGACCCCAGCGCCGCCGCGCCGGTCATTCTGCGCGCCGTGCGCGAGGCGTTCCCGGACGGGGACGGGCGGCTGGACGCCATTCTCCTGACGCACGGGCATTTTGACCACATCACGGCAGTGGACGCGTTGCGGCAGGCAATGCCCGGCGTCCCGGTATGCATACACGCTGCCGACGCATCCATGCTCACCGACGGAACCCGCAATGCATCCGCGCTGTTCTTCGGGACGGAGGACACGTATGCCCCTGCCGACCGCCTTCTGCAGGAGGGCGACAGCATCCGGCTGGGCGGCGAGACGCTGACGGTTCTGCATACGCCGGGGCATTCGCCCGGTTCGGTATGCTATCTGGATGCGGCGGGCGGCAGGCTGTTCACGGGCGACACGCTGTTTGCCTTCGGCATCGGGCGCTGTGACCTGTGGGGCGGCGACACAACCGCCATGCGGCAGTCGCTCCGGCGACTGGGCAGTCTCCCGCGCACCCTGCGCATATATCCCGGACACGGGGAGTCAGCCGTGCTGGGGGCGGCGCTTGACCGCGCGCTGTATGACCTCTGATCTCCAGCCTGACCTGATATGATGAAAGGAACCTTCACTATGGATTATCGCAAGTTAGCCGATCTGCTGTTTCCCGATGTGACCGACACCCCCGCCGAGGTGGAGGCGCGGTACCCCGCGCGGAATCTGCCGGAGGGCGCCAAGGTCACGCGCTTTGCCCCCAGCCCCACCGGATTCGTCCATCTGGGCGGTCTGTACGGCGCCACCATCGACGAACGGCTGGCGCACCAGTCGGGCGGCGTGGTGTACCTGCGCATCGAGGACACCGACGCCAAGCGCGAGGTCGCCGGCGCGACCGAAAAGCTGATCCGCATCTTCCGCCAGTACGGCGTCCGGTTTGACGAGGGCGCAACGCTGGACGCGGACGGAAACGTCACGGACAGCGGCAGCTACGGTCCCTACCGCCAGAGCCAGCGGGCACATATCTACCACGTGTTCGCCAAAAAGCTGGTCGAGGAGGGCAAGGCGTACCCCTGCTTCACCACGGAGGAGGAGTACGAGGAATTGCAGGCGACCGACAAGAAAGCCGAGATCAAGTCGAAGGAGTGGACCGCCGCCGACAATGCCGCCGCGTTTGAGCGGCAGGCTGCCATGCGGAATTTCACGCTGGAGGAGGTCGCGGCGCATCTCGCCGCCGGGCATCCGTGGGTGCTGCGCATCCTCTCGGACGGCGACCCGGACGGAAACAAAAAGGTCGTGTTCACCGACCTGATAAAGGGCAAAATCGAAATGCCGGAGAACAGCGAGGACTTCGTCCTGCTCAAGTCGGACGGCATCCCCACCTACCATTTCGCACACGCCGTTGACGACCACCTCATGCACACGACGCACGTGGTGCGCGGCGAGGAATGGCTCCCCAGCTCGGCTAAGCACATCCAACTCTTCCGCTACCTCGGCTTCGCCATGCCCAAATACATGCACACGGCGCAGGTCATGTGCTTTGACGCGAACGGCAACAAGCGCAAGCTCTCCAAGCGCGACATGGGCAGTAATATGGAAGATTTCTTCCGCCTGGGCTACGCGCCCGTCTGCGTCTGCGAGTACCTCATGACCATCCTCAACTCCAACTACGAGGAGTGGCGCGCGCAGAACCCCGATCGCCCCTACACGGATTTCCCGTTCAGCATCAAGAAGATGAGCGCCTCCGGCTGTGTCATGGACATCCCCAAGCTCAACGATGTGTCCAAGAACGTGCTGTCCCGCTTCACCGCCGCCGAGATCTATGACGCCACCGTGGCGTGGGCGGCGGACTGCGACCCCGAGTTGCACGCCTGCCTGACCGCCGATCCCGCCTATGCGCAGGCGATCTTTGCCATCGGGCGCGGCGGCAAGAAGCCCCGCAAGGACTTCGCCACCTTCGCAGACGTCAAGCCCTACCTGGATTTCTTCTACGACAGCCTGTTCTCCATCCGGGACTCTCTCCCGGACGGCACCGACCCCGCCGATGTGCGCGCCGCCATCAACGCCTTCTGCGCCGTCTACGATGAATCCGATGACTCCACCGCCTGGTTCGACAAAATCAAATCCATCGCCGACTCGCTCGGCTATGCCTCCGATATGAAAGCCTACAAGCAGAACCCCTCCGCCTTCCGCGGCAGCGTGGCGGATATCTCCTCCTTCCTCCGCCTCGCCGTTACCGGCCGCCTCAACGCCCCCGACCTCTATACCGTCATGCACCTGCTGGGACGCTCCCGCACCCTCTCCCGTCTGACAGCATTTGCCGAGGGGACGGGGGAAACGACGGGGAGAACGCTGGGGGACTCTTGAAAGAGTCCCCCAGACCCCCCAGAACTTTTCCCGAATATTGAGTATTGACTGAGCCCTATGGTTTGTGCCCTATCTTCCTGCCGGGAAATGGGAACGCTGGGGGACTCTTGAAAGAGTCCCCCAGACCCCCCAGAACTTTTCCCGAATATTGAGTATTGACTGAACCCTATGGTTCGTGCCCTGTCTTCCCGCCGGGAATGGGGATAAAAAAAGAGAAGGTGCCGGGCAAGGTCGGCAGGCGGCAAAGAAAGCAAGCCCCCCCGCCGGACGCATGAGCGCCCACCATGCCCCAGTGCCGCCCGGGCAAGCCCCCCGCCGTCCCCCGCTTTCCACAGGCAAACCCAGTGCCGCGTCCCTCCCAGCCCCGGGGATGCAAGGGGCGAAGCCCCTTGCATGAAATAACCTTAGTCTCCCCCTTCCCACCGGGAAGAGCGCTCTGCGAGCGCGGGTCGGGGGATGGGGGCGAGAAAGCAAGCTAAAGGCAGCGTCGGCAGGCGGCAAAGAGAGCAAGCCCCCCGCCGTACCCCGCTTTCCACAAGCAACCCCAGTGCCGCGTCCCACCCAGCCCCGGGGATGCAAGGGGCGAAGCCCCTTGCATAAGAAAACCAAAAATCCCCCCCCTTCCCCGGAGGGGAAGGGGGTCGGGGGGATGGGGGCGAGAAAGCAAGCTAAAGGCAGCGTCGGCAGGCGGCAAAGAAAGCAAGCCCCCCGCCGCACCCCGCTTTCCACAAGCAAACCCAGTGCCGCATCCCACCCAGCCCCGGGGATGCAAGGGGCGAAGCCCCTTGCATAAGAAAACTAAAAATCTCCCCCTTCCCCGGAGGGGAAGGGGGTCAGGGGGATGGGGGCAGGATCAAAAGCTAAAGTAAAAGGCAGGCAGGCGACAAAGAAAGCAAGCCCCCCCCATAAACGATACCACCCGTTCCCCAAAAGAATCCGGTCAGATACTTCCATCAAAACAAGGAGCAACACTATGGCAAACGAAAACATGGACTCCAACTTTATCTTCGACATCATCGACGAGGACCTGCGCGAGGATCCCACTATCAAGGTACACACACGGTTCCCCCCGGAGCCGAACGGCTACCTGCATATCGGCTCCGCCAAAGCAATCTGCATCAACACCGAGGTCGCACGGAAGTACGGCGGACTGTTCAATCTGCGCTACGACGACACAAACCCCGCCAAGGAGCATATGGAATTCGTCCGCTCCATCCGCGAGGATCTGGACTGGCTGGGCGCGGAGCCGACGGGCGGCGTTTTCTACGGCTCGGATTACTTCGGCAAATGCTATGAGTTCGCCGTCCAGCTCATCCGGCAGGGCGACGCATACGTCTGCGACCTCTCCAAGGACGACCTCGCAGAGTATAAGGGAACCGATCGCGCCGAGGCAAGCCGCGAATCCCCCTACCGCAACCGCTCGGTAGAGGAGAACCTTGCCCTCTTTGAGCGCATGAAGAACGGCGAGTTCCCGGACGGCGCCAAAACCCTGCGCGCCAAGATTGATCCTACCTCCAGCAACACCTACCTGCGCGACCCGGTCATCTACCGCATCCGGCACGTCAGCCACCACCGGCAGGGCGATGCATGGTGCATCTACCCCATGTATGACTTCGCGCATCCCATTCAGGACGCGCTGGAGGGCATCACCTACTCGCTGTGCTCCAGTGAGTTCAAGAACCACCGCCCGCTGTATGAGTGGGTCGTGGATCACATCGGCTTTGCCCGCAAGCCCAAGCAGCGCGAGTTCGGACGCATGAACGTGACCTATACCGTCATGTCCAAGCGGTACCTGCGCGAGCTGGTCGAGACGGGACGCGTGGACGGCTGGGATGACCCCCGCCTGCCGACGCTGTGCGCCCTGCGCCGCCGCGGCTACACGCCCGAGGCAATCTTCGCCTTCGTCCGGAGCGCCGGCATCAGCAAGGCGGACGCACTGGTGGACATCCGCCAGCTGGAGGCGTGCGTGCGCGACGACCTGAACGAGAAGGCTCTGCGGCGCGTCTGCGTGGCGCATCCCATCCGCGTCGTGCTGGACAACTACCCCGCCGACCGCGAGGAAACCATCACCCTGCCCAACCACCCGCAGAAGCCCGAGCTGGGCACCCGCGAGGTTCCCTTCAGCCGTGAGCTGTATATCGACGCGGACGATTTTGCGGAGGTGCCGCCCCCGAAGTTCTTCCGGCTCAAGCCGGAGGGCGAGGTTCGTCTGATGGGCGCGTATATCATCCGGTGCGGGGAGATCGAGCGGAACGGGGACGGCTCCATCCGCTGCATCCACGCGACCGCCGATCTGGAAAGCGGCTTCGGCAATCCGTCCGACGGGCGCAAGGTCAAGGGCACCATTCACTGGCTGTCCTGCCGGCACGCCTGCGACATCACGCTGATGCTGTACGACCGCCTGTTCACCATCGAGAACACCGCCGAGGTGCCGGAGGGCAAGACCTATCTGGATTACCTGAACCCCAACTCGCTGACGGTTGTGGAGAACGCCAAGGCGGAGCCTGCCGTCCGCGACGCAGCCCCCGGCGACAAGTTCCAGTTCGTGCGCTTCGGGTACTTCTGCAAGGACACCCGCCACGGAGACACCTTCAATCAGGTCGTGTCGCTCAAGGACGCAATGCCCAAAAAGTAACCCTGCACGGAAAAACAGCCGTTGCACCGTCCTGTAACCGCCGGCTTATCCGGTGGTCGGTACAGCCCTGCCGGGGCATATTGCCGGCGGGGCTGAAAGCCCCCAAAAAACTGCCAACCGCAAGCGGACGCAAACTGCCGCTGAAGCGGTTGGCTTTTTTTGCATAAATCGCATAAATATCTTCGGCGGAGGGGGGGAAATGCTCCGTACCGAAAAAGTCCGGAGCCAGTGTCGGCTCCGGACAGAAACAAAACCGGGGAAAGACGGGGGAACCGGGGAACCTCCTGCAGGAGGTTCCCCCGGCGCACAAAGCTCCCTTACCGCACGATCTCGATTCCGGCAGGCGCGTCGATCTCGACGACCGTTTCGCCCTTTTCGTTGCGGAAAGCCCAAACGGACAGCGCACCCTTCGGGGTGGGATAGGTGCCCTTTGCCCACTCCAGACCGGCAAGCTCGGGCTTGACCTCGTACTTGCCGGGCGCAAGGTTGCGGATACCCAGCACATAGTTGGACAGATAGGGGCAGGGACCGGAAGCCCAGCCATGGCAGAGCGAGTGACGGAACCGGATATAGCAGTACGCACCGTAGTCGCCGTGGATGTCGATCTTGCCCTCCGGGACAACCTCGTCGATGCGTCCGGCGTTGTTCATCCAATCCAGATTGAAATCCTCCCAGAAGGTGGTCGCGCCCATATCCAGCATACCGCCCCAGTACTGCTTCATATCAGCCAGCGCGCCGGCATAGTCGCCAGCCAGCGCCTTGGCGGCAAGGATGTAGTAGCCGAAGAAGGTGGAGTAGCCGTGTCCGCCGCCGGGAGTCAGCACGTCCGCGTTGATAGCCTTGGGATCGGCAAGCCCGGACAGCGACAGCAGAGCAGCCGCCTGCTTGGAGCCGTGGCAGTCCGGCACGTGCTGCAGCATACGTGCGGCAGCCGCCTCGCACAGGGCGGCGGTCTCGTCCTCGCCCAGCACGCGGAGCAGCTCGGCGCCCTTGGTCAGCGCCAGCCGGAGCATTCCCTGCAGACCGGCGTGAATGGCAGCAGGATCGTCGTTGTTGGGCCAATCCAGGAAGCGTCTCTCCGGCATATGCTCCGCGCCGTCCGCGTCCACACAGCCAGCCAGAACCGTCATAAGCTCCCGCAGGTAGGTGTGCTGCTGCTCCAGGTAGTCCCGGTCACCGAAGGCGCGGTACCAGTCGCAGTGGATCAGAAGCCACCAGATAGAGTAGGAGGAAATGCCGTTCATCCAGTTGCCGACCGGCGTCTCATCGCGCACGACATCCAGCGAGCGCGGCACGATATCGTTGTAGCCGAAGGCGGTCAGGATAGTGTTGACCTCGGTGTGCATATCGCCGATCCAGACCAGCCGGTCGCGCTTGATGCCGTCCCAAAGGAATTCCTGCATATTCAGGTGTGCCGTGTAGGCGGCGGTGTCCCAGATGCGGTTCAGCTTCTCATCGGAGCAGGAGAAGGAGCCGACATAGTCCAGATCCAGATAGTGGAACACGCCCTGCACCGCCTTGAACTGCACCATTCCTTCCTCCTCCAGCAGCTCGATGCACACGAACCGGAAGCCGGACTCGTTTGTCTCGCAGGCGGAGAGCATCCCGACGTTCATCACGCGGTCGCGGATGGCGTGGTCGTTGGTGGTGTTCTTTTCGCGGATGGGGGTGAGTGCCTCCATGACCGATTCGCCGAACCGGACGTTGATATCCGCGCGGTTGTTTGGTCCCTGCGTGCCCCAGATCATCAGGCGCACGCTGCCCGCAAACTCAATGCCGAAATCCAGCAGGATCTTTGCGTGCGGCTTGCCGGGCTGATTGCGCAGTGTGCAGTTCTCGCCTGTCACCAGTGTGATCTGATTGCTGCGCTCGCGGAGCAGTGTCTCCGGGTCGCGCACGTCTCCCTCCGTCAGCACGACGCGGCGCGGTGCCAGATACCGCCTTGTGCGGGGGTCTGTTTCCTTCCCGTTCAGGGCTTCGAATTTTTCGTTGACCTTCATGTATGTTCCGTCCCTTTCTGCCATGTGGCTCTGCCTATGCTTTGCCTATGGCATTCCATGCTCTTTTTCCGGCGGAAGGCATCCCGCCGGGTTGTTTGTATTGTACCATATCGGCGCGGTGCTTGTCAACCGGTTTCGGCAGAATTTCGGCGGCATTTGCCTTTTTCCGGCGCCGGGGGGGGGGTGCCCCCGTGTCGGGGGGGGATTGCTCCGGCGTTGCAGGCGCGGCGGGCGTTGGCGGCGCCCTGCGGGGGGCGTGCTTTCTTTGTTGCCTGCCTACTCTGCCTTTAGTTTTTGTTTTTGCCCCCTATCCCCCCAGCCCGCGCTCGCAGAGCGCTCTTCCCCGCCGGGGAAGGGGGAGACTCAAAGTTTATTTCGCCGGGGGCTTCGCCCCCGGCACCCCTGCACTGAACCGCTTGCGGCACTTACAGACCCTGCCCGAACAGGTCCACGGCGCGGGGACTTGCCTTCTTTGTTGCCTGCCTACCCTGCCTTTGGTTTTTGATTTTGCCCCCTATCCCCCCAGCCCCCTTCCCCGGCGGGGAAGGGGGAGACTCAAAGTTTATTTCGCCGGGGGCTTCGCCCCCGGCACCCCTGCACTGAACCGCTTGCGGCATTTACAGACCCTGCCATACAGGCACCCTGCGAAAGGGAGCCTGCGGCTCGGTGCAAAAACGGTGGAAATGCTTTCCTTTGGACAATGCCGGCAGCCAAGGAGAGGGGGGACCGGGGGAGATGGAACTATCCGTCGCAAGCGACGGCGGCGTTTGAGATGGTCCTCTCCCCCGGGGCAGGGATAACCTATGCCGCATGGGGGCAAGCCCCCCCAGCCCCCCGCCGGGTACCACAGCGGCAAGGTCAGCAGGCAACCAGCCGGGCAAGTCCCCCGCCAGCGCGTGATACACGCCCCTGCTCCGGTGCCGCACGGGTTCAGCCCCGGGGATGCAAGGGGCGAAGCCCCTTGCATAAGAAAACTAAAAATCTCCCCCTTCCCGCCGGGAAGGGGGTCGGGGGGATGGGGGCAGCAAAGTAAGCTAAAGGCAGGGGCGGCAGGCGACAAGCAAGGCAAGCCACCCCTGCGGATTCCGGAACGGCAAGGTCAGCCGACGACCAGCCGGGCAAGTCCCCCGCCAGCGCGCGATACGCGCCCCTGCTCCGGTGCCGCACGGGTTCAGCCCCGGGGATGCAAGGGGCGAAGCCCCTTGCATAAGAAAACCAAAAATCTCCCCCTCCCCCGGAGGGGAAGAGCGCTCTGCGAGCGCGGGTCGGGGGGATGGGGGCAGCAAAGTAAGCTACAGGCAGGGGCGGCGGGCAACCGAAAAGGCAAGCCACCCCTGCGGATTCCGGAACGGCAAGGTCAGCCGGCAACCAGCCGGGCAAGTCCCCCCATCACCCCCGCGCCGCATATACCTCCAGCAGGGAGGCGGCAGTGTGGGCAGAATCCCGCAGGAAGGAGGGATAGTCGTAGAACGCGTGCTCGTCCCCGCCGTCGGAAATGGCACGCAGAACGGTACAGGGAACATGGTTGACAAAGCAGACCTGCACGATGGCGGCACCCTCCATCTCGCAGGCGATGAGATCAAGCGCCGGGAAAGCCGCCCGGATGCGTTGCTTGGCAGCACTGCCCGCGACAAAACGGTCGCCGGAGGCAATAACGCCCCGGACATATGACACCCCTGCCTCGCGGACGCAGGCACACAGCCCGTCAGTCACGGCGGGATCGGTCGGGAGCGTGACCAGATTCAGCCCGGAAATCAGCCCCACGGGATCGCCCAGCGGGGAAGTGTCCATGTCGTGCTGTATCACCGCGTCCGCCACGGCGACCTGCCCGATGCCGAGCCGATCTGTCAGGCTTCCCGCAACGCCTGTATTGATAATGACCTCCGGGTGATACAAAAGGATCATGGTCTGCGCGCACAATGCCGCGAACACCTTCCCTACGCCGCATCTCGCCACCACCGTGCACCTGCCGCGCAGGATGCCTTCCGTGAAGGTGATCCCGCTGACTGTCTGCTCCGTGCAGTCAGTCATGTGGGCGATCAGCTCCTCCACCTCGATTTGCATGGCGCCTATGATGCCGAGATATCCTTTGTTTTCTTCCGTATCCGTCATGTGATTTACCTGCTTTCTATCTTGATTTGCTCTCATTATACCCGCTTCTCGGCGGGATGTCAAGGTGTTGCGGCGGTTTTACTGCCGGTGTTGTTCCCAGCGCGGGGGATTGCCCTTGCCTCGCTGGCTCGGCGAGCGTTAGCTGTCCCCAGCGGGAGGGGGCTGAACCCCGCCGGCATTGGCTCGCCCTGCCCCGGGGGAGAGGACCATCTCAAACGCCGCCGTCGCTTGCGACCAATAGAAAGGCGGTTCTATCGGTTTTGCACCGAACTGGCGACGCCGAAAACAAGTCCCCCCGCCGGTGCCTGCTTGGCAAGGTCTGTAAGTGCCGCAAACGGTTTAATGCAGGGGTGCCGGGGGCGAAGCCCCCGGCGAAATAAACTTTTAGTCTCCCCCTTCCCCGGAGGGGAAGGGGGGCGGGGGGATGGGGGCGATAAAGCAAACCAAAGGCAGGGTTGGCAGGCGACAAAGAAGGCACGCCCCCCGCTGGAGACAGCGGCGGCAAGGTCAGCTGGCAACCAGCCGGGCAAGCCCCCCGCCGGGTGCGTGATACGTGCCCCTGCTCCGGTGCCGCCCGGGTTCAGCCCCGGGGATGCAAGGGGCGAAGCCCCTTGCATAAGAAAACTAAAAAATCTCCCCCTTCCCGCCGGGAAGGGGGGCGGGGGGATGGGGGCAGTAAAGCAAGCTAAAGGCAGGGTTGGCAGGCGACAAAGAAGGCACGCCCCCCGCTGGGGACAGCGGCGGCAAGGTCAGCCGGCAACCAGCCGGGCAAGCCACCCGCCGGGTGCGTGGTTCGCCCCTTTCCGGCGTGCCGCCCGGGGCGCCCCTTCAACCAAACCACGCCGGAATAACCTGTTGTTTTGGTGACAATATCACGAAAATTCCGTGAGCCGCCAAATCCGCAGAAAAAAGTATTGACAACAGGGGAAAAACAAGGTATAATCATACCGCACGGATGTTGTATCCGATACAAGATGTCCCGGTGTGCGGCTACAGATGCCGCAAGCTCTCTGCCAACGCCGCGGGCAACCATGACAAGACTGCCATGAAAGGTGGTATCCGTATATGCAGATCGACGGCAATAAATTTCAAAAAATGTGCGTCTCGGCAGCCAATTCGCTGGACAGCCAGAAGACCGAAATCAACAACCTTAACGTGTTCCCCGTCCCGGACGGGGACACAGGCATCAATATGAGCCTGACCATGAAGCCCGTGCGCGAAATCCACGTCGAGCCCGGAACCCTCTCCGAGGCGGCTGGCCGCGTGGCGGAAAAAGTCCTGCGCGCCGCGCGCGGTAACTCAGGCGCTATCCTGTCACTGTTCTTCCGGGGAATGGCAAAATCCTTCAAGGGACTGGATAAAGCCGACTCCAAGGATATCGCAAAGGCAATCCGCTCCGGCACAAACGAGGCGTACCGCGCGGTCGGACAGCCCACCGAGGGCACCATTCTGACCGTCATGCGCGGGACAGCCGACACGGCAGAGGCGGAAAGCGAGCTGTATCAGGGCGACCCGGAGGCATTCTTCGAGCGGCTGGTCAATTCCGCCGAGGAGGTGCTGCAGCAGACCCCCGAAATGCTCCCCGTTCTCAAGCAGGCAAAGGTCGTGGACGCGGGCGGCAGTGGATTCGTCGCCATGCTCAAGGGTATGCTGGCATCGCTCAAGGGGCAGGACATCGCTGCCGCCGACACGGAGCCGGATGCCGGACAGTCGCATTCCGGCGCAGCCGATTTCTCCGAAATCGACCCCGCCAGCATCAAGTTCGCCTACTGCACCGAGTGTATTGTCGCCAAGTCGCCGGAGCATGTCGGTGACGGAACCGGCGAGCCGTTCAAAAAAGCCATTGAGCCGCTGGGCGATTCCATGGTCTTTGTGGACGATGAGAGCATCATCAAGGTGCATATCCACACCAACGACCCCGGCAGGGTGCTGTCCGAAGCGGTTCGCTACGGTTCCCTTGAGACGGTCAAGGTGGAGAATATGCGCAATCAGCATCACGCGCTGACCGCCGCCGGCGAAACGGCGGATAAGCAGGCGGCGGACGACGCCGCAGCCGCGGCTGCCGCCGCAGAGCGTCCGGAAATCGACAAGCCGGTCGGGTTTGTCGCCGTGTGCATGGGTGACGGAATCGCCGCCGCCTTCCGCGACACGGGCGTGCAGGAGATCGTCACCGGCGGGCAGACCATGAACCCCTCCACCGAGGATCTGCTCCGCGCCGTGCGAAAGACTGCCGCCGAAACCGTATTTATCCTGCCCAACAACAAGAATATTATCATGGTCGCACAGCAGGCGGCGCACATTCTGGCTGAGGAAGGTCGTCAGACCGCCGTGGTGCTGGAGACGCGCAGTGTTCCGGAGGGGCTTTCCGCCATGCTGGCGTTCAATCCCGATGCCGACACCGAGGAGAACCGCGCGGGCATGACCGCCGCCTTTGCCAACGTCCACACGCTATCCGTAACCCGCGCCGTCAAGGACGCCGCCATCGACGGCATGAGCATCCGGGCGGGCGAGTACATGGGGCTTTGCGACCGCAAGATCGGCTACACCGGCACCTCCCGCCGCACCATCGTGCTGGAAATGCTCAAGAACTTCCCGCACGCCGAGTTCGTGACTGCGTTCTACGGCGCCGATGTCAGCCAATCCTGCGCCACCGAGCTTCTGGAGGATGCGCAGAAGCTTCTGCCCGACGCGGAAATCGTCATGTTCCCCGGCGGTCAGCCTCTCTACGATTTCATCATCTCCGTGGAGTGATTCCTTTACGATAAAATGGGGGGTAAAGACTCAAAGTGAGTTTTTACCCCCCGGTTATGTTTCTCCCGGCGGCGGAAAGCCGCCGTTTTTTTGTCAGACCACAATCTCGCGTTCCGAATCAATATCCGGCGTCATGGCAGGAATCACACGGACAAACCGGTTGAGCCGCGAGAGCCGACCGCACCGCACCATGTCCGGGTGCGTCGGGTACAGAAGCTGGACAGCCTTGCCCTCCGCCAGCAGGGTAGCGGCAGGCGTATCGGGAGCAGGCGTGTCAGTCAGAAACGCAAATCCGCCGCCGCGCAGAACCGTTTCCGCCATCTCGCGGGCGTCCGGCTGAGTCAGGGGCGGGTCGGACACGAACACCGCATCCGCCAGGCGGGTCGTGCATCCGGTGGGCGGGTTATACAGCCCGGCGGCGCGGGCAGGCAAGCGCACGGTGCGCTTGAACCAATCCGCCTGCGCGGGCATCCGCCGCAGCTGCTCCGCAAAACGGCGGTCACAGCCGAACCGCCACGCGGGGAACGCCGTATGCAGAAGGTACAGCAGCTCAATCCCGCGTCCGGCGGGCGGCACGGGGAACAGCAGCATCCTGTGCGCCTGCCGCAGACCGCGCACGGCGCTGACCAGCGCCTCGCAGTCCTCCTCAAAGGACACCGTCCGGTAGCCGTAGGCGCAGTCCAGCACGGCGGCGTCCGCGCGGGTGTCCCGGATGGGATCGCAGGCGTAGAGCAGGGTATCCTCGGTATAGCCGCCGGAGAAAAGCAATGATTTTCCCTCCAGGCTGAAGCGGTACCAGACGCCGCCTGCGCTCCCGCCGCTCCTGCCGTAGGTGAACGACACGCATCCCAGCGAGCCGTACCGGTGTCCTTCGCACAGGCGTTCCAGCGGGACGGGACGCGCCGGGGTCTGCGGCAGCTGCAGCAGGGTACACGCCGGCGCGACGACCTGTCCGGTGAAGCCCTGCGTTGCCAGCCACGGCAGGGCGCCTGCGCGTTCGGGGGCGGCGCTTGTCAGGAAAACTGCGCTGACGCGGGAGATTTCCTCGCGCGTCAGGCGCGGGAAGCCGCCGTCCTGCGACACGCCGCAGTCCACGAGGAATCCTGCGCCGGGGCGTCCTGCGTCCACGAAGAAGCAGCTCCTGCCGTTCTCGCCGCATCCGCCCGCAATTTTCATTCTGACCATACTGTTTTTCCCTCCCGGAGTGGAGTTTTCCTCCTGAATCCGCCTCTATTATACGCAAAAAAATGCGCTCCGGCAATCAGCGGGGCGTATCGGCTTTGTAAAATTCAGGTAAGGCGGGGGGCGCTTGCCTTCTTTGTCGCCTCCCTACCCTGCCTTTAGTGTTCTTTTTTGCCCCCTATCCCCCCGACCCCCTTCCCCGGTGGGGAAGGGGGAGCCCCAAAGATTATTTCGCCGGGGGCTTCGCCCCCGGCACCCCTGCACTGAACCGCCTGCGGCACTTACAAACCGTGCCGAACAGGTACCCGGGGGTGAACCCGGGCGGCACCGGAACAGGGGCGGCATATCGCGCGCTGGCGGGGGGGCTTGCCCCGGCGTTGCCGGCTAACCCTGCCGTCTCTATCCCCAACGGGGGGGCGGCGGTTGGGGTTGCCGCCCTACCCTGCCTTTAGCTTGCTTTGCTGCCCCCCTACCCCCCGACCCCCTTCCCCGGTGGGGAAGGGGGAGCTCAAAGATTATTTCGCCGGGGGCTTCGCCCCTTGCATCCCCAAGGCTGGACGGGGCACGGCACTGGCTGTCCCTGCCGTACAGGTGCCTCGGTGGGGGGCGGAATCACTCGCAGGGAACGCTTTTTGTCGGTTTTGCGGAGACCTATAGGTTCAGCCGCAGGGGTGCCGGGGGCGAAGCCCCCGGCAAAATCAACT
>QWCN01004714.1_pt1 | contig 14101 bp, 8 predicted proteins | sample 1972711 | NCBI WGS metagenome assembly QWCN01 (sample SAMN09866707, study PRJNA288562) | Human gut metagenome isolate term1_stool, whole genome shotgun sequencing... | isolation source: gut | host: Homo sapiens | place: USA: California | reverse complement strand
GTGCATATCGTTTATTAAATCTGACTACAAGTACGACTGGAACAGGAGAAAATGAAAAAACCAATTATTCTTACACATTAAATTCTAAATACGAAAGCGTGTTGAAAAGTGTAACTGGAAAAACAACAGAAAAAGATATTCTTTCCTATATTTCTAGTTTAGATGCTGCGGGAATAAGAACTTTTGCAGATACCGTTTATCAGAATGTTAAAAATATGTCTGCAGATTATACAACTAAAAATGATGAATTTAGTGTAGACCAGGGATATTATTTAATTACCGAAACTAAGGTCGGCACTACAGGCAAACCAGCACAGACAGGTTCTGTTTCACTTGTTATGTTAGATACTGCAGGAAATAAGGACATTAGTGTTAAAACTAAGGAAGATGTTCCTGAGGTTGTTAAAAAAGTTAAAGATGTTAATGACAGTACGGGAGAAAAATCAGGATGGCAGGATTCTGCTGATGCTGATATTGGGGATGAGATTGAATATCAGTTAACAGGTACCGTGTCAGAAAAAATCGGGGATTATAAAGGATATTATTATGAATTTGTCGATACAATGACACATCTTACTTATGTTAATAATTCAGCTGAAGTTACAGTCAATGGTAAGGTTTGTACAAATGACTTTGAAATAAACTGGGATACTGCTAAAAAAGTATTAACTGTTAAAATTGCTGATCTTAAGACAATTTTGGGTGTTAACAAAGATAGTAAAGTTGTAGTTACATATAAAGCAAAATTAGATGATAATGCAGTTGTTGGAAGCGAAGGAAATCCGAATACAGTATATTTAAAATATGCTAATAATCCTTATCAAAATGGTGATGGAACAAATGATACAGGAAAAACTCCAACAGATAAAAATATTGTTTTTACCTATAAAGTTCTTGCTGATAAAGTGGATGAAAATGGAAATGCATTGAAAGGTGCTAAATTTGAACTGTTTAAACAGAATGAAGATAGTACTTGGAAATCATTAGGAGAACAGGCCGGAACTGGTACAGATGAAAATAAATTTGCATGGTCTGGATTAGATGATGGTATTTACAAACTTGTTGAGACTAAAGTTCCTGATGGTTATAACAAATTGGATGATCAGATTTTCACTGTAACAGGAACTCATGATTCAGAAAGTGATGATCCAAAGTTAACAGATTTAACAGGAAATGTTACAACTGGAACTATTACATTTGATAAAAATGTTACAAATGGATCCTTATCTACTAAGGTTGAAAACCGTTCAGGTTCTCTGCTTCCATCCACCGGTGGCATCGGTACAACAATCTTCTACGTAGTTGGTGTTGTCCTTATGCTTGGTGCAGGCGTTCTTCTTATTACTAAGAGACGTATGAGTGCAAAACACTAATTGTGGTTTGACAATAACAAATAAGATTCTTACTGCTGTACATTGCAGTGAGTGACCTATCAGGGGGAGCAGGGTTACCTGTTCCCCTGATAACAAATAAGATTTGACAACAGGGAGATGCACATGAAAAAAAAGAATTGGTCCAATATTATTCTGATAGTGGTATTTTTCGTGGGTCTCTCCGTGCTGTTATATCCGACAGTCAGTGATTACTGGAATTCTCTTCATCAGTCCAGGGCAATTGCCACCTATTCGGACGCTGTGGAGGAGATGGATACCAGTGACTATGAGAGGATGTGGGCGGAGGCAGATGCCTACAATGAGGAGCTTTATGAATCCGGGCATGGTCTGGGGCTGGCGGAGGATGAGAAGAAGGAATATGACAGTATTCTGGATGTTTCCGGAACGGGAATTATGAGTTATATTGAGATTCCGAGCATCAAGTGTTCTCTTCCCATCTATCATGGTACGGATGAAGCTGTTCTGCAGATTGCAGTTGGTCATATTGAGGGAAGTTCTCTTCCTGTAGGTGGGGTGAATACCCACTGTGTGCTTTCCGGACACAGGGGACTGCCTAGTGCGAAGCTTTTCTCTGATCTGGACAAGCTGGAGGAGGGGGATCTGTTTATGATCCGTACTCTGAATCAGACACTGACCTATGAGGTGGATCAGATCCGTATTGTTCTTCCGGAGGAGATTGATGATCTGGAGATCGTGGAAGGCGAGGATCTGTGTACACTGGTTACCTGTACTCCTTACGGGATCAATACCCACAGGCTTCTGGTGAGGGGACACCGCGTTGCCAATCAGGAGGATGCCGAGAATATCCGTGTCACTGCGGAAGCTATGCAGGTGGATACCAGGATTGTGGCTGCATTTGTGGCAGTTCCGATTTTGCTGGTTCTGCTGATTTGGCTTCTTGTCAGCACGCGTAAAAAGAGATAGAATTTCATTATGAAGAGAAAACACATATCAACAATATTCATTATACTGATCTTTCTGGTGGGGCTGGGATTTATTTCTTATCCCACGGTGAGTAACCTGTGGAATCAGGCGCATCAGTCCAGGGCCATTGCCACATACAGCAAGCAGGTGGAGAAGCTGGATGACTCCGAGAATAAGAAGATGCTTAAGGCAGCCAGAAAGTACAATAAGAGCTTACTGAAGAAATCAGACCACTGGAAACTTTCGAAGAAGGATAAGAAGAAATATGAGAGTCTTCTGGATGTTTCCGGAACCGGGATCATGGGTTATATAGAGGTTCCGAAGATTGACTGTTCCCTTCCCATTTATCATGGGACGGATGAGGGGGCCTTGCAGATTGCCATCGGGCATCTGGAGGGGAGTTCTCTTCCTGTGGGAGGTAAGAGTACCCACTGTGTGCTTTCCGGGCACAGAGGGCTTCCAAGTGCCAGGCTGTTTACGGATCTGGACCAGATGGAGGAGGGAGATATTTTTATCCTGAATGTTCTGGGCAGGAAACTTGCCTATGAGGTAGATCAGATCAGGGTGGTCCTTCCGGAAGAGATGTCGGATCTGGAAGTCATAGAGGGAAAAGATCTGTGTACACTGGTTACCTGTACTCCATATGGGATTAATACCCACCGTCTTTTGGTGCGCGGTCACCGCACGAAGTATGTGGAGGAGAAGGTAGAAGAGCAGAAAGAAGTACAGACGAAGAAGATGGATACCAGACTGCTGATCGCAGGTGCGGCAGGAGCTGTAATCCTTGCGGTGATCATCATCGCAGTTGTTATCAGACGCCGAAAGAGGCGAAGAAACCAGCAAAGATAATGGAGGCAGGGCAGGATATGAGAGAAAAGTTTTTAAAAAAGAAAGGGTTCAGGGCTTTGGCTGTGATTTTTATGTCAGTGCTGTTCCTTCTGGGAGTAGTACAGGCGGCAGCAGCTTCTGAAAACAGTGGAAGCGGGCGGACAACAGGAAGTCTGTCTCTGACCCTTGCAGTTACAGAAAACGGGAAGCAGGTACCACTGACAAATGTGCCGCTTGCTTTGTATCAGGTTGCAGATATGGATACAGAACCGGTGTCTTATTTTCATATGGCATCTTCCCTTTCAGGAACAGGTGTGGATCTGAATAACCTGAAGACTGCCGCAGATGCGGAGAGTGCTTCGAAGATTCTTGCAAATGCGGTTGGAGCGGCAGGTATCGTGCCTCTTATCGGTACAACAGATGGAAATGGAAATCTGTCTTTTACTTCTCTGCCAAAGGGTGTTTACCTGCTGGTACAGACGGGCGGACTTGATTACTGTCGTGTTTCACCGATGCTGGTTTCCGTACCTTATACCAGTGACGGCCTGACTTTTGAATATGATGTGCAGGCTTTTCCGAAGGCAGAAAAGACAAAAGAGGAAGAGAAGAAAGGAAGCCTCAGCGTTACCAAGCAGCTTTATACGCTGGATACGGATACGCTGGATTTCGTGGAAATCTGTGCAGCGGATGCGACGTATTATGTACGGCTTTTCCTGGATGAGTCAGCAACAATCCCTTATGGCGATGTGCAGACAATTCATATTCAGGGACAGAGCAGCGGAACGGTTGAATATACCAATCTGCCGCCTGGAACTTACTATGTGCGTGAGACAGATGCCGAGGGAAATCCCAGACCGCTGGATGACAGTTTCACAGATGATACAGGAGTGGATGTAAACTGTATGATCACGGTAAATGGTGATGATACAACAAGTGTCACATTTGATGCGGGTGCGGATCATTTTGACACGCAGGAAGCGGTAGTACAGAACATATACGTTAAGCTTCCGGATGGATTCTATATGGAGCGTCTGCTCTGGATCGAGAAGAAGGTGCTTCTGGATGGCGAAGAGACGACTACAGATGATACTTTCTATGCAACTGTAAATGAGATTGACCCGGAAACCGGTGATGAGACAACGATCACTACGATAGAACTTGAGCAGAATGCGATGGTTATGGTTTCCTTCCAGATCACAGACCTGGCAGATAAGGATGTGACCCATACATACAGAGTATTTGAGTCTGATGCGGATGGAAATCCGGTAGATAAAGATACGTTTGCCTATGAAGTTGGCGGTGAAGGTAATGTTTCCTTTGTCGGTGAGGAGAATGAGAAAACGATTACCATTACCAACAGTCAGATAACTGTAACGCCGACACCGACAGTAACTCCAACACCGGAAGTAACACCGGAGATCACACCGGGAGTAACACCGGGTACAGATAATCCTTCCACTTCCTCTCAGAGAGTTAAGACCGGAGATAACACACCGATCATGATGTGGATGGTGATTCTGTTTGTGGCTGCTGTGGCAGTGGGATTTGTGATTGCACGTAAGAAAAAGAAATAGTGGAAAGATCAGTTGAGAATAATCTGCTGATGAACTAAAAATAAAACTCGGAATATCCGGCTGTTTTCAGAAGACCGGATATTCCGGTTTTTTTCATATTAATGATCAGGGATGGGCAGTCACCGGAATAAAAAATGAAAACAGTAAGTGCAGTGCCGCAGGAATTATGAGTTTCTGCGGCATTTATTATGGTTACAGTTGTGATGCGGTTTATATGGAAGAAATCTGCAAATAAATGTATGTAGACAGGTTTTGGGAGAAACTGCATGTGTGAAAAAAATATAAAATTGTGTGAATAATCTATAAAAATATATAGAAATATTGAATTTGCAGATAAAAAATGATACAATACCAAGTAAATTAGCCAGAACAATTTGGATTTCAGACTATCTGTTCTGAAATTCGCAGCAAAAAGGTGAACATATATGTTTAGACATCAGAAGATACAGAATCTGGATGATTTTTTTAAAAATCTTTCAGACAGGGGAACGTGTCAGGATATCTATTTTTATCGGATTAACGGATATACAGAAGAGATTGAACAGTTTATCTGGAAATATTATGAAACTGCCCGGAGACGGGGAGTGGTGATCGAGGGGAAGATTCCGAATCCGGATGAGAAGAATCTTTCCTATTATGGAGAAATCATGGGTATGGACTTTGTACTGAGTCAGGAATTTATCAGCACAAGTCTGGAGAAATGGCTGCCCAGAATGAAGGTTCACCAGAGGAAGAATGTGGCGGATTCGATTTATAATTCTCTTTCTTCACTGAGAAGAGAAGGAAAAAATGACAATATGCTCCGCAACGCCTACATTAAATTTATGTGCTGGCTCTATTATAAATTTGAACGGATCGTAAATCTTCTGGGAGAAGAAGAAATCCCGAAGATTTTATATGAAGGAGAAATCAGCAGATATGAACTGATGCTGATTTCCATTCTGGCGAATGCCGGATGTGATGTGGTGCTTTTGCAGTATCACGGAGATAAAAAATATCTGGAGCTGGACCCGAAGTCTGCATTGTCGGATGAACTTCAGATACAGAGCCTGAAACGGACGGAGATAACAGGACAGGAAAGATATATGGGACCGGGAGCAGAAAATGCTCTTTCTGGTTCTGAAATGAAAGCATTTCCGGCAGAATTTAACCTGAAATGGCTGCGTGAGCAGATACAGCGGGAAATGAATGCAGAACGTCTGTATGGAAAGAAACCAGAGTTGCTAAACTGTACCAACGCATGGATATCCGGAAAAGGTCTGGATGATATCCGGACTCCAGTGATGAACAGAAGGTTGGAGGGAAAGTCGGATGGAGCGGTAAATGAAACGTTGAATGGAACGTCAGATCCGAAACTGTTTTATAACTGTTTTCTGCTGATCAATGGTGTGGAGGATAAGCTGACTTATCTGAATGAGCTGTACCAGTTCGGGCAGGAATTAAAAGCTGCCGGACGTCCGGTCGTGATCGTAAATGGCAGGATTCAGCCGCCATCCCCGGAGGAAATCGCAGGAATCCGAAGGCAGAAATACAGAAATACAGATGAACTGCTTATGAATTTATCCGAAAATATTCATTATGCAAGCGAACCGGAGCTGCAGAGACTGATGGTGAAGGCGTTTGTAGATATAATGAAGGAGGAAGCGTCTCACCCGGACATGAATCTGAATAAGCTGACAGGAAAGGCAGTATACCTGCTATGCTGGTTGAAACGATATCAGGCACAGCTTTTTCAAGCATGGAAGATGCCGGAGATCAGTTGTTTTATTTATATGGCAGGGAACGGGCTTGCAGGAAGTGGAAGCACAGAAAGCAGAGTTTCCGGAAGTGGAAATGAGGCGGAGGGTCTTTTCCTGAAAATGCTTTCCCGGCTTCCGACAGATGTACTGATCTTAAATCCTGACAGGAACCATAAAGTAGAATTTGGGGAAGTTCCGGAGAAACTTCAGGAAAATTTCAGGAAAAATCTTCAGGATAAAATGCTTTATGAGCTGAATTTTGAAGAATCACTTTCTGTGAAAGAATTTCCGGAGGAAAATAATAGTGTACAGATGGGAACCGCCGCCTACCATGCGGAGCGGGAGCTGGATACGCTGATGTACCAGAATTCCGGGCTGTACAGGGAGAAGCAGTACCAGAAAGCAGTGTCGGTCAGCCTTCAGACGATGTATGAAGAAATCTGGATGCTCTGGAAAGAAGATTTGAAGTACCGGCCGAATTTCAGTACCACAGAGGATAAGGTGAATATGCCTGTGATCTTTGCCAAGGTATCCGGGGTAAAGGATGGATCAGTGGCTCATTACTGGGAAAAGATTCAGGAACTGATCACGGAGGATACGGTAGTGGTAAAGAATGTACCGTTTCTTGATCCGATGAAAGAGAACCCAATGAAGGCACCGGCGGTTGGTTTTTACAGGAATCACCGGTTGCAGAGGGAGAAGATTAAGAAGCATCCGGATTATCCTTATGGTTTTCTGCGGGAGGAGATTCAGGAGTACATTCTGGACAAGCTTCAGCTTCTGATCGATGAGAAATTGATCCGTGGAACGTTTGAGAATGGGACGGAGTATACGATCATTGCGACTGTTCTGAATCTTCCGAAAGAAATCCTCAGACTGATACAGAAATTTGATTTTACAAAAAAGAATCCGAAAATGGTATATATCAATACAGGGGAAAAAATAATGTCCCTGGAAGATTCGATCTTAACTGCGTTTTTGAATCTGGTGGGATTTGACATTGTGTTCTTTATCCCTACCGGATATCAGAATATAGAGAAACATTTTAACAGAAAGGTGATGGAGGAACATCAGGCAGGAGAATATCTGTATGATCTTACAGTTCCGGATTTCCGGACAGTTTCCGCTTCATCACCGGCAAAGCCTAAATCATGGATAGAAAGACTGTTTGGGGGAGGAGTGTGAGAGAATGGGACTTGATTTCAGTAAAGCAGGAGCAGGGAGTGCACCACAGAGTGGGGCAGTGGAAAATGTTCCTGAAGTCGTGAAGCAATATGATATTGTGGCGGATCGGCAGCAGATGAATGAAACACTGACAGGTTCTCAGGAAGTGGATGATATCGTCAGTACGATTGAGGTCAATAATCTGGAGACGATCGTATCGTTTGGCGCAGAAGTGGCGGAGGAGATTTCCAAAGCATCGGACGTGGTTCTGAACAGCATGAATATGTCCCAGCTGGATGAGACGAGCGAAATGCTTACGACTCTGGCGAAGGTTATGGACAAGTTTGATTTGGAGGAAATCAATAAGAATCCGGGAATGATCGAGAAGCTGTTTGGCGGATTTAAGAAACAACTGGATAAAATTCTGGATAAATACCATACTATGGGAGAAGAAATCGATAAGATTTATGTTCAGTTAAAGCAGTACGAATCCGAGATTAAGCAGTCGAACCGTAAGCTGGAGACAATGTTTGATGCCAATGTAAACTATTATCATGAACTGGTGAAATATATTCTTGCCGGAGAGCAGGGATGCCGGGAACTGGAAGATTACATTGCACAGCGGCAGGCAGATATGGAAGCAACCGGCGACCAGTCTATTCAGTTTGAATTGACGACTCTGAATCAGGCACTGATGATGCTGGAGCAGAGAACGCAGGATTTAAGAACTGCGGAGAGTGTGGCAATGCAGTCCATTCCGATGATCCGCACAATGGCATTCAGCAATATGAATCTGGTGCGGAAAATTAACTCCGCATTTATCATTACGCTTCCGGTATTCAAGCAGGCACTGGCACAGGCAATCATGCTGAAACGCCAGAAAATGCAGGCAGAAGCACTCTCAGCACTGGATGAAAAGACAAATGAAATGCTTCTGAAAAATGCACAGAATACCGTGGAACAGTCTAAGATGACTGCGCGTATGGCATCCGGAAGTTCCATCAAGGCAGAAACTCTGGAAACAACCTGGAAAACAATTGTCAACGGAATTGACGAAACCAGACAGATTCAGGAAGATGCCCGCAGAAAGCGTGTGGAAGACCAGAAAAAGCTGGAGGATATTAAACAGGAATTTAACCGAATGTACCATATGCCGCCAAAGAAACAATAATAAATCCATAAATCCAAGGAGGAAAAAATTATGCCTATTAATTTATCAAAAGGACAGAAAGTTGATTTAACAAAGGGAAATCCATCACTGAAAAATATCATGGTAGGACTTGGCTGGGATGTCAATGCATTTGATTCCGGTTCTGATTTCGACCTGGATGCAGCAGCTTTTATGTGTGGCGCTAATGGCAAATGCCCGACAGAAAAAGAGTTCGTTTTCTACGGAAATCTGGTTCATCCGAGCGAAGGTGTAAAGCATATGGGCGACAACCGTACCGGTGAAGGTGAGGGTGATGACGAGCAGATCGAAATCGACCTGACAAAGATTCCTGCCAATATCGAGAGAATTGCTTTTACAGCAACCATCTATGATGCAGACGTAAGACGCCAGAACTTCGGACAGGTTTCCAATGCCTATATTCGTATCGTGGACGAAGCTACAAATCAGGAGCTGATCCGCTATGATCTGGGAGAAGATTTCTCCATCGAGACAGCAGTGGTTGTAGGTGAACTTTACAAACACAATGGCGACTGGAAATTCAATGCGATCGGAAGCGGTTTCCAGGGTGGACTGGCTGCATTATGCGGACACTATGGAATTGAGGTTGCGTAAGAATAACCAGAAGTGTTTTTTATGAGAAGCCGTTATCGTAAGATTTTTTGCTGAATATCCGGAAACAGATATAAAGATGGATGTAAAAACGGATATAAAAACAGCAGAGAAATCAGTATAAATTAAGGAGGTGCCGTATGGCAATCAATTTACAGAAAGGACAGAAGGTCAGTCTTTCCAAGGAAAGTCCAGGGCTGTCAAAGGTTATCGTAGGACTTGGCTGGGATGAGGCGCCGCAGCCGAAAGGACTGTTGTCACTTTTTACAGGAAAGCAGGATATCGACTGTGATGCATCTGCGATCCTTCTGAAAAATGGCAGACTGGTGAACAGAGAGGATCTTGTTTACTTTGGAAATCTCAAACACAAAACAGGCACTGTGTTACATATGGGAGATAACCTGACCGGTGCCGGAGAGGGAGACGATGAACAGATCGTGATCGATCTGGCACATGTTCCGGCGGAATATGATAAAATCGTGATCGTGGTAAATATTTACCATGCCTTAAAGAGACACCAGCACTTTGGAATGATCCGGAATGCATTTATCCGTCTGGTGGATGACAGAACCCAAAAGGAAATCTGCCGTTATAATCTGACAGACAGCTATCCGGATATGACAGCTGTGATCTTTGGAGAAGTTTACAGACATAACGGAGAATGGAAGTTCGGCGCGATCGGACAGGGCACCAAAGATCCGGGTCTGGGAGAACTTTCTGAAAGATATCAGTAAAAAAAGACTGAATAAGAGAATCATAGAGGGAGAAGCAGAAGACTTCTCCCGTTATTGTAAATAAAGAGTTATTGTTCAGATACTATTATTCTACAAAACATATTATTATGCATGGAGTGAAGAGTAACAATAAAGTGAAAAATCACAGTTCTTATGCTATAATACTGATATTACTACTGCTGATTTTGCCATCTGGGGAATGGCAGTGAGGTAAAAGAAAGCAGTACAAACAAAAAAAATTAAGAGGGAGCAGCAACATGAAATTTAACGGACTAACAGACAAAGAAGTTGAACAGTCGCGGCAGCAGAACGGTTCCAACGTAATTCCGGATTCAGAACCTACCACGTTCTGGCAGGAATTCAAGGAAACTTTCAGTGATCCGATGATCCGTATTCTGCTTGCAATCGCAGCACTGATGATCGTTATGTTTTTCTTTGGCTACGCAGAGATTTATGAGCCTTTGGGAACCATTGTGGCAGTGATCATCGTTGCTTTCGTGTCTGCCAAGACAGGCGTTGCCAGCGACACGAAGTACCGTGAGCTGAAAGACAACACGGAGAAGGACAAATGTAAGGTCCACAGAAATGGTGTGATTACCATCATTGAAGTGGATGATGTAGTAGTGGGAGATAAGGTTCTCCTTCAGTCCGGGGACAAGGTTCCGGCAGACGGTATTCTGGTGGACGGTTCTCTGCGTGTGGACAACTCAGCCCTTAACGGTGAGGCAGAGGAATGTAAGAAGACAGCAGCAGAAGAAGGATTTCAGCTTGCAGATGACATCACAGGTGATACATTTGTAGATAAGCATTCTCTTTTCCGCGGAGCAGTCGTATTTGACGGAGAAGGTATTCTGGATGTACGCAAAGTCGGCCTGAAAACCATGATGGGTAAAATGGCAGAGGAAATGCAGGAAGACGAGCCGGATTCTCCGCTGAAAGTCAAACTTGCGAAGCTGGCGAAACAGATTTCCACTTTTGGATATATCGGTGCGGTAGTGATCGCAGTGCTGTATTTTGTAAGTTTTATCCTCCTGGGCGGTGGTCCGGGGGCATACTTCGGACAGGGCTTCGAAGTGATCATTCAGGATCTGGTAAGAGCGGTATCTCTGGCAGTTGTTATCATTGTCTGTGCAGTTCCGGAAGGTCTTCCGCTGATGATTTCACTGGTACTGATGCAGAACACCAGTAAGATGCTGGATCACAACGTACTGGTAAGAAAAGCAGAAGGTATCGAGACAGCAGGTTCCCTGAATATTCTTTTCAGTGATAAGACAGGTACCATCACCAAAGGACGACTGGAAGTGGTAGATTTCTTTACCGCAGACGGACAGTCCATTGAGATTTCACAGTTAAGCAGACACAGTGAAGTCAAAGGTCTGGTAGACCTTGCAATCGGTAAAAATACACAGTCTATGTTTGACGCAGAACACAGAGTCATCGGTGGTAATGCGACAGACCAGGCACTGATGAAATTTATCGGAGAGGATACGTTCAATGCTCTCGATCAGAGTAAGGAATGTGTGGTAACAGAGCATCAGGGATTTAACTCTTCCAATAAATTCAGTCAGGCGCGGATCGAAAGTCTGGGAAAAACTTTCTACAAAGGTGCTCCTGAGAGACTTCTGGCAAAAGCGAAATTATACATGGATCAGGACGGCAGGATCCAGAAGATGGACAAAGCTGTTCTGGACAGAAAGATTGATGAGCTGGCCGGTAAAGCCATGCGTGTGCTTGCTTTCGGATACTCTGAGAGTAAGATGGTGGAAAACAGCATCAATGATGACGTAGTGATCATTGGTCTGGTAGGAATCCGTGATGATGTCCGTCCGGAAGCACGAGATGCGATCCGTGAGGTTCAGGGTGCCGGCATCCAGGTTGTTATGATCACAGGTGACAGACTGGAGACAGCCGTTGCCATTGCAAAAGATGCAGGACTTCTGCAGAATGCAAGTGACAGAGCATTATCTTCCGCACAGCTTAATGAGATGAGCGATGATGAAGTGAAGAAGATCATTCCGAATATCAGAGTGATCGCCAGAGCACTTCCTACCGATAAATCCAGAATGGTAAGGCTCTGTCAGGAAATGAATCTGGTAGTCGGTATGACCGGTGACGGTGTCAATGACTCTCCGGCATTAAAGAGAGCAGATGTTGGTTTTGCCATGGGAAGTGGTACCGAGGCTGCCAAGGAAGCCGGTGAGATCGTTATTCTGGATGATAACTTTAAATCCATTAAGGATGCAATCCTCTATGGAAGAACGATTTATCACAATATCCTGAAGTTCTGTAAGTTCCAGCTTGTGATCAATGTCACAGCGGTAGTTGTCAGTGCGCTGGCACCGTTCTTTGGCGTGGATGAGCCACTGAAAGTTACTCATCTTCTGTTCGTTAACCTGGTAATGGATGGTCTGGGAGCGATCATGCTTGGTAATGAACCGGCTCTTGAGAAATACATGACAGAGAAGCCGAGAAGAAGAGATGAGAGCATCATCAGCAAACAGATGATGGCCCAGATCCTGATCATGGGACTGTGGCTGACTGTGGTAAGTTTCGTATATCTGAAAGCTCCGTTCTTTAAGAACCTTTTCGGAAGCGAAGAACAGCATCTGACCGGTTACTTCGTACTGTTTATCATCAGTGCATTGTTTAACGGATTTAATGTCCGTGATGACGGTTTCGGAATTTTTAAAGGACTGGATGAAAATACCGGTTTCCTGAAAGTATTCTTTGGCATCATTCTGGTGCAGGCTGCAATCGTAAACGCTGCCCTGGTACCGCTGGCACCATTTAAGGTAATTGGAGAAATGTTCTCCTGTGTACCATTCGGAATCAAAGGATGGATCGCTGTGATCATCCTGGGAGCAACCATGATCCCTGTGGACATGCTTAGAAAACTGATTACGAAATCAAAATGATAAAATTAATGAGAAATGCAGTGCTTGCGGGCACTGCATTTCGTGTTTTATAATATGCGTGAAGAAATTTGCCAGGACAAATAAAAAATATCTGGTAGTATATTATAGGAAAGGTATTATGAGGATATAATTAGTGCCATTTGTGGCACTATTGGCACTAATCAGAGTATTATTTTGGCACTAATCAGGGATACATTGCTTCCCTGATTCTACAGTTATAGTAAAAATGAAATACAGGAGAAAGAGAGAACAATGGTAAAAGTAGATTTAATTACAGGTTTTCTTGGTTCAGGGAAGACGACATTTATCAGAAAGTATGCGCAGTATCTGATGGATGCAGGAAAGAATATCGGGATTCTGGAGAATGATTATGGGGCAGTGAATGTGGATATGATGCTGCTTCAGGATTTGATGGGTGATAACTGTGAACTGGAAATGATTTCCGGGGGATGCGATAAGGACTGCCACAGAAGGAGATTTAAGACGAAACTGATTGCTATGGGAATGTGTGGTTATAATCGTGTGATTGTGGAGCCGTCGGGGATTTTTGATGTGGATGAGTTTTTTGACATTCTTCATGAGGAGCCGCTGAACCGCTGGTATCAGATTGGAAATGTGATCGCAATTGTGGATTCGAAACTGGAGAGTGATCTGTCGGATGAGGCGGATTTTATTCTGGCTTCGGAAGTGGCAGATGCAGGGTGCATTGTGATGAGCAAGAGCCAGGATGCGTCACCGGAGGAGATTCAGGGGACGATTGAGCATGTGAATCATGCACTGGAAAAGGTGCATTGCAGCAGGAGATTTGGAAAAGATTTTGATGGCAGCGATGAAGCAGGAGTTAGAAACAATGTTATCCACAAAAACTGGAATGAGATGTCGAAAGAGGACTTTGACCAGATTGCGGATTGTGGATATGAGATGGCAAGTTACCGGAAACCGGAGTTTGAGGCGGAGGATGCGTTTACTTCTCTGTACTTTATGAATGTGAAGATGACGGAGAAGGAACTGAGAGAGGCTGCTGAGAAGATTTTGTCTGATCCGGCATG
>QWCN01004713.1_pt1 | contig 14104 bp, 11 predicted proteins | sample 1972711 | NCBI WGS metagenome assembly QWCN01 (sample SAMN09866707, study PRJNA288562) | Human gut metagenome isolate term1_stool, whole genome shotgun sequencing... | isolation source: gut | host: Homo sapiens | place: USA: California | reverse complement strand
TTTCTTTTTCTTAAGCAATTTCCAAACAATTCCAAACAGTACAAGAGGCAGTAATCTTGGAACAATACCGTCAATCAATGACTGAACAGATGTCACCGCGTCCCCGGTTCCAAAATTAATATTTAAAGCCAAACCAATACTTCCCGCAGACATTGCTCCAGTTACCATCAAACCAATAATGCTGGCCAGAAATGTAAAAGTTTCCATAATACCGGATTTCTGAATTTTTTCTAGGAAGCCTGTTCCTACCTCATATCCTTTAAATGTCATAATATAACGAATAGCCCATGCCGGTATGTTAAATATCAGCAGAAACAGTAATGCTCCCAATGGATTTCCCTGAAGCGCCAGTGTTGTTCCTATACCGGTTGCCACAATACGTAACGTTCCGTGAAACAGCGTATCACCGATAGCCGCCATTGGTCCCATTAAAGCTGTTTTCACATTTACAATGCTAGCCGTATCAAAATTATCCGGATTCTCTGCACGTTTCTCCTCCATAGCCGCACTGATTGCCAACGGAAATGTTACCACATAAGGCGTAGTATTAAAAAACTCCATATGCCGTTTCATACTCTCGCTTAAATCTTTTTTGTCCGGATACAGCTTCTTCAAAATTGGAAGCAATGCAAAACAATATGAGCAGTTACTCTGTCTTTCATAATTCCATGAGTGTTCTGTCGGAACGGAACGCCAGAATATTTTCTTTAAATCAGCCTTTGTAATACGATTCTTCTCAGAACTCATTATCATCTACCTCCTCCTTTGCATTCGCTGCCAATTGCAGATTGCCATGATTTCCAAGTAACATAATCAGAGCTGCAATAATGACTGCAAAAATCGTAATTCCCGTTGTGGAAATTTCCAGATATGCCACCAGAAAATATCCCAGGAAGAAGAACGGCGCTACTTTCTTTCCCCATACCATCTGCGCCAGCATAGCAAAACCTATCGCAGGAATCATTCCACACGCAACACTGATTCCACTCCGTACAAAGTCCGGAACGACATTAAGTGCAGATGTCACTGCATCTGTTCCAAAATAGAACGCACAAAATATAATCGGTGCCATAATAATCGTCGGTATAAAGCCAGATGCCAGTACTGTCCGCTCAAATCCTCTGGTATCTCCCAGTTCTGCGTAATGATCACAGCGATGGCACATTAAAATCAGAATCGGCTGATTCAATACAGTATTGACAACCAGTAACAAGGATGCAATCGGAATTCCCAAGGCCAGAGCTGTCTCCGTGCCTCCTCCGGTTACAATCGCAAATCCGACTCCCAACACGGTTCCAGAAATCATTTCCGGCGGCATACTTGCTCCAATGGAAACCGCTCCGATAAACGCAAGTTCCAATGTAGCTCCCATAATCGCTCCCTGTGCTGGCTGACCCAGCAAAATCCCCAGAATAGTTCCCAATACGATCGGGCGGCGAATATTCGAAGATCCTAAAAACCACTCACACCTTCCCAATATATAAACGAATGTTACGATTAACGCTTCAACAAGCATTGTACCCCTCCTATTCTTTCTATCTCCAATTAAATAAGTGTCATAATATCTGTCTTTGGCTTGGACGGAATCATCTGCACTTCCATATGTACTCCATCCTGCGCCAGTTCACGTACTCTACCCATGTCCTGCTCATCCAGATAAACTCCATCCAGAACCTGTTTTTTCCCAACTGCAAAGCGCGTTGCTCCAATATTCAGCTGTTTGAACCCTGTCTTTTTCAATAACCGATATGCATCTTCTATACTGTCTACCACAATCATCAGATTATATTTATCCGTTACGCCAGAATTCAGGGCTGCGATACTGTCCTCTATAGTCTTAATCACGAGCTTTACACCGCTTGGTTTTGCCATTCTTATAGATGTGAGCAGTAAAGTGTTATCCATAATATGGTCGTTCGCAATCAACAAACAATCTGCCCCCAGATATGGAATCCATGTCATGCCTACCTGACCATGCAGCAGCCGAAAATCCACTCTGAAAAATTTCTCCATTTTTTCACCTTCTTCCTACTAAAAATCAAAGTTGTTTTCTGTATTCTCTGTCATAAGCGTATTACAGTATACACATCCCTCCATTCCCGCCTTTAAAATAAACTGCACTGTTTCTTCCAGCTTTTCATTGTCTCTCCTGCTGAAACATTCCAGAAGCATGCCTAAATTCATGCCCGTCATTAAATGCATCTTTGGATAATCATTTAGTTTCACCAAAAATGCGTTATTCACACTTCCTCCAAATACGTCCGTCACTACCAGCACCTCCTCATTCGGATTCCCCGGTAAAGCTTCTGTAATTGTTTCCTCTAACGATTCTGGACCGACGTAAGCACTCACAATTTTTACATCCTGCTGCTCACCCAAAATAAGTTTTACTGCATCGTACATTCCCATTGCCAGTTTTCCATGACTTGCCAGTATGATCTTACTCATGTTCTTACCTGCCTCTTTTATAATTTTCCGATTTTGCCTGAACCCATTTTTTCATTCCCTTTGCCAATGGATGTAATCTTTTACTGTCAAGTTCTTCACTGGCCAGATACGCAATTTCCTGAAAGAAAACCAATTGGTATAGTGGCTTTATTTGCCATGCTATCTCTTCTTTACAAAACTCTGCCTCCTTTTCCTCAAACCCGACCGTAAATACATGCTCCGTTACCTCTCGACATCCATTTGCTATCGCGCGCATCCTTTCAAACCCCGATTTTTTATCTCCCACCAGAAAAATTGTATAATTAGGGGTTATCTGATAATACGGTCCATGCAAAAATTCTTCCGGATCACAGCAAATACAGGGGATTCTGAGCGTCTCACTTAATTTTAAAGCTCCTTCGCATACCGTTCCCCATGCTGCTCCTCCTCCACATAAAATAACAGTCTGCATGGATAGAAATTCTTTTCTGTGCTTTTCATACAAATCTTTTGTATAGGAAAACATTTTCTCGGAATACCTGGCACACAGAGACAGATGCCTGTACCACTCTTCTGCAGTTTTACTTAAATTCTTTTTCCGCTCTCCCAGTTGAATCGCCAGAAGAAATAAAAATAAGCTCAGAAGAACAACTCCTTTTGTCACATAGCCAACCGTCTCTTCTCCCAGTCCGTAATCATATATTTTCTCTCTATAAAGTCCCATATCGGATTCTGTATGACCTGTAATCCCATACCAACAAATCTGTCGTCTTTCAGCATCGTCCAGCGCTTTCAGAATGTTTGTGCTGTAACCACTCTGTGATATCAAAAGATAACAAGTCTCTGTGTTGCTTTCTTCATATTCCAGAAAGTAAAATGGAGTAATGATGCGAATTTTCATCCCACTCATGGCTTTCATTCCTTCCAGGGCACACAGGGCTGCATTGTAGGAAGACCCGGAAGCTACCATACAAATTTCATGACATCCGCTCTCTGCTATTTTTTCAGAAAGTCCACTGGTAAGAAAGCTTCTTCGTTCTATATTGTTACGAATGCTATCCGGGGCTTCCTGAATATATTCTTCCATTGTTTTATTCATTTTTCGTCCCTTTCTGATTCCCATTTTGAATATAATCATAGATATAAGCGATTTCACCCACTGGTATTTCTATATGATAATGTTCCTCTACTTCCCGGAAACTGTTCTTAAATATCCGTATGAACTCCTTTTGCTTCTCAATAAAGTTTTCCAGTCCAAAATGCGTATCGCAATAAACTTTTGTAACCAACCGCTCCACCATACAACAGGTATGAATATAGAGCGCAACCTGTGTCTTTCCATTCAAGTTCAAATGATACTGATACTCCAGATTTCGTATAGCCTGTTTAATAAAGTCCATCAGTACATTGGGATTCAATATGGTGATATTTTCAATCACATTCTCCAGTGAAAAATTAGTAAGTAAATTCTGATTAAAAACTTCCAGTTCTTTCTCATTGAAGTATCGCCGCAAAATTTGTTTTAACATATCAAAATCCTGAAATGCAACTACGTCCTCCAGCAGAACCTGTGGAACCTCTGCGCCCTGATTTTCCATCGTGCTAACAATAAACAACGGATTATATTCCTGTAAAATCGGATTTCTATCTTTTTCAAGTAATATCACATCTTTATCACAGGCAATCAGCTTTACATCTATTCTTTTCGGAATACTTTTTTCAAACAAACGAAGCACACGTTCTGTCGCATGTTCTCCCGCCTCTGTGGTAAATAGAATTGCGTCCTTTTTTTTCTGACCCACAAGAATTCTATACGTACAGCTGCTGTTTTTACAGGATTCTTTCAAAATCTCCTCCATATTTTCATAGCATACTATCCTGTTGCCAATATCCAAAGCTGTGCGGGTCGACACATTATTCACAATTCCAAGTTGCATCGTTCCCTGAAACTGAAGTTCCTTGACCATCTCCTCCAGGGAGCCCATGTCGACCAGGAGTATCAGATTATCAGCCATTGCGTATTCACGAATATACTTTTGCACATGCTCTGCAATTTCACATGCTTCTACATCAAGCGGCATGTCGATGGCATCAAACACATAAGATTCCAACAATCGATTCACACAGTCTGCTATGGAACTGGCTGTTGCGTAGCCATGTGCTACAATCAGCCCCATTGTCTTTTTTCTATACTCTCCAGGCTTATAAAAATACAGATTCAGAACGAGAAAAATGGTATCCATACCGCATTCATTCAAATCCAGAACCTTATCCAACAATTCCATCAACCGTTCCGAAATTCGTGTTTCCTCTGGAAATTCGTCTCGAAGAAAATCCAGAATTTCTTCTATATCCTGATTGTTCTCTTCCTCCCATTTCTGTTGATTGGTATCCAGATACATTTTTTTATAAGCCAGTGCAGCCAACACCTCTATACAACTTCCCTGAATAACCACATTCAATTTATCCTGGATAACAGCCGCTATATTTCGAACTATCTGACGTACTGAATCCCTTCTTTTGTTATCCGGACGTTTTTCAAAAATAATATGATCGCTACACTGATTCATTGCTTTTAATGCGTATTTCAGAAAATCATTGACTGAAACTTCTCTTTGTTTCATCTGTTTGAAGCTTTCCCGAATCGCTTCATATGCTTCTATTACCACGTCCTTTTGAGAGTTTTGACTGAATTCCTTCAGGGAAAGTATTTTTTTCTCTTCATAGACTGTATTCTGAATCTCCGAGAGCAGTGCCTCAGGCAAATGTTTTGTGTATATAGATACTATGTCTTTGCTGTTTTCCCTGTCTACATTCGCAGTTGCGCAAACGGTCTGGATCGTATCCCGCAATCCATTAATATTCTGTATGTATTCATGTTTCAGTAACACATGATATACCAGATTGGAAAGGCAAATTTCTCTTTGAAGCTTTATTTCCTCCCGTCGGAAAAAGAATTGTACCAGCTGTTCCTTTTCCTTTAATGGTCTCTCTGAAAGCTCTGGTACGTCAATTCGCATAGGGATTGCGTTCAAGAAACGATCCGTAAATTCTTTTTCAGAAACAGAAGACGTGGAAAATAATAATCTTACGTCGCTTTTATACAATTTTCCGTTTTTTCGAAACTGGTAATCATTTTCCAGAAAAATAGCTATTTCATCCTGCTCTTCTACAGGAAGATATTCCGCATCGCACAGAACTAAAATTTCCCGGTCCAGATTTTGCAGACAGCCTGTCTCTCTTTCATTTCCGAAAAGTATCTCATGCATCTCTTCTTTCTTATGCATACAATGAATAAATTGTACTTTCTCTTGAAGATATTCTCCCAGACATGTAATAAGAAAGCTCTTTCCGCTTCCTTCTCTTCCCTGTATAAACACTGCCAGTCCATTAACCGCTGGATATTTTACTGCTGCCTTCAGTCTCCGGATCACTTCTTTCAAAGAACCATCATTTCCTATTACATTGTCAAAATCTTTACCATTTTTCCTGCATTTTGCAAGGCATGCATCCAGTTCCGCCACACTTAAAAACTCTTCCTGTACAAGTGGCACGCCTATCTCCAGATTTATTGCCTGTTTCTCCAGAAATAACACCGGTCGACTCAACACCTTAATCAATTGACCGTTTTTCGACATTTCATTTAAATATTTAGAAATGACAGATCTGGATACATTTAGCTTTTTTCCTATAATTTCTGCAGTTGCCGTTTTTTCCCCATGCTTTAAATATTCGAGAGTTGCTGACCGAATCTCTTCGATCAGCAATTCTCTTGTTTTATTTTCCATAGCGTTCTCCCTTTTTCAAGCATTACCATTATCTACCGGATTTCTATGAAAAATATAACATACTTTTTTTAGTATTCAAACTGCCTATAATATCTGCGGAAGTTTGCATTATGTCCGGTATAATATTCCATCCAGGCAGCCAGTCTGTTTGTGGTCACTGTTTCCATAATGAGTGCGTCTACCAGCGGGGAATATTTTTCTTTTATTCCACTTTCCTTTAAACTGAAATCTGCAAGATCCAAAACGATATGCTTGCCTTCTACTTTCTTCAGAAATTTTTCCACCCTTTCATCCAGCATTCTGTACTTGCCTGTCCCCTTTACCAACACAAACAGGGTATCCTCATCATAAAGTTCCAGTGTGCCATGGAAAAATTCCGGAGATGTCACACACTTTGTCGGAATCCACTGCATTTCTTCCAGTACGCACATGGTAAACATATACACATCTCCCCAGACCTCTCCAGATCCTACCCAGACCTGATACGGTTCCTTATGATATCTATGCGCCCATTCCTTTGCTCTCGGATCAAACTCCTCTGCTGTTTTTACCAGGAATCTGTGTAGATTCGTGTCAATCTCATCTGCAAACTCCTGATAGTCCGGAAAATCTCCTCTCAGTTCCAACAATTTAAACAGGAAATAGTAAAACGGCAGATACATATTTACGAGATTTTTCGCGTCACAGTACACATTATAAGTGGATACCTGAGCAAGCGGCGTATCTGCGTTTCCTGTAATAGAACAGGTCTCAATTCCTGCCTCCTTCAGCTTCTTGACAGCTTCTACCACTTCTTTTGTATCTCCGGATTTGCTTCCGGTTATAACCAAAGAATTCTTTGTCAGTCTTCGGCTTCCTCCTGATGCCAGTATCTCACCTGCAGGCACAATCAGGGTTTCCACATCTGAATAGTCATCTATCATCTTCTGAAGAGACATAAATTTTGCAGTTGTGCCTCCCACACCCATCAATACAATGTTGGAATAACCTCTCTTATGTAATGTTTCTGCCATTACCTCACAGTCATTTCTGCTAGCCACAGCCTTCCGCCCCTGCAGCATATAATCTTCCACGTCAAAATTGTACATATGAACCTCCTCTTTCTTTTGTTAAATCATTTTCTGATATTTCCTGTTCGGTAAGATAAGTATAAAAAATTACACAAAAAAAATCCGATGTGTAACCTGTTTTCCACACATCAGACTTTTTTTGCACATTATTCATCTGTTCTTTACGCTATTGACCACTGTATGAACACTCTATTCTTTAAATTCAGGTCTCATTTCTGTTTCCCGCACAATCCCCGGGAAGGTTTTTAAAAACAGAACCGTCGTCATGGTGGCGGCCAGAATATCCGCAATGGGCTCTGAGAAAAAGGCCGCCTCTGCGGATACCAGCCTGGGAAGTAAAAGCAGTCCGGAAAAATAAATCAGCTTCCGGAAAGCGGAACAGAACAGCGCCCGCTTCACGTGCCCCAGCGCCGTAGTCTCGTCCACCAGCGGATACTGCACAGCCAGCGGCACAATCATGGCGGTAAATACTTTGATGTACCGTACAGATCGCAGCTTGATTTCCGCGTCTTTCGTAAACATGCTCACATAGAGCGGCGACAGCGTGTACGTAAATACCATCATCAGACTGCAGAAAATCACGCAAAGTCCGGTGATGCACCAAATGGCTTTTCGAATCCGTCCCGCATCACCCCTGCCATAATTAAAGCTGACCACCGGCTGACTGCCCAGGGTAATGCCGCTCATGGGCATGGTAATGAGCAGAAGGTAGCTCTGCACAATGGTGGCGCAGGTAACCAGAATATCGCCCTCGCCCGGACCTCCGTAGCGCTGCAGCACCGTATTCAGCACAATCAGCAGGATACTGTCGCTGGCGATAATCAAAAACGGCGAAAATCCGAAGCTTATGATTTTCCGCATCGTCTGTTTGGCAAAGCCGCCCCAGCCAAGTCTTATGGGCATTCTTTTTCCCCGCAGGCTCACCAGCACAAAGACGGCGGAAGCAAGCTGGGACAAAACTGTCGCAACAGCCGCGCCGGCCACTCCCATATGAAAGCCGAAGATAAAGACCGGATCCAGAACAATATTGAGCACGGCTCCCAGCATGACGGTCACCATACCCAGGCCGGAAAAGCCCTGGGCAATCAGAAAGCTGTTCATGCCCGTGGATAACAACGCAAATACGGTTCCCAACGTATAGATGGTCACATAGGTATTCGCATAAGGAAATGTGGCCTGACTCGCGCCAAACCACATCAGAAATTTTTCTTTTAGGGCCAGAAAACCAAAGGTCAGAAGCACTGACGTCACCAGCAGCATAAAAAAGCTGTTATTCAGAATCTTCTGGGCCTCCCGCTTATCCCCCGCTCCCATCCGCATGGCCATAATCGGTGAACCGCCCAGGCCGATCAGGGACGCGAAGGAGGAAAGAAGCGTAACAATCGGCGCGCAGACGCCCACTCCGGCCAATGCCAGACTTCCCACGCCTGCGCCGATGTACATTCGATCCACGATGGAATACAGGACGCTTACAAACTGTGCCAGCATGGTGGGAATCGCAAGCCGCAGCACCAGCAGGAATATCGGATCCTTTCCCAAATCATTTGTATGTCTCATTTTAAATCTCAAAATCCTTTTCCAACAAAATGGTATGACCAAACTCATCCAGTCTGCTCTTCTTCACCTTGCCAAAAAGTCCTTTCTTACCACCCCGGTCAATGGCTTCGTCTACCATCTCCTTGACCTCGGCCACGTTGACCAGGTGATCGCTGCGCTGATTGTTGCCGATGCGGTTGTACAGGGCCAGCACGGCCATCTCATCCAGGACGCATTCCTGCTCCAGCGCGTAGGACTCGCCAAAGGCTACCAGCTCTTTGTTGGTAAATACCGGAATGTCAATGGTGCGGGTGAACTTGGCGCCCAGGCTCTCGCAGCGGATAAACAGCTTACGGATCTCCTCTTTCTCATCCTCCAGGATGACCAGAAGGCCGCCGGTCTTACGGGTCATGGCGTGGGACAGCTGTACAGCAGTCTCGCTCCTCAAAGCTCCCGCTTTTTCAATCAGCAGAGCTCCGCCGCCCAGCTTCTGGATGACGCCGGATACATTCTTGCCGTTCAGATTGTCAGCCGGAACCTTGGCCATCTTCGCGCCCTTAATGCGGCGCTGCTTCTGCAGGGCCTTTACGATATCGGCTGCCAACGTGGTCTTGCCGTTACCACTCTCACCGGTAATAACGATATTGCCCAGAAGGGAATCCTCCCGGCGCTCCTTGCGCATGCGATCTTCTTCCAGAAGCGCCGCCAGCTGCTGGTTCATGCCACGCACGGATGTGAAATACGCAAACAGCTTCTTCTGCTCCTCGGAAAGCTGGCCGGAAGGCAGGGTCGCTACGGTCTCTTCCAGATCCTTTTCCAGGTCGTCCAGCATGGGGGAGACGGACTCAGCTTCTACCGGTTCCGGCTCTTCGGTCTGCGGCTCCGGCTCTGCTTCTGCTGTCGGAGTTTCTGTCTCCTCTTCCGTCTGCGGCTGCTCCTCCGGCTCTGTCTCCTCTGTTTCAGTCATGGGGGCTTCTGCTATTGTTCTCGTCTGCTCATTTTTTGTATCCGCCTCTGACGGCGCTTCCAGAATCTCCAGGATCTCCTGCGGCTCTTTCACTGTCTCGACAGATCCCTCGGATTTCTCCTCAGTTTCAGCTTCTGACGGTGCCTCCAGAATCTCCAGAATCTCCTGCGGCTCTTTTTCCGTTTCCACCGGTTTCTCCGGCTCAGCTTTCTCCACAACGGTTACTTCCGGCTTTGGCTCCGCTGCTGCCTTTGCTTCCGGCACAGTCTGCCGCGGCGCGGCGCTCCGCTCAATGGGATCCACATGCACCTTATAGGGATACCGTCCCTCAATCTCCTCAATCAGACGCAGTACCTCTTCCGGTACGGTCTGCTTTACTTCGATATTCAGATCCGGAAGCTGACCGGTGGCACGCAAATGCTCCCGCTCCTTCTTCCGCGCTTCGTCGCGCTTTGCCGCCTCAGCGATGGCCGCCTCGGTCTCCCGCTTCTTCTCCTCCCAGGTGTTCAGCACATCCTCGATGCTCATCTGGCCGGTAATCTGCTTTTCTACAACGCTTTCATCCGGATCAAAGGTAATCTGTCCGGTATCCGTCTGTCCCAGAAATCCCGAAGGCCTGACAGGCTCTGAAGGCTCTTTCTTCTCCCGCAGAAGCTTATCCGGATCCAGATCCTCAAACTGCTGTGCCTCCCGCACCTCCGGGGCTTCTTCCGGAGCTGCGTCTGCCTGCGGTGCTTCCGCTTTCGGCTCCTCCGGCGTCAGCTCCTCCGCTTGCTCCTCCTGATGCTTCTCTTCCTCGATATAATCCTGCACGCCTGCTGCCAGCGCCGCCTGCAGGTTCACGGTATTGAACTTGTCCTCCATATTGACCGTCTTGACCTCGATGGACCGGGCGCGCTCCTCGCCCACCATCTGGCGGTACTTTTCCTCCTGGGAAGCAGTCAGCGGCTGAATCTTCCTCTTCAGCTCCATGGCCTTGCGCACATACTCGCCCTCGCTGAACCACAGAATCAGGTCGTCGCACTCCTCCACACACTTGGAAAGCTGCCCGTCCTGATAATAAAGCTCCGCCAGCTCGTAAGCCCACTGCTCCTGATATTCCCGGCTCTTATACTCCTCCAGAATCGCGATCTGATCCTCCAGCGCCGCGCCTCTGCCCTTGTAAATCTTATACTTCAACACATATCTGCCCAGATCATGGGGCGCAATCTTCACGAACTCCTTGTAAAGCTCCACCGCCTCATTGTAATCTTCCATCCTGACCGCAATCTCCGCCATCTTGTATACAATCATACGACCAATGGGCGCGCAGTCATAGGCAATATTCAAAATCTCATAGCAGTCCTCATAACGTTCCGTATATTCGTAGGCTTCCGCCACTTCCATCAAAAGGCCCACATTGCGGACCTTTCTCCAGTCGATGGAGTCCGCAATCTTCGCCGCCGTCTCATAATTTTTCCTGTCCAGCTGCTTTTCCAGCTGTTCTGTCTTTATCTGAAATTCATATTTATCCAACGATATTCACCTCAGTTATTTCCGCACATTCTTAGGCTTTAGTGTATCACAGGGCTGTATGCTTGTCAAAGCAAAACACCCGGAGAAATTCGCCATTTCTCCGGGTGTAACATACTTTTATTCTGTAATTTCTGTAATAGCCAACGCCAGCGCGCCGTCGCCGATATGACAGGATACGCTTAAGGACAGCGGATCCATAAACCCGACCTCGTATCCCGGGAATGCGGCCTCCACCTCGTCGCGGAATTTCAGTGCTTCCGCCTCGTTATTGGTATGGGCAATATCCATATGAACCCGATGGGCCTCTACGCCGCCGAAACGGGTCTCGATGTCCTCCCGGATATGATCAATCATCAGCTGCTTGGCCTGGTGCATGGTGCGGGCCTTGGCGCAGCTGTCCAGCTTCTCGCCCTGGATGGTCAGCACCGGCTTCAGACGGAGCATGGTCCCGATAGCCGCTACTGCCGGGGTCAGACGACCGCCTTTTTTCAGGTATTTTAAGGTGGCTACGGTGATGTAGATGCTGGAATTCTTTCCGGTTTCTTCCAGGAAATCTTTGATCTCCTGACCGCTTTTTCCATCCTTCACCATGGCAAGGGCTGTGTCCACGGAACGTCTCTGGGTAACAGAAATCCGGTGGTTATTGACTACAAATACTCTGTCTTCATAATCCGCCGCCAGCGCTGCCGCTGTCTGGCAGGAGCCTGACAGGCCGCTGGACATGGGAATCTGTACGATCTCGTCATACTCCTTTAGAAGCTCGTCCCAAAGCTTCAGGATCGCGTGGGGAGACGGCTGGGAGGTCGCGATATCCGCATCTCCTTTCAGCTTCTCGTAAAACTCTTCTTGTGTCAGATTGATTCCTTCAAAATATTCATTTCCATCAATTGTAAAAGGCATCGGCAGCACATGGATTCCCATCTTCTGTGCTTCTTCCTGCGTAATACCACTGTTACTGTCCGTCACAACCGCTATCTTTTTGAACTGGGCTGCCCCTTTCTGTGCTTTCTTTTATTAAGAATACTGCATATACTGATTTTCTTACTGCAAATATCACAAGTATAGCAGTTTGCGCAGAAAAAGGCAAGAAATTACGTTTATTTCCCTTTCCCTTTCATTTCTTCATCTTCGGCTGAAAGATCAGACTGGCCAGGTAGCCGAATACCAGAGCCGCGCTGATGCCCACGGCGCTGGCTTTGAAGCCGCCTTTAAAGATTCCTAAAAATCCATCTGCATCCACGGCCTCTTTGACGCCCTTCCAGAGGACGTTGCCGAAGCCCAGCAGAGGAACCGAAGCGCCTGCACCCGCGAACCTCTGGAAGGGTTCATAGACGCCGACAGCGCCCAGTACCGCGCCGGTGCAGACCAGCAGTACCATAATCCTGCCCGGCATCATCTTCGTCTTTTCCATCAGGATCTGGACCAGGGCGCAGATGAGGCCACCGATAAGAAATGCTTTTACGTAGTCCATAAAATTCATCTCCTTAATCGAAATATGAGTATGCTTTCGAATATCCCGCTGCTTCTAGCAATGTTCTATCACCACCGCGTGGGCGATGCCCGGTACGCTCTGCCCCTCATTAAAGCTGACCGTGGAAAGCAGCGCGCCGGTAGGCACGAAAAGCATCCGCTTCCACTCGCCGCTTTCAATTTTAGGCAGCAGATACGCCGCCAAAGTCACCGCCGAGCAGGCGCAGCCGCTGCCGCCGGAGTGGGTGTCCTGCTTCTCCGGATCGAAGATCAGTATTCCGCAATCCTGATGCCGGGCGGAAATATCGTACCCCCGCTCGGCAGCCAAATCAATCAGAATCTTCTGCCCCACATTTCCCAGATCACCGGTTACAATGGCGTCGTAGTCCTCCGGCTTCCGCCCGAAGTCCGCAAGATGCGTGCAGATGGTATCGCAGGCCGCCGGAGCCATGCAGGCTCCCATGTTCATGGAATCCTTCACGCCGTAGTCGATGACCTTGCCCGGCGTGGCTCCGGTAATTTTCGCGTGTCCGCCACTCCCGGACAGTACAAAGGCTCCGCTGCCGGTGACGGTCCAGGTAGCCGATAAGGGACGCTGGCCGCCGTACCCAAGCGGAAACCGAAACTGCTTCTCCGCACTGCCGAAGTGGCTGGAGGTCAGCGCCAGAACAGCCTCAGAATAACCGCCCTGTACGGTCATGGCTCCAAGCATCAGCGCCTCACCTATGGTTGAGCAGGCTCCGTACAGACCGAACAAAGGCAGCTTCAGATCCATCACGCCGAAAGAGGTGGCAATGAGCTGTCCCAGCAGATCGCCGGAAAAAAGATACCGCACCGGCGGCACGCCCGGCCCCGGAAGCTCCGCCGCCTTCTGCATTGCCAGCTGCGCCGCCCTTTTTTGCAGCGCGCTCTCGGCCTCCTCCCAGGTGGCCTGTCCCGCTTTTGGGTCCGGTTCCACCTGATCAAACAAGGTTCCCAGCGGTCCCTCGCTCTCCTTCTTTCCCACCACGCTGGCCGCGCTCACGATCTGCGGCGGCCTCTGGAAGCAGATGCTCTGTTTTCCTACAATCGTATTCATGTATGTCCGCACCTCCGTGTTCCTTTTTTCGTTTTCTTATTTGGAAATTATTTTCTCCGAACACGATTATTTTATGCGGGAGGGCAGAAAATAGTACATTTATAACAGATTTTTTTTCTTATGCTTCCCGTTCCGCGCCGCTGTTTTGATGAGGGTGGTGGCCACGTCGTCCTCGTACAGGCGCATTTCCACCTCGATAGGGGTGGGCTCTTTGGTGAGGCGGCGGCCGCCCAGGTGGTTAAAGAAGGCCAGG
>QWCN01004712.1_pt1 | contig 14107 bp, 10 predicted proteins | sample 1972711 | NCBI WGS metagenome assembly QWCN01 (sample SAMN09866707, study PRJNA288562) | Human gut metagenome isolate term1_stool, whole genome shotgun sequencing... | isolation source: gut | host: Homo sapiens | place: USA: California | reverse complement strand
GAGTGCAAGTGTAATCATTGCAATAGCCGGAATGGAAGGCGCACTAGCAAGTGTAATAGGCGGCTTAGCAGATTGCCCTGTCATTGCAGTTCCTACAAGCGTAGGATACGGTGCATCCTTTGGCGGTGTTTCAGCACTTTTATCAATGCTTAATTCCTGTGCAAGCGGTGTATCTGTAGTAAATATTGACAATGGCTTTGGCGCCGGCTACTTGGCAGGAATGATGAATCATATGTAACTATTAATCATTTGAAATAAAGGAGAAAAAACAAATGAGAACATTATATTTAGATTGTGGAATGGGTGCAGCAGGTGATATGCTGACAGCAGCACTTTCAGAGCTTTTGCCTGATCAGGATGCATTTTTTGAAAAAATGAATGCACTTGGAATCCCGGGAGTTCATTTTGAGAAAGAAAAAACGCAAAAATGCGGTATTACAGGAACACACAGTAAGGTGACAGTAAATGGTGAGGAAGAGGAAAGCCTTGATGTGCATCATCATGATCACGATCATCATCATGACCATGAAGACCATCACCATGACCATGAAGACCATCACCATGACCACGACCACTATCATGATCATGAAGACCATGACCACGATCATGAAGATCATCATCATGACCACGATCATGCGCATGGTGCACATCATCACCACAGCAGCCTGCATGATATTGAGCATATCGTAAGAGATCATCTGCCGGTATCAGATCGCGTAAAGGATGATGCAATGGCAGTTTATCAGCTGATCGCCCAGGCTGAAAGCGCAGCACATGGTGTACCAGTTGATCAAATTCATTTTCACGAAGTAGGAACTATGGATGCCGTTGCTGATATTACAGCAGTCTGTATGCTTATGGAGGAGCTTTCTGTTGATCAGGTGATTGTATCACCAGTTCATGTTGGAAGCGGAAAAGTACGCTGTGCACATGGTATTTTGCCAGTACCAGCACCGGCAACTGCTTATATTTTAAAGGATGTGCCGATTTATGGAGGAAGGATTCAGGGAGAGCTTTGTACACCGACAGGCGCAGCACTTTTAAAACATTTTGCCACAAAATTTGGTGATATGCCAGTTATGAAGACGAAGGCTATCGGTTATGGAATGGGCAAGAAGGATTTTGAGATGGCAAATTGTGTCCGCGCGATGTTAGGAGAGACGGCAGATGATGTAAGCCGTGTTTCTGAGCTTTGCTGCAACATAGATGATATGACTGCAGAGGAAATTGGCTTTGCAACAGAGACAATTTTAGCAGCAGGTGCTCTGGAAGTATTTACTGTCTCCACAGGAATGAAAAAATCCAGACCAGGCATTTTACTTGAGGTGATGTGCCGTGAGGAAGACCGCGACCGCATGATTGAACTTATATTTTTGCATACAACTACGCTTGGTGTTAGAGAGCAGTTTTCAAGACGCTATACTATGACACGCTCTATAAAGACAATAAAGACTCCATATGGTGATGTGAGAAAGAAAGTTTCGACAGGCTATGGTACTTCACGTGAAAAGTATGAGTATGAAGATTTGGCATCAATTGCAAGAAAGCAGGGAATATCCATTCGCGAAGCAAGGCAGACTGCAAGTGACTTTGATAAATAAAAAAGCTGATTAGAATTTTTATTTACAAAAAGGGAGAATGATATGAGAAAAAAACATGTAAGAAATTTAACGGCAGGCTGTGCTGCGTTTATGGCGGCAGCATTTGTATTTTCAGCAGGCTTTTCAAAAACAGCATTTGCAGACGAAGCAGACAAAACTACACTTGTATATGGAAGCACTGACTATACACGCATTAACCCGGCAATGGATGAGCACTGCGAAATAAACGTGCTGTTATTTGATGGTCTTACTGATCATGATGGTGATAATCAAATTATTCCGCGTCTGGCAAAGAGCTGGGAGTATGATGAGGAGAATTTAACATACACGTTTCATCTTGAGGAAGGCGTCAAGTGGCATGATGGTGAGCCTTTTACAGCAGAGGATGTAAAATTTACATTCGAAGCAATTATGGATCCGGCAAATGAATCTGAGAATGCACCTGATTATGAGGATATAGAGAGCATTGAGGTGATTGACGAACATACGGTAGCTTTTCATCTTTCTAACGTTAATACCGCTTTTTTGGAATATATGACAAAACCTGTTATGCCAAAGCATCTGTTAGAGGGTGAAGATTGGCAGACATCTGACTTTTTCCGTGCACCAGTTGGAACAGGACCATATAAGTTTGTAAGCTGGGATGCAGGACAGACTATTACAATGGAAAAGAATGAGGAGTATTTTGCCGGTGCAGCTAATATTGATACAATTGTATTTAAGATTGTGACAGATGATAATGCAAAGGCAATGCAGCTATTAAGCGGCGAGCTTGATTTGGCGCAGATTACACCAAAGGAAGAATCACTTTTTGCTGATAATGACGAATTTAAAGTGTACGATATGACAACTTCTGACTACAGAGGCATTCTCTACAACTTTAATAACGAGTATTGGCAGGAAAATGCCGATCTGATCCCGGCAATCAATTATGCGATTGACCGTAAGGCAATCCTTGATGCAGTGTTGTTAGATAAGGGTGAAGTGGCATATGGTCCTCTGCAGCGAAATAAATATAACAATGAAAATGTGGAGCACTACGATTATAACTTAGAAAAGTCGGCAGAGATTTTTGAAGCAGCAGGATGCACACAAGATGCAGATGGCTACTGGTGCAGAAACGGGGAGAGAATTAGCTTTACAATTAACGCGACACCAGGTGATCAGGTGCGCATTGATATGGCGCAGATTGCAGCACAGCAGCTTCGCGAGGCAGGACTTGATGTAAAAGCAGATGTACCGGCAGGCGGAATCGATTGGGCAGGACAGGAGTGCTGCATCATTGGATGGGGATCTCCGTTTGATGCAGATGATCATACATACAAGGTATTTGGTACAAATAAGGGAGCGAACTATTCTGGATATTCAAATGCACTTGTAGATGAATACTTAACACAGGCACGTCAAACAGAGGATGAAAACGAGCGTAAGGAGGCTTATGCAAAGTTTCAGGAAGCATTAGCAGAGACACCGGCTTACACATTCTTCTGCTATATTGATGCGCTTTACGCAGCAGAGAATACGATTCAGGGAATAGATGAAGATACTGTATTAGGTCATCACGGTGTAGGCATTTTCTGGAATATCTGTGACTGGACAATTGAAAATCAGTAACAAAACGAAAGGAAACAAGCGATGAAGAACAAATGGCTTAGTGTGCTTTTCAAAAAGATCGCTGCATTTTTTATCAGCATATGGGTGCTGTCTGCCATTGTGTTTTTCTTATCACGAATTACGCCGATTGATCCGCTGCAGTCGTACTATGGTGAGCGCGTAGAGAAAATGAGTGAAGAACAAAAGGACAGTGCCAGAGAACGTCTTGGATTAAATGATCCGATTCCGGTACAATATGTGCGCTGGCTTAAGCTGGCGCTGTCCGGTGATTTTGGAATTTCCTACAAATATAAGCAGGACGTTACTATTGTGATTAAAGAACGTATCCAAAATACACTCGTTTTAGGCTTATTAAGCTACGTGATTTTATTTATTGGAGCATTGCTGTTAGGATTTTTATGTGCTTGGAATGAAAATAAACTTGCAGACAGACTTATTGTGCGTCTTGGAACGATTACAAGCTGCATTCCAGAATTTTGGATGGCGCTCATGCTGATTTTTGTGTTTAGCGTATTGCTAGGTTGGCTCCCGGCAAGCGGTGCATATTCAATTGGAGGAGGCGGCTTACTTGACAGGCTGCGTCATCTTGTGCTGCCATTAATTGCCTCAGTGGCTGGTCATTTGTGGTATTTTGCCTATATGGTGCGAAATATGCTATGCGAAGAAACACGTTCAGAATATATCGTGCTTGCACGGGCAAAGGGAACAAAAGACAGCACAATCTTATTTCGTCACTGCCTAAAAAATGTGCTGCCAGCTTATATTAGTCTTATGGCAGTTTCAGTGGCGCACATTCTTGGCGGTACTTATTTGGTAGAAGCAGTATTTGGCTATCCTGGAATTGGTATGCTTACGTATGAGAGTGCCAAAACATCTGATTACAACATGCTTATGGTACTATGCCTTTTAACGGGAGTAGTTATGATAGCAGCAAACACGATTGCAGAGCTAGTGAACGCAAGGTTAAATCCATATATGGCGCAGGAGGGAAAATGAGCTTTGAAAAACATATAACGAAGAGAAAAAAAGTACCGTTTCTTTCCTTTGTGCTGCTTGGTATTTTGATTATGGGATGTGTGTTTGCACCATTTTTTTGCAAAGATGCGTCCTATATGGATCTTATGAACTGCAGCTGCGCACCGGGACGTGAATTTTTCTTTGGAACAGATACGATGGGACGCGATCTGTTTTCATGTATATGGCATGGCGGACGTGTTTCTCTTACCATTGGCTTTTTGTCTGCTGCGATATCAGCAGTTATTGCAGTTTTGTATGGTACAGCAAGTGCACTGTCACCTGCGTGGCTGGATAGGCTTTTGATGCGTCTTGTAGACGTGCTTCTTTCTGTTCCGTCGCTTTTGCTTGTCTTATTTGTGCAGGCAGTATTTGGAAAAAATATTATAGGAATGAGTGCAGCGATAGGACTTTGTGGATGGTTTTCAATGGCAAAAATCGTGCGCACACAGGCAAAAACAGTAAAAGAAAGCGGCTTTGTTACGGCATCACAGTGCATGGGCGGCGGTTTTTTTCATGTGCTTTACTGGCATCTTGCTCCAAATTTTCTTCCATCCATTTTATCTATGATTATTATGAGTGTACGAACAGCAATAGCTGAAGAATCAACACTTAGCTTTCTGGGGCTTGGTCTTCCAATAGAGACAATCTCGTGGGGCAGTATGCTCGCACTTGCCCAGAATGCCTTCGTTATGCGCGCATGGTGGATGATTTTGATTCCAGGCCTTTTTTTAATACTCCTTTTTTTATGCCTCACCGAGATAGGAAGCTGGTGCCAAGAGCGCATGAATCATAAAAAGAGGCAGATGTGAAAAATTTTACTTGCAATTTAAACTTTAGTGTGCTATAGTAATGAACCATAAGAAACGCATTGAAGGAGACTCTATCCCAACGATCTTGACAGGAAGAGGGCGTCACCGACTGAGAGCGCCGTCATGAGGGACTGGGTGTGGGAACGCTCCGGAGCGGGCATTCTGAGCTTTTATTATGAGTAAAAGGGTAGGTTTGCACGTTGGTTTACGTTATAACCATAGAGAATCCAAAGATGGATTAAATGCGGGTGGTACCGCGGAACAAAGACGTTTCGCCCCGGAGACTGTGTTAAAACGGTCTTCGGGGCTTTTTGTTTATCAAGTTAAGGTACTCTTGCATCAACCATGGAGACTCGTATTTTGGCTGAAAAGAAAGGACAACATGGAATTTATCAGTGAAATCAGCAAAAAAGAGTATGCAAGTATTAAGGAATTAGCACAGGGAAGCTGTGATGGAAAGACTGTTCGCATGGAGGGAATGGTTCATGCCGTAAGAGACATGGGCGATGTACGTTTTGTGATCTTACGAAAGGCAGAGGGACTCGTTCAGTGTGTCTATGAAGAAAAAACAGCAGGCTTTGAGTTAGGCGAATTAAAGGATGAGAGCGCAATCCGTGTAGAGGGTGTTGTTTATGAAGAAAAGAGAGCACCGTTTGGAAGAGAGCTTCGTTTAACATCAGTGACTATTTTATCAGAGCCTTCGGCAGCAATGCCATTACCTGTCAACAAATGGAAACTAAATACTTCACTGGAAGCAAAATTAAACTATCGTCCATTATCTCTTCGCAATTTGAAAGAGCGAGCAAAGTTTCGCATTCAGGAGGGAATTGCAAGAGGCTTTTGTGAATTTTTAACTTCACAGGGCTTCACGCAGATCAGAACTCCAAAGATCGGAGCAAAGGGAGCAGAGGGCGGTTCTAATGTATTTAAGCTTGATTATTTCCACCGTCCGGCGGTACTCGCGCAGAGCCCGCAGTTTTACAAGCAGATGATGGTCGGCGTGTTTGACCGTGTGTTTGAGACTGGACCTGTATTTCGTGCAGAGAAGCATAACACAAAACGCCACTTAAATGAATATACGAGTCTCGATTTTGAGATGGGCTTTATCGACAGCTTTCAGGATATCATGGCAATGGAAACCGGCTTTTTACAGTACACAATGGAGCTGTTAAAGAAGGATTATAAAACAGAGCTTGATATGCTTGACATTACACTTCCAAAGGTTGATGAGATTCCACAGGTACGATTCGATGAGGCAAAGCGTCTTGTGGCAGAGAAATATAACAGACAGATCAGAAACCCATATGATCTTGAACCAGAGGAGGAAGCACTGATTGGCCGCTACTTCGAGGAAGAATATGGCGCAGACTTCGTATTTGTTACTCACTATCCGAGCAAGAAGCGTCCATTCTATGCAATGGATGATCCAGATGACAAGACATTCACTCAAAGCTTCGATCTATTATTTAAGGGACTTGAGGTTACAACAGGAGGACAGCGTATTCACGAGTATCAGATGCTTCTTGACAAGATCGAGGCAAAGGGTATGACAACTGAAGGCATGGATCAGTACCTTGATATCTTCAAGCATGGAATGCCGCCGCACGGAGGACTCGGCATTGGCCTAGAGCGTCTGACGATGAAGCTGATCGGTGAGGATAACGTGCGTGAGACCTGCCTCTTCCCAAGAGATCTTTCCAGACTGGAGCCGTAACATTTAATGAGCGGTGAGACGAAGAGGTCAAACCGCTTTCGTAAAAATATAAAGAAAAATTGGAAGGAAATCACGATGGCAAATATAATTGATGATGAGACAATAGAGTATGTTGGAATATTAGCAAAGCTCGCGCTTTCCGAAGAGGAAAAGGAGCAGGCAAAAAAAGATATGTCTGATATGCTTGACTATATAGATATGCTTGGTGAGCTGGACACATCCAATGTAGAGCCAATGAGTCATGCATTCCCTGTTTTCAATGTGTTCCGTGAGGATGTAGTTACAAATGGAGATGGAAGCGAGGAGACACTTGCAAATGCACCGGAACAGAAAAACGGGGCATTCAAGGTTCCAAAGACTGTGTAATGGTGTTCTGAATAATTACAAAACATTTGGCTTGATTAGATAACAGGTAATGGAAAGACAGGAGACAGTTTAATGGAGATTCAAAAATTGACAGCAGTTTCGCTGGGAAAAAAGATAAAAGAAAAAGAGATCTCCGTGCGGGAGGCGCTCGATGCAGTTTTCGCACAGATTGATCAGACAGAAGATAGGTATCATGCGTATGTGACACTCGATAAAGAGGGCGCTTACAAGCAGGCTGATGCTGTTCAGGAAAAAATAGACAAGGGTGAGCTGACAGGAGCACTTGCCGGCGTACCGGTAGCCATCAAGGATAATATGTGCACTAAAGGACTGTTGACTACCTGCAGTTCAAAAATTTTGGAAAATTATATTCCAACCTACACGGCATCTGCAGTTCAAAACTTAACTGATGCAGGCTGTGTAATCATTGGAAAGACAAACATGGATGAGTTTGCGATGGGAAGTACAACAGAGACTTCATATTATGGTGTTACAAGAAATCCTCATAATCCAGACCATGTTCCAGGTGGTTCTTCAGGAGGAAGTGCAGCAGCAGTTGCCTTAAATGAATGTTTTTTTGCACTTGGTTCTGATACAGGCGGTTCCATTCGTCAGCCATCTGCATTCTGCGGTATCACCGGTATGAAGCCAACATATGGCACGGTTTCCCGTTATGGACTTATTGCATATGGTTCTTCACTTGATCAGATTGGTCCGATGACAAAAAATGTTACTGACTGCGCAGCTGTTCTTGAGACAATTGCTTCCTATGATAAAAAAGACAGCACGTCAATGAAACGCGAAGAGTATGATTTTACGTCTGCACTTGTAAGAGATGTAAAAGGTCTTCGCATCGGACTTCCAAAGGACTATTTTGGAGATGGTCTTGACAGCGAAGTAAAGGCAGCAATTTTTAAGGCAGCAGAAACCTTTAAGCGTATGGGAGCTATTGTAGAGGAGTTTGATTTAGGTCTTGTTCAATATGCAATTCCGGCATACTATATCATAGCATCGGCAGAGGCTAGCTCAAACCTTGAGCGTTTTGATGGTGTAAAGTATGGCTACCGCACAAAAGAATATGGTGATCTTCACAGCATGTACAAAAAGACACGTTCTGAAGGCTTCGGTTCAGAGGTAAAGCGCCGTATCATGTTAGGTTCCTTTGTTTTAAGCTCAGGATATTATGATGCTTATTATTTAAAGGCATTAAAGACAAAAGCACTTATCAAGCAGGAGTTTGATAAGGCATTTGAAAAATATGATATTATTCTGGCACCGGCAGCACCAACTACTGCACCGCTTTTAGGCAGCAGCTTACAGGATCCTATCAAGATGTATTTAAGTGATATTTATACAATATCTGCAAATCTTGCCGGAATCCCAGGTTTGTCAATTCCGTGCGGAAAAGACAATAAGGGTCTTCCAATTGGAATGCAGCTTCTTGGCGGTTGTTTCCAGGAAAAAACATTGCTTCGCGCAGGTTTTGCGTATGAAAAGGCAAGAGAGGAGGAAGCGTGATGGCACAGTATGAAACCGTGATCGGTCTTGAGGTTCATGTGGAGCTGGCAACAAAAACAAAAATTTTCTGCGGCTGCTCCACCGCATTTGGAGGTGCTCCAAACAGCCATACATGTCCTGTCTGCACTGGACTTCCAGGTTCTCTTCCTGTATTAAACAAGCAGGTTGTTGAGTATGCAATGGCAGTTGGACTGGCAACTAATTGTCAGATCAATCAGTATTGCAAATTTGATCGTAAAAACTATTTTTATCCAGATAATCCGCAGAACTATCAGATCTCTCAGCTGTATTATCCGATATGTCATGATGGCGGTATCAAGATAGATGTAAACGGTCAGAAAAAGATTGTACGTATCCATGAGATCCATATGGAGGAAGATGCAGGAAAGCTTGTTCATGATGAGTGGGAGGATGTCTCATTAGTAGACTATAACCGTTCAGGTGTGCCGCTTATAGAGATTGTTTCTGAGCCAGATATGAGAAGTGCTGATGAAGTTATTGCATATCTTGAAAAGCTTCGCCTGATTATTCAATATCTTGGTGCTTCAGACTGTAAGCTTCAGGAAGGTTCTATGCGTGCAGATGTCAACTTGTCTGTTCGCCCTGTTGGTGCAGAGAAATTTGGAACACGTACCGAAATGAAGAATTTAAATTCATTTAAGGCTATTGCGCGTGCCATAGAATCAGAGAGAGCGCGTCAGATTGAGCTTATTGAAGAAGGCAAGAGTGTTGTTCAGGAGACGAGACGCTGGGATGACAATAAGGAATATTCATATCCTATGCGTTCAAAAGAGGATGCGCAGGATTATCGCTATTTCCCAGAACCAGATCTGCCGCCGCTTCAGATTCCAGATGAGTGGATTAAACAGTTAAAATCATCTCAGCCGGAGCTTCGTGATGAAAAGATGGCACGCTATAAGGAAGAATACGAGATACCGGATTATGATGCTGATATTATCACAGGTTCTAAGCGTATGGCTGATATTTTCGAGCAGACTGTTGCTCTTGGTGCAGCGCCAAAGAAGGTATCAAACTGGTTGATGACAGAAACGATGCGTCTTTTAAAAGAGCAGATGATGGATCCGGATGAGCTTGATTTTTCACCGAAACATTTGGCAGCGCTGATTGCACTTGTTGAGAAAAAAACAATCAACCAGACAATTGCAAAGGAAGTTTTTGAAAAGATTTTTGCAGACGACATTGAGCCAGAGAGCTATGTAAAAGAGCATGGTCTTGGTATGGTAAGTGATACAGATGCACTGCAGAAAACAGTAGAGGAGGTCATTGCCGCAAATCCACAGTCAGTGGCAGACTATAAGGCAGGAAAGCAAAAGGCTATCGGCTTCTTAGTTGGACAGACTATGAAGGCCATGAAAGGCAAAGCAAATCCAACAGCCGTAAACGAGATTTTAGCAAAATTATTAAACGAGTAGCAAGATCTGCTCATCTGTTGAAAAAAACGGATGAGCAGATTTTTTTATACAAAAATTTCTTGGAAAATTTACAAAAAATTGCTTGATTATTTCTGATAAATGTGATAAAGTTACTTTGTTTGATAATTAACAAACGAAGTCTTGCAAAAGCAGGACTAAATAAAAATATATCATTTAATAAAAACTGGCTGCAGTTAGACAGACCAGAATAGAAAGGAAGAGTTATCATGGCAAGATTTACATTACCAAGAGATCTGTATCATGGCAAGGGAGCACTTGAAGCATTAAAGACGCTGAAAGGAAAGAAGGCAATCGTCGTTGTTGGCGGTGGTTCTATGAAGCGTTTCGGCTTTCTGGATAAGGTTGTTTCCTATCTTAAGGAGGCTGGTATGGAGGTTAAGCTGTTTGAGGGTGTAGAGCCAGACCCATCAGTGGATACTGTCATGAAGGGTGCAGCAGCAATGACCGAGTTTGGACCAGACTGGATCGTATCAATCGGAGGAGGATCTCCAATCGATGCAGCAAAGGCTATGTGGGCATTCTATGAGTATCCAAATGTTACATTTGAGGATCTGTGCATTCCGTTTAACTTCCCGACACTTCGTACAAAGGCTAAGTTCTGTGCAATCCCATCTACATCAGGTACTGCTACCGAGGTAACAGCATTCTCCGTTATCACCGATTACAAGAAGGGTATCAAGTATCCGTTAGCAGACTTCAACATCACTCCAGATGTTGCTATCGTAGATCCAGAGTTAGCAGAGACCATGCCAAAGAAGCTGACTGCACATACAGGTATGGATGCTATGACTCATGCAATCGAGGCATACGTTTCTACTCTTCACTGCGAGTACACTGATCCGTTAGCACTTCATGCAATCGAGCTGATCAGCGAGTATCTGATTCCATCCTACAATGGCGACATGAATGCACGTGCAAAGATGCATGATGCACAGTGTCTGGCTGGTATGGCATTCTCTAACGCACTGCTTGGAATCGTTCACTCCATGGCACATAAGACTGGTGCAGCTTACAGTGGCGGACATATCGTTCATGGATGTGCAAACGCAATGTACCTGCCAAAGGTTATCCGCTTCAATGCAGTAGAGCCAGAAGCACAGAAGAGATATGCAAATATCGCAAGATTCCTTCACTTAGAGGGAAGCACCGATGCAGAGCTTGTAGATGCACTGATCGCTCATATCCAGAATATGAACAAGCAGCTCGATATCCCGACCTGCATCAAGGATTATGAGGGCGGAATCATCGACGAGAAAGAGTTTATGGAGAAGCTGCCAACAGTTGCAGAGCTTGCAGTAGGTGATGCTTGTACAGGATCCAATCCAAGAAGCATTAACCCAGAGCAGATGGCAAAACTGTTAAAGTGCTGCTACTACGATGAGAAAGTAGATTTCTAATCACTTAATAAAAAATTTAGGGCGCGTACCGCAGGGTGCGCGCCCTTTTGCTTGCAAATCGGAGTGGGAAAGGGTATAATTAGTTTATAAAATTAGCACAGTTTTGTGCGGAAATGAGGAAAAAATGATATTACTGACATCGGACGGCATAACATCCCCGCAGTTGGAGGAAGAAATAAAAAAAGCACTTGTGCCAATCTCAAGAAGAGCAGCGCTTGTGACAACCGCCTCGTGCCGGTACAAAGAAAAAGATCATAATGTTCCAGTATTAAGTGCGCTCATGAGGCGCTTTGGACTTGAGCCGGAGTGCGTGGACGTGGAATTTCAGGACGCGACTTTTTTATTGGCATATGATGTTGTTATTTTGATGGGCGGAAATCCATTTTATCTGCGCAAGCATTTAAAAAAGTGGAAAAATAGTCTGGAAGTTTTGACTGAGCTTGCTAACCGCCATGTGCTTATAGGAATAAGTGCCGGCAGCATGGTTCTTGGCGATACGATGGAGTTTGCCTGTCAGATTGAACCCGGTGGTATTGAGGAAGTTGGAGAAAATGTAGACTGCAGCGGTTTTGGCATTGTGCCGTTAAATATTATGCCGCATTACCTGGCATATCTGACTGCTTATGAACAGACAAAGGAGATACTGGAAAGTTACGAGGAGGAAACAGGACGAAAGATCTGTACCATAAATGACGGTGATGGCATCCTCATTTCACAAGCAGGAAAAAAAGGACGCTATATCAAAAATGAGCGGTATACACCGATTGTTGCGCCTAACATGCCAGATTATCAGGCATATTTTTTTGATCTGTATGGCACTCTGATTGACATTCATACAGAAGAGGGTGATCATGAGCTTTGGGAGTTTATGGCAAAATATTATGCCTACAAAGGAGCAAAGTACGGCTCATGGGAGCTTCGCTGGAGATATGGTGCATTGATTCATGATGAGGAAGAGCGGCTTTTGCATGAAAATCCCAAGCAGATTCCTGAGCCGCAGGTAGAGCGTGTCTTTATGCGTTTATATGAAGAAAAGGGTGTGCGTGTTTCTATACAGGAGGCTGTGGATGCCGCGCAGGTATTTCGAAGCTTTTCACTGCGCTATGTTCGCTTATATTATGGTGCAAAAGAGCTTCTTGCCCACCTGAAAAAGAAAGGAAAAAAGCTCTATGTGCTTAGCAATGCGCAGCAGGTATTTACTGCCAGCGAGCTGCGCTATCTTGGTATTTATGATTACTTTGATAAGGTGTGCCTGTCATCAGATTACCATTGCAAAAAGCCAGATGCTGCTTATTTTAAGGCATTATTAACGTCAGAAGGCTTAGATCCCACAAAGGTAATGATGATCGGAAATAGTGAATATGATGATATACGTACTGCAAAATCACTTGGTATGGGTGCATGCTACATTCATTCCAATTTGTCACCAGAAGGAGAGACGGCAAATTGTGATATTGTTATGAGAGTGATGGATCTGCCGTCTCTGGAGAAGATTTTGTGCCGCGAAGCACACTTGGCGTAATTCCATATTTTTTCTTAAAGACGCGGTTAAAATGAGGAATGCTGTTAAAACCGCATTTTCTTGCAATGTCCATGATTGGTTCGTCAGTGTCTGCAAGCAGCAGTCTTGAAGCTTGAGACAGGCGATAGCTGTTTAAGCATTCTGTGAATGTTATGCCAATCGTGGACTTAAAGAACTTAATAAAGTGAGACTCACTAAATTCACATACTTTTGCCATCTGCTCAGTAGACAGCGGTTCACTGTAATGATCTGTGATATAGCTAATGATTTGCTTTGTCTTTACTACTGATTTTTGTGGCCGGCTCTTTGACTTTACAGACGGCTCATTGTAAAATAGCAGATAAAACAGGCGAAAGAGACAGCTCTTTATGCCAAGCGGATAAGCTGCTGAATAAAACGTCTGCAGCTGAAACATTTCCTCAAAACATTGATGAAACTCATTGTACCAGCCGTATTCAGGCGTGATAAGCCATGGAATGACTTGCTCTCCCTTTGAGAGTGGCTCTAAGAATGCAAATGCATCGTCATTATCTGTACTTCCAGAAAGAAGAGACAGCGGAAATTGGATCATGCTAATCTTCAGTGAGGAGTTTGAATCTGCTTCAATGGAATGCAGCTGACCTGGTAAGATCAGACAGATATCGCCCTTCTTTACTGAAATTTTTTCAAGGTCAATTGATACTTGTCCGGTTCCTTCACGGATTAGAAGAATTTCCATAGTATCCTGCCAGTGAATAGATACAGAAGAAATGTCATCAGGCAGAACAGCCGTCAGGGCAGCAAAAGGAAAAGAACCTGTTAAAGGTTCGTGCATTTCAAATAAGTCGATGTTTTGGATATTCATATGTATAATAATAAGCCTTTCTCAAAGTCAATCTTTTTCTCGTAATAGGTATACCACAAGAAACGAAAGAAAACAACCAAAAATGTGGAAGAGCAAAAACTTGACAGACACTTTTTTCATTACTATTATTAAAAAGTAAGCAGAAAAAGATGGTCATTTAATAGGAGGTGAAGAATGGAACTATATCATGCGAGTAAAGAGATTGTTCAGTACCCAGAAGTAAGAAAGGCAAGGTATACAAAAGATTTTTC
>QWCN01004707.1_pt1 | contig 14115 bp, 10 predicted proteins | sample 1972711 | NCBI WGS metagenome assembly QWCN01 (sample SAMN09866707, study PRJNA288562) | Human gut metagenome isolate term1_stool, whole genome shotgun sequencing... | isolation source: gut | host: Homo sapiens | place: USA: California | reverse complement strand
GTCAACGGAGAACTTGTTGCCGATGAGGTAGGTGATGGTGCCGTACACCAGGCCCGCCAGAGAGCCCCAGCCGCAGCCGTACCGGGCGGCGAACAGGATGATGGGCAGCATCTCCAGGGTGATGGAGCCGCCGTTGGGGAACTCATAGAGCTTGATCAGGCTCAGGATCTCCGCCATGGCGATGAAGATGGCGGCCTCGCAGATCATGCGGGTCTTGTTGATTTTCATGTGTGATTTCTCCTCTTTGAAAAAAATAACCGCATCGCGGGCCCTGGAGACGTCGCAATGCGGAAACAAAAGCCATATAGTCGCATTCCTACGCCAGCATTACCCGGATCAGGTTCGAGGGACCGGACGGCAATACGTCACATCTCAGCCGGCTTGCGCCAGCACCCCTTGGATTGTGAGGATATTCTATCACGGCTGTCGTTTTTTGTCAATCCCTCAGCATACCTGCGCGGTATATGCGTCTATTCTACGCCGGTATGCCCTTCGGGGATAGGCGGGTTTTCTATCCGGATGTGTCCGTTTTATAGGTCCGGGTTTCCGGCTGTCTCCCGCAGGCGCACACCGGCTGGCAAAATCCCCGAAAATCCAACGTCCGCCCCTTGTCAAGTCATTCGGCGTTTGCTATAATAAAATATTATTTGCAGTACCGGGAAAGGGGTGTCCTGTCATGAAATATCAGCAGTGGAGCATACCGGAGCTGCCCGCAGGGGCAGTGGACCGGCTCACCGGGGCCGGGTACCCCTATCTGGTGTCCTCGGTGCTGGCCTCCCGGGGGATCACCACCCCGGAGGAGGCCGCCGCTTTCCTGGAGCGGGACCGGGACCTGCCCTATTCCCCCTTTTTGATGAAGGACATGGACAAGGCCGCCCAGCGGGTGAGCCGCGCCCTGGCCGACGAGGAAAAGATCGCCGTTTTCGGCGACTATGACGTGGACGGCATCACCGCCACGGTGATCCTGGTGGACTATCTCCTGTCCCGTGGCGGCGACGTGGTGCACTATATCCCCCGCCGCATCGAGGATGGCTACGGCCTGGGAAGGGACGCCATCCTGTCCCTGCACGGGCAGGGGGTCCGCCTGCTGGTAACGGTGGACTGCGGCATCACCGGCGTGGAGGAGGTGGCCTACGCCAACTCCCTGGGCATGGACGTGGTGGTGACGGACCACCACGAGTGCAAGGAGGAGCTGCCCCCGGCCTGCGCCGTGGTGGACCCCCACCGGCCCGACTGCGGCTATCCCTTCAAGCACCTGGCCGGCTGCGGCGTGGCGCTGAAGCTGGTGCTGGCCCTGGGGGGCGAGAGCCGGGAGGAGGCCCTGCTGTCCCGCTACTGCACCCTGGCCGCCATCGGCACCGTGGCCGACGTGATGCAGATGTCCGGCGAAAACCGCACCATCGTGTCCCGGGGCCTGGCGTCCATCAGCCGGTCGGACTTCATCGGCCTCCACGCCCTGCTGCATGAGGCGGGCCTGTCCGACAAAACTGTCACCTCCGTGCAGATCGGCTTCGTCCTGGCCCCCCGCATCAACGCCGCCGGGCGCATGGGCGCGGCGGACATGGCGGCGGACCTGCTGCTGTGCACCGATCCCCACCGGGCGGAGCACCTGGCCCGGGAGCTGTGCGCCCTGAACCGGGAGCGCCAGGCCGTGGAGCAGGAGATCTACTCCCAGGCTGTGGAACAGATCGAGGAGACACCGCCCCAGGAGCGCAGCGCTCTGGTGCTGGCCTCCGACACCTGGCACCAGGGGGTGGTGGGCATCGTGGCCTCCCGCCTTTCGGAAAAATACGCCTGTCCCAGCTTTATGATCCACCTGTCCGGCGGCACCGGCAAGGGGTCCTGCCGCAGCTGGGGCGGGTTCAACCTGTTCGCCGCGCTGGAGTCCTGCTCCGACCTGCTGCTGGGCTTCGGCGGCCATGAGCTGGCGGCGGGCTTTACCATTGAAGAAAAGAACATCCCCGCCTTCCGGCAGCGGATGAACCAATACGCCAGCCGGTTCCGGGGCGGCAAGGCCCCGGTGTCCTGCCTGCAGGTGGACGTGCCCATCGGCCAGGCGGGCCGGGTGACCCTGGCGGAGGTGGAGGCCCTGGACGCCTTAGAGCCCTACGGGGCGGGCAACGCCCGGCCGGTGTTCTGCCTGCGGGGCGCCACGTTGGACCGGCTTCAGAATGTGGGCCAGAACCGGCACCTGAAGCTGCGCCTGACCAAGGGCAGCGCCCAGTTTGACGGCATCTTCTTCTCCGCCGTGGCCCAGACCTGCGGCGTGGCCCCCGGCGACCGGGTGGACGCCGCCTTCTATCTTCAGATCAACGAGTTCCGCAGCAGCCGCACCGTCCAGATGCAGATGGTGGATATCCGTCCCTCCCTTACCGGCAGCACCCGGGAGGAGGAGTCCCTGGAGCTGGTGGACCGCTGCCTGCGGGGGGACGAGCTGCGTCCCCGGGACGCCGTGCGCCTGCTGCCCTCCCGGGACCAGTGCGTGAGCCTGTGGCGGGCCCTGCAGCACGCGGTGCCCCCCGACGGACTGGAAACGGACTATCTGCCGCTGCTGCGGCGGCTGTCCGGGGCGCTGCAGGGGGCGGAGCCCTTTTTGCGGACGGTGCTGTGCCTGGAGGTGTTCCGGGAACGGGGCCTGCTGCAGTGCCGCCGCCTGGGCGACAGCATAAGCCTGCATCTCACCAGCCAGGGCAAGAAGGTAGCCCTGGACCGTTCGGAATATCTGCTGCGCCTGCACCGGGCGCTGGACACATCACGAGGAGGGGCACGCTGATGACAGTGGATGAACGATACCAACGCCTGGAGGACACGGTGCGGGCCTATAACCCCACCGCCAGCTTCGACAAGATCCGGGCCGCCTATGAATTTGCCGCCGCCGCCCACCAGGGCCAGCTGCGCAAGGACGGCTCACCCTTTGTGACCCACCCCCTGGCCGTGGCCCAGATCGTGGCCGAGGAGCTGCACCTGGACTCCGAGTCCATCGAGGCCGCCCTGCTCCACGACACCATTGAGGATACCTCCGCCACCCACGAGGACATCGCCAAGCAGTTCTCCCCCACGGTGGCGGACCTGGTGGAGGGGGTCAGCAAGCTGACCCGGGTCCACTATACCTCCAAGGCCCAGGAGCAGATGGAAAACCTCCGGAAAATGCTGCTGGCCATGTCCAAGGACATCCGGGTGATCCTCATCAAGATCGCCGACCGGCTCCACAATATGCGCACCATGGAGTACCAGACCCCGGAGAAGCAGAAGCAGAAGTCCTTCGAGACCCTGGAGATCTACGCCCCCATCGCCCACCGCCTGGGCATGCAGAAGATGAAGTGGGAGCTGGAGGACCTGTCCCTGAAATACCTGGACCCCATCAGCTACCGGGAGATCGTGGACGCCCTGGACGAGAAGGCCACGGAGTACGACGGCTTCATGTCCTCCATCCACGACCAGATCACCCAGCGCCTGGAGGAGGCCCATATCGACGGCTATGTCTATGGCCGCATGAAGCACCCCTACTCCATCTATCGCAAGATGTACACCCAGAACAAGTCCCTGGACGACGTGTATGACCTGTTCGCCTTCCGGGTGATCGTGGATACGGTGTCCGACTGCTATTACGTTCTGGGCATCATCCACGACCTGTACAAGCCCGTGCTGGGCCGGTTCAAGGACTATATCGGAACTCCCAAGCCCAACATGTACCAGAGTCTCCACACCACCGTCATGGGCCAGAACGGCGTCCCCTTCGAGGTACAGATCCGCACCAAGGAGATGCACGAGGTGGCCGAATACGGCATTGCCGCCCACTGGAAGTATAAGCAGAACGGCCAGGGCGGCGGCGACGAGGGCCGGTATGAGTGGGTCCGCCGCCTGCTGGAGAATCAGGAGGGGGCCGACGCCGAGGAGTTCATCCACTCCCTGAAGGTGGATATGTTCGCCGACGAGGTGTTTGTGTTCACCCCTCGGGGCGACGTCATCAACCTGCCTGCCGGGGCCACCCCCATCGACTTTGCCTATAACATCCACTCCGCCGTGGGCAACCACATGGTGGCCGCCAAGGTCAACGGCCGCATCGTGCCCTTCGACTGCCGCCTGAAAAACGGCGACATCGTGGAGGTGGTCACCTCCCAGTCGGCCCACGGTCCCAGCCGGGACTGGGTGAAGATCGCCCGGTCCAGCAACGCCCGGTCCAAGATCCGCCAGTGGCTCAAGCGGGAGCGCCGGGACGAAAACGTGGTCACGGGCCGGGCCTCCTTCGAGTCGGAGCTGAAGCGCTGCGGCGTGTCTTTGAAGGAGCTTACCAACGACGAAAACCTCCCCGGCATCCTGAAAAAGCTCACCTATAAGAGCCTGGACGACCTGTACGCCGCCATCGGCTACGGGGGCATCAGCAGCCTGAAGGTCATCGGCCGCATCCGGGAGGATATCCAGCGCATTCTCCACCAGCACCAGGAGGAGCGCCAGGCGGAGGTGCCGCTGGAAGGCCGCCCCGATGCCACCCGCCCCGCCGTGCCCAAGCGCACCCACAGCGAAAAGGGCATCATTGTGGAGGGCCTCAGCAACTGCCTGGTGAAGTTCTCCAAGTGCTGCACCCCCGTCCCCGGGGACGACATCGTGGGCTTCATCACCAAGGGCTACGGGGTGTCCGTCCACCGGAGGGACTGTCCCAACGCCGACCCGGCCCGCCGCCGTCCCGATGAGGAGGGCCGCTGGATCAAGGTGTCCTGGGCCGAGGACGTGGAGGGCACCTTCCGCACCACCCTCCAGGTGGTGGCCAAGGACCGCATCAACCTCATCGTGGATATCTCCACGGTGCTCTCCTCCACCAAGACCCATGTGGCCTCCATGAACGCCCGCTCCACCCCCGACGGCTTCGCCCTGATCACCCTGGATACCGATGTGTCCAGCAGCCAGCAGCTGAAAACCGTCATGCGCCGCATCGAGCAGATTTCCGGCGTTATGCGGGTCACCCGCCCGGCGGGCTGAGAAAAAACACAATATATTAACCGAAAAGGAGACTATATTACCATGAGAGCAGTGCTGACCCGCGTGAAAAGCGCCTCCGTATCCGTGGACGGCAAAACCATCGGCAGCATCGGCCCCGGCTTCCTGATCCTGCTGGGCATCACCCATGACGACACCGAGGCCCAGGCCGTGAAGCTGGCGGACAAACTGACGGGACTGCGGATCTTCGAGGACGAGGACGGCAAGATGAACCGTGGTCTGGAAACCGTCAACGGTGAAATCCTGGTGATATCCCAGTTCACCCTGTACGGCAACTGCCGCAAGGGCCGCCGCCCGGACTTCCTGGCCGCCGCCCGGCCGGAGGTGGCTATCCCCCTGTATGAAAAGTTCGTGTCCCTGTGCCGGGAAAAGGGCATCCATACCGAAACCGGCGAGTTTGGCGCCGAGATGCTGGTGGAATCCGTCAACGACGGACCTCTGACCCTGGTGGTGGACACGGACCAGCTGAATGCGTAACGTATTCCACATTCTTCCGGGCGGACGCCGCTGTCCGCCCGCTTTTATCCTGAACAGGAGGTTGAACCCATGAAAATTGATTCCATTATGGTAGGCCCCATTATGACCAACTGCTACCTGCTGAGCGACGAGACGGCAGGGGTCTGCGCCCTGATCGACCCCGGCGACGAGGCCCCTCGGGTGCTGGACATGGTGGCCAGGTCCGGCTGCCAACTGCAGTATATCCTGCTGACCCACGGCCACTTTGACCACACCACCGCCGTGCGCCCCATCTTAGAGCAATACCCGGACCTGCCGGTGTACATCAACGAAAAGGACGTGGTGGACGGCCGGGTTGGGGACATGGAGCTGGTGTTCTCCCGGCTGCCGGAGCATAACCAGCGGTATTATCACGACGGCGACACCCTGACCCTGGGCAGCCTGACTGTCACCGTGCTGGAAACTCCGGGCCACTCCAAGGGCTCCGTGTGCCTGGTGGCGGAGGATGTGATCTTCTCCGGCGACACCCTGTTCCGCTGCTCCTGCGGTCGGACGGACTTCGCCGGCGGCGACTATCGGGAGATGCTGCAGTCCCTGGGCCGCCTGGGGAATCTGCCCGGGTCCTACCGGGTCTACCCCGGCCACGACCAGCCCACCACCCTGGACTATGAGCGCCGGGTGAATCCCTATGTCCGCCAGGGCATGAAGTAAGGGGCGGGGCTATGAAACTGGTTTTTCGCGGTCATGACGACCGCTACGCCGTGGAGCAGAGCCTGCTGGCCTTCTTCCCGGAGGAGCGGCCCGTGTATCAGGAGCCGGAGCCGGGGGAGGACAACTGGGCCCGGGTGGACCTGCACCAGGGTCCGGTATACGTCACCGCCGTCACCGAGATCGCCCACGGCGGCAGGCTGGGCCGGGGGACCTCCCGGGCCCTGCTGCGGGACGTGACGGACGAGTATGAGCGGGAGCGCCTGCGGCAGAAGGCCGTGAAGCTCAGCTTCTTCAAGGCCGCCCAAAGCATCACCGGCGTCACCCCGGCCTGGGGGGCGCTGACGGGCATCCGCCCCGGCAAGCTGGCGGCCCGGCTGCTGGAGCAGGGAAAGACCCCCGCCCAGGTCAGCCGCATTTTGGGGGACACCTACTATGTCTCCCCCTCCCGCCGCCGCCTGGCGGTGGAGACCGCCCAGGAGGGCCTGCGGGCCAAGGCGGACCTGCGCCCGGAGGACATCTCCCTGTATATCGGCATCCCCTTCTGCCCCACCCGCTGCGCCTATTGCAGCTTCGTGTCCCAGTCGGTGGAAAAGTCCCTGGGGCTGATGGAGCCGTATTTAGAGGTGCTGTGCCGGGAGATCACCGACGCCGCCCAAATGGTGCGGGAGACGGGCCTGCGCATCAAGTCCTTCTATATGGGCGGCGGCACCCCCACCACCCTGTCCGCCCGGCAGATGGACCGGCTGCTGACCCACCTGAACCGCAGCTTCGACCTGTCCGGCTGCGCGGAATACTGCATCGAGGCCGGACGGCCCGACACCATCACCCGGGAAAAGCTCCAGGTGCTGCTGGACCACGGGGCCGACCGCATCAGCGTCAATCCCCAGTCCCTGGAGGATGAAGTGCTCCGGGCCATCGGCCGCCGCCACACCGCCCGGGACATTGAGGACACCATGGCCCTGGCCGCCTCCAGGGGCTTTCCCCATGTGAACATGGACCTGATCGCCGGGCTGCCTGCCGACACGCCGGAGGGCTTCCGGCGGACCCTGGACAAGTGCCTGACCTTCGGCGCGGACAACATCACCGTCCACACCCTGAGCCTGAAAAAGGGCAGCCGCATCCTGCTGGAGGGTCTGCCCATCCCCACGGCGGAGGACGTGGCCCGGATGCTGGACTATGCCGACCCCACCCTCCGCGCCGCCGGATTCTCTCCGTACTATCTCTATCGCCAGAAGTATATGTCCGGCAGCTTTGAAAACGTGGGCTGGTGCATATCCGGAGCCCAGGGGCTGTATAATATTTACATCATGGAGGAGCTGCACAGCATCCTCTCCCTGGGGGCAGGCGGCTCCACCAAGATGGTGGACCCGGTCCGGGGCCGCATCCAGCGGGTGTTCCACGCCAAGTATCCCACGGAGTATATCCAGCGGCCCGAAAAGATCGCCGAGAACCTGTCGGCCTTCCGGGCATTCCATGAAAATATGAAGAAGTGAAATGAGGAGGGTCCATGACCAGGGGGAAGCAGTCATTTTTAGGGGGCGCCGCCCTGCTGACGGTCACCATGCTTGTCACCAAGGCCATCGGCGCCCTGTACAAGATCCCTCTGGGGAACCTGCTGGACGAGCAGGGCATGAACTATTTCTACGCCGCCTATAACATCTATAACCTGCTGCTGATGGTGTCCACCGCCGGGCTTCCTCTGGCCCTTTCCCGGCTGGTGTCCCAGGCGGAGGCTCTGGGCTGGGTAAACCGGCGGCGGCGCATCGTCTCCGTGGCCTTCTGGCTGTTTCTGCTGCTGGGGCTTCTCAGCAGCGGCCTGATGTTCTTCCTGGCCGGTGACCTGGCCGGGTGGATGCACAACACCCGGGCGGAGGACGCCATCCGGGTGCTGTCTCCGGCGGTGCTGTGCGTGTGTCTGGTGTCGGTGATCCGGGGCTATACCCAGGGCATGGGCGATATGCGGCCCACCGCCGCCAGCGAGGTCATCGAATCCGCCAGCAAGCTGGTGGTGGGTCTGGGTCTTGCCTGGTGGCTGCTGCGGCAGGGGTACCCCTCCCACATAGCCGCCGCCGGTGCCATCGCCGGGGTCACGGCGGGGGTGATTCTGTCCCTGCTGGCCCTGACCGTGTGGACAGCGACCCATCTGTCCCGGGACAAGGGCCGGGACGACCCGGGACAGAGCCGGGATATTCTGCGCCAATTGCTGGCCATCGGGGTGCCCATCACCGTGGGCTCCGTGAGCCTGTCGGTGATCAATCTGCTGGACCAGTCCATCACCATGGGCATCCTGCAGACCTCCTGGGGCCTGACGGAGCCGGAGGCCGCCGGCCTCTACGGGACCTACAGCTATGCCGGGAATCTGTTTGCCCTTCCGGCGGCGTTTATCTATCCGCTGACCATCAGCCTGATCCCCGCCATCGGGGCGGCTCTGGCCCGGGGGGACCGGTCCGCCGCCGGGCGGCACACCGCCGCCGCCTTCCGGCTGACGGCCCTGCTGGCCCTGCCGGCGGGGGTGGGGCTCAGTGTTCTGGCCCGGCCCATTCTGGAGCTGCTGTACCCGGCCAAGGGGGCGGCCACCCTGGAGGCCGCGGCGTATCACCTGGAAATTCTGGGCGTCGGCAGCATTTTTGTGTGCCTGATGGCCCTGTCCAACGGGATTTTGCAGGCATATGGCCGGGAAAAAGTCCCCCTTTGGACTCTGCTGGCCGGAGGCGGGCTGAAGATCGCCCTGAACTATCTGATGATCTCCAACCCCGATTACGGCATCCGGGGCCTGCCGGTGAGCACCCTGTGCTGCTATGCCCTGATCACGGTGCTGAACCTGGGGGCCATCGCCCGGTATGTGCCGGAAAGGCCCGATTATTTCCGGGTATTTTCCCGGCCGGGGCTGGCGGCCCTGGGGATGGGCGCGGCGGCATGGTGGCTCCACCGGCTGCTGGCAGACCTGCTGCCCGGGGGTCTGGCCACCCTGCTGGCGGTGGCCCTGGCGGCGGTGATCTACGCCGGGGCGGCGCTGCTGCTGGGGGCCGTGGGCCGGGAGGAGGCCATGGCCCTGCCCGGCGGGGAGCGTCTTGTCCGCTGGCTGCGGCTGAAATAGACGAAAATTCCGTACATTTTTCATGAAAAACAGCCTCATCAGGCTATTTTGCCGATAAGAGGACTTGCAATAGGAGCGGGAATATGGTACATTTTAAGGAGAAAGCGCGATACGACTACGACGACCTGCTGGAGATCATCCGGGTGCTCCGCTCGCCGGAGGGCTGCCCCTGGGACCAGGTGCAGACCCACCAATCCATCCGCCGGGGACTGCTGGAGGAGGCCTATGAGGCCGCCGAGGGCATCGACCGGGACGACGCGGACCTGCTGCGGGAGGAGCTGGGGGACGTGCTGATGCAGGTGGTGTTCCACGCGGACATCGAGCGCCAGCGGGGCCGGTTCACCATGGAGGACGTGGTGGACGGCGTGGTGAAGAAGCTGATCTTCCGCCACCCCCACGTATTCGGCGGCGCGGAGCCGGAAAAGGACGCGGAGTCGGTGCTGGTCAGCTGGGACGCCATCAAGCGCCGGGAGAAGCACCAGCGCACCACCGCCCAGGCCATGGACAGCGTGGCCCGGTCCCTGCCTGCCCTGTGGCGGGCGGAAAAGCTCCAGAAAAAGGCCGCAGACGACGGCTTCGACTGGCCGGATATCCAGGGGGCCCTGTCCAAGCTGGACGAGGAGGTGGGCGAGCTGCACCAGGCGGTGCAGGACGGCGCCAACGTGGCCGAGGAGCTGGGGGACGTGCTGTTTACCGCCGTGAAGGCCGCCCGCTTTGCCGGAGTGGACCCGGAGGACGCCCTGAACGCCACCTGTGAAAAGTTCATCCGCCGCTATGGGGCGGTGGAGCAGGGGGCCCGGGACCGGGGCGTCAGCGTGTCGGACCTGACCCTGGAGGAAATGACCGGCCTGTGGAACGCCGCCAAGTAAGGCGGCCCCCATCTGACCCAGGTTTCTGATGCGATATTCATCGCTTTGGGATAGATTTTGACCAAGGAAAATTTTTAGGAGGACTATCATGAATAAGACCGAACTGATCGCCGCCGTGGCGGAAAAGACCGGCATGTCCAAGAAGGACACCGAGGCTGTCATCGCTGCCACCCTGGGCACCATCACCGCCGCCCTGCACGAGGAGGAGAAGGTGCAGCTCATGGGCTTCGGCTCCTTCGAGGTGAAGAAGCGCGCTGCCCGCACCGGCCGCAACCCCAGAAGCAAGGAGACCATCGAGATCCCCGCTTCCCAGACCCCCGTTTTCAAGGCCGGCAAGGCCCTGAAGGACGCCGTGGCCAAGTAAAAAAACAGACCATTCCGGCGGCGCGGGGTTTTCCCGCGCCGCCGCGTTTGTCGGCAGAGAATCGCCGAAGCGCCGCCGGTGGCGGATGAAGCGAGGCGATTTCGAGGAAGTGCCCCGGCTGTCGGCCGCGACAGCGGCCGAGAGTCGGCTGGCACGATGGTGGGCAGACATGGGCCCCGCCCTACGGAGTGTTTAACGATAGAATGTCTTGTAGGGCAGGGCCCATGTGCCCTGCCGCGTAGGAACGGAACGATTCCCGGACCCCCCGAAAACCCATTACCCATAAAAGGAGACGCAATATGGCAAAAATGACCTGGCTGGAACGGCGGTATCGCCGCAGCCGCCTGGACTATGTGCGCCACATCACCATCGACCCTCGGGGCCCCGGCGTGGTGCGCATCCACATGATCCCGCCCCGGACGGAGGACCCCGCCGACCCGTTTCTTCTGCTGCTGAACGGGGCGCAGCTGGTGCCCCTGAACCTGAGCTGGGCCATCCTGCTGGCCAATTTCATGGACCAACTGGAGCCCTGGAGCGGCCGGGAGATCGGAGAGCAGGACTGGCAGTCCATGCTTTCGGCGGCGGTGAAGGCCACCCGCCGCACCTACCCCGGCACCGGGAAAGCCGTTCTGCTGGGGGACCTGGAGCTGATGCTCCGCAGCATCGTGGCCATCGCCCGGGGGCAGGAGCCTCCGGCGGAGGTGGGAGCCCTCTCCCTGGGCGAATACGCCGGGCGGATGTCCGCCCCCCACCGGATGGACCTGATGATCAGTGCCATGACCCGGGAGGGCCGGTGGCACTGCAACCAGAAGTGCCTGCACTGCTACGCCGCCGGGCAGACCCTGGGGGAAACGCCGGAGCTGACCACGGACCAGTGGCGGGAGCTTTTAGAGAAGCTGCGCCGGGCCAACATCCCCCAGGTGACCTTCACCGGCGGGGAGCCCACCCTGCGGCCGGACCTGCCGGAGCTGGTGGAGGCGGCCCAGTGGTTCGTCACCCGGCTGAACACCAACGGCCGCCTGCTGACGCCGGAGCTGTGCCGCAGGCTGTCTGAGGCCAGTCTGGACAGCGTCCAGGTGACGCTGTACGACGCCCGGCGGGAGGTCCACAACGCCCTGGTGGGGGCGGAGGGCTTCGATGACACGGTGCAGGGCATCCGCAATGCCGCGGCGGCGGGGCTGATCGTGTCGGTGAACACGCCCCTGTGCAGCCTGAACCGGGACTATGCCGAAACCCTGCGGTTCGTCCACGGCCTGGGGGTGCGGTACGTCACCTGTTCGGGGCTGATCCCCACCGGCTCCGCCGCCGGGGGGGAGAGCCGGGCCACCCGGCTGAGCCAGGAGGAGCTGACGGACATCCTCCGCCGGGCGGCGGAAACGGCCCACGGCCTGGGCATGGAGCTGGACTTCACCAGCCCCGGCTGGCTGCCGGAGGAGGCCCTCCGGGACATGGGCCTGCACCTGATCCCCAGCTGCGGGGCGTGCCTGTCCAACATGGCCCTGGCCCCGGACGGCACGGTGCTGCCCTGCCAGAGCTGGCTGGAGGGGCCGGGCCTGGGGAACCTGCTGACCGACGACTGGAGCGGTATCTGGGACGGCGAGCCATGCCGCCGCATCCGGGCGGAAAGCGCCAAAATGGAGCATATCTGCCAGCTGCGGCAGGAAGGGGGCTGCTGACCATGCGTAAAATTCTGTGCCGGGCGCTGCTGTGCCTGTGTCTGGTGCTGGCCCTGGGGCCGGTACATACGGCCTTCGCCCAGGACCTGGACCGCATCGAGTCCTATGACGTGGACGTGACCCCCAACACCGAGGACGGCAGCCTGCGGATCCAGGTGACCTTAGAGTGGACGGTGCTGGCGGAGGGCCCTGTCAGCTGGGTGAAGATCGGCGTACCCAACGGCAGCATCCGCCAGGAGCAGGCCCTGACGGACAACATCGACCGCCTGAGCTTCGACAACAGCTATATGTATGTGTACTTCAACCGGGACTATGACGACGGGGAGACCTTCCGGTTCTCCTACAGCTGGATCCAGGAGTATATGTACACCCTGGGGGCCGACGGCTCCGTGGAGTATGTCTATACCCCCGGCTGGTTCAACGAGGCCCGGGTGGGGCAGATGACCCTGACCTGGCACGATCCGGCGGGGGTGGACGGCGTGGACTCCCTGGGAAATACCGGCGGGGACCATGCGGCGGTCCTGACGGACCTGGACCACGGCCAGCAGCTGGACTTTACCGTCCGGTACGACAGCTGGCCCGCCCAGCTGGCCCAGGAGGGCAGCCGGGACAACCTGCCCCAGGACAACGACCCGGGGTACGACCCGGATTACCAGGACGACGGCGGCCTGGGGCTGGTGGGGCTGGTGATCCTGCTGGTGGTGGTGTTCCTTATCGTCAGGGTGGCGGCGGCCTCCGACGGATATCGGGGCGGCTTCGGCACCCACTATGTGTTCGTCAGCGGTCTGTGGTATCCGGCAGGGCCGGACGGACGGCCCCGGCCCGGCTCCCACGGTACCCGGGAAAAACCGAAACCGCCCCGCAGCGGCGGCTTCGGCGGCGGCAGCCGGGGAGGCGGCTTCGGAGGGGGCGGCTTCGGCGGCGGGGGACACTGCGCCTGCGCCAGCAGCTGCGCCTGTGCGTGCGCCTGCGCCTGTGCCGGCGGCGGCCGGGCCGGATGCAGCGCCAAGAACCTCTATGGCGCGGTGCATCTGGACCAGGAGCTTACCCGGGAAATGGAGAAATAAAGAAATGGCGTGCGCCCCGGCGCACGCCATTTTTGCGATATTTATGCCGTCAGCACCACGCAGCCCACGTCGAAGGCGATCTTCATGTTGCCGAAGTTATGGCCGGTGCGGTCGGACACCGCTGGCAAGCACTTTCTTGTTCATGCGATGCTCCATCCTTCTTTAACGTGCTTCTTTCGTATGGTTGACGTGCTTCGGCCGCACCCCGGAGGGTGCGGCCGTTTTTCGCATATGGTGGGTTCAGATACCCAGCTTTTCCAGGGCCGCCATGCGCAGGCAGTCGCACAGAATGGCGATGGCCTGCTCCAGCTCGTGGACCGGCGGCAGGGAGGGGGCAATGCGGATGTTGCTGTCCTGGGGGTCCACGCCGTAGGGGAAGGTAGCCCCGGCGGCGGTCATGGTGACCCCGGCGTCCCGGCACAGCTCCAGCGCCCGCCTGGCGGTGCCGGGCATGGCGTCCAGACTGACGAAATAGCCGCCCTTGGGGTGGCTCCAGCTGGCGATGCCCCAGGGGGCCAGGTGGCGGTCCAGCTCGTCCTCCACGGCCCGGAACTTGGGCCCCAGAATGGCCGCATGACGCCGCATCAGTGCCAGGGTGGTCTCCTTGTCCTTCAGATACCGCACATGGCGCAGCTGGTTCATTTTATCGTAGCTGATGATCTGGATGTTCAGCAGATTCTTGAAGTATTCCACGTTGGCCTCGCTGACGGCCCCGCAGGCGATGCCCGCCCCGGGGAAGGTGATCTTGCTGGTGGAGGCAAACTCATACACCATGTCGCCATTGCCGTACTCCGCGCACAGGGACAGAATGTCCGGGAAGGGCACGAAATCCCCCTCCAGCTCGTGGACGCAGTAGGCATTGTCCCACATGAGCATAAAG
>QWCN01004706.1_pt1 | contig 14118 bp, 6 predicted proteins | sample 1972711 | NCBI WGS metagenome assembly QWCN01 (sample SAMN09866707, study PRJNA288562) | Human gut metagenome isolate term1_stool, whole genome shotgun sequencing... | isolation source: gut | host: Homo sapiens | place: USA: California | reverse complement strand
CCGGTAAATATCCTGAAGGCAGATACCAAGAATGTAGGTGGTGTAGCCAAGGGAGAGATGATACTGGAGTTTATGGAGGGCAGTACCAGAACAGAAATGATGAAACAGTATCTGAAAGAAAAAGGGTTAGCAATCGGGGAGGTGACAGGATATGTGGGATCATGAGACAATAATGATGATTGTCCAGGGTGTGGGAGAAACACTTTACATGACAGTTCTTTCCACAGTTCTGGGATACCTGTTCGGACTCCCGATGGGAGTGCTGCTGGCAGTGTCTGATAAAGAGGGACTGAAGCCAAATGCAGTGTTGTATAAGATACTGGATGCAATTGCAAATATTGTGAGAAGTATTCCATTTTTGATCTTACTGATTCTGCTGATTCCTTTTACCAGAGCAGTGGTGGGAAAGAGCTATGGATCAACAGCAACAGTAGTTCCTCTGGTAGTGGCTGCCATTCCTTTTATCGCACGAATGGTGGAATCTTCTATTAAAGAGGTAGATGCAGGTGTGATCGAGGCAGCCAGAGCTATGGGTGCAAGTAATATGAGAATCATCGTGAAGGTTCTTCTGGTAGAAGCCAGAACTTCACTGATCACAGGAGCGACGATTGCGATCGGAACGATCCTTGGTTATTCAGCCATGTCCGGCGCAGTAGGAGGAGGCGGACTTGGAGATATCGCCATCCGCTATGGATATTACAGATATCAGTCAGATATTATGATCATTACAGTTATCCTACTGGTGGTACTGGTACAGATTTTTCAGTCAGTGGGAATGCTGATCGCAAATAAGATTGACAGAAGAAAGTAGTTATAAGAAATCATTGCTTATAAAATGGTTATGAAAAAAGTTAAAATATAAAATTCAGGAGGACAGTTATTATGAAAAAATTAGTGGCAGCAGTTTTAACAGGAGTACTGGTAGCAGGAACATTAAGCACAGGTGTTTATGCAAAGGATGATGACAAGACCATCACAGTTGCAGCATCTGCAACACCTCACGCAGAGATCCTTGAGGAGGCAAAACCGCTTCTTGAGAAAGAAGGATATGACCTTGAAGTTACTGTATTTGATGATTATGTAAGACCAAACGAGGTTGTAGAGAGCGGTGAGTTCGATGCAAACTACTTCCAGCATATCCCATATCTGGATCAGTTTAATGAAGAGAAGGGTACACACCTTGTAAATGCAGGTGGTATTCACTATGAGCCATTCGGAATCTATCCCGGAACAAAAGACAGCCTGGATGATCTGGAAGACGGAGATTCCATCGCAGTACTAAATGATACCACAAACGAAGCAAGAGCACTTCTTCTTCTCCAGGATAACGGAATCATCACTCTGAAAGATGGTGCAGGATTAAATGCAACTGTTAAGGATATTGCAGAGAATCCTCACAATGTAGAGATCGTAGAGCTAGAAGCAGCACAGGTAGCACGTGTTACAGGCGAGACAGCTTATGTGGTATTAAACGGAAACTATGCTCTGGAAGCAGGATTCTCAGTAGGAAAAGATGCACTTGCATATGAGAAATCTGACTCTGAAGCAGCGAAAACTTATGTAAACGTGATCGCAGTCAAAGAGGGCAACGAAAACAGCGATAAGATCAAAGCTCTGGTTGACGTACTGAAATCTGATGAGATTAAAGATTTCATCAATGAGAAATATGACGGTGCAGTAATTCCTTTCGATGACAGCGCAGACACTGAAGAAGTTGATGCAGAAGAAGCAGACAGCAAAGACGAAACAAAAGATGATGCCGCAGAAGAAAATGCAGAAACAACGGAAGCAGCAGAAGATGCTGAATAATAACAGATAATAATGACAGATAACAAGAGATTCCTTTTTCAGGTAAAACTGAAGAGGGAATCTTTTGTAGTTTTTTCCTGTAGTTTCTGTTACAATCTATAGTAACTCTACAAAATACTGCAGGCTATCTGGATCATTATGGAATTGATACAATGATAACAACTCCGGGAAAATTTTACCGGCCTATACTATAGCAATCCTCTAAAATACTGCATCTTAATCCAGCTCAGCAGAGTGTGAAATCCGGCGTCAGATATCTTTGCCGTGCGTCAGCACGCCTGCAAATATCTTCATTGTCTTTCGCACTCTGCTGAACTGTCTTAAATGCATTATTTACGAGGATTGCTATAAAGCGGGAGGAGCGTATGAAAGAAAAACAGATATGGAAGGATTATCTTCCGATAGAAATGAAAGAGCACTGGACAGTATATGAATGTCTGAAGGAAAATGAAGATTCCGCAACATTTTTGGTGAAAGAGACAGTTGCCGGGATCCTGTGTGTGCTGAAATGGGGACGGAACATGCAGGCAGAGTTGCTGCGCAATGAGATGGAAATTCTGGAAAAACTGGCAGACAGGAAGTTGTCCGGAATCCCAAAGGCGTACAGGATATTTGAAGAAAACAGAGAAGTATATCTGATAAGAGAATATATAGAGGGAACACCTCTGGCTCAGATGGTTCTGCAGAAAGGCGAAATACCGGAAATGGAAATCTGCAGAATCAGCAGGAAGATATGCAGGACAGCAGAGCAGTTTCAGAATCCGGATAATCTCATGATACACCGTGATATCAAACCGGAGAATATTGTGATCACGCCTGGCGGTGAAGCTGTATTTATTGATTTCGGCACTATGCGCAGTTACAAAAAAGATGGATCCCGTGATACCTTTGTGGTGGGCACCAGAGGGACTGCAGCACCGGAACAGTATGGTTATACACAGACAGACCAGCGCACAGATGTGTATGCCATCGGACAGACAATGCTGTATATGGTTTCAGAGAGCTATGAAATGGATCAGCTTTCGGAATGTAACATCAGCAGGAAACTGAAGAAAGTAATAGAAAAAGCCTGTTCATTTGAGCCTGATAAAAGATATACAGATGCATCAGAACTGAGCAGGGCGATAGAAAAATGTCAGAAAAACAGCAGGAAAACCCTCTGGAAAAAAACTGGTGCAGCAGTGGGACTGATAGCAGCCGGCTATATACTGGCGGTTCTTTTTCCTGGTATGAAAATGACCCCAAATGAAAGAATAGCTGCAACAGATCAGAATACAGCAGAAGTATTGCAGACAGCAGCGGAAACTCAGGATGAAGAAACGGAACAGACTGCAGAAAAGACTCAGAATCCGGAACAGGTTCAGAATGTAGAACAATCTCAAAACAACCCGGTAGTATTTAAAGAAGCATTAATAGAAAAAGCAGTCCGCAAGGAGCTGAACCTTTCTGAGACAGATACCATAACTGCTTCCATGCTGGAGGATGTGAGGAAGCTGCGCATTGTAGGAAAGGAAATTCTTGAGGACGAAGATACTTTCTGGGGTGAAGGGCATCATGTGAATGGAAAGGACAGCAGCTTTGGTTCTGTGCGGGGAGATATTAAGAATCTTTCGGATCTGGCACAGATGACAAATCTGGAGGAGCTTGCGCTGTGCAATCAGGAGATTGAAGATATCTCCGGGTTAAAGGAGCTTCCACTGAAAAAGCTCTATCTGAGCAAAAATATGATCACAGATTTCTCTGTACTTCCAAACCTGATAGATCTGGATATTCTCTGTATTATGGAGAATCCGGCAGAGGACCTGTCACCGGTTGGAGAATGCATCAGTATTTCCCGGTTAAATATACAGGGGATGAATCTGAATGATATAAATTTTTTGAAAAATCTGAAGCTGGATTACCTGGATATGAGTAATGCAGAAATAAAAAACAATATATTTGAACCATTGGCAGAGATGGAAAAACTGGATACGCTGTGTATGTGTGATATCAATGAGGCAGCAGCAGAAACTCTTTCAAAGTTGAGTACCTTAAAGGCATTATTCATGTGGGGAGACAGTACGGAACTGGAGAACCTGAAGCCGTTGAAAGGAATGGAGGAGCTGGATACCCTTGCATTTACAACACAGATCTCTTCGCTGGAGGGAATTGAGCAGTTTCCTTCCCTGAACTTCTTGTCAGTGAGCTTCAGTCTGGTGACAGATCTGAGCCCCATCACAGGAGCAGAGAGTTTGCAGACAATAGATATTTCCAATGCAGAAATTGAAAACTATGAGCCTTTGCTTGAATGCACAGGACTGAAAGAGGTACGTTGTTCAGAAGAACAGAAACAGGAAATTCTGAAACTGAATTCTTCCCCGGATTTTGAAATTTATACATAAAAAGGGACAAATTTGTCCCGACTTAAAATGGGCAGATATGGTACACTTACTAGTATCATATCTGCTTTTTAAATATTTTATCCGTTTGATGCGTTTGACATTCGCGGCAGTTATCGGACAGCAGACAGTGACAAAGAAATAAATGTCGCACCAGGTATGCTTTTGCAGGAAGGAGATATGAACAGGAAAGAGGTGTGAGAAGAAATGAAAGAAACAGATGAAATCATGGGGATGATAAAAGAGGAGGGTGCCGCATATTTTGCAAGAGAACGTGGAAACAAGGTAGAGGTGGGTCTTTATCTTGAGCATCTGATCGAAGAGCGTGGAATGAAAAAGAAAGACATTGTGCGAAAACTGAATCTGGAAGAATCCTATGCACGAAAGCTGTTTGGCGGTCAGCGGATCCCTACAAGGAAAATACTGCTGCAGTGTGCGTTTCTCCTTTCTCTTAATCTGGCGGATACACAAAGGCTTCTGGATATCGGTCAGAAGCCCAGGCTTTATCCGCGTGTGCGCTATGACGCAGCGATTATTTACGGACTGGAAGAAAAAATGACGCTTGAACAGATGAATAGTTTTTTGGATGAAATTGAGGAAGAGGTTTTACTGTAAAATATAAGAAGAAAGATATCCCTGAAGGGATTCTGAACGCTGCTAAAAATGAAGCTGGCAGTGTATAAAAATTCTAATCCAGAAAAAGGAGGGTTTTACGTATGAAGAGAAAACAGATTGCGTTGCTGTTATCACTGGTACTTAGTGTATCACCAATGGCAGAAGGTGCGGTTGTCTGGGGAGCTGATTTTACAGATGGTACAGCGATTGAACAGACACAGCAGGAAGAAACAACGGAAGAGGTATCTGACTTTGATTCTGAGGAAACGGTATTTTCTGCAGGTGAAGAGCAGAATATGGAAGCGGCTGCATTTTCAGACGAGAATGTTGAGACAGGGGAATTAAAATATGAAGTCGGACTGAACTATAGTACCGGAGCTACAGATTTACTTCCGGGACATACGGTAACAATAGGTGTGGATTTGTACCAGATTCATACAGATGAAGATGGAAATGAAAGTCGTGATAACTATGAAGGCAGCTATCAGATAAAGCTGAAAGGTGATTCGGAAACGCTTTATGAAAATAGCTTTGTCTCAGCAAAGGTAAGCGAGGATGGCAGAAATCTGATTATAACTGCCAAAGGGAAAGAGGAATTAGATCCAGATAGGGATAATTTTGGAGATATTCCGATAAGTATTTTGGTTGGTGACAAAGAAGTTGCTGAAGAAGATGTATACATATCTGTCAGAGACAGTTATCATATCATAAAAATGAATGATGAACTGGAATCAGGAGGAGTCATAGTTGATCTGGGAGATGAACTGGATTTATCTTCGTATGGCATAAAAACTTCATATTATAATGCTGAAAATACAGAAGGAACAGAAGATACGGACGTATATTATGAAGTGGAATATGATGAAAATATATGGGAAGAAACAGAGATAAAAGATAATGGACTTCCTGTATTAAAAAGGAAAGAAAATGATTCTTCCGAGTTTAAGATTCGTGCATTGAAACAGAATAAGGAAACAGGCGAAGGGTATGAAGTTTCTGAAACACAATTCTGTATTTATGATATAGATTACCGATCAGATCTGAACTTCAGTTATGGAAGCAGAGAGAACGACGTTTTTCTCTATGGAGAAAATGTAAAGCCATTAACTCTCACCGTAGTCCCGGCAGAAGGATCTGGCAGTGATCTGAAAGGATTCACGGTAGACTGGAAAGTTGAACAGTATGTAGATAACAATGATGAAGAAAACATGATTCCGGCAGACTGTGTAGATTATTCAACCGATTCATCTGGAAATGGAATCATCAACGACACTATTACTTTAAGTGCAAAGAAGGGCTATGACTTTACAAACACAAATCTCCGTCTGAGCATTACTGCAACAGTAAGCAAGGAGGGAAAAGAAGTAACAAGAACCGGAACCGCACTTTGGGTAAATGAAGCAGTGGAAGATATTAATTTTCCGGGATCTGAGACTCTTCTTCCGGGATGGGGAATGAATATCAATCCTGTATACTATGGATGGCAACGTGATGAGAAGAATCCGTGGGGAACAGAGATCTATGCCCATGTTACAGATGTAAAGGCAGAGGGACCGGATGGTGTGCTGACTGTTTCTCCTGATGAGGATGGTTATCATCTGCAGGCTGCCCGAAATGGTAAGACAGGAGAATTTGAAGTCACATTATGTTATTACACAAGCAAAAGTGAAGAAGGCGAAGAAGGAAAAAAGGCTGATAAAACCTATACTTTCCACGTTTCTGTAAAGGATGAGAAATATTATTCTGAATATCATTACAGCAGTACAACAAGCGGAAGCTTTGGAATTATTCTGCCGAACACGGAAACTGTAGTGACAACATCTTTGTATAATCAGCAATATGATATTGAAGAAGATGGTCAGAATCAGACAGAAATTAAAGATTATCAGCTTAAACTTGCAGAGAAAAAAGATGGTACTCCGGCATGGGATACAAATCTGGTTTCAGTAACAGTCGATGGACATAAGCTTGTGATAAAGGCAAATAATAAGACTGGAGATACAGAAATCCCGGTGGAATATGTGGTCAATGGAGAGACTGTACTGACAGAGAACATCCATATAGGAGTAGAGGAGAATATCTGCTATATTTCTCCTGATGAACTTACTGACAAAGATGGAAACCGTTTAAATGTAAATGTTGGTGAAGGGTTAGACCTTGGTAATTGTGGAATCCAGACGCACCAGTTGACAGTAACAGACGGGGAAAATAAAGACGAAATTTTAGACACAACATTAGGAAAAGATGAATTTCGCTACAGGGTGGAATATAACCAGGACGCCTGGAAGTCTTCACTGCCAGAAGGTCAGAGCGGACTTCCGGTACTTACAAGAACTGCTTTCTACGAAACTTCTGTGAAGGTAATCGCTGAGAGAAAGTTGCAGAATGAAGAGGGAGAAAGTGACTGGGAAGAGGTAAATCAGGCATATTATTGGTTCGACGATGTACATTATGACATGGATTTTAAATATAGCTATGGTGATAGGAACAATGCCCGGATATATACAGATAAGGATCTGACTCTTACCCTTCAGACAGAACCGGAATTAGACCTTTCGAATAAAATATTTAATGTGGACTGGAATGTTTACAGAGATAATGAAGCAGGTGAGAGGGTTGATGCATCAGACCTTGTAACTATCATAAAATCAGGAACAAAAGCTGTACTGAAGGCAAATGCTGATCACAGTGCAGACTATTTCCAGGTTGAAGCTGTCGTGACAGTGGATGGAAAAATGATCGCACGGTGTGAAAATGAAATCAGGATACAGGATTCTGTTTACTCTCTGACTGGTAATCCGGAATATCGGAGAATGTTAAAAGGTGGATATTTAAGATATAACAAAGACGATTCCGGAAAAATCTGGATGGAACTTTATGAAGAAGATGGAAGCTGTCCGGAAGGAAAAACAACAGACGTACAGGTTACAGATATAAAATTATCAGAATCCGGTAGTTTTGAAAAGGTGGAGAAAGACGACAGAACTGAAATACATGCTGTAAGTCCGGGAATAGTTGAAGTGACATTTTCTCTTGAAGATAAAGACGGAAAAGATTTAAAGCCGGTTACAGTTACACTGGAAGCAGTAGATTCATTTACCTGGATGGAGAACAGTCTGACAGGAAATTCTGATACAGGGGAAATCCTGCCAGGTGAATCAACAAAAATTGAAACCAAGGTAGTGCGTTTAAGTACTGATAAAGATGGAAAGAGAGAGGAAACCACACTTACAGCAGGAAAAGATTATAAATTAGAGTATTATGGATATGATACCAATCTGATCAGTATTAAAGAAGATGGTACGATCACTGCAAATCCGGAAGAACGTGGTTCTACATGGATTGGAATCAGAGCCATATCTCCTGATGATCCTGAAAAAGTAATTACAGATAGTGGAATGGACATTTCTGTAACAGGTCGTTATTATGTGATCGAGCCGAAGAATCAGGAAGAACTTTATCTTCAGTCTGATGGAAAAGAAGAGAAAATCAATCTTCAGGCTATTGTTTATGGAATTAAAAATCCATCAGGAAAGTTGGATACAGAGGGAAAATTTGAAATCGATGAGGAAGATTTTGAAGGTGATGATTTAAATGTCACTATAAAAGATAATACTCTTGTGATAAGCGTCAGATCAGATGCATCTGTCTTGGAACCGGGCGCTACATTCTGGTATGATATACCGGTAAGATATGTGAAAGACGGAGAGTGGGTTGCAACAAAAGTTTATACAGTTGTCCGTTGTAATCATATAGCTAAAGAAACCGGCAGAGTATGGCCGTCCTGTGGCAGCAGCGGATATGTAAATTACAAATGTGAGACCTGCGGCTATACATGGCAGGAGAGTCTGGGTTCCGGTTATGGACATAGCTGGAACAGCGGAGTTATCACAAAAGAACCGTCCTGCGGTACAGATGGAGTCAAAACATATACCTGTACAGACTGTGGAAGTACCTATACGGAAATAATTAAAGCAGTTGGTGAGCATAAATGGGATGAAGGGGTTGTTGTAAAGCAGGCAACCTGTACAGAAAATGGAGTTAAAACATATACCTGTACAGTATGTAAAGAAACAAAGACAGAAATCATCCCTGCACTGAAACATAAATGGAGTGCGTGGAAAACCAAGAGTGCAGCTACTGTATTAAAGGCAAAAGTTCAGGAACGCACATGCACTACATGTAAAAAGACACAGACCCGCACAAAAGGAGAGAAACTGACACCAAAGGCAACACAGAATGTCAAGTCTCTGAAATTGAAGAAAAAACAGAAAACAACAGCCTTTAAGATCACAGGAATGGCAAAGGGTGATTATGTAAAATCCTGGAAGTCCAGCAATCCCAATATTGCAAAAGTATCCGGCAAAAAAGACGGAACCTGCACGATCACAGCACAGAAGCAGACTGGAACAGTAAGGATCACCATTACTTTTGCGAGTGGTATGGTAAAGACTCTCGAGGTTAAGGTACAGGCATCAACAGTAAAAACAACAGCAATCAATATAATTGCGAAAAAGGCAACTCTGAAAAAAGGAAAAACCTTAAAACTGAAACCAGTACTGGAACCGATTACCAGCGGAGAAAAGATTACTTATGAAAGCTCTGATCCTGAAATTGCGAAGGTCAGTAAAACAGGGGTGGTTACAGGATTAAAACCTGGAATTGTGACGATCACTATAAGATCAGGAAAACGAACCGTAACATGTAAAATTACAGTGAAAAAGTAAGTTCCCTGAAACAATAAAAGCAATACAGAAGAAGGGAGCAGAGAGTAACTGCTCCTTTTTCTGTATCCTGAAAAAATGACAAAGAATACACAGAAAATAATTGCGAAAAGTATATATTACATAGTATAATAGAAACATGTTTAAAGCACGTCTAAAATAGTATCTCACTATCAATTTTATGTCTGAAAAAGGAGGAAGAGTATGAAGAAAAAACAAATCGCATTATTACTGGCAGCACTTATGTGCATAACACCTGTAGCAGAGAGCGTTGCTGTTATGGGAGCAGAATTCTCTGCAGGGGAAGAAGCAGTGGAAGCTAAGCAGGAACAGACGGAAACTGAAGATTCGTCAGCAGAAAACGTAGCAATTGAGACAGAAGAGGCTGAGAATGCAGGGATAACAGAAGATATCTGGACATCAGGGGAAGAAATTTCTGAGTTTGAGACTGGTGAAGAAGAACAGCAGGATATGTTTGCTGAGGAACCAGATACACAGACAGAACCGGCAACAGCAGCACAGGGAACCGGAACTTATGAGGTGGCTTTTATTGATGAGGGACAGTTTAATACCTGTCTGCGCACAGATGACGACAGACCGAATGTTGAAATGCAGACAATAGAGAAAACAACTCTCACAGAGGCATTAAAGAGTATGAAAGGAGACAGTACTGGATACTGTCTGGTTGTACCACATGATCTGGAAGGTGAAGAGGATATTGTTGTTCCTGAGGGAATGAATGTATTTGTAGGCTATGGTGACGGAGATGTAAAGATCAGAAGCATTACTCCAAATGGAAATATTACATTCTGGGGTGTCGGAAATGACAAAGAGTCCATAGAAATCAAAGAAGGAAAAGGAACAGTTGCATTCAAACAGCTTTATATGAACGGAGAAATCAGGGGAACCGGATCTGATGATACAGTAATCTTTCATGAAGATGCAACAATCGGCGGTATTTCCGGAATAGAGAATGTACACTTTGACTGCTGGAATCTGAACATTAAAGGAAAATCAGAGTTCTATAATCTTTACAATGATACCGGACATGATGAAGAAAATGTTCCGGCATGGATTCAGATTGAAGGATACAGCAAGGAAAAAGTGCCGGTATTTCATAAAGGATTCGACTGGGGAACAGGAACATTTAAAAATGAAGAAGGTGATTCCTGGAGTGACAATTATATGCTGGGAATTGGTTATGTTAAGTCCTTTGAGGGAGGGGAATGGGAAGAAATGAAACTTTCTTCCGGAAGTCAGGCAGTGACATTTGATATGCCTCTGGAAGATATTGTTAAGCTGAGTGACCGGCTTTATATTTCACAGGAAAGCTATGATCCTGAGTTAAGCCTGGATGGAAAAATATGGAATCGTAATGAGAATAAGCTGTACAGAATTTACAGATATCAGGATGCCGGTGGTTTTACTGCACAGGAGATCTTTGAAAATCATGGAATATGGGATTTTGAGTATCCGGATAATGCAGATTATTTCCTTGGAAGTACTTCAGATGTAAACCAGATGATGCAGGTGATAGAATCTGACCAGAAAAATCAGAGCGTAGGTTACTATACCATTGATCTGCCTAAAGATGCATCTGTAGATACGATTGATATTCCATCTGGTGTTAAAGGCGTATCTTTCTGGGGACCAAGCGATTATGATGAAAAGACAGATACTCATACACAGTATCCGATAAAAAAGATTGGTTCTGTTAAAACAAAAGAAGGACAGACAGTGAAACTGGCTCATGCAATTGTAGACAGTGGATTATCTGTCAGTGGCGACGGAATTGTACAGATTCAGGATTCTGTTATCCAGGGAACTTTAAAAGGTACCGGAGCAAATGATACAGTGACATTTATTCAGGATTCACAGTTGGGCGGACTTTCCGGTGTGGAGAATGTACATTTCGGAAAACAGTGCGGAAGTCTGAATCTTAGAGGAGCAGCCGAATTCTATAATATTTATAATGATACCGGCAGTGATGCAAATGAGCAGTTCCCGGTAGGACTGCTGATTGAGGGAGCAGATGCTTCCAAAACAGTAACTTTCCATAAAACATTTGACTGGGGAATCGGAGATTTCAGTGATGAAAATGGTAATCACTGGACAGAACCATATACTTTGGCAATCAGATATTTCAAGACATTTGATACTAATGGGGAAGACTGGGAAATGATTAATCCGGGAACCGGCTTCCAGAGTGTGAGATTTGATATGCCAGACAGCGATGTTATTGACATGATAAACAGAGTACAGGTTCATGCACCTGATATTGGTTATGAACTGGATATGGATGGAAAAACATGGTGCAATGAAGGCAATGCTGTTGACATTAAGATTTGTCAGAGTATGGAAGGACAGTCTGCACAGGAACTTTTTGATGCATATGGAAAACGTGAATTTTCTGAAGAAGGTCTTTCATGGCTGGGTGCATTGCCAGGTACCGGACAGGCTTCCAGATATCTGGCTGCATATCAGAAAAAGAACAACGCAGAAGGCTATTACATCGTACATATTGGTCAGAAAGCAGAGATTACCGGCACACTTACCGTACCGGATGGGGTAAATGCAGTGAAGTATGCAGGACCTGTACAGCATGATGAAAAAACAGATACAAACAGATGGATTCCAATCAAACTTTCTTCTGTCAATGTTCCGGCAGGAAAGAAAGTTGTCCTGATGAATATGCTTGTAAAATCTGACAATCTTGCAATCACAGGTGAAGGAACCACAGAGCTTCTGGATACAAGACTGAATACAAATGTAACTGCAAATACACTGGAAATCACAAAAGCAGCGGTTAAAAACTTAAACTGCAAAAAACTACTGATGGAAAGTGAAGAGGAAGGTGGCAACAAACTGGTAGTTGCCGGATACCTGAGCTTTGAGAATGCATCTCTGAATCCAAATTGCGAACTTTATGCAGAACCTGGATCTTATCTGAAACTGGGAGAGATTGACTGTACAAAATTTGATGAAAGAGATAATTTAAAAATATTCACAGCAACAGATGGCTCTTTATCAGCAGAGGTTTACTTTGCAGGTGAGTTGAAACTGGGTACTTTTATACATACGCTTGGAAACGGAAACGAAAGAGATCTGGCAAGGATGATGAATCTGGTTACTTGTGATGAACAAAGAGCCAGAAAAGCTAATGCCTGCTTTACAGAGGATTGTTTCTCTGAGACATACCACTATAATGAAGATGAAAATAGCTGGTGGGGAAGTTTCCCTGTGATTTATAAGAATGAATCTATCTGTCTGGCAACAGTGGATAAAAAGGTGAATGAAGAAAATGTATTAGGATTCCTGTCAGCAGAATTTGCATTATCCGCGAAAGAGGATTCATCTGTCTGGTTATATGTACCTGTAAAAGATAATGGTGAGTGGGAAGACTATGCGGTTGACGGTGATAAACGTCTGACAAGCTACTGGAATGATGATGAAAGAAAAGATATAAATACAAAAGCATATTTCAGAACTGCAGAAGCTCCTGCAACAAATATTGCATCTGCACAGATTTCCAATATTAAAACTCAGATTTACGCAGGCAAGGCAGTTGCGCCGTCTGTAACTGTGACTTTAAATGGCAAGAAACTGAAAAAAGGGACAGACTATACAGTTTCCTATGTAAACAACACAAAGGCCGGTTCCACAGCATCTGTTATTGTCACAGATAAGGGAAATTACGTTGGAAAAGTAACGAAAGAGTTTAAGATCGCAGCAGTTCCTGCAAAGGGAAAAGTTTATACAGCAGGAAATCTGAAATATAAGGTGACCAAATCAGCATATAAGAATGGAACAGTAAGTGTATATGCACCGACTAAGAAAACACTGACAAGCGTATCCGTTCCTGCAACTGTAAAGATTGGTGGTTATACATTCAATGTGACTGCAATCGGTGATAAAGCATTTAACGGTTGCACGAAGCTGAAAAAGGTGACCATTGGATCAAAAGTGATTACTATTGGAAAACAGGCATTTAATGGCTGTAAAGCACTGACTTCTATCACGATCAGCTCAAAGGTGTTGAAAACTGTAGGTTCCTCCGCATTAAAGGGAATCTCTGCTAAAGCAGTGATTAAAGTTCCGGCAGCAAAATTAAGTGCATACCAGAAACTTCTGAAAGGCAAAGGACAGAAGAGTTCTGTGAAGATTACAAAATAAAAAGAATAAAAAATTATATAGTTAAAGTCATATAGAGGCAGAACTGATAAAAATTTCTGCCTCACATAAAAAGATAGTTCCTGAAATAGAAACCCGGAAATAAAGTTGGTGTCATGAGCAATTCTATTTCCGGGTTTCGTTTTAACCGAATCAAGTAAGTCTGTCCCATGCGAAGATTGCGAAAAGCAATAAGCAGTGCGTGTGGACTTGCCATTTGTCTTATATTCTGGAGTTCGTTGGCACCAGAAATGCTTTAAAATGTACGAATAATTAAAAAAATAAAAAAAATTAAAAAAGTTTCAAAAAAGGTGTTGACATCTGACAAAATCCATTATATAATAGCAAAGCAAGTTACGGAGCGGACAACAAATAAGCCGCCTGAAACAAGCACAATATGGAATCTTAGCTCAGCTGGGAGA
>QWCN01004705.1_pt1 | contig 14121 bp, 32 predicted proteins | sample 1972711 | NCBI WGS metagenome assembly QWCN01 (sample SAMN09866707, study PRJNA288562) | Human gut metagenome isolate term1_stool, whole genome shotgun sequencing... | isolation source: gut | host: Homo sapiens | place: USA: California | reverse complement strand
ACGTCCGAGGACTCGCTCACCGACGCGCTCGCGTACGACTGCCCGTCGCCGTCCATCTCCTCCGCGTCCTCCTGCTCCATCTCCGCGTTGTCCTTCTCCTCCTGCAGCTCGTGCGCGTACGACCCCACGTACGAGAACCCCTACGCCTCACTCCCCGCCACAACGCCCACCGGGAACGCGATCTCCTCCGTGCAGGGCCGGTTGTAGGACGACGGACTGACGATCGGTAGGTTGGTGAACTCCGCCGAGAACATCGACGTGTCCAACTTGTCCTTGACCTCGGGCAGGTACGGCACGGGCAGCTCCTTGCGGTACAGCTTGTCCCAGTCGATCGACTTGAAGAACGGGTGCGCCTTCACCGACGCCGCGTCGTCCGGCCCGCCACCCAGACGCTGCTTCGGGTCCTTCTGCAGCAGCTACGCTCAAGCCCGCTCGCCGCGCACACCTTCTGCAGAATGTCCGCCGTTTCGGGACTCAAATTCGGGGGGATTTCGACGCTGGACCGCTTGATCTTGTTGAACAGACGCTCCTGATCGCGGCTGTAGAACGGGGGCTACCCCTCAAATATCGATCCATGCCCCACCCAGCCTGTGAGCATCTCGTACAGCAGCGCGCCCAGCGACCACCAGTCCACCGCCTGCCCATGGCCCGTGCGGTTGAGGATCTCGGGCGCCAGGTACTCGGGTGTGCCGCAGAAGGACTGCGCGCCCTTGTCCGCCTGGCTGATGCCCTCCTTCGACAGTCCGAAGTCGGTGAGACGCACGTGACCCTCTTCGGTCAGCAGCACGTTTTCGGGCTTGAGGTCGCTGCGAGTGAGAGAGAGAGGGTGTGTGAACCGGTATACGATGCCCATCTTGTGCAGGTGCTCCAGCGCGAGGGTGATTTCTGCGGCGTAGAAGCGCGAGCGCTCCTCGCTGAACTTGCGCGCCTTGCCAAGGTGGTAGAACAGCTCACCGCCGGGACAGTAGTCCAGCACGAAGTACAGCTTGTCCTTCTAGGCGTGAGTGCGGAGGACAAGACGGACGGTCTGGAACGCGTACTTCATACCCACGATGAATGGATGATCGATCTTGCCGAGGATGTTGCGCTCCGTCTTCGTGTGCTCGATCTGGTTCTTCTTCTTGATCACTGCCTTGTTCAGCACCTTCATCGCATAAATCTCGCTCTCCCCGTGTTTTCGCACCTGGAACACCTTTCCGAAGCTGCCCTTCCCGATTACCTTCAGGATCTCAAAGTCGCTGACCGTCACGGTGGAGTTCGCCAGCTCCGGGTACTCATTCCGGTAATAGGCATCATCGCCGCTGCCGGGCGACTTCGCGTCGAAGGAGTCGTTATCGCTCAGGAAGGAGAAGTCGATTTCCTGGATTCCGTTTGGGGGACGCTATGGGTGAAAGACGGGGAGCGAGCGAACATTTGCCTCCGCACGCATGAACTCCTGAAAGGCATTCACGTGCTGAACGTACTCGTTCTCCATAATCTGCGGATTACACTGATGGCCGGAATTCACCGCATGGAGCCAGTTCTCCAGCATGATACGAATCGAATTGATTCCTTCCAGCGTTGAAGAGTCGATGTACTGCGTATTTGGGAATGGAGGCAGGTTCGGGACATTTGCTTGAACCAGCTACATCTCAGGATATAGGCCCCATTTCCAACCATATTCTTGAGGATTTGAAACGCCGAAAACGTTCTATACACTGTCCACGTCACATTGCACGCTGTCACTTCAATGGCATACAACTAGCACAACCGTTAGCTTCCTGCGTTGCAATCCACTCGACTTACGATATTATCCACATTGTAGTGCACGGGAACAATGTAGCAATGCCGTATAAACGTCGTTGCTCTTTGCTGAGACATCCTGATTTGCAATAAAAAGACCGGTTAAAAGAGTTCAAAATCCCACTCTCTATGCAAAAGACAACGTCTATTTGATTCTACGCATAGACACGCACGAATATTCGTTCACCCAATCGAAGCGCACCTTAGTTCTTCTCTTCACACTCCTCTCTTTTCGTCCTTTTCAATGACTCTGGAAGCAACCCACAATCGGAAACCTCTCTGTGCCACCATTGCATTCGAGTTGTGATTCCTCCTTCAAATCCGTGTATTCTCCCATACGGGCTTTTTACGAAGGGACCCGCGACGTTCCCGCTATAGATTCGCAATGACCCACGCGGTTGCCAGAATCTTGAAATAACCGGAATCCCCGCCTTGCTTCAGGGACGATTTCTTTGACAGATTCTGTCAGAATCGCGTTCCTTTCTATCGTTTTTCGCCCCTTTTTGCATTCGTGCCGAACCAATCATGATTTCTGAAGAGCTTCGTGCTGTGATTGCCAAGTATGACCAGTCTCACATCCTGAAATACTACGACGAGGGCCTTTTCACCGAGGAAGAGAAGAAGCATTTCGAGACCCAGGTATCCAGTAGTAAGCATGATGAACCCTCTAGCTGAGCAAGATCGATTTCGAGCGTCTGGATCTGATCTACAAGGCGTCCATGAAACAGACGGCTGCTTCCAGCCAGGATGCCAAACTGGACCCCATGGATAATGCATGGAAGGATGTGAAGTGTCACACATAGATCACGTTCGCGGACAAGCTGACCCAGGAGGAGAAGGACAAGTATCTCACCATTACACTGGATGCCATCGCTAAGAACGAGGTCGCGCTGATCCTCATGGGCGGAGGTCAGGGAACGCGTCTGGGTTGCTCCGGCCCCAAGGGCGAGTACGACATCGGCTTGCTCTCCCACAAGCCTCTCTTTCAGCTGCAAACGGAGCGCATTCTCCGCATGCAGGAGATGGCCTCGCGCCGCGCGGGAAAGAGTGCGTCCTCGTTCTTCTCCTGATTTGCAGAGTGCGCCGTTCACTGCTACGTGATGACCAGTCCGATGACGCACGCCGACACGCTGAAGTATATCCTGTGTGTCCATTTGACGCTTCCTTCACCCCACTCTATCGCGATCACCACTACTTCGGTCTGGAGCCCGAGCAGGTCGTCTTCTTCTCCCAGGGCACGCTCCCCTGCATGGACGACAACGGCCACATCATCCTCTCCTCCCGCAGCGAAGTTCGTGTTTTCCCGCCATTTCACGATCAGATCGCCACGGCCCCCGACGGCAACGGCGGACTCTACATGGGTCTGTACAAGAGCGCGATCACCGTGAACGGCGTGGAGGACGCCTCCCGTTGCGTGCTGGACGACATGGTTGCCAAGGGCGCCAAATACGTCCAGATTTACGGCGTCGATAACGCCTTTGTCCGCGTGGGCGTTTCGTGGGCGTTTCATTCTAGATCCCCGACCCGCTGATGTTCGGCGTGTTCATCGCGGACGGCGACGACGTGGGCAACGCGTGCGTGCTGAAGAACAGTCCGACGGAGCGCGTGGGAATTGTGTGCCGCAAGGCGGGAAAGTACGAGGTGGTGGAGTACTCGGAGCTGAGCGACGTGATCGCCAACATGCGCGACGCGCAGGGCAATCTCGTGTTCGGCGCGGGCTTCATCTGTAACCTGTGGTGCACGGTGGAATTCCTCCGCACGAAGTGCAACCCCGCCAGTCTGCCGCTTCTGTACCATATCGCGCATAAGGCGATCCCGTACTACGACGACGCTGCCAAGGAGACGGTGAAGCCGAAGCAACCCAACGGCGTGAAGATGGAATCGTTCATCTTCGATGTGTTCCCCTTCTCGCAGAAGATGGGCTGCACGCTCGTCTCTCGCACGCACTTCACGCCCGTGAAGAACAGCAACGGTTTGCGCTGGGGGGACGGAGTGAGGCGATAGATGCCAAGTTCGATTGCCCCGACACGGCGCGCGAGATCATGACGACGACGTTCGTGAACTGGCTGAAGGCGGCGGGATGCAAGCTGGAGGGAGAGGTGGTGTCCTCCTGCGTGGAGGTGGATTTGCGTGATGGGGATGACGCCTAGGTTTCTGGACTGGTGAGCTTCGACGGAGAGAACCTGGAGAGACTGAGCGGGCTGAAGCTGCAGCTGCCGTGCTTCATCTGCCAGAAGAGCGAGGTGAGCGACGAGGAGCTGAAGGGTGCTACGAAGGTCTCCGACGCGGTGGCTCTTGTGAAAAAGGAGTTCAACGAATATGTCTTCCTTTACGCCTGTTTGGTTCGACACAATCACGGGAATGTCCGTTTCCCCGTTTCCCCTTTTGGTTGAATCGAATTCTGCAGTCACAGCCATCAAGGGCACGAGGAAGACACTTCGACTCTACCTAGTTGTGTTCTAGCATCGATTCATGTTTGCTTTCTCACGCGGTGGGCCGTTTTCGGTTTCATTCAAAGTAGGCTTGGCGAAATCCTTTGCGTGCTTTGGGAAATGCGCCCCGAAGACGAATGTTTTCCTTTGGCAGACGAAAAGCACCTTTGCGCGATCCTTCTTTAATGGATTCGGAGGATATGCCGGGAATATGGGCTGTCGCGGAAACCCTGTCGACAAGACGTACTACGACCTGCTCGAAGTGAAGGTGGACGCTTCGGCCGACGACATCAAGAAGGCCTTCCGCAAGATGGCCATGAAGCACCACCCGGACAGAGGAGGCAACATCGAGATGGTTGGTGTCGTTGCGGGGCGTGAGGCGTAGTTCAAGAAGGTGAAGGAGGCCTACGACGTTCTCTCCAACGAGGACAAGCGCCAGATCTACGACCAGCTCGGTCCCGACGGCTTGCAGCAGTCCGGCGACGCGGCCGACTATTCCAGCTACGCGAACCTGAACGACATCTTCGAGTCCATTTTCGGCGCGGGCGCCGGCGGCTTCAGCCAGCGCCAGACGCGCACGGACGACATGGTGCAGCGCTTGCCACTGACGCTGGAGGAGCTGTACGCCGGGACGAAGAAGGACTTCACCGTCACCCGCAACAAGCTCTGCACGGAGTGCAAGGGGTAATGGCGCAATCCCTCCCTGACGGCGTAGCGTGGGCACAACCAAGCCGAACGCCGTGAAGCGCTGTCCGCGCTGCAACGGCAAGGGCTTCATTATGCAGACGACGATGATGATGGGCATAATGGCGCAGACGCAGTCGGTGTGTCCCGAGTGCGGCGGCGAGGGCAGCAGCATCAGCAGCAAGGACAAGTGCAAGACGTGCCACGGCAAGAAGGTGAAGCGCGTGCGCGAGGACATGTCCGTCACCATCAAGCCAGGCATGGACCACGGGCAAAAGGTGGTGCTGCGCGGCGCAGCGGACCAGGACCCGCACATGGAGACGGGCGACATCGTGTTCTACATCGACCAGATTCCGCACTCCGTATTCCGCCGGCGCGGCAGTGACCTGTTCGTGCGCTCGCAGATTTCGCTGCTTGACTCGCTCACACACGCCAGCCTCCAGCTGAGGCACCTGAGCGGCAAGACCGTGCGGCTGGAGACGCTGGAGGGCGATCTGCTTCCGCCGGGCGCCGTGCGGTGCGTGGAGGGCCTGGGCATGCCGATGTACGGGCAGGAGGGGCAGTTCGGGCGGCTGTTCGTGCAGATGAGCGTGCAGTACCCGAAGGAGCTGAGTCCCAAGCAGCAGGAGCTGCTGAAGATGGCGCTCGGCGCGCCGGGGGCTGTGGCGAAGGGTGCTGAGGAGAAGAAGCCTGCAGCTGAGGAGAAGAAGCCTGAAGAGAAGGAGGAGAAGAAGCCTGCAGCTGAGGAGAAGAAGGCTGAAGAAAAGGAGGAGAAGAAGGCTGAAGAGAAGGAGGAGAAGAAGGCTGAAGAGAAGGAGGAGAAGAAGGCTGAAGAAAAGGAGGAGAAGAAGCCTGAAGAAACGAAGGAAGAAAAGAAGGAAACGAAGGAAGAGGCAAAGGAAACCGTCTACACGATGAAGCCTTGCGACCAGAGCATCTACGCGAACAGAAAGCTCTGGGACGTAACCGACTCTTCTGGGCACTCACTCGTAGGCTCTCTTCCAATAGGGGTACTCATTTTATCACTGTCGTGTTTGTTAACCAACACTAGCATAAAGAGACAGAGAAGCAACTACAGACACAGACTATTCTCATCCGAGAAGGTCCAAAACGCCTTGTCATCTACCAGAAAAACACTCCTTCTCTCCCACTCTTCATCGGCGAACCACCCTTCATCGGCGAACCCTCAAAGCGAAGAATGCGTTTCGGTGCCACGGGTTCCTCCTCCGAGTTCTCCTCCTCCATCAGCGTCGATTCTACCCTCCACTCGCTTCCTCGCCCAAACCCTCAAACTGCTTCTTGTTCCCGAAGAAGTCCTCCAACAGAGGCGGCACCACCACATTCTTCCGCAGCTTCGACAACGCCGGGAAGTACTGCTTTCCCTCTGCACCTCATTTCGCTTCACGTCTCCCACCAAACTCGCCTCTCAACACCGCGTCATAAATCGTGCTCTGGAAGTACGGATGCTCGCAAATCTATTCTTCACTCCCTCGCCCTCCACACACCGCCTCGATCGACAGTCGCCGCGCCGGGTCCAGCTTCAGCATTCCACACAGCACGCTCAGACCCTCGTCGCTCACAAGCTCGGGCGAAATCTGCTGCCGCAGACGCTCCTGCAAAGGGGCCAGCGACTCCAGAGTCACCGCGGGAACGAACTGAACATGGCGAAGTGCCTAAATCACATGCGCTCTGTGGAGGTACAGGCCAGGAGTCGGAGTTGGGGCTCTCGCCGAGGAACTCGAAGATGCTCTGACACATCTGGATCTCGGTGGGGTTCTGCGAATCAACGCGGCAAACAAACAGAACAGAAGGACTGATTTGAACGCCCAGCAACCGAAGCCATGTGAGCGCCAGGGACCACACGTCCACGCTGCAGGTTATCTCGGGAAGGCCCAGAAGGATCTCGGGGGCGTTGTAGTAGCTACGGTCGATGAAGCATCGCATTGCCCACACGGTCGAAATGCAGCTCTGCTTCACGCTGTACGATGTGCTGCCGCCGCAGTCGATAGCCGAACCAAAGTCCGTGAGACAAATCGTGTTCTGGCGAGAAACAAGCAGATTCGCCGGCTTCACGTCCTATTCGTGAGTTGCTGTCACTAACGCAACTCCGTGAATGATGTGGCACCTCTTTAGGAACAGCAGCGCTTTTGCCGCCGAAAACACAATGTACTTGATTTGCTCCTCGTTGAACGGGGTTGCATTCGCCGTCAAGTACTGCTGGATGTAGGAAGGGTAGAAGGGCTCCACCAGGTACAAGTCCCCATCGTGGGGAAACACCTCGATCAACTAATCGTGAAATGGAGTTTACAAAACGCACCTTGACAATGTTGGGGTGGTCGTACAAAGAAAGCTCCTGCAGAATCCGAATTTCGCGGATCAGCGTAACATTCACCCCATAGGTGGCTCGCTGCTTGGAGTATCCACGCTTAATTGCAACTGACAGCTTGGTATCGGGATCAATCTATTCCTAACGAAACTCCGCCGATGCTCACTCCAATGTGTATCTCCCCACCCCCGCCCTTTGCGTACACTTCTCTGCGCATCTTGTAGTGCTTGATTCGCGATTCCACAAACTCACCGGGCATGTCCAGCTCCGACTGAAGATAACCTACCCATCAGTGCTGTCCATCGTTCTGTCACTCTTCCAGGAGCAGTACCCGGGAGTGGCAAAGTCCATGAAATCGACTGAAGAACAAACACCCAGTTAAAGAGACTACGCAAACTGCTTGAATGCCTCCTCCTTCTGCAGCAGACTGCTATTGCAGACACCCTTCACAACGCCCTTCTTGCCTCCGCCTTTGCCTCCCTTGCCCACCTATTCGTTGCAGAAGCCATTCAAACCCCACTTCAAACACGATGCTCTTCAATCGCTCCATCTCCTCCTTCTTCACCCCCTCTTTGCCCAGCAGCACGAAGGACTTGTTCTGCACGATCAGCGAGCACTCCTTTCCTCGCTTCTCCTTCAACTGCGTCATCATCTTGTCAATCAACTCCTTCGACACCCCGTCAGGAAGCTCGTACACCGCCACCGGCAGGCCCTCTACAATCAACTCCCAAAACGACAGGTACCCACGACGCAGGAGTAGTTGCAGGTCAGATTCTGCAGTGCCATGCGCAAATAGCCCCTGTTTTTCTCCTCCAGCTCGCCGTTCTCCTTCACCACGCTCGCCACGCGTTTCACCACCGCGTCCTCGCTCACCTTCAGCAACCGACTCACTTCCTGCAGCGATTCGCGATTCTTCATCAATGCGTCAATGCCGGCCCGGCCCGCCTTCGCCTCGATGCGCTTGATTCCCGCAGACACCGACTGCATGCCCGTGATCACGAAGGGGTACACGTCCGAACTGCATCGCGCATGCTGCCCGCAGCAAAACTCCCGGCTCGCGCCGATCGACACCGTGTGGAACACCGAGTCCTTGCCAGAAATCCGTACGATATCTCCGATGAAACTCCCCTTGGGCAATGTCCCGAGCTGCTGCTTGGAGAAGTCCTGCTTCACCACGGGCAACGCTACCAGTGATCCATGTCTATCAAGGACACCTGCACGCGCGAGGTCATTCACCTCCTTCTCCACCTCCTTCAAAAACCCTGCCGTGTCCGCGCGCAGCCGGTCGCTCAGGAAGCCTGCGTAAAAATCGAAGGTCAGCCCGTCGGCGTCGATGCGCGAGCCCTCCTGCAGACTCTGCCCACAGCCCGCTCGCTCGCGCAGCACGCCGTGCAGCAGGTGCGTCGCCGTGTGGTGCGTCGCCACGCATCTAATCCTCAGACAGCAGTCACATGCCCACTGGCGGTGGGTGACGTCCACTCGGCACTGCGCCGGCGTGCCGACATGCGGCGTGTGCGGCGTGTGCGGCTTCACCTCGCACACCACGCCTTGCGCCGTTTTCACTGTGCGTTTCACGGCGACCGTTTCGCCGCCCAGAGTGATCTCGCCGCAATCTCCCTCCTGCCCCGCCTGCGTCGGGTAAAACGGACACGGGTCCAACGCGACGAAACGCCCGTCGTCGAACACCACGGAACATTCCGCCGTGGCCGGCTCCCAACTCGTCAGCGCCTCGCCCATCAGCCGCTGGGACGGCAGACTCGGGAGGGATACCCCCCGATTTCCAGTCTGCGTGCCCTCGCCGAGCCGCACCTCCTCGTTCATCCACGCAGCCACCTGCTGTTTGTCGTACGGAATTCCCTCCTCCTCCAGCAGCGTCAGAATCATCTCGATGGGCAGCCCCGTGTCGCTGTGATAACGATGGAGCGTTTCCATGGAGATGACCGAATTCGACTAGATTTCAGGCATGACAAATTACGAAACCTTTTTGAGCTTGGAGGAAACGGCCTTCTTTCCCTCCACCACAGCCCGCCAAAAGAACTCTTCTTCGTTCCGAAGGATTCTCTCGATGCGATTCCGCCGTGCGGGCAGTGTCGGCACCTGCTCCTCTATGCCTCACAATTCCCGCCATCTCCCACGCATCATCTCGATAACCGCGGGAACGAAGTCTCCCATGAAGGGCTCCGTGATGGCATTCAAATAGGCGTAGCGGAGGAGACGACGCACAATCTTCCGCATGACATACCCGCGACCCTTCGAGGAGGGGAAGATCTCGCCCGCCAGCACCACGCTCGTGCGGAGGTGGTCTGCGAAGATGATTTGGTGCGAGGTGGACAAGGAGGGGAATCGAGTGCGGATGCTCTCGATCAGCGGGGCGAAGCAGTCCGTTTCGAAATTCGAGTGCACATGGTTGAGCTACGCCTAACCGGCACCTCCAGACACGCACCACTGAGAGCATGCGCTCGCATCCCATGCCCGTGTCGATCCACCCTCCCTGGTTGCGCGTGTTCATGAACACGATGTTCCAGATCTCCAGCCAGTCGTCGTACGTGGACTGGGGGTCTGTCTACTCATTACGCGATTCTCACATTCCCACGGTGTAGAAGATCTCAGAGCAGTAGCCACTGGGAGAGTCCTCCGAACCCATGCTCCAAAAGTTGTCCTTGTTCCCGCGATTCACTATACAAGCGTCCGAAAAGCCCCCGATCTATCCATCAGAAGTCGAGCGTGCCGCTACCTTCTTCCATAGCTCTCGTGCAACGTCGTCCTTCTCGTGCACCGAAACGCGGAGATGCTCGCGAGGAATGCCAATCTCGCGCGTCACAAAGTCGTAGGCCATGACAATCGCCTCCTCCTTGTAGTAATCGCCGAGGGAGAAGTTGCCGAGCATCTCGAACATGGTCTGGTGGCGCGGCGTGAATCCAATCTATCCTTCACCGTCATTCGATAGACTACGTTGTCCAGATCGTTATGCTTTCCTCCCGCACGGATGCACAGCTGCGATGTGGTTAGCCTCCTCTTCTCGCTATTTCTTAAATACCACACAAACATCTACGGCACCAGCTCTCCCAAGTAGTACTTCTTGAACTGATTCATTCCCGCATTCACAAACAACAGCGAGGGATCGTCCTCTGGAATCACGCTACTTCCGGGCACGATCGTGTGCCCCTTGGACTGGAAGTACTGCAGGAACTTGCTCCGGAGCTCATTCGCAGTCACCAGCGTCGCTCTCTGCAGGGACACCACTGGAAGAGGATGAAGATGGCGCGCACTCTTCCGCACAAGAGAGAGCATCGTTTGAGAATAAGAATCTGGAACAAACACGCCACAATCAATTCAAGGTCGTGATAATCCTCTTCAGCTTCCGCTCGCTCTCCTCGACATACTTCGCGATCACCGCCTTCGATTCCACAGACGCGCCTCCCCGGAACGCCTTCTCCAGCAGCAGACGCAGCGTCGCGAAGTCACTCGACGGGATCGCCTTCTCCATCACCGAGATCTCGACCATCAGCTACCATCAACGCAATCGCGCATCCCCACCTGGCAGTACGCCTCCTCCGTGATGTTGCTGTAGCCCTGGAACGTTTCCACCAGATACGCCATCGCCTGCTTCTCGATCTTCGCCAGCGTCTCCTTCGCCCTATCCATCACCTCCTCACCTCATCATCACTCCATGCCCAAATACAACGACAAGTCGCCGCTGATCAGAGCCAGCGACACCAGGAAGAACGCCGCCTCGCTCCGCATCTACATCGCGTTAGCGCAGCCCGCCATACGCATCCCCCTACCGGCTGCAGCGCCTTGAACGCCACCCAGTCCATGCCGTAGCACTTCTTCAGCGTCTTCAGCATCTCGCGCTCGTTCCGCTCCAAGTAGCACTCCGTGTACTGCTTCATCGCGCCCGAAATGCCCGCGTACAGCGCCTTCAGCTCCTTCTCCTTCTTGATGAACACGTACTTCGCCAGCGGCTCCTCCACCAAACTCGTCTTCACGTACCCCAGCGAGTACGCCAGGTTCAGCAGCGTCGTCAGAGGCGCCTATGCCTCACGCCCTCGTCGCACGGCTACGGAGGACACATCGGGCACGAGCTTCCGCATGGCGTCGAACACGGCCTGAACGGTGGACAAGAAGAACTTCATCACCACGGGAGAAATGCGCTGTCAGTGACTCGCCCCCCATGCCCCAACTTCTTCGTACCCACGCAGATGGCACGCCACGCCGTCGAAGCACTTCATCACGGCATCGTGAAACTCCACCAGCGGGAGTTTCATCTTCCCCGTTCCCTCCACATTCATCATGCACTCTGTGATGAGATAAGGCGACAGCAGCAGGCGCTCCGCCTCCACGCCCATCACCGCCTCGGCCATGCCGTCGAAGGACAGCCGGATGAAGTTGTTGATCACGAAGATCTCCAGCACCGTCTGCTTTTGCACGAAGATGGTCTATGCAACAGAGACGGAATTCGGGACTACTTCGATGTTATCGAGAATCGTCACCAACTGCTCGTTTCCGTTTTTAGTGGCTATTTCTCACACATTGCGCCCACGCAAACCCGACTTCCGCAGCACGCCGAAGGTGTTGTCGCACTACGCCTCACTCGTCACACTTCCCACGCACACTCTGATGCATGTCGACGTGCACCACCGAGTACACCTTCAGGACCGCGTCAGTGGAGAACAGCGTCACAGACTCCGTGTTCGTAGCCACGTCGAACAGCCACGTGATCTGCGGTCAAGTCACGGCACAGACACTCACCTGATTCATGAAGCACGCCATGATCTCGCTGATGTTGGCAATCATCTCGTTCACAGAGTCCGACACTACCTCTCACCCACACACTGTGGACACACCCTCTGTCAAATCCGGCACTCGCTTCATCATACTCTGTTCGTCACACCCACAACCTACACTCACCGCCAACACCTCCTTTACGTTACGCAGCACCGCGTGGTAGCGCGTCGCCAGCTCCTCGCAATAGTCCAGCAGCAGCGCGCACACCAACTACGGAGTTACCGGAACACAATTCCATCACTTCCTTACTGCCTTCGTTGGTGACGTGATTCAAATCGATGCGTTCCAACTCGCACGCACTACGCCTTATCGCGCGACGACACACGCACCTCATCAGCTTCTCCGTGCAGAAGGAAATGCCTTGTTTCCACGCCTGCAGCGCGTTCTGCACCATAAACAGCTCGGGCACGTGGTCGTAGTCCAGGCCGATCACGATGTTGATGAGATAGGACTGCTGCTCCGGAGACAGCGTGTTCGACGAGTTGTACAGCAGCGTCAGGATCTCTGAGATGGCCTGGTGAATGTACCCCATCATGTGCTCTTTGATCTACGGGACATTGAGACGATGAAACGCCCACCATCTCGATCACGATGTTCTGCTCCTGGCTCGTCACGATCACCGATTTATATTTGTTGTACTCCTTCAGCAGGCGGTCCCATTGCTTCTTCTCCAGGTACGACTTCACATTGTCGATCGTGGGGAACATCAGGCGGTATTTCCGGAACAGCTGCAGCGAGTTCTGCAATGAGTAGATTTTCTAGCGTTGATGTCCCTCCGCAAGTCCACTTCGCGGTTGGCCTGCAGCGGAGCGATCATGTCCTCCGCCATATCGACCGTCGCCTCCACCGGCTAGTTGTTACATTCCCTCTTTACTCTTACAGCCTCCACGACGAGGTCCTTCTCCGGTGTGAAGTACGTTGGATCGGAGAGGGTCGTCTCCAGCTGCTCAATCGTTTTGCGCGCAGTCACGAAGTCCCCGAAGTAGTCCTTCACCAGCTTTTTGAGGCGCGTCTCCTCGTCCAGCACCGTCTCCTTCATCGTTCTACCCGTAACTCATTCCTTTCGCAGCCCACGTTAAGCCCTTTCCCAAATCCGAAAGGGATGTTGCTTTGTGGATCTCCAGCAAAAACTTCATAGGGTTGAAGGATTCGCTGGAATAGTCGATGTCTTCCGTTTGAGGATCAATTTGTCTACGCAGCCATAAATACCGTCTCCAAAAAGTCCTACTCAGAGACAATTCCGAGGGGATCTTGATAACCCTTGCTAATCTTCAGCGAAGATGCGGCCTCTCCCTAAATCGTGAAACATGCGCATATCGACAACGCTAATAAGTTCATCATCGTCAGATTCGTTGAACAGCACGTCTTCCCACTTTACGGGATCTTCACATCAAACATCAAGAGTGCTAGTTACCAGAAGCGATCGATGACTGCATGAAATCGAAGGATAAACGAGATTTGGACCAAAACACGGTGGTGCGAAAATGGAGCCGATTTTCATGACTCCCTTTCTCCATAAAAAGCACGTGGGAATGGCTTGTATGGGGTGGTGCAGAGCGTATGCCAACAAAGGCGCGAAGAATCACTCCAATGACTGGGACTGGAGGAACACTTGGTCCAGCGTGCTGCGGTCCTGCATCGAATTCGCCGTGGAGTACGATGGGGAGGGTGTGGGGTCTCGTTTCGCTCCCTTCTTCTCCACCGAGTTTTCGAACTCTACCGACAGCGGGTAGTTGTCCACCTCGTTGAAGAAGCTGATCTGCGACTTGGACCAGTCATTCTGATCATCACTCCCTCTCTCCCCTTGCTACAAAGTCGAAGGATCCGTCACTTGCAGCACTGTTGGAACGTCTCCGTTTCAGTGGCGACGGCTACTCTTCATTCCCTCCGCCGTTTTCACTTCCTGCGATGCGCTGCGCTTGCGATTCGGTGGCGTTTTTGATTTAGAGTTCCTTCGCTTGATATCTCTCCCCATCGATACAGACTGTCTTCGGCAGACGCGATCGAGTTCTCGGAGAGAGTCACTACGCCTCATTTCATGCATCAAGACGCACGCTGGGACACACTGGCGGACTGCGATTTGTCCGTCTCCTCCGAATGCAGAGAGGA